>ERZ779622.1163-NODE-1163-length-11513-cov-7.014051_pt1 | contig 11513 bp, 16 predicted proteins | sample MGYA00514188_ERZ779622 | MGnify/ENA primary metagenome ERZ779622 (study PRJEB29562, sample SAMEA4376702) | mouse gut metagenome | isolation source: Cecum | study: EMG produced TPA metagenomics assembly of the A DSS colitis mouse model was used to assess the...
GAAAGACACCGCCCCAATCAGCTGGCCAGGTAACAAAAGGAGACAAGACCATTTCGGATGTTTTTGCATCCGCACTGAGAGGATAGGAGGAAAATGATGGCAATCAATACGATTGAGACACGGCAGGTATTCCAGACAGAACTGGACAAGCAGATGATGGAGGGGCTGACCTCCAGCTTTATGGATGCCAATGCGGGGCAGGTGATTTATACCGGCGGGGCGGAGGTGAAGATCCCGAAGATGTCCCTGACCGGGCTTAAGGATTACAGCCGGGGGGACGGCTACCCTGGCGGCGGCATTACCCTGGAGTATGAGACCCGCACCATGAGGATGGACCGGGGGACCTCCTTCCAGATCGATGCCATGGATGTGGATGAGAGCAACTTTGTTGCAACGGCAGGGAACGTCCTGGGGGAATTCCAGCGAACAAAGGTGATCCCGGAGGTGGATGCCTACCGGTATTCCACAGTGCAGGATCTGGCAAAGGAAAATGCAGTGATTGCCGCGGTTACAGAAGCAAACGTTTATAAGCTGTTGATCAAGGATATCTCTGCAGTGCAGGACATTGTCGGGGAATCCACCCCGTTGGTCTGCTGCATGTCCGGAACGGCAAAGGGATTTTTAAATGCGTCCACGGAATTTAGCAAGAACATTGAAGTAACGGAATTTAAACGGGGGGAGATCACCACGAAGGTCCGTGTCGTGAACGGGGTCCCCATCCTGAGCGTCCCGTCCGACCGGATGTACCATCAATATATCTTTAAGAAGGGGAACTTAGAGAACCTTGCCGAGAGTGGGTTTGAGAAGGCGGAAGGGGCGGAGATGGCGGATTGGATTATCCTGCCAGTAGCGGCGGCAATCGCCGTCTGCAAACAGGATAAGGGCAAGATCATTGACCCGGATACCAACCAAAAGGCGGATGCCTGGTTTATCGGGTACCGGAAATACCATGATGTTTGGGTGAAGGATAACCAGATCAAAACGATCCTGGCCCATTATGGCAAGCAGCCGGCCTGGGACGAGAAAGCGGCATCTGAGGGCGGAGGGACCAAATAATCCATGGAAATACTGGAAGCGGTAAAACGGCTGGCAGGGATTGAAACAAACGAGCAGGATGGCGTGCTGCAGCTGATGATTGCGGATGCATCGGCTGCCGTACGGGATTACTGCAACCGGAAGGAGTGCCCGGCAGAGCTTTCCTATGTGGTCCGGGAACTGGTCCTGGACCATTACCGGATGGAAAACGGGGATGATGTAGCCAGCATCAAACGGGGGGATACCCAGATCAATTATAAAAATACCATCACCAAGGACAGTTTTACTGCCCGCCAGCAGGATGCTATGTACCGCTACCGGCTGGTGCGGGTGATGTGAGGAGGGCAGCATGAACACAAAGCAGCGGATGCAGTACCTGCACCGGAACCGGAACCAGAAAAAGCAGCAGGAAGGGAAAAACAGCCCCGGAAGGGAAAAGGAGGAAGCGGATGCTAAGAGACCTGGAACGGGAAAAGCGGATCCTGGATAAGACCTATTATGACCGGATGGACGGATACCGGTACCGGCTGGTGAAGGATGCGGACAGCGGGGAAACCCGCCAGGAACGGGTTCGGATCTATGAAAACCGGAGGTGTGCCCTCAGCCTGTCGGGCAATGATGCCCCGGAAGAGGGAACGATCACGGATTCTTCCACAAGTAAGTATACCCTGTTTGCCGATCCGGGGATCCAGCTGCAGGAGAATGACGTGGTGGTGATCCGGACCGCTTCCGGCCCGGTCTATGAGGGCCGGAGCGGGCGGACCTACGTGGTCCTCAACCATGGGGAAACGCCAGTCAAGATAGAAAAGTCTGTGTAGGAGATTCCGGATGAAATCGTTTGAGGATTTGGAACAAGCATTTGAGAAGGGGCTGGATGCCTGGCAGAACCGGATTTTTATCCAGGAAGCAAAAAAGATCGGGCTGAATGCAGCCAGCCAGGTGAAGGAGCTGACGCCGGTGGATACCGGGACCCTGCGGCGGCGCTGGCATGCACGGGTGGATCCGGGCAGCGGTGCGGTGCTGGTGTGGGTGGTAAACAATACCCATTACGGCCCGGCAGTCAACTACGGGCACCGGATCGTAATCGGGAACAAGACGGTCGGCAAGACCAAAGGGGTCCATATGCTGGAAAAAGGCCTGTACCAATATAAAAGAAAGATGCTCCGGGCAGATATCGATGCCATGCTGGACCGGCTGCGGAGGGAATTCTGATGGTAACCCTGAATGAAATGAAAAAAAGCCTGGCCCGGCTCTTTAGCCAGGTATTCCCGGAATGCCATATTTTTACGGAAGACATCCGCCAGGTGGAAGCAGAAAACGGGAGTGCGTTCCCCCTGCTCCACATCCAGCTGGAGCTTCAGGGCAGTGAGCTGGCAATGGGGGCCGATACCAGGGATAAATCCGTGCTGGTGGATATTACGTACATGGAAGAAAGTAAGTCCCAAAACCAAACCCTGTATGAGGTCCAAGAGAGGCTGGAGCTGGCTGTCGGAGACGGTTTTGATTGTGGGGAACGGTTTTTGCATGTGCAGGCAATCCAGGGAAGCGTGGCAGATGACCTGCTCCATGTTACGTTTACCGCTGTATTTAATGACGGACTCCCCCAAGCGGGAGAAACCTTTGATTTGTTTGGAGAGCTGGAAATCAGGATGTAGAAGGAGGATAAGACATGAAGATCGGATTGCCGGATCTGGTGATGACATTTACGCAGAAGGCATCCACCGTGATTGAGCGGAGCGCCAGGGGAGTGGTGGTGCTGCTGCTCCATGACGCTACCAAAGAGCAGGCGGTGACATTATATACCAGCCTGCTGGACGTAGTCCCGGAGGACTGGAGCACAGAGAATTATAAGTACCTGAAATATGCCTTTAAAGGGAAGCCGTCCAAAGTGCTGGCCGTCCGTGGCATCGAAAAGGAAGACGGGGGAGCAGTGGATGTGGCCGCCTCAAAAAAACTGTTCTCCTGCCTGGAGTTTGACTGGTTTGCCTTCCCGGAATGCACGGCTGCAGATGCTGAGGCGCTGGGAAGCTTTTTTGACCAGGAAAAGAAAACAAAATACCGGAAGTGGAAGGCGGTCCTCCCGAATGCGGCAGCGGATTCTGCAGCCGTGGTAAACTTTTCCACCTCCGGGATATCGATCGTATGGGATGCGGATTCCGGCGTGGAGGAGGTGAGCACAGCCGGCTATACGGCCCGCATTGCCGGGATCCTGGCCGGGATATCCCTGACCCAGTCCAGTACCTCCTATATCCTGGATGAGGTGGTGGATATCGCCCAGCACGAAGATCCGGATGAGGAAATCAATTCCGGGAAGCTGATCCTGGTTTATGACGGGGAGAAATTTAAGATCGGGCGCGGAGTGACCAGCCTGACCACGGTGTCGGAGGAGATGCCGGAGGATTTTCGGAAAATCAAAATCCAGGAAGCGGCGGATCTTGTCCGGACGGATATCCTGACTACCTTCCGGGAGGATTACCAGGGAAAGAGAAACAATACCTATGATAACAAGCAGGCCTTTATCGGTGCCGTAATGACGTATTTAAAAACCCTGGAGGATATCCTGATCGACAAGGATGAGGGATATGAGGTAAGCCTGGATACGGCGGCAACCAAGGCATATCTGGAAAGCCGGGGGAAGGATACCACGGAGATGACCGATTTGGAGATCCATAAATCCAATACCGGATCGTATTTTGCCATTGCCGGGAAATGGAAGTTTTTGGATGCCATGGAGGATTTCCACATGAGCGTCAGCATGTAAAGGAAGGGGGAGGAAAACAGATGGGTGATGTACAAGGCAACCGGTACCTGTCGGGTACCTATGCGGAAGTATATTATAACGGCCTTAAGGTTTTAGGATGCACGAAGATCAGCATTAAGATTACTGTCAACCGGGAGGACGTACAGACCGGGATGGACGTGGACACCAAGATTGTCGGCCTGAAGGGGGAGGGGACCCTTTCCGTGACCCGGTGCTATAGTGCATTTGAGGAGGTCCGCAAAGAGATTGCGGCAGGCAGGGACCCCCGGGGGACGATTGTCACCAAGTTAGAGGACAAGGATGCCACAGGCGGCCAGATCGAGCGGTACCAGATCGGCAACGTGGCGCTCAATGAATTCCCCCTGGAATACGAAAAGGGAGCTACCGTGAAAAGTGAAATCCCGTTCGGGTTTACCCCTACGGATATGGTCTGTCTGGATGAAATCAAGCGATAGGAGAAAAAAGAAATGGATCAGGAGAAAATATTGAATTTTCAGGCATTTGCCCAAAAAGCAGCCCGGAAGATTGAAGAAAGAAAGAAACGGAAACGGAAATCCCTCTATATCGGTGCCTTGGAGGAAAAAATTGAAATCCAGGGATTGATGGATCAGGAGATTGTCGATTGCAATGAGTATAGCGATAACGAGCAGACGAACGATAAATATACCATGTATTACGCATCCCCTACCCTGCAGGATCTGGCAAAATATATGAAGGAGAAAGGGATGATCCAGGATTACCTGGAAGTCTGCGAATGTATTGACTTAAAAGACAGGAACAAGATTGTCAATGAAATCCTGGAATTGTCCGGGGTCCTCGGAGAAAGCACAGTAAAGGAGCTGGATGAAATAAAAAAGTAATCCGGAATACTCGGAGAGGTTATCTCTACGGGTATTATATGGATCGCGGGTACAGGCCGGAGGAACTGGATCAGCTTGGCAGAGAGGAAATGCTAGTGTATCTGGCACTTGCCCAACTGAATGAGGAGAAACAGGCAGACACCATGAAACGGGTATTTATGGAAGCCCTGGCTGAGTTTTACGGCCATATAAGGAGGTGAAGGAGTGGCGGCTGCAGAAGTATTTGGCGGAGTCATCCGGCTCCAGGATAATGTCTCCGGGGTATTAAAGCAGGCAGCAGCATCGTCCCGCTCCTTCTCATCAGAAGTAAAGAAAGCAAAAAGCAGCCTGGCAGCCTTGGAAAAGCAGAAGCTGAAGGAAAAGGAAATCCGGATCAAAAGCTCCAGGGCCTATCAGGCGATTGAAGGGGTAAAAAACCGGCTGAAGCCACTGAAGGATCAGGTGGTGCAGCTGAAGGCCAGGGAAGAGCTGGCTATGGCAAAGATCCGGAAGGTGAAGGATGCCCTGGCGGCAGTCAAGGAAAATAAAGTAATTCACTTTGTGGCAAAAGGGGCATCCGGTGTGGCAAAGGCAGCCGGAAAAGTTGCGCTGGCCGGAACTGCAGCAGCCTTTACCGCAGCTGCAGCAGCCGGAGGGGTTGCTGTCACCCAGGCGGTAAGCTTTCAATCGGAAATGGCGAATGTTTCTACCCTGCTGGATGGGGACATCAAGGCAAAGATTGCCTCCATGGGATCGGAAGTAAAAAAGATCTCCGTGGATACCGGGATCTCTGCCCACAATCTTTCTTCCGGATTGTATGAGGTAGTGTCCGCATTCGGGGAATCTGCAGATTCCTCCAAACAGCTGGAGATCGCGGCAAAGGCAGCCAAAGCGGGAAATGCGGAGACCGCCGATTCCGTGAAAATGCTGGCAGCTATCACCAAAGGATATGGGGACACCTCTGCCGCAGCCGTCCAAAAGGCATCGGACCTGGCATTTGTGACGGTAAAGCTGGGGCAGACCTCGTTCCCGGAGCTGGCATCCAGCATGGGGCAGGTGGTCCCTTTGGCGGCTACCATGAAGGTAAGCCAGGAAGAGCTGTTTGGTGCCATGGCAACACTGACCGGCGTTACCGGGGGGACGGCAGAGGTCACCACCCAGTTAAAGGCCGTCATGCAGGGATTCATGTCCCCATCCAAGGAAATGTCGTCTGCCCTTACAAAGATGGGATATTCTTCCGGGGCAGCAGCACTGGAGAGTGAAAGCCTGGGCAGTGTCCTTAATAAGCTGAAGGACTCCGTAAACGGGGACGAAGTGGCATTTGCTTCCATGTTCTCCAGCGTTGAGGCAAAAAACGCAGTTCTGGCTTTGGCAGGTACCCAGGCGGATAATTTTGCCTCCAAAACGGAAGCCATGAAATCTGCGACCGGGGCGGCGGAGGAAGCGTTTAAGCGGCAGACCTCCTCCGTGAAGGAGATGGCATCCCGGATCAAAAACCAGGGCCTTGTGATGCTGATGTCTATGGGGGAAAAGGCGCTTCCCTATCTGGAATCCGGGCTGAAAAAGGTATCGGAGTATATGCCGCAGTTTGAACAGGCGGTATCCGGGGCGCTGAATGCCGCTGGGCCTCTTTTTTCTGCGGCCGGATCTGCAGTGACGGTGTTGTGGGACAGCTGGAAGCCTGCACTGGATAACCTGGGACCGGTAGTAAGCGGGACCATTGGGAGTGTATCCGGGGCAATCCAGGCGGCGCTGCCGGTGGTATCTGCAATCTTCTCTTCCGTGGGTTCCGCGGCACAGGCAGTCCTGCCAACCGTCGGGGCGATCGTGCAAAGCATGTCAGAAAAAGCGTCGCGGGCGTTTGAGGTAGTAGGCAGGCATACCGGAACCTTCCAGCAGATCATAGAGGCAGCAGGCCCGGCTGTCAGTGGGGTACTGTCTGCAGCCTGGTCCGTCTGCGGCCCGGTATTGGACCTGGCAATCGAAGGGTTTAACCTGATGGCATCCGTGGTCGGCTATGCGTTCCCGTATATCCAGGGTGTGATTACCTCTGTATGGGGAGTCATTGAACCAGTGATTTCTGCGATTGGTGCAGGAATTGAAGCGGTAGCCGGGGTATTTAAAAAGGCAGCAGCAGCGATCGGTGTGAGTGCGGCGGATGTGGGATCCAGTGCAGCGAAGGTGGCGTCATCATCCGCAACGGGGCAGGTATCCGGCAGGCGATCCGGAACAGGCGGAATCGGAGCAAATGCCAACGGCACCAGCTACTGGCGGGGCGGTTATACCACCATTGCGGAGCATGGCCCGGAATTGGTAGACCTGCCGGCCGGATCCAAAGTGTATTCCAACTCCCAGACTAACAATATTTTAAACCGGGGGAGGGAGCTGAAAATCGAGATCCAGAATGTTACCGTACGGGAAGAGGCTGATATCCAGAAAATCGCGGAAGCGATTGTGGAAGAGTTGGACAAGGTGGACCGATAAAGGAGCAGCCTCATAAAAAGGGAAGGGGAGCCATGGCAAAGACAAGGACAATCCTGATTAAGGAAAGCGGGAGACGGAAAATCGAGCTGACCGTGAACCCATCCGAATGTACGGTCACGGATTCCGTAGCCCATATCCGGGAAACGGTGGACCAGGTGGGGCAGGTAACCATACCCGGAAAGCGCGGGCTTAAGGAGGTTACCATTTCCACCTTCCTGCCGGGCCGGCGGTCCCCGTTTTATGACGGGGACGACATTAAAAGCATTTTAAAGCTGACAGAACGGTGGAAAAAGCAGGCAACGAAAATACGGATCATCATTTCCGACCCGAAAATCAATTTCCGGGCGCTGCTGGATTCTGAGTCCATTACCGTGAAGGAAGGCGACAGGGACGTCTATGTCAGCTGGAAATTCACGGAATATAAGCCCCTGTCCGTCCCCACCGTGGAATCCATCCAGGGGCAGATCCAGGTTACGGACCCGGCGCTCCTTCCCCGGGAGGAGGAGGCAGCGCCGGCAGCCGGAAGGACAGAGACCGTAAATTCCAAAACAACGTTATGGGCGCTGGCGGTAAAATACTATGGGGACGGGAACCAGTGGCCGAAAATATCAGCAGCCAATGGGAACATTGACCCCAAAAAGCTGCAGGAAGGGATGGTGCTGACAATACCATGAAGCTGATAGTAAATGACAAGGACCTGTCACAGATATATAAGAGTATCCAGTGGTCCGGGGACAAGAAGCAGAGGACAAGGAGCCTGTCGGTTTCCTGCCTCTATAAAAAGGGAAGCGGAATCCCGGAGGTTTCCATTCAGAATGGGGACACCATTGCCCTGTATGATGGCAGCCAGGCCCAGCGGTTTCTTGGGATCGTAACGCAGGTCCAGACTAGTATGGCCAGCGTTACCGTGCAGGTGAATGCCCGCGATATCCTGTGGTATCTGGGGAGGAACCAGGTGGCAAAAGTCTACAAAGGGACGGCAGACGCGATTTTGAAGGGCGTATGTGGGGATTTTAATATCACGGTCGGAAAATTCCCGGTGGTGCCGGGGGAGAAAACTGTGATCAGCACCGGGGAAAAAACCATTTACCAGGTGATTTCCGAAGCGTATGGCAATGGTTACTATATTTATGCAGATGGCGCTGCAGTGTCCGTAGCGGAGGAAGGCAGTGAGGTGGTGGCAGTGATTTCCGGGGAAGGGAACCTGTTGGAAATCCAGTACAGCAGCAGTATCGAAAACATGGTCAACCGGATCCTGATCCTGGATGAAGAGGGGAATGTGGCAGGGACCGTACAGAATGAGGAGGACCTGGTTTACGGGCTACTGCAGGGCACCTACAAAAGGGAAAAGGATAAGGATGCCGGCAAGGAAGCGGCTGCAAGGCTGAAACGGAGCGAGAATACCTGTTCGTTGGACTGCCTGGGAAACTGGGCCTGTGTATCCGGAAAGGCGGTTTATATCCTGGATGCCAGCAACGGGATGCTGGGGAAATACGTCATCACGGATGACACCCATACGTTTTCTGACGGGATCCATAAGATGAAGTTAAGTGTGGAGGCGGTGAAAATGGAATGAACCCATACAGCAGGCTGAAAGAAATCATGGAGGAACAGGGGGAGGTAAGGAACGGGTATGAGATGGGGGATGCCGTGATAACCAGGGTATCCCCGCTGGTCATAAAAATCAATGAGGTGGAGATTTCGGACAACCTCTGCTGCCATCCCGCCCTTGTGCTGGGCTTGAACCCGTCTGGAGTATCTACGGTAGAAACCGCATTAAAACAGTGTTTAACCGGATTTTACAGCGCGTTCCAGATCCATGTGGGGGACCGGGTTTTAGTCCAGAGGGTTGGCGACCGGTTTTTTGTTTTGTGTAAGGTGGTGGATCTATGAACCTGTTTCCGGATTTGACGGTGGCGGTCGCGACGGATGTGAGCCAGAACCTGCCGGTGTACCGGGATTGGGCGTACGATTTTGAGAATAACTGCTTTTTGACCCGAAACGGCCGGTATTACCTGGTCGATAAAAATGAGGCGTTGAAGATCTGGATCTTTAAGGCAATGAAAACGGCCCGCTACCGTTACCAGGCCTATCCGCGGGGGTATGGGCAGGAGCTGGACGAGCTGATCGGGATGGGCAGCAGCCGGGAAATCCGGGAAAGCGAGGCGGAGCGCCTGATCCGGGAAGCACTCCTGGTGAACCCGTATCTTGTGGATGTGGGGGATTTTGAATTTGGGCATCAGGGAAGCAATATGAGGATCCATTTCCACGTGGATACTATTTATGGGGAAATCGAAGAGGAGACCGAATTTAACTATGGGTAACACAGCAAAGGAGCTTTATGAACGGATGGCGGGGAGCCTGAAAAACCCCGCCAGTAAGCTCCCTGGGAGCTTTAGCGCAGACAATCTGCTGGCTGTGGCGAACGAACTGGCACGGATTTATAGCATGGAATATGACCGGCTCTTGTCGCGGGCGCATGTCCGGACAGCAACTGGCGAGGACCTGGATGTGGCGGCAAAAGAAAACCATGGCATGGCAAGAAACCCGGCAACGGCCGAGGAAGTGAACCTGACAATTACCGGCGAGCCGGGGGCGGCTGTGAAGGAAGGCATGGGTGTCCGGTCCGGGGAGCTGTTTTACCGGATCGCAGGGAATTATGTTGTGGGGGATTTGGGGAATGTGCGGGTCTCTGCCCGCTGCATCCATACCGGATCCGGTTATGGGGTCCCGGCCGGGGCGGAGTGGGATTTTGCGGAGCCTTATCCCGGCCTGGAAGGGGCGGAAAATGAGGAGGCGTCCAGCGGGGGATATGACGCCGAGACGGACGAAGAGTTCAGGCAGAGGATTGAGGAAGAGGAAAGCGAAATTAAAGGATATGGGAATATCGCCTGGTACCGGGCAGCTGCCATGGCGGTGACCGGGGTGGCAAAGGCAAAGGTCTTTGATATCCCCCGTGGGCTGGGGACGGTGGATGTTGTGGTCATTGCAAGGGGGAACCAGGAAGCATCCAGCCTTTTGCTCCAGAGGGTAGCAGAATATATTGAGTCGGAACGGGTGCCGGGCGCGGATGTGCGGGTGGAATCGGGCAGCAGTTTCCCGGTTGTGGTATCAGCCAGCCTTTATCTGTCATCCGATGTTTCCCTCAGCTCTGTGACGGCAGAATTCCAGGAATCCTTCCGGGATTATCTAGAGGGTATGGATTTCCGGGATGCCGGCATCCATGCCAGGGTCTCCCATGCAAAGACCGTAGATATCCTGATGGGATGCCAGGGAGTCCTGGATGTGGAAGGCCTGCTGCTGAACGGGGAAGAAAAGTCGATCGTATTGGAAAAGAGGAGCTTTCCAACCGTAGCAGATCCGATTTTTACCCCAAAGGAGGAGCCTTATGCTGAAGGATGACATTACCCCCCTGTTTGCCAATACGGAGCAGATCCGGGAGCTGTTTGAGGCAGAACAGCCGGAGCTGGATGCCCTGGAGGCCGCAATATCGGCATGGATCCGGGAACTGCATATCATGACAGCAACGGACACCATAGAACAGTGGGAAAAGGATTACTGCCTGGACCACAATGCAGAACTGACCATCGAGCAGCGCCGGGCGAGGGTGTTTTCCCAAAAGATGCAGAGGAAGATCCCGAAAAAGGAAAATATGGAGGAAACCATCCGGCAGATGCTGGGGGCGCTGCGGGTATCCATTGAGGAAAAGGGATGCATGTTTACCGTGGTCGTGGAATCCATGACACTGATTGATAACATAAAGATTGCAGAGGGTTACTTCCGGAAAGCCCGGGTGGCACATTTCGGGTTTGTGCTGGTCAACCAGATGAACCGGTCGTATTCCATGACCCGGTATTTTACGCCAACGCTTACCGAACATAAGAAAATCCGGATGGAGGTGGAACGGTAAAATGAAGTTTAAATTGACGGACCTGGGAAAAATTATGGAGGCGCAGCTGGCAGCGGGCTCCAAACCGGTGATTACCAGGATTGAGGCCAGCGATGCGTTCAGCTCAAATGAAGGGGCATTATTATCCGTACAGAACAAAAAGCAGGATCTGGAAATCGAAGAGATTGCCGTAATCGGGGGAGCCAGCCACCTGAAGTTTGTCCTGCATAATGTCGGCCTGGCCGAGGAATACCTTTTAAGGCAGATAGGCATCTATGCCAGACAGCAGGAGGGGGCTGAGGAAATTTTATATATCATCGGCCAGGATAAAGCCGGGGAGCGGGTGCCGGCGTCCAGTGAAAAGCTGGTAGAATACGAATATGACCTGGCCATCCATACCGAGAATACTTACGAGGCGCAGGTAGTGGTAAAAAGCTCTTATTTTGCGACAAAGGGGGAGATGGAAGAGCTGGACAGGCAGAAGGTCAGCGCCAGTGGAGGGGAT
>ERZ779622.1166-NODE-1166-length-11492-cov-3.390749_pt1 | contig 11492 bp, 9 predicted proteins | sample MGYA00514188_ERZ779622 | MGnify/ENA primary metagenome ERZ779622 (study PRJEB29562, sample SAMEA4376702) | mouse gut metagenome | isolation source: Cecum | study: EMG produced TPA metagenomics assembly of the A DSS colitis mouse model was used to assess the...
GCCAATGCAGCAGCGACTGTACATACAGGAGGCACCGTATCTCTGCCAGTGGCAAAGCAGACCCCCTCCCCTGAGCCTGTACCTGTGCCAGAAAAACCATCCTATTCTCTGGATGATCTGAAAGCATTCCGCAGCAACGAAGAGACAGAGCAGCTGTTATTTATTGTAGAACAGTATATCGGAAAGCCGCTGGGCGCTTCTGAAATCAGGACCATTCTGTTTATTTATGATAAACTGGGCTTTTCCTCTGACTTGATCGATTACCTCGTTCAGTATTGTGTAGGTAAAGAAAAGAGAAGCTTCCGTTATATAGAAAAAGTCGCTTTAGACTGGGCGGAAAACCATATCACAACGCCAAAACAGGCCAAATCCTATGCGCTAAAATATGATAAAAGTATATACACTATCATGAAATGCCTCGGGAAAAATGGAGAGCCCACTGCAAAGGAAGTCACCTTCATAACCCGCTGGACAAAGGAGTGGGGATTTTCCCTGCCCGTCATAGAGACGGCCTGCGAGAGGACTGTACTTGCTGTGGACAAGCATCGCTTTGAATATGCTGACAGTATTCTGGCAAGCTGGAACCGTTCCCAGATACATACCATTGAAGATATTCGTACGGCGGATGCCGTATACCATAAAACAAGACATGTTCAGCATCGGCCCTCCGTTATCAGCAATCAGTTCAACCAATTCCCGCAACGGGAATATGATTTTGATGCATTGGAAAAAGAATTGTTAAGCAACTAAACAGAGCCGTTTGAGAAGGAGAATTTACGTGCCACTGACCAATCAGCAATATGATTCCATTCTTCGGGAATACGAAGAGAAGCAGAATCGTGCTCAGCGCCAAAGGCTTCAGAGAATCGCTGAAATATATACAAAAATTCCAGAGTATGAGGAAATAGAAAGGTCTGTTTCCTCTGTTTCTTTTGCCCAGGCAAAAAAACTGCTTGACGGAGATGAGCATGCGCTGTTAGATTTAAAGCATACATTGCACAGGCTTTCCGAGAAAAAACTGGCTCTTTTGCTCTCTGCAGGCTACCCGGAAGATTATCTGGAGTCGGCATATGACTGTCCTCACTGTAAAGACACCGGCTATATAGACGGTCAAAAATGCCATTGCCTGAAACAGAAGATAGTATCTCTTCTCTACGAGCAATCCAATATCAAAGAAATACTCGCCAGAGAAAATTTTTCTGTTCTGTCCTGGGAATTCTATGAGGGAGAGGATTTATATCGTTTCCAGCAGACAGTGGAAGCATGCCGACATTTTATCAAAAATTTTGCCTCCAGCCACAGCAACCTGTTTTTCTATGGCTCCGTAGGTGCGGGAAAAACATTTTTGAGCAACTGCATCGCAAGGGAACTCATCGAAGCCGGAAATCTTGTACTCTATTTCAGCGCCAGTGGACTGATCGATACTCTTTCCGGCAGTTCTCTCTATGGAAAATCCCGGGAAGAGCTGTACGGTATCAGTCAGGATCTCTACAATTGTGATTTGTTAATCATTGATGATCTAGGCACAGAATACACAAACGCTTATGTGGTCTCCCAGCTTTTTTCCTGTCTCAACGAGCGACTTCTGCGCAGGAAATCTACAATTATTTCTACAAATTTGTCACTGGAAGATTTACGCAACAAATATTCTGAACGTATCTTTTCCCGTATTACAAGCAACTACAATTTATATAAAATTACTGGACCTGATATCCGAATGTACCGCAAAACCATGTTGAACAGAAAGTGAGGATTATTATGCAGGCTCGTGAAGAAAAAAGAAACCTGGAAACCATCCCTGTAGGCTCCCTGGGTGTCATTCCCTTAGAGGGATGCCGCAAACTGGGACATAAAATCGACTATTATCTTGTAAAATGGAGAACAGAACGGGAAAGCGAACACAAAGGCAGCCTCGCTTTTGCAGGCTATCAGCGAGATTCCTATTTACTGAACGCCAGAGTGCCCCGTTTTGCTTCCGGTGAAGCAAAGGGTATGATTTCCGAATCTGTACGGGGCAACGATCTTTACATCCTTGTGGATGTCTGCAACTACAGTCTCACTTATCCTCTCTATGGCCATGAGAATCATATGTCGCCCGATGACCACTATCAGGATCTGAAACGCATTATTGCCGCCATAGGTGGAAAAGCAAGACGGATCACTGTTATTATGCCTTTTCTCTATGAAAGCAGGCAGCACAAAAGAACGGCCCGGGAATCTCTGGACTGTGCCATCGCCCTGCAGGAGCTTGTACACATGGGCGTAGACAATATCATTACTTTTGACGCTCATGATGCCCGTGTCCAGAATGCCATCCCGCTCCATGGATTTGAAACAGTGCAGCCTACCTACCAGTTTATCAAAGGACTTCTCCGCAATGAACGGAACCTTCAGCTCGATGCCGGTCACATGATGGTCATCAGCCCGGATGAAGGAGGCATGAGCCGGGCTATTTATATCGCCAATGTCCTGGGCCTGGATATGGGTATGTTTTATAAAAGAAGAGATTATACACAGGTCATTAACGGGCGAAACCCCATCGTCGCCCATGAATTTCTAGGCACAAGTGTAGAGGGGAAAGATATGATTATTATCGACGATATGATTTCCTCCGGTGACAGCGTCCTGGAAGTGGCAGCCTCCCTGAAAGAGCGAAAGGCAAACAAGATTTTTATCTGCGCTACCTTTGGCCTGTTTACCAATGGTCTGGACAGATTTGACCAAGCATATAAAAACGGATATATTGATAAAGTGCTGACTACCAATCTGATCTATCAGTCTCCTGAGCTGCTGGAGAGGGAATGGTATATCAACTGTGATATGAGCAAATACATCGCTTACATTATTGATACTTTGAATCATGATACTTCTATCAGCGATCTGCTCAATCCCAATGAAAGGATTCAGAGAGTTGTATCCAAATATAAAACCGGCGATCTGTAATCGCCGGTTTTTTCTTTCATTCTATAGGAAATTCCTCCGAAATTTCCTATAGCAGAAACATGAATGCGCAGCTCGCGGAGAGGAATATTGCACTAAAGTGCACCGCTCGCGCGCGGCGAATCCTGCGATGCAGGATTCTTTTTCATCCATCTAATGATCCAGGACAAACTTAATCCCATAGAATTTTGTCATATATTCCAGTTCTTTTGCAAAGTCACCATATACAATCGCATAGTGATGCCCCGTTGCATTGCGCAGAAAGGCATCGGGATCCTCCAGTTTAATACCGCATCCAGGCCATCTCGTACCTCCGGCAAAGCTGTTATTGGGATCCTCATTATCATTGTTGACACGAAGGGTCGTCTGCGCCACTGCGGCATGGAAACGCAACGTCTCATCGTTTCCCCCCAGCCGCAGGAGTGTGACAGTGCGGTTTCCCTCGAACTCAAATTCTATGCAGGCACCGCCGGAATCCCCGTTCAGATAGGGTTTTGCCACTGCCTCATCCGGTACAAGGGGCGGAATCGGCCAAAGTTTATATCCGGCCCCACTTGCCATGGATACCGGGCCGGAACCGCAGTTAAAGAAATTCATGACGCCTTCTTCCACATTCAGACGGGAGATATCGGCAAACATAACCGGTGCATGTGCCAGCATTTTCAGTATGTACATGGAAATTCCCGCCGGTATATCTCCTTCACAGGCCGCGATGGTAGACTCTTCTTCCTTCAGCAGCGCTGTAGCCAGGCAGGCGCCGTAGCTGTATCCGTAACACTTGTTCACAAGCTCCGGCATACATTTCGTAGCAAACATATCCACATCGTACAATTCCTGGAACCGTTTATAAGCCAGATACAGGCGCATCTGAGAGATGATGGCATCCTCATTGATCTTTTCTCCGTTATCCAGCTTCCAGTTCACCTGTCTGCAATTATCAATAAACTGCTGTGCCAGCTGCTGCGCCTTCTCCTCATCGATATTTTCCAGTTCCTTGAAGATTTCCACATGATCGTACTGAGGAAAATCAATGCCGAATACTTTCTTCCAGTTGAACTCATTGACCTGTGTCTGGTACATCATCATGCATTTTCCGCCGATCAACGCAATATTTCTTCCAGACATCTCGTTTCTGGCCCAGGCGGCATGTAACGCCTTATTGATATCCGCAGCGCGTTCCTCATCGTCGATCTTACCATACATATAGAGAAACGGAAGCTTCATTTCCTCCATGACATACCGTAGCTGTACCGACACACCGAGAGAACCGTTGGCGATCTCATCGCACAGACCATATACCACGCAGGGCTTTCCGCCCAATGAATTTACAGCCGTAGTTACAAGGGAAGTGTACATCCAGGAACCGATTACAAACAGGAACAGATCGCAGTCCGCTTTCTCCATGGAAATACAGTTGTCCATAATCTGATCCAGATCAAACAGCGGTTCATCGGGAATCATGATCTCGATATCAGTGTCTTTTCCGAATGTCTCTTTTGCAACTTCAATATATTTCCAGATATTTCCCTGATACTGATTTGTCTTTGCAATCGGCAAAATACCCAGCTTGGGTTTTTTATTGTGGGTAAATTTACTCATTCTTTCCCTCCTTATTGTCATATTTTTATCCTGTTGAATTCTTTCAACGCATCATACAGATGGGTATATTTTTCATATGCCCGGCCATAGGCATCTACAACGGCAGAGTCCGGGCTAAATACCCGATCCAGCCGGACACAGGCCGCGGCCGCTTCTTCCAGAGAGGCATAGACTCCTCTGCTCCACATGGCTATCATGGCAGCGCCAAGACAGGCAGCGTCTTTCTCCCGGAGACTGGCAACTTCCCGGTTCAGGATATTCGCCTTCAGCTGCATCCAGAGAGGAGATTTGGAAGCGCCGCCCACCACCCTCATTTCCCGGAGCCGAAATCCCATGGATTCATAGAACTGCATATTGATCTTAAACTCATAGGTGAGAGAGTCCATAATAGCCTTTACGATGTCGTGTCTCGTGCTGTCAATTGTCAGTCCCACAATGGCTCCCCGGGAATCCAGATCGTTCCAGGGAGGTCCGCTCCCGATAAAATGAGGCAGTACCATGACATCGCTCGGTCCTTTCGGCGCGCAGTCCGTCATGACGTCATAGACATCCCTGCCTGACTGGCGGGCCTTTTCGATCTCCACGTGGGAAAAATTGTTTTTAAACCATTTCAGCAACAGACCGCCCACCTGGCAGGATGACATGAGGAAATATTGATCAGGTATCGTATACGCATAGCAGGAGACGCCCCCTTTCAGAGCCGTTTCATCCGTCACCTTCCGGTGGGACAGCAATCCGATGCCTTCGATAGTGCCATGGGAATCCATGCCGATTCCCTCCTGCGTCAGTCCGGCGCCAAGTGCCGCACAGGTCTGGTCCTGCCCGCCTGCCACGAGTGCCACCCGATCCGTCACCCCCAGCTCTGCAGCCATTTCTTTGCTCATATGGCCCACGATACTGCCTGTCTGTGCCAGGTAACAGAACATACTTTTATCAATACCGGCTCCCCTGAGCATTTTCTCTGACCAGCAGTTCTTTTCGATGTCAAACGCCATCGTTCTGCCTGCCTGGGGATAATCGATGTAACCCGCTTCCGCCCCGAGGCATTTCATAATATATTCGCTGAATGTCACATACTTATAGGTTTTCGGTATCAGTTCCGGCTCGTGATCCCGCATCCACATAATCGTGGGAAGAGAAGCCATGGGATGCGGGACAAAGCCCGTAATATCATACGCCTCCGGCGCCGATACTTTTCCGATCAGCCTCTGTGTCTGCTCGCTTGCCCGATAGTCCATTCCCAGGATGGCGTCCCGCAGCGGCCGCATTTCCTTATCCACCGGCATGATTTCTTCTCCCAGAACGGATATGGAAAGTGCCGAAAACTCTTCTGCCAGAGCCCCCTTTTCCTTCGTCTGCCGTATCGATTCTTTCACCACTCTTTTCACCGCATCCAGAACGATTGCCGGGCTCTGCTCCGCCCATCCCGGCCTGCGGCAAATAATATCAAACTCCTCATAGCATTTTCCAAAGGATGCACCTGTTTCGTCAAATACGACAGATTTGCATCCGGTAGTGCCAATATCCAGTCCAATAAAGTACATCCGGCACCTCCTTTCCCATATTTTAAACCAACGCTGAATCTTTTATTTTTTAGCCAACAGTGCCTGTACACCGGCCAGCTCTTCCGGCGTCATCTGGTAAGCGCCTCCCAGTGCCTTTGTCACAAGGATTGCCTGCCCAACGGCTTCCAGACATTCCAGCTTGTAGCAGGCATCCATTACATCCACATCCGACAGACAAAGTACGCCGTGCCCTTTTAAAATCAACGCCTTCACACCTGGGTTTTTCTGGATACTTTTATGGATAACTTCAGCTACCTGCGCCGTTGTGGGTACAGAAAAATCTGTCACTTCAATGCCGCCGATATCCAATATCGCTTCGGGCATCATGAAATCTTCAAAAGTATAATTGGACATGGCGAATCCGGTCATAATAGGTGGATGGCTGTGAACAATCGCCCTGATTTCAGGCAGAGAGCGATAGATCTCCAGATGCATACGGATATCCAAAGCCGGCTTCAGTCCTTCCAGCAGATTTCCTTCCATATCGATGAGACTGATATGTTCTCTTCCAATTTCTGATTTACAAAATCCCGATGCTGTCAGTAAAATCCTGTCTTCTCCGATTCGCACACTGTAATTTCCGCCTTTGCCGATCAGCAGACCTTTCTCTGCCAGTCTTTTGCCCACAAGCAACATATCATCCTTTGTCTGATTGACCGCCTGAACACTCATAAATTCTTCATACATTTTATTCTTCCTCCTCGTTTCTTTTCATTTCATCCAGTGCCTCGAATACCAGCGCTCCCACCACAGAGCCGCCGTCGAGTATTCCCACACTGTTTTCTCCATAATAGGCTGCCCGACCCCAGACGGCTTTCATCCGGCGTGTCTTTTCACTGCCCTCTCTGGCCGCTCTGGCAGCCCTGGTAAAGGCATCCGGCTCTCCGGCATATTCCCGCAACGCGGCGACGCCCGGTGTGAGAGAATCCAGAATCGTCTTTTCTCCAGGTTTGGATTTCGCCTTCTGCATCACATTGTCCAGTCCTGCCTGCATGCCCTCCGCAAGTTCCAAAACGCTGCAATTCTCTTTTCCCTTCAGGCTTTTTGCCATACCCTTGAAAAAAAATGCGATAATTGTCCCGAGTGAACTGGGAGCCGCTTCATTGAAAAAGTCTCCACAGCGGTTCAGCGTCTTACCAAGATCTGTTTCTCCGTTGCTTGCCAGGTAATCCTGTACGGCATGTATCCCACTGCTCATGGAAATGCCAAGGTCTCCATCTCCATTTTGTTGATCCAATTGAATCAGATACTCTTTGTTTTCATCTATTTTCTCTGCAATCACACCGATTGCATTTTTTAAACTTTCCATTGTCATGGCAAATCCCTCATTTATTTGCATTGGTATAAAAAGGTGTATTTGCAGGAGCCTGCAACAGTTCTTTCAGTTCTGCATCCAGCTTCAGCAGTGTCACAGACAGTCCGGCCATTTCCATAGATGTGGCAAATTCCCCGATATGAGGCATGAAGATCGATACTCCTTTTTCTTGCAGTATCTGTGCCACACGCCGAAAGACAATAAACTGTTCTTCTGTCGGCGTACCACCCAATCCGTTGATCATCACCGATACTTCATCTCCTGCTGCCAGCGGCATATCCGCCAACAGACGGCTCATGACAATATCTGCGACCTCATCCGCCGTCATCATTTTCTCTACAGAAATCCCTTTTTCACCGTGGATACCCATACCGATTTCCAGCTCATCCTCTCCGATGGCAAAAGTGGGACTGCCCACTTCCGGAACAATACACGGTGTCAACGCAACTCCCATCGTACGTGTATTGTCAATCGTTTTCTGCGCCACAGCGGCCACTTCCTCCAGACTGCGCATCTGGTCCGCGGCTGCTCCCGCACACTTATAGGCATATACGATACCGGCCACGCCCCTGCGCTTTTCTGCCGTTTCTTTCGGACTGGAAGCCACGTCATCGCATCCCAATACACTGAGGCACTCTATATCGTCAAACTCACAGTCTTCGATAGCCTGTTCAAAATTCATCTTATCACCGCCATAGTTGCCGTACAGACAGAGCACACCTGCTCCCTGATCTGCAAAGCGAATGGCGGCTGCCATTTTCGTATACGAGGGAGAGGCAAATACATTCCCCACAGCACAGGCATCTACCATACCGGAACCTACATATCCCAGAAACAGTGGCAGATGGCCCGAGCCTCCTCCAGTCACAATTCCTACCTTCCCCTTCTTTTTCGGATATGCAGATACGAGGACACGGCAGTCTCCATTGAGAAACTGTACTTTATCACTATAGGCCATAACGATGCCTTCCATCGTCTCTTCTACAAAGCTCCCAGGATTATTCATTATTTTTTTCATTACAATTCCTCCTGACCTGTATTTCCATATTTCTCTTCCAAATCCTTCAGATCAGCAAATATCTCCCTTGCTGACGGATATAATTTTCTGTATACGGCAAACATATCCCGATAGATATTCCCGTTTGACGGATCCGGTTCAAATACCTTTTCCACAGCGGGTGTTCTCAGCACTTCTAAAAGCTGCTCCCTGCTTTTTCTCCGGCCGCCTGCGAGAATTGCCGCACCATAGGCTCCTGCTTCGGAAAATTCCCTGATCCGCCACACCGGTTTTTGAAAAACGTCAGCAAATATCTGACAAAGTGTAGGACTGGCGGCTCCGCCACCTGAAATATGGATGCGTTCCATCGGATGTCCCATATTCTGCAGGAGGGAATAGACGTCCTTCATGCCAAAAGCAAGCCCCTCCAAAAGGGCCCGGTATAATTGAGCTCTTCCGTGACGCAGAGAAAATCCTGCGGCAATCCCTTTCGCAAAAGGGTCATCCACCGGATTCCTCTGTCCGAGAAGTGCCGGCGAAAACAACAGTTCCTCGCATCCCGGCGGCACCGAAGCTGCCTCCTGTTCCATTTCCGCAAAAGAATCTGTACAGTAATAATTTTCTCTGAACCAGTTGATAGAGGTACCCACACTCATCAGTCCCGCATAGGCAACCCACTGCCCATCCATGATACCTGCATACATCTGTAAAAGCGCATCCTTATTTTCTGCAAAAGAATCCAGAGACATGGCAATATTTCCCCCGGAACCTACAATGACGCTGTAAACTCCCGGACTCACTGCCCCGCTGCCAACGGTCTGCATGATCGCATCCCCCGCCCCGGCTATCACTTCTGTGTCATAAGAAAGCCCCAGACCGGACGCGACCTCTGGCAGCACTTTCCCCACCGTCTCGTAGGAACATACTACTTTGGGTAAAATGCGCTCTGAAACGCCGATGGCTTCCAACAGCTCCCTGCTCCAGCACCGGTGTTTTACATCATAGAGCCCGAAACCACTGGCATCGGACTCATCAGTCACAGGCTTGCCGGTCAGCACGGTACGGACATAGTCCTTTGGATTCACCACTGTGTGTATTCTCTTGTACAGCTCCGGCTCATTTTCCATCATCCACAGTATCTTCCCACCGGTACAGGACGGGACCATCTTATTGTTTGTATAGGGAAGCAATCCGTTCTTGCCTCCAACCTTTTCATAGATCGCATCATTTTGCTTTTCATTACGAAAATCCACACAGCTGATAACAGGTCGCAGCGGTTTTAAATTTTTATCCAACGCTACAAGCCCGTGCATCTGTCCGGTGCATCCGATTGCCTCTATCTCATATTTTCCCGATAACTTCTTAACAAGTTCACGAATACACAAAAAGCTGGCATCTAACAGAATTTCCGCAGACTGATCATAGCTTCCCAGTCCTGTACAAGCAATCGTATTGTCATAACGGACGGACTCCCGTCCCACCGGTTGCCATTTCTCATCAATGGCAATGGCCTTACATCCGGTAGAGCCAATATCGATTCCAATAAACGCTTTCTTCATCTTGTCCTCTTTCCGGTTCACTTCACCCACTGTCTGATTACTGTCCTTCGTAACAGCTCTATTTCCTAATCATCAAAACAAATTCAGTTCCTCATGGGCAAAGGCAACGCTCTGTCGCACACATTCTTCTTCAAACCGAACCGTTTCGGCATGGTCATCCAGCCGGTCTATGTAAAGTTCCAGAAACACATTGCCCTCATAGTGGTTTTCTTCCAGAATCTCTTTCATCTTTTTGAAATCTACAATCCCTTTTCCAAGAGGAACTCCATAGATGATGTCTCCTCTCGGATCCAGTTTCACAATATAATCTTTAAAATGTACGCTTTTGGCATAAGGAGCCAGTACCCTGACAGCTTCCTCCGTCTTTGTTAAAAAACAGGTGGAATTGCACGTATCCAAAACGCATCCGAACATCGGGTCATTTACCCCTTCAATGATTTCCTTCACTTCATAGATATCATTGAGTTTTCCATTTTCAATGCCAATACTGACTCCATATTCATGGGCAGTGGGCATCAGAGCACTGATCGTATCTATGCCGTTCTTCACTTGCCTCTGCAGGCCTTCCCTGTCAGTATTTCGATCCATATCCCAGCCAATCCGAAGTATCTTTGCACCAAGTATTTTAGATACTTCCAGCATTCTTTTGAAATAGTCAAAATCAGTTCCTCTGGACCCGGTCTCGACAGTTATCCCTTCTTTGTCAAGTCTGGAACGAATCACCCGTAAATCCTCGTCCGCAAATTCATGAAGAGAATAGTTATTGCAAAGCAAAACGGCCTTTACATTATGAGCCACACACCGATCAATCAGCCGATCTACCGTCATCGGATTTTCCGGGCGGTAATAGGGCCGTCCTACAGACCATCTGTATGCAAAAGAACCAATACCTAACTTCATTTTTTACACTCCTTTGTTTGTCATTTATATTAAATTTTCATTCATTTACATTCTAAAACGTTTTTTCTCTATATAACCAAGCAGTATCATCGTGAATACGATTACGATTCCGTATGCCAACTGCTGTGTCGGAAGACCAAATCCCAAAAATGTCATGGCGTACATGAGATCCATAATGAACAGTATCCCGAAGCCTGCCTGAAGCATATTTCCATAGCCGCCCTTCTGGCTGATACCGCCAATAGTAACTGCGGCAACCATAGGCATCAGCATATTGGCCCCTACGTCAGGATTGACACCCCCGATACACATGGGAATAAACATCGCTGCAATACCGGCAAAGATGCCGGAAATCAAATAAACTTTAATATATATTTTTGAAATGGATATCCCCGCATGGTAAGCACTTTGGGGATTACTTCCTGTAAGAATGACCTGTCGGCCGAAAGTCGTTTTGGCAAGAACGATTGCCATAATCAGAAAAATCATAACTGGCAGCATTGCCGCTACCGGAACAATGGTCCCACCGATTTTAACGCCCACCAATGTAGAAAGTTTGGCAAGTTCCCTTGGCGCACCGCACACTGTGAAGATCGGAAGAGCACAACTATGAACAC
>ERZ779622.1168-NODE-1168-length-11484-cov-7.782921_pt1 | contig 11484 bp, 13 predicted proteins | sample MGYA00514188_ERZ779622 | MGnify/ENA primary metagenome ERZ779622 (study PRJEB29562, sample SAMEA4376702) | mouse gut metagenome | isolation source: Cecum | study: EMG produced TPA metagenomics assembly of the A DSS colitis mouse model was used to assess the...
TACCAGCCCGGTAGTAGGTTATGGCATACCTAATTGCAATCGTTACAGTTTAAATGTTCTTGTGATGTATAAATGATGGTGGCGGACGCCTTCCATTTGGCAGCCAGAGTGCCGTTAGCTTAGAAGCAGTGGCATATATGCCGCCGGACCATAGTTCAAGTATGTGTATTAGAGCAAACGTTTGCAAAAAAAGAGGTTGAAGCAAAGCGATTAACCCGAGTATAATACCAATAGTCTGGGTCTGTGATTTTATAGTAAACGACATAACAAATTTCTGTTTTCGTCTCCTGCCAAAGCCATATACGGAAGCTTTTGCAGAGCCGAAAACGAAATTTTTAATGTCGTTAACTATAAAATATTATATAGAATGATGAGAAATAATGCAACTTTTCATAACGGAATACAGGCTGTATAAAATGCGAATGAGATTTTGGAATCAATGATAAAGTGGTTTTTTGGCAGATTGCGGCATACCTGATTCCGTAAGGATGGATATAAGTGGTATATTTCTATTGATCAAAGGGAGGAAGAATCGGAATGAGGAAAAGAGAAGCAAACGTTTGCTTAAAGGCTGCAGCTGTTGCGGCTGTTTTAATGATGGGCGGACTGACGGGCTGCGGAAGCGGGTCTGATTCATCGGCAGGAGGAGACGGTGCGATAGAACTTCTGAATGTTTCCTATGACCCGACCCGTGAATTCTATGCAGCATACAATGAGATGTTCAGTGAATATTGGAAAGAAAAAAGCGGACAGGAGGTCACTGTGACGCAGTCTCATGGCGGTTCCGGCTCTCAGGCACGGTCAGTGATTGAGGGGAACGAGGCGGATGTGGTCACGCTGGCGCTGGCTCATGATGTGACGGCAATAGAAGAAGCGGGATTGATTGAAAGCGAATGGATCGGAGAATTCGACAGCGACAGTGCGCCGTACACGTCAACAATCGTATTTCTGGTACATAAAGGGAATGAAAAGAACATACAGGATTGGGACGATCTGATAAAAGACGGGATCGAAGTGATCACGCCCAACCCTAAGACTTCCGGAGGCGCGTGCTGGAATTTCCTGGCGGCGTGGGCATATCAACAGGAACGGGACGGGAAGGATGAGGAACAGACCAGGGAGTTTATGAAGAAGCTGTATCAGAATGTATTGGTGTTGGATTCCGGCGCCAGGGGAGCAACCAATACCTTCGTGGAAAACGGGCAGGGGGATGTGCTGATTGCCTGGGAGAATGAAGCGTATCTGGCGATGGAGGAGTACCCTGACCGGTATGAGATCATTACACCCAGTGTCAGCATTCTGGCGCAGCCTTCGGTAGCGGTGGTGGACAGCAATGTGGAAGACCACGGCACGAGAGAGGCGGCAGAGGCCTATCTGGAATATCTGTACAGTGATGAGGCGCAGAGACTGGCGGGAGCAAATTATTACCGTCCGTCGAAGGAGGATATTTTACAGGAATTTTCCGATCAATTTGATCTGAATATGAATCTGGTCACCATTGAGGATTTCGGCGGCTGGGATGAGGCATACCGGGTCTATTTCGACGACGGGGCTGTTTTTGACCAGATCTATGATGAATGAGAGACAGACAGGTCAGAGCCGAATGCCGACAGGCATTTGCTGATTGAAGTCAGGGTCGCTGGCTCTGCTGCTTGGCAATGCTGCAGGTTGGGTACCCGTCGGATATGATAAATGCTGTATAAGGGAGCAATAATCTATGGAACAGCAGATTGTTAAAATAAAAAATAAACGAGGTGTCAGGGTAATTCCGGGATTTGGTCTGTCGATGGGAGTGACTCTTTCTATGCTGAGTGTGCTGGTGCTGATCCCTCTGGCGTCTATTTTCATCAGTGCCGCTCGGCTTGATTTTCATGAATTTATAGATGTAGTCACTTGGCGTCAGATTGTTTCTGGGTATGTTGTCAGCTTTTCCTGTGCTTTTTTTGCGGCACTGGTGAATGCGGTGTTTGGCCTGATTCTCGCATGGGTTCTGGTGCGGTATGACTTTCCGGGGAAGCGTTTCATGGATGGGATGATAGAACTTCCTTTTGCCTTGCCGACTGCAGTAGCCGGTATTTCTCTGACATATCTGTATTCGGATCAGGGGTGGATCGGTTCGGTTTTTGATAAGGCGGGAGTGAAGATTGCATATACTCGTATCGGTATAACGATTGCCATGGTTTTTGTGGGGATTCCTTTTGTGGTGAGGACGGTACAGCCAGTGCTGTCCAAGCTGGACAGACAGTACGAGGAGGCGGCAATGATGCTTGGAGCCGGGAGGGTCCGTATCTTTTTTAAAGTTATTCTGCCGGAATTGTTTCCTGCACTGCTGGCAGGCTTCGGACTTGCTTTTGCCAGAGGAATCGGTGAGTATGGGAGCGTGGTGTTTATTGCCGGGAATATCCCCTATAAAACACAGATTGCACCGTTACTTATTATGACTAAGCTGGAGCAGTATAAATATGCGGATGCTACCGCGATTGCACTGGTTTTACTGGCAGCTTCCTTTATATTGATGCTATTGATCAATTCGGTGCAGATCTATATGCAGAAGTTCAGCAAGGCGTGACGGAAATGGAGAACAAATATGCCTGAAAAACAAAAAGAGACTTACGAACAGGATATCGTGGGAGATGGTATCAATTCCATACAGAAAGTGATAGATCCGCACAAGGAAGAATCCGGACGCGCGATCCGTTATATACTGATCGGTATTTCCGTACTGTTTCTGTCTGTCATGCTGATTCTTCCGCTGATCGTTGTCGTTGCCAATGCGCTGCGTGAAGGATGGCAGGCATATACAGAGGCTGTATCGGATCCATATACCGTAAAAGCATTGCAATTGACTGTGTTTGCAACGGTGTGCGCGGTGTCGGTTAATACGATATTCGGGGTATTTGCTTCTTTCCTTCTTTCCAGGTTTTATTTCAGGGGACGGCAGGTATTGGCGACATTGATCGATATTCCATTTTCCATTTCGCCTGTAATAGCGGGACTGGTGTTTATACTGACCTTCGGGAATATCGGATGGATGGGAGACTTTCTGAAAGCCCATAACATTAAGATCGTGTTTGCCGTGCCGGGAGTTGTTCTGGCAACGATTTTTGTCACGTTTCCGTTTGTATTCCGTGAACTTTTTCCGGTCATGAATGCTCAGGGCAAGGATGAAGAGGAAGCGGCAGCGCTGATGGGTGCGAACGGATTTACAATTTTTCGCAGGATAACGTTTCCCCATATCAAGTGGGCGCTGTTATACGGCATTGTCTTATGTACTGCCCGCGCGATGGGGGAATTTGGGGCGGTATCTGTCATATCCGGGCATCTGAGAGGCAAGACAAATACCCTGCCGCTCCATGTGGAAATTCTCTATAATGAATTTAATACGACGGCGGCTTTTGCGGTTTCTTCTATTCTGGTTATTCTGGCGGTGGTCATCCTGATTGTGAGGAGCCTGGTGGAGCGGAAGCGGGAACACTTGTGAAAGAATTGAGAAGAAAAAGGGGCAGGAACAATGTATGTGGAGATGAGACAGATCAATAAAACGTTTGACGGATTTCAGGCATCTAAAGATGTGAGTTTCGGGGTGGAGAAAGGGCATCTGGCGGCATTGCTTGGACCCAGCGGGAGCGGGAAGACTACGATCTTAAGGATGATAGCCGGACTGGACAGGCCGGATTCGGGCGATATTATGATAAACGGAGCCAGAGTGAATGATATTCCGGGAAACAGACGCGGGATCGGGTTCGTGTTTCAGAATTATGCCTTGTTCCGTTACATGACGGTAGCGGATAATATCGCCTTTGGCCTGGAAGTTCAGAAGAAGAGTAAGGCGGAAATCAAAAACCGGGTGGAAGAACTGCTGGAGCTGGTCTCTATGCAGGAACTCGGCAAGAGATATCCCTATCAATTGTCCGGAGGTCAGCGGCAGAGAGTGGCATTTGCGCGGGCATTGGCGCCGGATCCGAAGCTTCTCCTGTTGGATGAGCCGTTTGCGGCGATTGATGCCAAAGTGCGCCGGGAGCTGCGGACATGGCTGAAGGAGATGATCGGAAGAGTGGGCGTTACCAGTATTTTCGTGACGCATGATCAGGAGGAGGCTGTGGAAGTGGCGGATACTATAATCGTTACAAATCAGGGACGGGTAGAGCAGGTTGGTACGCCGGAAGAGGTGTGCAGGAATCCGCAGACGGAATTTGTGGCTGATTTTATTGATGCGGAGAGGTTTGAGGTGATGATGGCGGTGAGAGGAAACAAATTGGATTGTTAAAATGAAAATTGGCAAGAGACGCTGTGGAGATTTGGAATTTGGTGCGTGAGGTCTCTTGCCGATTTCTGGGTGATTCCGTAATTATTGAGCCTTTACTTTGGCAAGTAATGCTTCTTGTAATACCTGTGAAAAATTCAAGTTCATTTCCAGGGCGGCGGAATTAAGCCAGGCCGGAATAGTGAGTGTTTTTCTGACAGATTTCTCAAAATGCTGTTTGGCGTAGGCAGGCACATCGACAGAAATCATATTGACAAAACATTCTCCCAGGGGTTCGTCAGGAGCGATTTGTCCGGAAACTGCTGCCGGATCGATTTCGGATATGTTCGAAGGCGCGGGAATGCTGTTTCCGTCTGTGCGACAGCTATAGAGATAGCCGGCAAGACAGTCAATTGCCATTTCCATGGCTTCTTCCAGAGTATCACCCTGTGTGGCAAGAAAGTTAAGATCGGGGAAGATAACCGAATAGCCAGTCTCTTCTTTGTAGAAACAAGCAGGATATATTGATAACATAATTTACCTCCTGTATATGTGGCAGGGTTCAAGATGTTATTGAAGACCTGCCTGGTGTTTAATGGAATTTTCGGTACGCTTGTTTAGGTCACTTCCTTTGTGGAAAGGTATGGTGACTTTGCCAGGCTTCGTTGGATGTATATATTGTCTGTGAGAGCCATGCTGCTCCTTAAATATCCATCCGTCAGCAAGGACAAGCTTTTCCATCTCTCTTGGTTTCATTGGCATGCTGCTTTCCTCCGTACACTATTATAATAGCATGCGATGCGCATAGAAATCAAGGCGTATTAAATGTATGCGTATTAACATGGGGCGTATTGAAGGCTATATATTATGGTGTTATGGTGTATAGTAAACCGGGGCAGCAGTATGGAGAGTGTATGCTTTAGCATATGCGCATGGGATGAGCTTATGCATGGAAAAGCAGTCGGGATCTTCTCGGATTGTTTCGAAAAAGAAATCGGCCGGAGAAGCTTCCGGATGAAGTATGGAAATATATAGATGATGTGAAGTTCCATGTATATGAAATGAGGCATTTGACGGAGGAAACGCGTAAAATGTTTCAGAGCGATATGCGCATAGTTGTTGATTATCTTGCAGAAGGCAGAAGCTGTCGCTCTGATAGGAAAATCGCCCATAAAGCGGCATTGATCAGGATGATTAAAGTTCTTTCGGGCGACTATGATATTGACAATGTTGAGGAATGGCTCAAAGAACGAAGAATCAGGGAGGAGGATGAAGTTACTATGTGCGAATTATTTGATCAATACGAAAGAAAAGGGAGAGAAGAGGGAATTAAGGATGGGAGAGAGGAGGGTGAAGCCAGATGCCTTGTAACATCTGTTGAGAATGCTATGCAATTCTTTAAGGTTACACTTGAGAAAGCATGCGAGGGTCTTGGAACTACTGTGGGCAGATATGAGGAAGCGAAGAAGTCATGTAATGAAGATTCTGCCAGGAGGAACAACCTAAAGAAATTTGCATCACATGCCGATATGTAATACAGAAATTCAGGATGAATGAAAAGAGTTGCATGGATGCAGATATATGATAGGAATGTAGACTGCCATTGCATCAGAGTGTAATGGCAGTTTTTTTGAGGAAATAATATGAACAGACTGGGCACGAAGGCAGAAACGCTGCGGATGCTTTACCAGAAGTTAAAGTACGCAGAGGTACTGCCACAGTATTGTTTTACTAGGAGCCCTTGAGGAATATCGGGATATCTGGAGGAAATTATACGGTAGAGAGCAATATTGTTATAATTATCACATATGAGGGTCATTGCAAAGAGTAGATCGGAGAGTAAAGGATTATTTTATTATGCGATGAGAAATAAGAAATTAAAACAATGTAAAATTTAGAAAGTGTAGAAGAAAGAAATGAATGATAGATATATCAATGAGTTAATAGAGAAATTATCCTGTACAGAAATATGGAGCGAGGCCAAGTGTAAATGTCTGAATTATCACGACGGTATCAAACTATTAGTAGATACGTTTACTGCACATAAGAAAAGTAAATCTCAGTTGTTTTTTATCGGAAACGGCGGCAGTTCCGCGATAGCAAGCCATATGACAGCGGACTTTATGAAAAACGGTGGCATGAACACTTACAGTTTGTATGATAATGCGGTCACAACTTGCATGGGCAATGATTACGGTTATGAGTATATCTTTTCGCGAGCGATGGAATTTCTGGTCAGAGAGGGCGATTTATTAGTGGCGATCAGCAGTTCAGGTAATTCTTCCAATATTATCAATGCGATAGAAACTGCCAGGTTGAAGGGCGCGGCTGTTATTACATTTACAGGGTTCGAACCGAATAATAAGGCAAAGCAAATGGGGGATGTGAGTGTGTATGTGCCCTGTAAAAAGTACGGAATTGTGGAATCTATCCATAATATGATGTTGCAACAGGTGGTGGATTTAATCATGGAGAGAGATGGCGAGAGGCTTTGACATGCAGATACTAAAGCGGGTAAAGAGTCGGGAGCGGAATATACATAAATCAAATTTCCGAAGACCGGCAGTTTTTCTCGACAGAGACGGAGTATTGACAGAAGAGACCGGATACGTTGATTCTTTGGAAAAGCTACGTATATTTCCCTATACGGCGGAATGTATCCGAAAGATTCATGAAAAGGGCTACTATGCTATTGTCATTACCAATCAGAGTGGCGTTGCCAGAGGCTTGTTTACAGAAGAGCGACTTCAGGAAATGAACGGATATCTGCAACAGTATACGGATGAAGATGCGGTTTTCTATTGTCCGCATCATCCGGAAGGAATTGTGGAGGAATATAGAATAAAGTGCAACTGCCGTAAACCGGCAATCGGCATGTTCCAAAATGCATGCAGAAGATTAGACATTGATATAACGAATTCGTATATGGTTGGCGACAGAGCAGGAGATATCATTGCCGGACAGAATGCTGGACTTAAGACAATTCTGCTGGAGTCCGGATATGGAACGGCGCGGTTGGAAGAAGATGTTATGCCGGATTATGTGGTAGATGATTTGAGAAGTGTGTTGGAATTACTGTAAAAGTGTGAGTTCATATCGACAGGAAGCACATTGCTGAAAATTAAAAAAGGTTTGTCAGCGGTGATTTGTCCGGAAACTGTTACCAGATCAATTTCGGATATGATGGAAAGATTAAGAGAGGAGAAAGCGGCTTACGCTGACAGGAATATTCTGACACCAGGGATAACCTAAAGAAATTCACATCATATGCCGATATATATTACAGTAGTTCAGGATGAATGAAAAGAGTTGCATGGATGCAGGTATACGATAGAAATATAGACTGTCATTGCATCAATGCAATGGCAGTTTTTTGAGGAAATAGATAGTATGAACAGACTTGGCACGAAAGCAGAAACACTGCAGATGCTTTATCAGAAGCTAAAGTACGCAGAAGTTTTGCCGCAGTATTCTTTTACTGTAAGGGAATGGAGAACTGAACGTGAAAAGGTAAAGAGCGGTTTCCTTTCACTGGATTGGAATGCAAAGGTAATTGTGAGAAGCAGTTCGTACGCAGAAGATACGTACAATGGTTCGCAGGCGGGGAAATATGAATCCGTCGCCAGTGTATCCGGATTGGAAGAATTTCAAAAAGCGGCAGCGGCAGTTATCGATTCCTATGATGATCATAATGAGGAAAATCAGGTATTGGTGCAGCCGATGCTGTCCAATGTCTGCATCTGCGGTGTCGCATTTACATTAGACCCGAATACGGTAGGCAATTATTATGTAATTAATTATGATGATAACGGATCTACTTCTGCCATTACGTCAGGAAATGGAACAGAAAATAAGCTATATTACAGGTTTAAACAAAAGAACCGGCAGTGCTGTAACTCTTCATCTATAGACCGAATTGATCGATTGTGTATGGCGTTACAGGAGTTAGAAGATTTTTTCGGACAGAATAATCTGGATGTGGAGTTTGCATTTTCCGAAGAAGACAAGCTGTATATTCTGCAGGTGAGAGCATTGTGCATTCAGGGAGAGCCTGCCGACCAACAGCAGCAAGAGAAAGAACTGACACGGATTAAAGAAAAAATAAGACAGGCGCAGAAGAAAAAAACATTTTTATGTGGGGAAAAGGCGTTATACAGTGTCATGACGGACTGGAATCCGGCGGAGATGATCGGAATCCGTCCGAAACCGCTTGCACTGTCTCTTTATCGGGAAATTATTACAGATAATGTGTGGGCATATCAGAGGGATAATTATGGATATCGTAATTTGAGGAGTTTCCCATTGATGGTAGATTTTGGAGGGCTTCCGTATATTGACGTCAGGGTGAGTTTTAATTCTTTCGTTCCGGCAGGGCTGGAGGAAGAACTTAGCGAGAAACTGGTTAATTATTACTTGAACCGCCTGATTGATAATCCGGCCAAGCATGATAAGGCGGAGTTTGATATTGTTTTTTCCTGCTATACATTTGATTTGCCAGAGCGGATACAGGTGCTTAAGGAGTATGGGTTTTCGGAAGCTGAAATCGCCAGGATCACTGATGCGCTCAGAGGTGTGACCAATAATATTATCGATCATAAGAATGGCCTGTGGCGTAAGGATTATGGGAAAATACAAATCCTCAATAAACGTTATGATGAGATCATGAGGAGTGATTTCAGCAAGATTGAGAAAGTTTACTGGCTGCTTGAAGACTGCAAGAGGTATGGAACCCTTCCCTTTGCAGGACTTGCAAGAGCAGCATTTATAGCGGTCCAGATACTGAAATCTCTCGCTGCATGTGGAATTATTGACGAATCCGATTACGAATCGTTTATGAGTGGAGTAAATACGGTAAGTTCAGATATGAATACGGACTTTCGGGAGTTGTCGAAGAAGGCGTTTATCAGGAAGTATGGGCATCTTCGTCCTGGAACTTACGATATCACTTCTTTGCGTTACGATGAAGCGCCGGAATTATATTTTGAGTGGGATGCAAAAGAAGATATAGATGACAGCCAAAATAGAAACGAAAGTAGCGGCAGAGAGGATAGAGCAGAATTCCGTTTATCATTACAGCAGCTTGGTGAACTCAAAAAACAGCTTCGGGAGAATGGGCTGACAAATGACATATTGGAGCTGATGGATTTTATCAGAACAGTCATAGAGGGACGGGAGTATGGCAAGTTTGCTTTTACCAGAAATCTAAGCATGGCGCTTAAGCTGATTGGAGAGATTGGAGAAGAGTGCGGACTTTCTAAAGAAGAATGCGCTTTTGCCAATATTAGGGATATTTATGAACTTTATGCATCTGCAAGGGATATTCGAGTCAGCCTTACGGATTCCATAAAACGGGGAAAACGTGATTATGATGTGGCGAGGGCGATAACACTGCCGTCGGTGATCGTGAGTCCGGAGGATGTGATGCAGTTCTATTATCCGGATTCGGAACCAAATTACATTACTTCAAATCAGGCAGTTGGAGAAGTCTGTGTTCTGGAAGAAGGAAGGCATATGGAGGAGATGAAGGGACGGATTCTTCTGATCCCGAGTGCGGATCCGGGATACGATTGGATATTTTCTCATGAGGTGAAAGGATTTGTTACTATGTATGGCGGAGCAAATTCACATATGGCTATACGGGCAGGGGAACTTTCGATTCCGGCGGTTGTAGGCGTGGGAGCGAAGAGATTTGAGAAGTACAGGAAAGCGCGGATGCTGGAAATTGATGCGGCTGGAAAGTTGGTTAGAATATTAAAATAGTAGAAGAGGAGAAACAATGCGGCACGGAGATTTTACGGAATTAGCAAAGTTTTATGGGAACAGACCTGGATATTCTAAAGTAGTACTGGAGTGCTTGAAAAATCATATTTTTAACATAGTCGGGGAAGGAAAAGTAGCGGATATCGGCGCCGGGACAGGCAAACTGACAGAGAATCTGGCGGAGATAGGACTTAATGGTTTTGCAGTTGAACCGAATGGAGCCATGCGCGCTGAGGCAGCAAAACATTCTTGGGGAGAAAGCTTTGTTTGGTCTGAGGGATATGCAGAAACGACTGGACTTGAAGATAATTGTGTACATTGGGTGCTGATGGGTTCTTCCTTTCACTGGGCAGATAGCGAGCAGGCTGTTAGAGAATTTTACCGGATTCTTGTTCCGGGCGGGTTCTTTACTGCAATCTGGAATCCAAGAGATATCGAGAGCAGTGAGCTGCACCAGAGAATTGAAGGGGCTGTTTATGCAGAAGTGCCGACCATGAAAAGAGTTTCTTCCGGAAAGAGTATTTCTACGGAAGAAATGAAAGAAAAATTGCTTAGTGGAGGATATTTTAAAGATATTCTTTTTGTTGAAGCTCCCCATGTGGAGATTATGACAAAAGAAAGATATATGAATACATGGAAGTCTGTGAATGATATTCAAGTGCAGGCAGGCGAAGAAGGATTTCAACGAATTTTAGGGAAAATTGGGAAGATTATATCCGAATTTGATAAAATAGAGGTTCCTTATCGGTCAAGGTCATGGACGGTGCAGAGCTGTAAAAGCTGACACATGATTGAATAGAATGGGGAGGTTGTTATGTGATTGTATTTAAGATAAAGAGAAGGGAAGATTATGAAAACAGAATGGGATTCCACAGAGCTGGCAGAGGCATATTTAAAAAGGCCGGATTATGCACAGGAGGCTATTGACAAGATGCTGGAAATTTCCGGAGTAAAGAAAGGGATCATGTTTGTGATGTAGGAGCAGAGGCGGCACATTTGACTTTAAAATTAGCTGAGTATGGATTGAATGTCTGTGCTGTAGAGCCTAATGATGCAATACGTGCAAATGGTGTTCGCAGGACAAGTGCTTTTGAAACAGTTCAGTGGTTTGAAGGTATTGGAGAGCATACGGATATGGAAGAAAGCAAATTTGATCTGGTAACTTTTGGTTCTTCCTTTAATGTGTGTAATCGTCAGAAAGCACTGGAGGAAGCAAAAAGAATTTTGAAAGATGGCGGTCTGTTTGGTGAAGCAATCTATGTAGAGGGAACTGTACTGTATAAGATCCTTGCGGAGGATTTTATCGATGATTGGAAGTCTCATGGGACTGTACAGCGGCAATCAAAAAATAAGTTTGATGCGATCATTGAAGAAATTCGTAAAGTAGTTGAGGCAAGGGGTAAAAAATATATTAAGGTGCTATACACAACCAGAATATGGATGGCACAGGTGAAGCTGTAAAAGGGTGATATGGGTGTATA
>ERZ779622.1170-NODE-1170-length-11454-cov-15.608650_pt1 | contig 11454 bp, 8 predicted proteins | sample MGYA00514188_ERZ779622 | MGnify/ENA primary metagenome ERZ779622 (study PRJEB29562, sample SAMEA4376702) | mouse gut metagenome | isolation source: Cecum | study: EMG produced TPA metagenomics assembly of the A DSS colitis mouse model was used to assess the...
CCCTGTCAAGGGCAAATGCTCCGCCGTCTCTGCTCCTGCATTTTCATGGTTCACCTGCCCGTCTTCTGCGGCATATTCCGTCGCAAATGCGGCGCCTGCTTCCCTGTTCACGTCTTCGCTGCTCACGTCTTCTCTGTCCGCGTCTTCTCTGTTTTCCACAGCCGGATGCACCGTCCCTTCTTTCCACCCATAGAGCGCTAAACAAACTGTGCTTCCCAACAAAAACGCCGCGGACAGAAGCCTGGCCGTGCTGCTTTTCTTCTTCATCATCACAAATCATCCTCCGATCACTCTATTGTAACACTTTTTAACCATCCGAACCATGGAAATTGCCCGAAAATCTTGTCATTGCCGCAGGACCGTGATAAGATGAACCAAATACAAACCCGAAAGAGGAATCCATCGTGCTCACTAAGCAGCTCATCAAAGAGATCGCCGGCACCACCATTTACAACCGGGGCCTCGAACTATTCAAACAGAACAAAGTTCTGACCTTTAAATCCAACAGCCAGAATGAGGAAATCACCGTCAAAGCCACCGTACAGGGCAGCGGCAGAAAGAAATATAAAGTAACCCTTTCCTACAATACCCTTTTCGATGACGTGTCGGAGTGTTACTGTGACTGCCCCGCCTTCTACAGCTATGACGGTATCTGTAAGCACTGCGCCGCCGTGCTCCTTGCCTATGAAGAGCAGCAGGACATGCAGCAGGCGATCTTTGATTATATAGATACACCGGGATCCGCCGGCCGCATGCGCAGGCTCTCCGATTATATCGGTTACGAGAACGGCCGCTTTCTCCCCAAAAACCGGTCCAGACAGACAACACCGGTCATCAAGGATCTGCTCAGACGCCAGCGGATAAAGACTACCGCTCCCCTGATGCAGACCGTTCCTTATGGACAAGTCGCGCTGGAACCTCATTTCCTGTGCGCCGAAAACCATGCCGAGGTCGGCTTCAAAATCGGTATGGATACCAAATATGTGCTCAAGGATGTGTTCGAGTTCGCCCGGTACGTAAAGTCCGGCGACGAACATGCCTACGGCAAAAAGCTGAACTTTCTCCATACGCCGGAGGCCTTTGACCCGCTTTCCCAAAAGCTGCTCAACTTCATCCTCTCCTGGGTACAGGAAAACGGCAGCTATTACCTTACATACCAGTACTATTCCTACACGGAGACTTTCTCGCCGCTGCGCCGGATCCCGCTTGGCGGCGCGGAATTCGAGGAGCTTCTTGCGATCCTGAAAGACAATCCTGTGCTGATTGATCTCAACGGTTCCGGTGAAAAGATCTGGCGCCAGACAGACGCCGTTCTGAGCCGGCACATGCGTCTGCTGGGAAAACCGGAGGGCCTGGAAGTGGAAATCGAGCCTCTGGCGGAATTCTATGCGGCCCACACAATCTTCACCTTTCGGGACGGCCTGATCTATCGGGAGAACAGGGAAAATCTCCTGCCGCTGCAGGATTTTCTGTCCTGTCTGCCGGAGCTTGCGGGCACCGGTTTCTATGTTGAGAAGAACGACATTCCCACGTTCTGCAGAGAACTGCTGCCCCTTCTGGAAAAGCATTACCACTGCGAACGGACAGCATTCAATGAGGCGGACTACGGCGTGGAACCCGTCTCCTTTGAGATCTATCTGGATGCGCCGCAGAGAAATTTCATCACATGCAAAGTTTATGCCGTCTACGGTGACAAAAAATACGAAGTCTATAAGAAAGACGAAGAACGGGCCGGCCGGGATGCCGTCAGGGAAATACAGACCGGCAATATCGTCGCCTCCTACTGCAATGCCTATGACGAAAATGAGCATACCATGGTCATTGCCGACGACGAAGACAAGCTGTACGAGCTGCTCACGACAGGCATTCCGCGCTTTCAGGAACTGGGAGATGTATACGTCTCCGATGCCCTGAAAAAATTCCGCGTGGTGTACAGCGGCAAAGTGGAAGTGGGCGTATCTTTATCGGAAAACCTGCTGGAGCTGACCATAGGCGCCGACCAACTGTCCCGGGAAGAACTGATCGAGATCCTGTCCAGATATGACAGGAAGAAAAAATATTTCCGCCTGAAAAACGGCAGCTTTATCCGCACGGAAGACGAAGGCCTAAACGCATTGCTGGAGATCAAAGAAGATCTGAATCTGACCGATGCGCAGCTGCGGAAAGAAACCCTTACCCTGCCCAAATACAGAGCCCTCTATCTGGACAGCGAGCTTACGGAAAAGCAGAGCCTGACAACAGCCAGAAACCAGTCTTTTCAGGAACTGATCCGGAACATGAAAACCATGGAAGAACATGCCTTTGAGGCGCCGGCAAGCCTGGAATCCATACTGCGCCCCTATCAGCTCACCGGCTTTTTCTGGCTGAAAACACTGTACCGCAACGGCTTCGGCGGTATACTGGCCGATGATATGGGCCTTGGCAAGACCCTGCAGACCATCGCCTTTTTGCTGTCGGAATATCTGGAGGCGAAAGCCGCCGACAACAGGCGCGCGCTCATCGTCACGCCGGCCTCTCTGGTCTTTAACTGGAAAAATGAATTCTCCCTGTTTGCACCCGGTATTCCCGTCAAAATGGTGACCGGCGCCGCGGCCGAACGTCAGGAGATCATCCGCGGTGCACAGAGCAGGGACGTCCTGATCACTTCCTACGAGCTGCTGAAGCGGGATCTGGAGGCCTACGAAGGTATTCCTTTTTTCTGTCAGATCATAGACGAAGCGCAGTATATCAAAAACCACAATACCCAGTCCGCCAAGGCGGTGAAAACCATCGAGGCAGGCTGCCGCTTTGCCCTCACCGGTACGCCCATCGAGAACCGGCTGAGTGAGCTCTGGAGTATTTTCGATTACCTGATGCCCGGATTTCTGTACGGCTACCAGCGCTTCCGCACAGAGATCGAACTGCCCGCGGTTCAGAATCAGGATGAGAATGCCATGAACAGGCTGCAGAAAATGGTCCGCCCTTTTATCCTGCGTAGACTGAAAAAGGACGTCCTCACCGACCTGCCGGACAAGCTGGAGAAATGCATGTACGCCAACATGGAAGGCGAACAGCAGAAGCTCTACCAGGCCCACGTCCAGAGAATCCGCATGATGCTGGACAAGCAGTCGGAAGAAGAATTTAAGACCGGCAAGATCCAGATTCTCTCCGAGCTTACCAAATTAAGACAGCTGTGCTGTGACCCGGCCCTGATCTACGAGCAGTACGAGACCCCTTCCGCCAAGTCTGTCCTCTGTGTGGATCTGATCAGAAACGCGGTGGAGGGCGGCCACAAAGTGCTGCTGTTCTCGCAGTTTACCTCCATGCTGGAACATCTGCAGCAGAAGCTGGAAGAAGCGGAGATCTCCTATTATGTGCTTACCGGCTCCACGCCCAAAGAACAGCGCCTGCAGCTGGTCAAGCAGTTTAATCAGGATGACACCAACGTGTTCTGCATCTCCCTCAAAGCGGGCGGAACCGGCTTAAATCTTACCGCCGCGGATATCGTCATCCATTTTGATCCCTGGTGGAATCTGGCCGTGCAGAACCAGGCCACCGACAGAGCGCACCGGATCGGCCAGACCCATGTTGTGAATGTCTACAAACTGATCATGAAGGATACCATAGAAGAGAATATCATGAAACTGCAGGAGCGGAAAAAAGCGCTTGCGGAACAGGTGCTTTCCGGGGAAGAACTGGGAAGCGGCAACTTTACAAAGGAGGAGCTGCTGGAATTGCTGGATACGGCCTGGTAAGCACCGGGCGCATTGCCCGGTCTTCCCTGTCATTTCCTACAGCGATGGCCTCCTCCGGCCTGATTCCCAGCCAGCCGCAGATTTCCCGAACGCCTGTCCCTTTGTCCACATGCGCCGCAATGATCTCCAGACAGTTTTTCTCCACAAAGATCCGATACGCCCCTGTCTGGAGAATCTCCGCCGCCATTTGGCGCTCCTGCTCCTGCCAGACACTGTTATGCCTTTTTACAAGCGTGATCTTGTAGGCTGTGTCCCTTTCCGCATCTGCTTCCCGGCCCCTTTTTCTGTAGACTCTGACGCCGGCCCTGCACTGCGCCGCCAGTTCAGTCAACCGGGGTAATTCCTTAAGATCCACCGGATGTATCACTTCCCTGCCTGCTGCACCCTTACGCTTTTCCCCGCTGCCGTCCGCCTTCCCGCTTTCCTCCTTCGTCCTCATCCACACATAAGCCCCGGACGCAAAGACAGCCCCCTGAAACAACTCCAGATCTTCTCCCAGCCTCCGCCTGACTTCCTCTGCCGGCATGGACGTAGCCAGAAAAACAGGGCGCTTTTCCCGCAGGGCAAGCAGCTTCCGGCGCACGCTGTCCGCCAGCCTTCCCCTGTGTTTCTCCGGCACCAGCGTACCGTCCAGATCCAGAAAAACCGCCTGATACGGTTTCGGAACCCGAAAGATCGGATAAGCCCCGAAAAACTGCCGCCCCTCGAAATCGGCCCTCCCGCCATAGGCCAGATAACAGGAGCACCTTTTTTTGCCGCACAGAGGCCGGAAAATTTCCTCCTGTTCACTCTGATACCAGTTCCCCTCTTTGATCCGGCCGATATTGCAGGCACGGATCCTGCCGTCGGCCTCCACGAAGCATCTGTCGCTGCACATGGCAGCGTCCGCAGCCGGACTACCGCATTCCAGTCCGAAAAAAGGATCCAGCTCCAGAAAGGCACGCTTCTCCTCCTCCGTATAGGCGCGCCCCAGCCCGTCCATCTTATTGATCCACAGATAGAGATCCGGAGACAGCCGCTCCCGCAACCTGCCAAGCAGCGGGATATTCTGCGGCGCGCCCACTGCTCCCACGCACAGATTAACGCCGCTGTCGGCCAGCCTGTGACACTTCTCCACAAACGTCTTCATATCTGTCATCTCCGGATGAAAGGTCGCCCAGATGCAGAGCTTTCGCCGGGCTGCGCCGGAAATTCCACGCACGGTTTTCTCAGCGGTTTCTTTGCAGGTTTCCTTGTCGCTTTCCCTGATATTTTCCCTGTTGGCATCCTCGCTGTACAAATCAAAAATTGCCAGACATTCCTCCACCGAAAAGCTCAGATTCGTCTGCAGCCCTACCCGATCCAGACCGTCAAGCCCCGCAAGGCGCCCCAATCCTTCCCAATACCACCGGTGGATCGACGCCTCCCCGTAAGGCACCACAAAGACTGCGCCGATATCGAATTCCGCCGCTCTGTCCGCGATACTTTCACAAAATCTCCCGAAATTCTGCCTGTCCTTTTCCAGTTCCTGTACCGACGCCCTGTGTTTGGAAAAGGGGCAGTAGGAACAGCGGTAATTACAACTTTTCAGGCTCCCCCTGTAACAGATTGTTTTCCTGTCCATTCATCCTCTCCCACTCCAGCATTTTCCTCCTGATGTCCGCCGAAATCAGCTGCGGCCCGATATAATCAGACAGCCCCAATCCTTCCTCCGTCAGGCTGAGAAAGACTGAATCTTGATATCCCGAATCCCTCTGTCCCTTCTGCAACTCCGGATATCCTGCTGCCTCCCCGCTGCCCCAATGCCTCTGCTCTTCCTGACTTTCATCCTTCTCTTCCAGCCACCCGGCCTCTACCCAATTCCTTAAAATCGGAAAGTCTTCCATTACCTCGTTCCCGAAGATCCGCCGATACGCCTTCTTTGCAATGCCGGGACGGATCAGCAGATGCCTGATCACATACCTTCGCCTGATCTCCTCATCGGAAAGCAGGATTCCATGCGTGACCGTCAGGAAATCTTCCCGGCCCAGATAGGCTTCTATCTCTTCAAGCGCCCCCTGCCGCGTCGTCCGGTAGGGCGTGCAGGCGTGAAGCCGGCCCAGATAGCTTCTGCCCCCGCAGCCCAGAGACAAAGCCCCGGTAAAGCCGCATTCCCGAAATTCCGTCCGCAAACCGTCAGCGCCTTCGCTCCCCCTTCTCTTTACAAAACGTCTCATGGAAATCTGCGCGTATCCGTGTTCTTTTAAAAAAGCCGCTCCCCGCTGATAAAGCCGGAACGCATGGTCAGAATCCAACGCCGCTGCCTTCCCGTCCCTCTCCAGGCGGACGCCATGCTTGATATACAGCGGATACAGAAAGATCTCATCCGGCGAAAAAACCATTGCCCGCTCCAAAGAGCCCGACAGGCTTTCCGCTGTCTGCCCCGGCAGCCCGTAGATAAAGTCAAAATTGACGCAGGCAAATTCCGCTTCCATCAAGATCTCCGCCGCTTCCTGTGCCCGCCGGCCGTCATGAAATCTGCCCAGCCAGGAAAGCTCTCCCTCGTCAAAACTCTGGATCCCCATACTGACCCTGGTAACACCCGCTTCTTTCAACAGGCGTACCTTCTCCCTGTCGGTCTGCTTCGGCGCAGTCTCTATCACGATCCGGCAGTCTTTCCCCAGAGGCATATAAGCTCTGACATCCCGAAATACCCGCTCCAGCTGCCGGACATCCAGAAGCAGCGGCGTACCGCCGCCGATGGTAAAATCTCCAAACACGGTATCACAGGGTAGAATCTCCCTGTACTGCTCCATCTGGCGCGGCAGCACATCCAGATAGGCGTCCCTCTGCGCCCCGCCGCAGCCTGCCACGGAGAACAGGTTGCAGTACCCGCACCTGCTCTCACAAAAGGGCAGGTGAAGGTACAAGCTGTGCCCCTCACCCGCCAGATTTTCCATATAATCGCTCAAATTTACGTTATGTAATGGTCTGTACGCCGTCTTATGCGGATAACTGTACATATACTGCACATATCTGTTCATGAAATGCACCTCTCTGAAAATATTCCTGCGGCAACAACAACACCCCTTTTCACAGGAAAAAATGCTTATAGGGCACGGTACTGACCACCGGATGATTCACACCGTGGAACACATAACCGTCCTCCCCGTAACAGGTGCCATGGTCGGAAAAACATACCACAAAGGTCTCGCCCCGTTTCTCCTTCCAACCGTCAAACAACCGGCCCAGCTGGCTGTCCACATACCGCAGCGCCGCCCTGTGCGTCACCAGACTGTCGTTTTTCTCCTGTTCCAGATAAAAATAGTTGGGATAGTGAATCGCACACACATTCAGATACAGGAAAATCCGTCTGGGATCCGCATTCTGTTCCAGGCGGTTCAGGATGAAATCAACCTGATTCCCCGCGCTTTCCTTCACCGGACAGGAAAAGGACGGATTCCAGTAACTCTTTTCAAAAAAGGAAGGAAACACCCTGCCAAGCGCCGAGCGTTTGTCAAAAAAAGCCACCCCGCCGACACACCACGTATCATAGCCGTCCGCATGAAGCCCCTCCACCAGATTGGCGGCATCAAACCCGTAAGCGCCTTTTGGAGTCTTCTTCCCCATACCAATGCTTTTTGGAAAGAAGAGCATCTCCTGTTCCCCAATGCTTCTCGCCTCATCCTTAGACGGCAGAAATCCCGCAAAAATGGCATGATGCGACGGATAGGTGAAGTTTCCCGGCGCCTGCCGCTTCTCCCATGCACCGTACCTGTTTAAGACAGGCGTGCCGCCGCCCTGCTCCTCCGCAATGGCCGCATCATATCGTAAGGTATCCAGACAGACAAACAAAATGTCACAGTTACCTACCACCTTCGTCATATCTACAGAACACTGTTTTTCATCCATACCGGCCCGAAACGCCGCAAAAGGCACTTCACTCATAGCTGTCCGCTCCCCTTTCATTTTATTTTTTATTCTACTGCCAACGTAAGCTGTTCGTCAAGAAAGACAGCGCGCAGGGCGGCCTGGCAGAGCCGGGACAGTTACAGTTTGCGGCCGGTTAGGCCGTGAACTGTAACATTCCTATTCCATTGGTGAAAAAGTCGATCTTGACAATGATGGAGAAAATGAACTGATTATTTGCGGACCTTATGGTGGCATATACCTTGATGTGCGCAATAATAAGGTTTATGAATTTGCCGTAGGAGAAGGCGATGCCCTTATGCTTTCTTATGTTGTTTATAATGGCTCCACATGGATTATGTACAGCAACAGAATGCATACAGGATATGAAGCATATCATATGGAAAAATTTGAAGGGGCAGATAATTTAGTTGCAGAAATGAATTTTTATGAAGAACTTGTTGATGAAGATAATGTGGAGGGCAAAGAAAAATATACATTAAACGGAACGGAAATATCTTATGATGAATATTTTGAATTATGCAGCAGGATTTTTGCAGCTGAAGTAACTACAACTAAATGACAACTTTCATATTTAAAGAACCAGCCGCCAATATTGCGGGTAGTGACGGCTGGTTATAGATACCTGTCTTTAACAGATGGTGAATAAATACCATTCACCCTCATCTCAGCAGTTCCTTCATGATCGCGATCTGTCGCTTATAAATCCTGTTTTCGCTGTAAACATCCCGATGAAGCAGATCGCCCTGCGCATTCATCTCAATGATCCTCGGTTCCAGACCGCCCTTTTCCAAAAGCACATCCATACCAATGCTCTGTAATCCTGGGTAGCACGCCGACGCCTTAAGACATACCGCCTCGATCCGTTCCACTGTTTCCGTCTCCAAATGCAGATCTGCAAACGCCATAGCGTGATTATTAAGATGCAGATTCGTAATGGGACCTTTCGACAATCTGGGCAGAATATAGTCGATCCGCCCAGCCTGCACGATCACACGCAGGTCATAACAATACCCCTCAAAAGACGCTTTGCCGTACCATCGCTCCACAACGCAGTCCAGCTTTAACAGACTGTCCAGAAACACTTCCGCCTTCCTGCCCTCCAGCCTGTACATCCGCTTGGTGTTATATAGCGCACCCTCTTTGAGCGCAGCACAGGTGTAAAGCACGATCCGGCCGTTTCCCGGCGAGAACCGCAGCGCTGTCACGCCTGCCGCGCCCGATCCTTTCACCGGCTTCACAAACACCTGTGTGATCCTGTGTTCTCTCAGAAAATCAAACAATTCTTCCCCACAGGAAAAATGTTCTTCGTACATATGGGTCACCGGAACACCGCCCTGCGCAAGCCGCGCCTTACAGCCGCGTTTATCCAGCACCTGTGCAATCTCCGGCGGCCGGTTCAGGAAACCGCCTGCCGGCAGACCGGAAAGCCGGCGAAGCTGTTCTTCATACCGTCCGGTCAGACTTCCCAGATCGCACAGGCGGCTGCTCTCCCATGCCGGCGCATCAATCTTCACCGCAAAACGCTGCAGGTCTTCTATTTGCAGCAGCATCCGCAGCTTCTCCTCGAATCGTTTCCAGCCCGGTTCTTCCGGATTCTCTGGGCAGAATCCCTCATCGTGTCCCATGTCCGGCATATCTTTCCAATCCAGAAATACAACCGGGAGGCCCGCCTCCGCTGCCGCCTGTTCAAAATAGAACCTGCGCTTGCCGCCGTCCGTTCCGATCAGCAGAATCCCGCTCATTCTGTCAACATGGCATTGTACCATAATTCACCGTTCCAGCTCTCCGCCTTTTCCTGCTCAGACACGTCAACCACAATGGGCAGCTTCTTTAATTTCCCCATTATCTCATCTGACAGGTAATGGTAATGTACATCCAACTTCTCCAGACCTGGACATCCCGGCAGCTTCTCCACAAGGAGCTGTCCGCCCTTATCCGTAAGCGTTCCGTTGGACAGATCCAGCGTAGTGATCTGCTGCATATATTTACTCTCAAGCACAACTGCTGTCAGTTCATCCTGAATCTCACTGTCCGTGATTCCCAGATAGGTAAGCTTCGGAAAATCAGACACGGAAAGCAGCTCCCTGACAGTTTCCGCATCCCCGTCAAAACCATAGTCTTCCACTCCAATGTAAAGGAGCAGTTTCTGCAGGTTCGGAAGTTTTGCTTTCGCAATCTCTTCTATCACATCCTTCCCCAGGCCGCCGCAGATGATGGTCAAAGACTCCAGATTGTCATGTTCGATCACTCCTAATTCCAGATTCGTACTGCCCTTGATCGTCAATTCCTTCAACTGGGGCATGGCTTTCCACAGATTGCTGTAATTGCCCTGCATGATCCACGATACTTCACACACCTCATAGTCCATATCGCCGATGAAAAGTTTCGTGATGTGGCTGAATCTGTCGACATTCGCAGCAATGCCGTCCAGAATCTCCTGACAGGATTCTTCATATTCACCGCCCCATCCGCCGATGATCAGCTCCTCCAGCCCCGGAAACTCCGGGTCGGCCAGAATCTCCTCCAGCATGGTTTCTGCCTTCTTCCCGTTCTCATAGTCCTCATAGTCATAAGAGTATGTCTTACTCTTTCCTGTTTGGTCTGCCATAGCTTCCTCCTTCCCCAACCTTCCCAATATGCTGTCCGGCGGTGCAGTGCATTCTGCACGCGCCGCCTTTTTTCCTATTGTAGCATACCGGTCGGGCGGCGTAAACTGAATCATGGCTCTGCGGAGTACACAACCTGTATACATTTCCGAACCAAAAACTATTCTGTCCGGAAATTTTATGAACATCCTCCCCATATGACCATTTATCTTGGGTAATCTCGACATTTTTATTGGCCTCATAGTACAGCATTTTATCAATTAATCAAGTATTACCATTTTGTATTTAATTTGAAAACAAGTCTGCGAAGCAAACAGTTTACATATCTTCAAAAAAAATTAATATTTGGGAGATTATTTAATATTTTCTTCTCTTTCAAGAATTTCCTGGCTGGTACTCCGTGCTTGAAGGTCCCGGACAAATTTTCGAGGATACTTTTTGAGTGTGCAAATTCAGAATCAGCGGCTTAGTGAGCTACGCTGAATATTCTGAATAGATACGCACAGGAAAATAGACTGGAATAATTTACACATGGTTTTAGTAAGGAATATTAGTCTACATAATCTTTTGAAGTTCTATTTCCTTTAGACCAATTTGCTAAAGGCAACACTTTTCTAAAATTCATATAAAAGTCAATTTCATTCGCTTCTCGATCTTCACAATTTTCACATTCAAATATTTTGATTAGTAATTGTTTATTATTTTCTAATTGAAAAATTGAGCTTCCGCCATAGTGATTGATTGCCTCCCCATAACCTGTCCGAACAAATTCGCTTAATCTTCTTCTAAGGTTAGTCGACTTTCCAATATATACTAAACCATCTTCATATCCAGGATTTTCGCATATTTTAGTCCATTTCTTTTGCAATACATCTACATCTTTTAATTGGTTCTTTGTGTAGGGAGCATCTGAATCAGATCTAAACTTCACTATAAAATTATGTGGTATATAAACTTTGTATATTCCGCTGCATCTTGGAATACTTTTCAAAGCTCCCAATCGTAATTCTTCAAAAGTATATTCATTTTTTTCTTGTTTAGTCAATGTATTTGCCATTCTATTCACCTCAAATTAAGAATTTATGCACAAAAATTGTAAAAATTTGTCTAACAAATATATTACAACTTTTTTAAAAATCACGCAACTTTTCAGGTTGATTATCTCGAAAAAGTATGAAAGTATTGTAGAACCTGCCGGGTGCAAAAGGGCATAAAATCCCCCT
>ERZ779622.1173-NODE-1173-length-11445-cov-9.580509_pt1 | contig 11445 bp, 8 predicted proteins | sample MGYA00514188_ERZ779622 | MGnify/ENA primary metagenome ERZ779622 (study PRJEB29562, sample SAMEA4376702) | mouse gut metagenome | isolation source: Cecum | study: EMG produced TPA metagenomics assembly of the A DSS colitis mouse model was used to assess the...
ATTAAAATCGGTATTACCGGGTTGCTGCCCGTTTGTCCTTTATGTGAAATGGTTCCTTATCACCTCCCAGTCTGCCCCCACCAAAGGGCGTATTGTAATGGAAAAAGAATGGTGGCAAATCCGAAAATCCTCTCTGATTAAGATTGCTCATGGATTTCTTTGCTTTCAGAAAACAACAACATATAGTATTGTATACATTATTTGTTTCTGTATTTAGTGTCATATGCGCGCTTTACAACACCTGAGCAACCTTGGTAATAATGGGTTTTCCGATTTGTCCTTATTATACCGTAAGGGCATACATTCTGCACCAACTTAGCCAATGCGGGCATGAACCCGAAAGCGTTACAGTATATCATGGGACATTCCAACATTACCATGACGCTGAACTATTACGCACACGCAACATTCGCTTCCGCAAGGGCTGAAATGGAAAGGCTGATTGCAGCATAGCCGCAGACGGATTTACTACTTCTTTTACTACCATTGAGAGGGAAAACCTAAGAAGTTATGAGGGTATATAAGAACTTCTCCCCATATCTAAAATGCCGGGAAAGCCCGAAAATACGGGCTATACCGACATATAAGAACTTCTAAAGAGATAATCTAAATTCACCATAAATTTTAAACAGACAAACTTTACATTTACTGCGGAATTAAAAGTATAAATAAGCATAAATAGGAAGGGAAGTGGCAACATGAGTTCCAAAGAGCTTGCAAAAAATCTTATAGACCAGATACCGGAAAGCAAAATGTACTATATTATCGCTTTCTTCTTTGGTAGCCTTATATGGAGATGGTACTGGTCATGATCCCTGATCTCTTCTATAGCTTGCTGTAATGAAGGGGCATTTCCCTGATTATGGAATTGATTGGCAGGATGATGTTTGTGCTGTATCTTACATGATGAAAATTTCGAATACTGCTGGTGAAGGATATGCCAATAATGCTTCGTATTCTTTGACTGCAGGGTGACGGAATAACATCCTGCATTGATGATATGGAAATAGCTCACCCATGTCCACTTCTCATTTGCCAGAATCATCAAAATTTTGAGTTTTCCGAACCTTATTGGAAACAGTCCTTATTATGCAAGGGATATAATGATGAGTTTCAGATAGCTTCTCTCTACTTCGACGTATAAAGAATTCCAATAGTTCTTGCATAATTTGTCCTGACATCCACCCTGCCCTATTCGATCTATTCATGTCATAATTTTTCGGAAATCCTTTCAATACTGCCATTTCTTTGTGTGATAGCCTATGAATAATTCCGTCGACTCGAACCAACGGAATTTTTATTAAATTCCACCCCACATACGGCTGTTCTACATATTTATCTTTCCTCCAACAAAGAAAACTATCCTCTTTGCTCTCTTCTGAAATTTCATCCCTGTTAATCCTATAGTACCATCCGTCTTCTTCCATGTCAGAAATGAACTTATGAACCGGAATCGTTATTCCCAAATCCCTATATCCCGGAAATTCATACTGATAATCTGGTATTCTGCTCCCAATCGCATAGAGCTGTTCCTCTCTCACCGGGTATCCGGTAATTTCCCTGCTGCTCAGAACTCTCCAGGTAATATTATAACCTGTCTGACATATTTCATCGCAAAATCCTGACCACATCGGGTTTTTATGCATTCCTTTCTGCATAACCAAAAAAAACATGTGCGGTCTTTTCCACTTTATAATCTCCGCAGTCCTTTTCAAAGGTGTTTCATTAAACCCATGCGGTTCAAATTCACTTTTTCCACTGTTTTTAGATGTAAACACCTGCATCAAATCAATTGCTATTACATCTACATCTGAAATTTCTTCCGGCATAAGTTCCATCAAACCTCTTTCGCATATTTTTCCTCCAATATTCTTCCTGTGAATTTCTATCGCTTTCCTGTCTTTTACAAAAATCTCTTTTATCTGAAAACCGGCTTCCACAAATCCCAAAGACATTGCTCCAATTCCCGCCTCAATAATCGCGACCTTATTGTTCAAAATCATTCACCTCCTGATCCACATATTTTTCCATATTGTGTTACCGTTCAAACTAATTTCCCATTTATCCTATACAAAAAAGCCGGTCAATACAGTTTTTACCGTATTGAACAGCTCTTCTTTTCCAGTCTACATACAATAAGTCTCTACTAATTCCACAATCTCCTGATTGGTTGGTATCCTGCTATCATCCTTTTTATAATAAATCGTAAGCAGATACACTTCCGCATCATCCCTGACTGCGTAATAAATAATCCGATACCCGTTGGACTGCCCTGCCCTGGTATCTGTATTTGCTGACCTGACTTTGAAAGTATGCCCATCTGTCGGAATCCTTAATCCCGGAATTTCCGCTCCTATCAGGTTTCCTTTTTCCAATTCATCAGTTATTGCTTTAATATCCGTGCCTATATGCGTGAATCCTTTTTTCTTGATGTAATATTTCACATCTTTTTCAAACTGTTCAGTAGGTATAACTGTATACATTTATCTTTCTTCCTCTTTGCTCCATTTTTCAATATTCGCAAATAAATCATTTAAGGAACGCTTGGGAGTTTTGCCTTCACGCATATTCTTTACTTCCTTGCATGACTGCATAATAGATTCTGAAATTGTACAAGGTCTGTCCAAATTTGCTGCTACGCTCATTACTTGTTCCTCCTCCACTACTTTATTTTTTCCTGCTTTCTTACACATATCATACCACCTTTTAATAATTCTGTATAGTTATAGTAAACGACATAACAAATTTCTGTTCCCGGCTCTTGCAGAAGCCATAAACGGTAGCTCCTGCAAGGCCGAAAACGAAATTTCTAATGTCGTTAACTATAGTATGATACCCTCCAAGCAAAAATATCTAAACGCATAATAAATATTATATTTAACGCTAATGTGCCGAAAAACTCATTAATCCAAAATCCATCCTTATTTCTACCCCGGCAGACTATCCTCGCCTCAATTCGGAAGGCTTGAGGCTACACACAGCGCCCCATACCCCGATTGTGTCAAGTTAATGTCACAAACTTTTTTCACTTTTTTTGAGTGAAAATCGCTGAAACGCGCATAACTTCGTAGGGCGTATGATAAATTAGTGTCAAGTAGAAGGAAAATTGATGGTAAATTAGTGTCAAGTTGCATTATAAAATAATCCTCTTCATTATCCTATTATTCTGTCCTAATATCTCCCACCATCAAATCAATCAAATGCTCCTGATACCCTGCTTTTTTCTCTGCTTTCAAAAGTTCCGCAAGCTCTCTCAATTGAGCGTTTGCAATCTTATCCAATCGGTTCAAACGTTTTTCTGTAAGCGCCTCATCCGATAGCGAGCGATAATAATCCTGCGCCGTCATTCTCCATGGCAGAATCTTCCCTTTACCTCTTGTAAGCACTCTGTCCGCGATCTCAATTCCTTCCGGGTCAATATCGCCGCAGTAATATAGTTTACATTCGGATTTCAGCAGCAAATCTATTAAAAACAGAGAAGCCGTTCTGGGCTGCCCGGAAGTACACACGATTGCGTATTCCTCCCCATCCATTTCATCACAAACCTGAGAAAAAACCATCTGGTTTTCGATAATAAAAACTTTCTTCCTGCCGCTGTCCGCCCTTGTCAATCTACTCAAATTAGAAAGCGTCAGGACATATTTTTCGCCCTTTCCAATAAAATGTCGATAGGCTTCATGTTCCCTGTCGCCTTCGTAGAAATGGATTCCGTAACACGTGGTATAGCTGGAAATATCATCAGGCGCAATCCCCGCCTTATAATACAAAGCCAGAATATCTTCCTGGGCTGTCGGCTCTTCCTCCCGATAAATATAGCTTAAAGCGCTAATCAGCAAACGTCCAGGCGCATTCTGTCTGTCAAAGCAGTGGGGATTCTTTGTGACCTCCGCCCCCAGCACCGCCAGCCTGACAAATCCCGCTCCATTCCTATCCTCCCGTGACAAATATGCCAATGCACCGCACACTTCCATAAGCATTTCTTTTATGCTGTCACTCGATTTTTCTCTCTCCCTGATAATCAAATGATAGCCATATTTACGCTGTTCCCGCACTCCTTTTAGCCACTGTGTTCCCCCGGCGTCCTCTCCAAACCGGCTTCCCACCTCATCCAGCACCGCCTCCCAAAATCGGTTATTGCAAGCCTTCTTTTCTTCCCTCCTCCGGCTGTTTGACACAAGCTTTTCCTCAAAATACCGTTCTACAAGCGCCTCCATTTCGACTCCACAGAACCTCGTCTCATTCAGCGCCACCTGCAACTCGGAGACAGAGAAAACAAAATCACCCGGCAACAGACTTCTCCCAAACACTTTACCCAAAGCGACGCATTCCGCCTCAGATAAATTTGCAAGAAAAATTTTCCCTGAAAGCCTCCCATATTTTATGTATTTCTTCTTCAACTCAGCAAACATACAGGTATATGCTTTGTCTTTCCTGAAATAAAGCGCGCATTCCTCTAAGATTTTTTCTTCCACTTTACTGTTCCTCAATGATTCTCTGTTTTCCGTTCCACAGATAATAGATCACCGTAACTACTTGAGAATTGGCAGGCCGAAGCAATTCCGCGATCCGCAGGAAGGGTACGGACGCATAACATCCCCACAGCACCTGTGAATTCATGATATAATCGAAATCGAACTTTCTTACGAGATCAAACATGCTGCTGATATTTTTGTCATCCACACCCGCAAAAGCTTCATCCAACGCAATCACTCTTGGCAAATCGTCATTCTCCGCCTTTTTATATTGCGCATTCACCGCGGCAAACAGCGGAACATACATGGCCATTGCCTTCTCGCCACCGCTGAAGCGGTTAAAGGCTCCGTTTGTCAATTCCTTTTTGTTCTCGTCATTTCGATAATAAAACATTTTGAATTCAAACCACTTCCGATAATCCAGCGCTTCCCTCACCAAATCAGAATAGTTTAAGACTTCACCGTTTTCCTCCGCCGTCTGTTTTACCGTATAAATCTTATTTCTGAAATGTGCGGAGATCCTTTCAATATCCTCCGCCGTCATCAATTCCCTGTCACGGTTCAGCATCTTCTCCAACTCCGCCGTATCCAGTTCCCCGTCACCCTCCGCGGTTTTAGCCCTCCAGTCCAACGAAAAGGTCAGCGACATGGAAGTATCCATCTTTCGCATAAGGGAAGACATATCCTGAATCCACTTCCTGCTTTCCGCAATACGGACATTTAACTTCCTGCTAAGTGTATCCGACAGGATATTCTCAAACAGTTCCCTGTCTTTTTGGCGGATCAACAGTTCGGTTTCATCAATTCTCTCTTTGATTACCTGATAGAATTCTTCAAAATATAGTTTACGCCCCTGCATATAAGAGACGATTCTATGACGTTTACGCAAAACCATCGCATCTGTTGTCCCTTGCGCGAAACACTCCTCCATAAACGTCCCGTAAGTTACCAGATTTCCAATATGGGCATGAAAAATCCTGTCCAGATTCGACACAATCTCCGCCACGGATCTATTTCTGTCAGCTTCTCTGATGACACTTTCTGCCTGTTTAGCCGCCTCCGGTATGGTTTTGCTTTCTCTGGCAAATACAAGCCCCAAAGATAATTCTTCATCAAAATATTGCCTGAGCCGGGCCTCCTTCTCCATTTTTTCCATCACATTACTTTTCCGTATCTCAATATCCGGCTCCAATCTTTTCACGGCATCTTCCCATACAGCCTGTTTTTTACCTAATTCCGTTTCTTCCTTACTTTTTAAGTCCAGCTCATCCCGAATTGTTTTTAACCGTTCCGCTTTCTCCCTGTTCTCCGGTGCATTCAGGAATTCTTCCAATTTTTCAATCTGTAGCCTCTGTTCCTGTAATTCCCGCTCCGCCCTTTTCTTATGGATATCTTCCGCATCGATTGCGTCCTCCTCTTTCTCAATCAGCCGTTTCTGCATATCCTCTCTGTCTTGCTCCGCCAAAAGGCGCATCACCGCGATCTGAAAGGATTCTAACTGACTTTTATACTCATAAAGCGCTTCCAGTATCTCCTCATAACTCTCAATGTTTCTTTCATAGGGCAGTTCCCTGCACTTGGTTATAACCCGCTGTGCGGACTGCTTTTTTTGCGTTTCACATTCTTCTTTCTCTTTCTGTTTCTTCCCGCACTCTTCACCGCACTTTTCAAACGTCCAGTTTAAATCCTTCTTCATCGCAATTGCCGCATCCAATTCGTCAAATACGGGCAGCCCGCGATATTCTTCCTGCAAGATGGCAATCCGTTTCTCCAATCCGGCTATTCCCTGCTCCAATGCCTCCAGTTCCTGCCGCAAAAGCTGCAATTCTTCTTTTTTTCTTCTGATTTGTTCCTCCCTCTTCTTTCTTCTGATGGCTTCCCCAATGTAGCACGCTTCCTTTTCCGGCCTGCTGTACCCCTCCAACGCACCGTGCCTGAAATAGCCATTTGGCTTTAACACAATCTGACAGCCGTCTTCCTCCCCGATATTTGATAAAATCCGCTCGATCATCTTCCGCAGTTCCATATCTTGGGCAACCGCCGCCAGTTTACCGTATCCCATTTTCCCGGAATCTTCTAAGCAGAGAACCTTATCTGACCATTCCCCCAGAACCTGCATTGCCCGCATATAATCTTTCTTTGCCACCACCAGAGCATCCAAAAGTCCTGCATCCTCCAACTGACATTCCAGCAAATCCCTCTCCTGCCCAGAAACATCTTTCGTAAAGTCCACCGCTTCATAGAAAGGCAAAAAGGCGATATGGTTCTCTGACAGTTTTTCCCTCGTCCTGCACAAAATTTCTCTGCGCACCGGCGTGATCTCCGGCATCTTTTCCAATTCCTCCAACTCTTCCCCGCAGACTCTCACAGTCTCCGCCTGTTTTTCCTTCCGCACTTTCAAGGCGGAAAATTCGCTTCCCAGCTTTTGGTTTTTCATCTCCCATATATTTCCAACGAGGTTGCGTATATCGCCATAGTCTGCCATACCCTGGTATTTCTGAATATATGCCGATATCTGTTCCAGTTCCTTTTTGGACAGATAAAATTCCTGGTTAAGCTTCTCCAGGCCATAGTATGCTTCAATCAAATCATCCCTCAGCCCGTCCTCCATCTTCTCCGCATCGTTCACCTGCTGCCACGCCTGCGCTTTCTTTTCCTCCAGAACGCTGCACTCTTCCGACAGCCTGTCCCACTGTAGCTGTATTTCCCTGAACTTTTTCAGCTCCTCCAATGCCGACTCCACGCTTTTGCACAATTTTTCAATTTCAATTTTGATATTTTTACATGCCTCATAGCTCTCCGAATATTTCCACAAGCTTACGATTTGTCCATGCCCTGAAAAACGGATTGTCTCCTGTAATTCATTCATATCACTCACAAACCGCTCTATCTCCATCTGGCAGGCATCGACCTTCTTCCTGATCTCACGTATGGCAGCGTCATACTCCCGTATCGCATTTTTGTGCTGCTCCATATGCTGGCAATAAAGCGCTATTTCTTTCTCCGCATCTTCCCGGCGTTTCCGGCACTGCCTTAATTTTTCGTCCGCCTCCTCTAAATCTGTTGTCCCGATGGCTTCCTTCTCTCGTTCCAGCAGGCCTTTTTCCGCTCTAAGCGCCTCGGCATGACCGTAAGATTTCTCCAGCCGTTCCTTTGTCTCCTCCAATTCATCCGTCTCCGCTTCCAGCTTTTCCCTGGCCGCGTCAACCATCCTCTTTTCTTCCAGATACGCGGTCGCTTTCTGTCCCAGCATATACTGATTATACCTTACATACTCATTCCTTATAATCTGCAAATCTTTATAAGCCCTTTTTAATCCATTCAGCTTATCCTGTATATCATCCATTTTCTCCATGGCGTCCACCATGGCGCGCAGATCCTCATCTGACAACGTCTGCAAAGAATCGTTCAATATCTCATATACTTTCTTCGGCGTAAATTCCTTGGAAAGCTTGGGTGCCCTGACTTTTATGAGCAGCCGTATAAACTGTTCATACTGTTCCAGCCTAGGAAACCCAAATATATGTTTATTTACAAAACGCATATAATCTTTCTGTGTTTCCGTAAACAGATTGTTTTCTCCCAGCTCCTTTTTCATCTCCTGTTTCGTGTACGCAATCTTCGTATCTCCCACTTCCCTGTACAGGTTAAAATCAAATCCGATTCTCCTCCCATCCAAGACGACAAATCCCCAAAAGCCCATAGGTTTCCCCCTTTGCGCCTGTTGTCCGATTCCAATCGTCCGATAGCGGTTCCCCTTCTGAAACTCCAAGTACAGATAGCCGGTGGCCTCCTCCTTCTCCCCATCGTTCAAAAAATAATATTCCATTCTCCTGTCATTGGAGCCAAAAGGATCCAACCTGCTGGGCGTTCTGTCCCCGTCCAGTATAAAAGGAATAAAACTCTGCGTTGTGATAGATTTTCCGGAACCATTCTGTCCGCGGAGAAGCAATTTCCCGTCTGCAAAAGAAAACACTTCATCATCGTACAGCCAGAAATTTACAAAACCGATTCGGTTCATATGCCAACGCTCTCTCATCTGTTCTTCTCCTTTAACTCAAACTCTGCCGGATAATTCCCGATCATTTTTCCCGCCGCAGGATAAATGACAATCTCCCCGTCACTCTCGTCAATCATCATCCATGATTTCATATAAGAAGTAACCGCTGTCAATAGCTTCTCGTCTTCCATCTCCCTGTACTCTTTACTCCATGCTGCTCTATACCTATCACGGCAATCATAAAGTTCCTTCTGAAACTCTTTTTTAGAAACAATAATGCACTCATCCTGCCTTTTCATCCAGACACCTTCGTCCGCTTTTTCCCTGATCCGTCCGCAAAAGAGCAAAACAAGTTCCGGAAGCATCGCCTCTCTTGGATGCCTTTCCCCAAAAGATTCCTCTTCATCCATGACCAGAAAAGCCGCATTTTTATGGATATGAAGCTGTCCTCCCAAATACTCACCGAAATTTTTCTGTATCCACTGCCTCTGGTTTTTCAAATAGATGCTGTCCGGGTTGTCGGACTGGCTCCAGTAAAGAGCCGGTGCCGCAGCCATCTGCCTGTATACACGATTAATCCGATAATGGCCTCTGTCCGTTTCGCTTTCCGCATTCTGCTGTTTCTCAAAGTCTACCCATGATTGGAAATTAGCTATGCTGTATGCAAAATTCACCGCTATATATCTGGAAAGCCCAGTATTTTCATACAAAATCTCCTGCCCTATGTTGCTGCCAACATTATCGCTACTCCCTTCATATGCTTCTAACAACCTCATATGCTCACAAAACTGCAACACTCTAACCAAAGACTTCCTGTGCGTGAAGGAAGTCCAGTCCATATCCATCACACCTTTTAGCTGTAGTTCCAACATATCTACCAATTCTGACAGCAAGAATTGCTCCTGCTCCTCCTTATCTTCCAGAAATGCCAGGACAGCGCAAAAAAGGCAGTAATCCCTGCTTTCCGAAAAATCTGTTATTCCCATATAGCTCTCCGCATGGGCAGGTATTTTCTCCACCTTCAATATCTGTTCATTATTGATGATCATCCAGCCAAGCTGCTCCCGGAAAAATTTCTGACACTTGGGCAGCTCCCTGCGAACCTCCATATATAATTCCTTATCCCTCTTCTTATCAATCCAACAATTTTCTATTAATGCTTTCGCCGCTTCCATTTTTCCCCTTTCTGCGAATTTTCCTAATCCTCAAACTGAAATATATATCTGGGCATCATCAGATCCCCATCCTCGCATTTCAGCGTATGGATTCCCTCCTGTTTTATTAAATGAAATACCTGCCCATACTCGGTTCTTCCACTTTTTGAAACAGTCAGATTTGCCTGTGCAATCCAACGCAAAAGAGTCTCCCGCGTATCCACAGAAATGCAGTCGTCAATCCTGCTGATATCCAACTGCCTGTCCTGAATATACTTCATAACCAGCTTTCTGTCTTCTTCCAGTTTTTTCAAATATTGGTTACGCTGAGTAAGTTTCTCAAGCGCTTTACTCTCAAACCCGGACTTATGTATTCTTGGTTTATACGTTCTGGTATGGGGCTTCAATTCATATTCCGATGGCAGCTCATCAAAAACGCCGCTGTTTATGCTGTCCGTAGAACGCGGAAGGTTTACCCTGAAATGCCGCACATGCTGTATTCCGAATACATGTGCCGAAAGCTTATGCGCCTCCTCCACATTTTCACACCGCGCAAACATCTGCACAAATTTCTTGTAGTCTTCCTTACGGCTGATTCCCCAATTTTGGATCTGCACGATCAAGGCCGCATTCTGTATGATTTTGCGTATGACCTCATCTGTAATATCAATTACTTTCTGACTTTCGCTTGGGTACTTATCTGTCGAAACGAACCAATCTGACAGACTCTGCCATTTTCCGTATATGTTTTCTTTTATCGCATTCTCCCTTAAATCCTGTATTTCCGAATCCGGGTGTGGGATTGCCAATTCGCTCTCAATAACCCTCTCCAATACCCTGTCCACTATCTGCCGCGGCAATTTCTCAATGATATTTTCGATACGTATGGATTTATTCTGAAGCTGCTGCACAAACTCCTGTAAATAAGAAATAAACCTGTCTTTATGTATGACAAATTCAATAGATTTGAGCATCTTATCTGATTTGCCTGAATAGAATTCTCTCAAATAATCCTGATAATTCCGATTTAATCTCTTAAAATCTTCCTGTAAATTACTCCACCACTCATTCACCGCTTTCAGTTCCTGACGGTCAATCTGCTCCATTTCATTCAGTGCATTTTCAATCCGCACAAAATAATTCATGGACAGATTACCACTGTCCATGAAAAGATTTTCCAGTTTTACCGTCATTCTCTCTATCTCAACCGCATATTCCGACATGGTATAACGGTACTGCTTATTTTTATATTCCGCAATTGTATAAACTCTTTTCGGATCCTGGATGGGCGTAAGATTTTTCCATCCAACCAACGCCTCTAAATCTGATTTCAACTGCTCCATAGAATAATCCGAAAACTCCGGATACTCCCTAAGTAAATCCAACACATCTTCTTTATATAACTGAAAATGCATTTTTTCGTACTCTGTAAAAAAAATCCGCATAATACGCCGGTATTGCGGCGCATTACCGGCAGACAAATATATGGTTTCCTGAATTGATTCTAAATATTTCAATTTGTATTTCCCTTTCACCCCTCAAGCAAACTTATCCACATCCTTCTTTCATTTTCCAATAATAGTTATATCTTATAAAATATCCACACTCTTCTATACCGTCTGAACACCCGCTAATAATTCCACTTCCGTAATGTCCAACCCTGAATATTTCGCCACCTTATCAATTGGCAATTCACCATCCTGCAACATTCTGAGTGCTGTCTCTTTTTTAGCCTCGTCTTTCCCTCTATTTAAAATTGTCCTAGCTTCTGTCTCAAGTAACGCTCCACTCATCATTCCACCTATTCCTTTCTGCACAT
>ERZ779622.1175-NODE-1175-length-11423-cov-3.903589_pt1 | contig 11423 bp, 10 predicted proteins | sample MGYA00514188_ERZ779622 | MGnify/ENA primary metagenome ERZ779622 (study PRJEB29562, sample SAMEA4376702) | mouse gut metagenome | isolation source: Cecum | study: EMG produced TPA metagenomics assembly of the A DSS colitis mouse model was used to assess the...
TTCGCTTTGACAATAAATTTTATATATGAAGGCTGCAAATATGCCGAAAACAGAGGATCATCCATTTGGACAAACCGCTGCTTCAATAATCACCATATATCTCCTCTTTCAAATTTATTTGCTTCGTTGATCTTTACGATCAAAGCAATGATATAATACCAGACGGCGAACGCGAAATATGTTTGTTCTGCCGTGCAGTGAGTTGCTACACCTGTCGTGATAAAAACCCACCAGTCATACGCGAGAAGGAAAATCTCCGGCAAAAATATGATATAGGAAATTATGCCCGGTATCGACATTTTATTTCTTTTATCTGCGCTCGTTTTGATTCCCCAGGTGTTTTTATAAGCAATCAGCATCTCGGCAAGTCTATCGCTTTTTATGGTGATCGACCTGCAAAATGTTTTAAACGTCATGGAAAGTACCCGGCATGACCCTATGAGTAAATACAGGGTCAGCAGCGTCATAAACAGCATAACAAGTAATTTCATATACTGGCCTCCAACAACCGGGAATTGGGCATTTCCATGCAAATCATACAAACAGCTGCGCATTCCTCAAAACGAATTTCTCATAGAAACTTTTGCGTCTTTTGCTTTTAATGAGCCCTCAATCCCGGACAGTTTGTCTTCATATAAAATGATCCATTCCATCAATCTTTTGCAGATCCCTTTTCCCCTGAATTTTTCGTCAATGTAAACGTCATTCAAATAGTATACAGTAGAATAATCCGTTACAACTCTGGCAAACCCGACAAGCTGCCCGGTGTTTTTTTCGGAAACCGCGCAATTTAGCGAATTGCGGATTACCTTGTGTGTCGTGCTCTCGCTCCGGTTTTTCGCCCACGATGCGTTTTTTAGCAGTTCGTGTACTTCACGATATCGGTCTGCTATCATTCCCTGGTCATCCGTCATGTAAAATTCGTCAAAATATTGCAGCATGTTGTTCTCCGTTTTATTTGCGCGTTGAGTTGCAGTATATCTATTTACTTTCTTTGAAAATGTACTATATAGTATTATGTCATAGTTTTATGTATAATTCAACTCTTTTTTGTTTTCCGATTTATTTTCTTAGAACGTGATAAGTGAATTAAATTTAATATTGAATAATATATAGAGTCGAAATGTGTCTAAATAATGTATATAATGTAAATTTTAGTTTATTAATTTTAAGAATAAAACATTGATATTTTTATTCAAATGGTATATTATATAAATAGAAGATTTTGTTTAACAAAGGAACATATAATGAAGTAGTGTATTTGAAAATTATTGGGTTGATTGAAAGGAGGTTTGTTTATGAAAGTGTTTCGAAAAATGATGATATTGGGCGGTTTCATAGTGATATCCGGGGTTGCTGTAACGATGGCATTGCACCAGTACTATGCGGAGGGAGGCATTGGTGATTTGGAGGATACTCATATAATTGCAGCAGAACCGACACCGGTTGAAGGAGGTGTTTCCGTAGAATCGGAAGGGGCAAATGATTCCGTTGGACAAGTTCCGGAAGGGGATGAGGTTCTTGCTCCGATTTCTACGGACAAGATGTTTACGACAGAATCCGGGAAATCCCGCGAACAAGTGATTGATGAAGTGCTTGCCCAGTTTAACTGGGAGGATGAAGAAAGCAAGGAAGCATTCCGCCAGAAGCTTATGGAATCCGGTTTAAATGGCTTCGTGATACATAATGGGTTTGGTGCGGAAAGAGACGGTGAAGAATGATGGAAAAGAGATGTGTTGTGAATAAAAAGAAGCCGGCTGTTATAATTTTTGCATTTGCTGTTTGTGTTTTTATGCGCCCGGAAGCCGTATTGGCGGATGAAAGCCTTGGTGTGGTGAACGGGGAAACTTTGGATGGGGACTGTGATGCATTTTTTGTTGAATCGAGTAGTGAAGAGATTGTCGATGATAATATCCCTTTTGACGTTTTGTATCCTGAAGGGCGGTCGGGAAATGACTATGATATAGTAGATTATACTTCGGATAGTCTTATTATAGGATATGGAAATGAATATGTTGTTGCAAATTTTTGGGCCTATGGTCAAGCATATTTTTATGAGGACGGGAAGGTTCATTTACGTAGTATGGGGATAAGAGTAAACCATATTGAAGGGGTAACTTATACCGTGCGTGATTTGAAAATTACAAATACGGATGGATCTCTATCGACGGGAAGTGCATATGTTGATATTACGTATAAGTCTGAAACGATAACAAATTTGATTATCATTACCCTAACCGGGGGGAGTAGGGATCTTACTACGGAATTTTTTGAGATTCTGTAATGTCAAGGTTTTGCTGTGGCGGTGGGGAGTGATTTTTTAGAGTAAACGTCATTGAGGCGGTTAAGCATTTATAGGCTTAACCGCCTCGTTTGTTGTAATCAAACTTGGTAGCATCCGAAACAATTTGCAGGTTTATTTCTTTTATATCTGGCTCACCTTCCGCCAATTTTTATAAATGTAAAACTTTCAACAATTTATATATGGAAATCTTCCGTGTAATATGATAACCTAGAAACAGTACAAAGGGCAGCAGGAACATCGGAAAGGATTTTACTATAAAAGCAGGACGATAAGGAGGATACGATTCTATGTTGGATAGGCATCTGATCACGGCAACTGCGCCGGCTGCGGACAGGCATAACATGGTGATCTGCGGGAAGCGGAGGATCACGGTACTGGCACCGGAGCTGTTCCGCATCGAGGAGGATGAGACGGGCACATTCTGCGATGACGCGACACAGGCTGTATGGTTCCGTAACGCGGAGCCGGTGGAGTATGTAGTCGGGAACGCGGGACACCGGATGACCATGACCACTGCAAAGGTGAAGCTGGTCTTGGAAGAGGAACTGGAAAAAAGCGAGATATGCTTTCCGGACGGCACTTTGGTTCCGGTTTTCAACAGGGACAATTTGAAAGGGACGTACCGGACGCTCGACTGCTGTGACGGGGAGCTGTGGATTTCCTGGCAGCCGGAGCAGGAGAAAGATCATCCGATCTGCCTTGGGGACGGTGTGGTTTCCAAAAACGGTGTGGCGGTGTACGATGACAGTGCTTCTCTTTTGCTGAACGCGCAGGGGATGGTGGAGCCGCGCAAACACGCGCAGAGGGATATTTATGTGTTTGCCTTTGGCCATGATTACCGCGGCGCGGTGAAAGCGCTGTATTCGCTCTGCGGCGCTCCGGCGCGTGTGCCGCGCTGGGCGCTCGGGAACTGGTGGAGCCGCTACCACGCATATACGCAGGAAGAATATCTGGAGCTGATGGAGGCGTTTGAGGAGGACGGGATCCCGTTTACCGTGGCGACTGTGGACATGGACTGGCATCCGAGCGAGAACCTTCCGGAAGGGGTGGACGGCTGGACTGGCTACAGCTGGAACCGGGAGCTTTTCCCGGATTATAAGGAATTTCTGAAAAACCTGCACGGGAAGAATCTTCATGTGACGTTAAATCTCCATCCGGCCTCCGGCGTGCAGTATACCGAGGAGCAGTATGCCGCGATGGCAGGGCGCATGGGGGTTGACCCGGCAGCGAAGAAAGCAGTAGAGTTTGATTTTACGGACAGTGAGTTTATCAACGCGTATTTTGAGCTGCTCCACAAACCATACGAGCGGGACGGCGTGGATTTCTGGTGGATCGACTGGCAGCAGGGCACGGGCAGCAGGATTCCCGGCTACGACCCGCTCTGGGGATTGAACCATTTCCATTTCCTCGACATTTCGAAGGAGCGCGAGGGGATGATCCTCTCCCGCTATTGTGGCGTGGGCGCACACCGCTATCCGGTCGGTTTTTCCGGGGATACGATCGTGACCTGGAAGACATTGAAGTATCTGCCGTATTTTACGGCAACTGCGAGCAATGCGGGCTATACATGGTGGAGCCACGATATCGGCGGGCACATGGGCGGGGAGAAGGACAATGAGCTCTATGTGCGGTTTTTGCAGTTTGGGGTCTTTTCCCCGATCAACCGCCTGCACAGCAGCAAAAGCAATATTTTCTCGAAGATGCCCGCCGTGTACAAGAACGGTGCGGGCGAGATCGCGAAGAAATTCCTGCGGCTGCGCCATGCCATGCTCCCATTTTTGTATTCTGCCGCGTGTGAGACGGCGGAGCGCGGGCTTGCGCTGATCGAGCCGATGTACTATGAATATCCGGAGGAGAAGGAAGCTTATGAATGCCGGGCGAGTATCTGTTCGGAAGGCAGCTGATCGTCGCGCCCGTCACGGAAAAAGGGGATGCGCACGGGATGGCGGTCACAAAGGTCTGGCTGCCGGAGGGGCGTTACACTGATATTTTTACGGGCGATGTGTACGCGGGCAGCGGACAGTACGAGATGGTGCGCTTTTTGGACTCCATGCCGGTGCTGGCGGGCGGGGGCGCGTTCTTTGTGCTGGACGGTGCGCCGCGGGGCAACCGTACCGAGCTTCCCGGGAAACTTAGGGTTCTCGCGTTTTGCGGGACAGGAGAATATTGCCTGACGGAGGATGCGGGGAGAGCGCGCGCCGTGACGCACTTCTGGTCGGAGACCGAGCAGGACGGGGAATGGGTGCTGCGTTTTTTGGCGAAGGATGAGGCGGATATTCTGCCGCCGCGCAGCTATATCTTTGAACTGCGGGGGATTGTGAGGGGCGCGGTTGCTGTGACCGAGGATGGGCAGGAGAGGGAGTTTTTCCTGGATCACCGGGACGGCTGCACGCGCGTTCACTTGAGGCAGGTGAAGCCGGGTGCGGTCTGTGAGCTGCGGGTGCGTGAGACTCTGACGGGTGAGGAGCGGCTGCGTGCGCGGCTTGCGGAAAAGCTGTCGGTTCTGGAAGGCGACAATGGGAAGAAGTCGGAGGTGTTTGACGCGCTCTGTGCGTGCAGGGATGAGAAGGAGTGGCGGAAAGCTTTGGAGGAGAGCGGACTGCCTGCGCGGTACCGGAAATATTTGCGCGATGGGCTTTGGATGGATTGACTGTGTTTTGGATCACCGGACGTTTGGCAGAATAAAACAGGCTTGAGCGCAGAACTCCGTGCGGTGCCAGGGATGCTGATCCGGACGCTTCCAGCCATGCTTTACGGAATGCCGTGCCTAAAACCGATATTTTTGGAGGAAATAACATGGATTATACAGTCGCCGTCGTCGATGACAGCGCGCAGGACCGAGAATATGTTGCCGCCCTGGTGCGGCAGTGGGCGGGGGAAAAGGGGCATGTCGCCATCGTGAAGGAATTTCCTTCGGCGGAGGCGTTCCTTTTCGCGCGTGAGGACGGGCAGGACGTGGACATACTGCTCCTTGATATCGAGATGGGGGCGATGAATGGTGTGGATCTGGCGAAGGAGCTCCGGCGCGGGCTGGGGAATGATGCGGTGCAGCTTGTCTTTATCACCGGTTTTCCGGATTTCATTGCCGAGGGATATGAGGTTAACGCGCTGCACTACCTGATGAAGCCGGTTGCAGGAGAAAAGCTGTCTGCGGTGCTTGATAGGGCGGCAGCCAATCTTACGAAGGCGGAAAAGCGCCTTTGTGTGACTTATGACCGGAGGACGGATTATATTCCGGTTTCACAGATTTACTATATTGAGGCGCAGAAGCAGTATGTTTCGATTCATGCGGCGGGAGGGGACTACCGGATGAAAACCTCGCTTTTGGAGACGAAGGGGATGCTGGACGAATATTTTTTCCAGTGCCAGCGCTCTTTTCTTGTGAACCTGAGGCATGTGGCGCAGATTAAACGTGATTGCGTGGTGCTCAAAGGCGGCGTGGAGGTGCCGATCAGCCGGGGGATGGCGGAGAAGATCGGCAGGGAGATCATCCGCCTGTTTTAAGCACCGCGGAAGGAAAGCCGGGGGGAGCGGCAGAACCGGGAAACAGATGGGCAGGCCGGGAAACAAAAGTAAAATTTCTAAAAGGGAAGCGATTCAGGATAACCATAGAATCGGCTTCCACTAAGGAAAGGAAGGAAGCAGCATGTTCCAAAAGTGGATCGACCGCCGGATCGAGGCGTATCAGAGCGACCTCATCCGGAAATATTGTGACGAGGTGGAGGCAATCTACAAAAAGATGCGCGGCTGGCGGCATGATTACCACAATCATATCCAGGCGCTTCAGGCGAGTATGGCGCTTGGAAAGTATGACGAGGTGAACGCCTACCTGCACCAGCTCAACGACGATTTGACGGGCGTGGATGCCGTGATCAAGACCGGCAGAGTGATGGTGGATGCGATCTTAAACGGCAAGATGAACATTGCGGCACAGAATGAGATCCCGGTCAACGCAAAGGCGCAGATTCCGGACGGCACGCCGGTGACGGATGTGGATATGTGTGTGATCATTGGGAATCTGTTTGACAATGCGATCGAGGAAAATAAAAAGCTTACACCAGGGGAGCGTTTTATCCGCATTTATATCGGCAGAAAAAATACGCAGGTATATCTCGTATTTACGAATGCCGCGGGGAAGAAGCAGGTAAAAAAGGAGGGGCTGTTTGGCACGAGAAAGGGCGCAGGGCACGGCTTTGGCCTAAACCGTGTGGAAGGGATCGTGAAAAAATACGGCGGGCAGTTTTTCGCGGACAGTGAGGACGGGGGGTTTACGGCGGAAGTTTTGATCCCACTCACGGGAGAGAACTTGGATCAGACCAAAGACTTTGCGGGATGAAACCGGAAGAAAGAATTTGCATTTCGTTCACCGAAATTAACATTTTGGACACGGAATGCTCTTTTTTTGCCGGAAAATGATATGCTTTTTTACGGATGGGAAGGGGGATCACGGGAAACACAAAAACAGAACGGAAGTGAGGGGGATCATGGAAAAGAAAAACAAAGAAAAAAAAGAACCGAAACGGAAACCGAAATACGGACTGTTTTCGAGCGTGGCATACATTTACCGCATTCTGTGGAAGACAGAGCGTGGGCTTGCGTTTGCCGGGCTGTTCACCGTGCCGCTTACTGTATTTTTGTCGGCACTTGCACTGTACACACCTTCCGTAGTGTTGCGGGCACTTCAGGCACAGAAGGGATTCTCTTATGCGGCACAGGTGATCTTAGGGCTTTTGCTTGTGAAGTTATGTTTTGACCTCGCCAATATGATCATATCAAAAAAAATTCAAAGTTCGGAGCATTTTGTCCTGATGCAGCTGATTTATATGTATAACCAATATCAACGGACACGCGACGATTATCTTGACTATGACCCGGAACTCGTCGAACTGGAGGAGCGGGGAACGGCCGCAATCAGCAATAACCACGCGGCGGGGGTGCATTTTCCGATGGATTTTGCGAACCTTGCCGGGACGGTGCTCAATTTTGTCCTGTTTGGGTCGGTAATTTCCATGCTTAACCCGATGATCATTTTGCTGCTCGCGGCGGGCAGTGCCGTCAATTACGCGGTGGGTGCGTGGGAGCGCAGGAAAAATTGGGAAACCCAGGATATCCGCAACAAGCTTAACAAGAAGATCCAGTATACGACAATGGTACTCTCCAATGATTTTCGTTACGCAAAGGATATCCGCCTGTACCATATGCAGGACGGTCTGCATGAACGTTTTATGAGCCTGCTCGGACAGGCAACAAAGGAGAGATGGAATTGTGAGCGGCGCAGCATACTTGCCGCATTGGCAGGTTTCCTTGTCGTTTTGGTGCGTGACGGGGCGGCTTATGCTTTCCTGATCGGCAAAGCCATTTCCGGCGAGCTGGATGCCGCGTCGTTTGTGCTCTATTTTTCGGCAATCAGTTCGATGGCGGGATTGATGGGCAGCATCCTTTGGACCGTGAACCGTGTTTTTGACGGCGCGCTGCAGGTGTCGGATTTCCGCGAAGGGCTTGAGGCGGAGGGGAAATTGAACCACGGGGAAGGGATACCGGTTCCCCAAAGACCGTTTTCTGTTGAGTTCCGGCATGTTTCATTCCGTTACCCGAAGGGGGAGAAGAAAGTCCTTGACGATGTGTCATTCCGGATTGAGGCAGGGGAGAAGGTGGCGCTTGTCGGTGTGAACGGGGCAGGAAAAACGACACTCACCCGGCTGATGTGCGGGCTGCTTTTGCCGGATGAAGGGGAAATATTGCTGGACGGGCATACACTATACGAATATAACCGCGATGAAATGTATACGTTGTTCGGGCTTGTGCCGCAGACCTTTGCCCTCCTGCCGCTTTCCATCGCGAAAAATATCGCGTGTGTGGGGGAGGATACAGAGATTGACCGCGCGAAGCTTGAGCGGAGCATCAAACTTGCCGGGCTTGCGGAAAAAGTCGCGGCCCTGCCGATGGGGGCGGATACCCCGCTTGGGCGGGAACTGAGCCAGGAAGGTGTCGAGCTTTCGGGCGGTGAGACGCAAAAACTATTGTTGGCGCGTCTGCTTTACAAAAATCCGCCGTTTCTTATCCTCGATGAGCCGACCGCAGCACTTGACCCGATCGCGGAAGACCGGATCTACCATCAGTACAGAGAGATTGCCGGCCGGACGACTTCGGTCTTTATCTCGCACCGGCTTGCATCAACCAGGTTCTGTGACCGGATCTTTTTGTTGGACGGCGCGAACTTTGCGGAGGTAGGAACGCATGAGGAGCTGATGGCGGCGGGAGGTAAGTACCGTGAATTGTTTGATGTGCAGAGCCAATATTATAAGAGCGAGGCGGTGTAGGATCAGGGCAGGCTGCCGGGGGATGGCATACCCGAGGAAGCCGTGGGAATTTCGAGAAACGGGGGTACGTGATGAAGAAGAAAAAGAAAGAGGGGGCATGCGTAAAACGTTCATTCCGTGAGGAATGGGGATTGTTTGCACGCGCGTTGAAGATATGGAATGAGCTGATGCCGGGATATTTTCCATGCCAGTTTTTCTGTATTGTATTTGAGGTATTTACGCCTTATTTTGGGCTTTATATGTCCGCGCAGTTGATCAATGGCCTGGTGGACGGTCGCGGATTCCGGGATATGTTTGTCCTGGCAGGGGTGACGGTCGCGGGAGGGTTTGTTTTGTCCGTGGCTAGGCGGTTTCTGCGGGGGAAAGTTGCTGTGATGGATGCCTTTACGATGGAACAGCATGAGGAATATATCATAAACAGGCAGAACCGGCATCCCTTTGAACATATGGAAAACCCGGATGTTGTCTTACTGCGGTCAAAGATCCGGAATGATTTTCTTTCCTTCGGCGGCGGACTGGAATCGGTACGCTGGACATTTTCCATCCTTTTGCAGGGGATTTTTGATATTTTATTTTCGGTTTCGCTGACGTTCTCCATGTTCTCGGTGTTGGTGGAAGGCGAGCACCGTGGATTCCTCGGGTTTGTCAATTCTCCTTATTCCGCCGTGGTTATTGTCCTGATGATCGCGGTCAACACATGGCTTTTGATATGGATTTCCACGGAAAATACGAAAAAAACACAGGAGGCGCTTAATGGGCTTTCTGCAAGCAACGCGCGGTTCGGGATCTACAGTAATCTTTGGAGCAGGGATATGAGGGTATTTAACCTGCACCGCATTATCCTGGAGGATATGAAAAAATTTCAGGTTCATCCGGAGTGGGTCTGTAAAGTGGAAAAGGTTGAGATGAAATATGGGGTATATTCGGTTGTCCTGGATGCGGTTTTGAATATCGCCATTTTCCTATTTGTTGCAGCGAAGGCATTGATCGGCGTGTTCGGCATCGGGAGTTTTGTACTGTATCAGGGGACGGTCGGCCGTTTTATCCGCGCGGTGTCCGGGACGGCATCGGCGTTCGGCCGTCTGCGCTACAACAATAATTTTCTTGTGGAGTTTTACCGCTATATTGATCTGCCGGACGGCATGTATCAGGGATCACTTGCAGTGGAGAAGCGGGAGGATATTGATTATGAGATTGAGTTTAGGGATGTCGGTTTCCGGTATCCAAGGACGGAAAATTGGGTGCTGCGGCATGTGGATATGAAGCTTAAAATTGGGGATAAGCTGGCGATCGTCGGGGAGAACGGTTCGGGCAAGACGACGTTCATCAAATTGCTCTGCCGTCTGTATGACCCGACGGAGGGCAAGATTCTGCTGAATGGGATTGATATTACGAGATATCGGTACGAGGAGTATTTTTCACTGTTTTCCGTGGTGTTTCAGGATTACTCGCTGTTTGCGTTCCCGCTGGGGGAAAATGTTGCGGCGGGATTGTCGTATGATGCGGGCCGGGCGCGGGAATGCCTGATGCGCGTCGGGCTTGGGGCGAAACTGGCAGAGCTTGAGACGGGGGATGCCGGCAGCGCTGCCGGAGCGGGAGGTGAGGATGCCGGGACAGAAGGTGCAAACGCCGGCGCGAAGCGCGTGGATGCTCTTTCGCTGGCAGTCGGACGGGCTTATGACCGGGACGGGATTGACTTTTCCGGCGGGGAAGAGCAGAAGATTGCCCTTGCGCGGGCGCTTTATAAAGATGCTCCATTTGTGATTCTGGACGAGCCGACGGCTGCGCTTGACCCTCTGGCAGAGGCGGCGGTCTATGAAACGTTTGACCGGGTGGTGGAAAATAAGACTTCGATATTTATCAGCCATCGGCTTTCTTCCTGCCGCTTCTGCGATATGATCGCGGTATTTGACCATGGTCAGATTGTGCAGCGCGGTCGGCACGATGAGCTTGTGGCACAGGAGGGCGGCAAGTACCACAGCCTGTGGAGGGCACAGGCACAGTATTATGAATAAGGTGGAAAACATCGCTTTTGTGCAGGTTTAACGTGCACAAAGGCGGTGTTTTTTGTCATTTGTGTTCTCCGGGGAGGCAGTCCGGGGGTGAAAATCCGCTGGATGCCACCTGGCATAAGGCTTTGCTATTTCCGGTTCGCTTTTTTTAATAGCCAGCAATTTTATATTGGTTTCCATCTTGTAATTTTATAACATGCATCCAATGTGGCGGCCTTATTTGGCAGGAAGAATCTGTGTGCTGTTATGCGGGCGATATCGTTATAGGTGCGGAAAGAAATGGAGGAATTATGACATTAATATTATGAATATGTTACCAAATGTAACGGAATTGTAATACATTGTTAATTTGACAAAAACGAAACATGGGAGTATCGTAGAAAGCAGGAAGATCTGTAAATTACGGATGGAGCGTGGTATTGCCGGGGAAGTCTTTTATGGAGGAGGGTTTATATGGGACGCGAGAAAGTGAAAAAAATATGGACAGGGTATCCGGCGGCGGTTGCCGGCTGTTTGATGTTATCCGCGGCGTTGGTATGCGGTGCGTGCGGGGAGAGGCAGCAGGAAGAGGCGGAGACCGGGAAGGAAGTCGCGGGCAGTGAAGCGCCGGAGGGAGCGGGGGAGGCGGGTGGTGAAGATGGAAAGGGATCGGAACCGACCGGGACGGACGGGAATTGGCCAGAGCCAACGAAAGCAGAAGGGGTGAGTGGGCAAGACGGGAAACAGGCAGAGGGAGCGGAGAGGAAAGAAGCCGGAACGGTGGGAGAGGGAAGTGCCGACGGGAAT
>ERZ779622.1179-NODE-1179-length-11413-cov-5.841786_pt1 | contig 11413 bp, 9 predicted proteins | sample MGYA00514188_ERZ779622 | MGnify/ENA primary metagenome ERZ779622 (study PRJEB29562, sample SAMEA4376702) | mouse gut metagenome | isolation source: Cecum | study: EMG produced TPA metagenomics assembly of the A DSS colitis mouse model was used to assess the...
ACGGCATTCCTTTTACCCACAATACCTTCTTTATGTTCTACGACAAGACAATCCTTGGTGAAGACGACATTACTTCTTTAGAGAAGATTATGGCGAAAGAAACTGCAGACAATGTATACAATTTCTATTTTGAGTCCGCAGGCGGCTGGAAATTGGGCTGCTACTACTATGGCGCAGGCTTAAGCATCTTTGGACCGGAAGGAAGCGATTTGTCCGCAGGTGTTGACTGGAACAATGCAACCGGTGTTGCAGTTACCAATTATCTGATTGATTTGATTAACAATAAGAAATGTGCATATGACGGTGAAATTTCCGTTTCCGAGCTGGCTGAGGACCACAGAATCGGCGCATGGTTCGGCGGTTCTTGGGAATATGACTTGTACAAGGGTATCCTTGGCGATGACCTTGGCATGGCAGTCATTCCTACCTTTAATCCGGACGGCAACGACTATCAGCTCTTAGGCTTCTACGGCTCCAAGTGCATTGGTGTCAACGCAGCGTCCCAGAATATGGCTGCAGCAGTTGCATTCGCAGCATTCCTTGGCAACGAGGAAAATCAGGTTCTGAGATATGAGAAGTCCGCACAGATTCCTGCCAATATCGCAGCAGGCAACAGCGACGCGGTAAAGGCGGACCCGATGGCAACCGTAATCGTAAATGAAGCGAATATGGCGAGTGTTGCACAGCCCGCAAACTCCGTATTCAGTGCAAGATACTGGACCTATGCAAACGCAATTCCCACCGAGATTAGAAGCGGAGAAATTACAAAGGACAATGTACAGGAGAAGCTGGATAACTTTGTAAATTCTATGACGGCGGAATAACGCCTGAGGGGGAGGTTCCAGAATGGGGATATTTAGGAAAAAGGACCGGTCTGCTGCGCGCAGGCCGGTCGATATCAGGGTTTCTGAGTCCTTCAAAAAGGGTAATATCGTCACGAGACTTTCCTTCTTTCTATTTGGGCTTGGAAACATTATAAACAAACAGATTGTAAGAGGCATTTTGTTCCTTGCCATTGAAGTGGGCTACATTGCCTATATGATTTCCTTTGGATTTAGCGCGATTGGCAACTTTATCACATTGGGAACGGTGGAACAGGGGCAGACGTACAACGAGGCGCTGGGTATCTATGAGTACACCGCGGGCGACAATTCCATGCTTTGCCTGCTTTACGGCGTTATCACATTTGTACTGACTGCGGCAATTATTTTTGTCGCATGTATGTCGGGAAAAAGTGCGTACTGTACACAGTTCCGCAAGGAAAAGGGTTTAAAGGTGCCGAATTTCAGAGATGATTTGCGCTCTCTGCAGGAGGAAAACCTGCATGCGTTCCTGCTGACGTTTCCGATTATCGGTATCCTCTGCTTTACCATTGTACCGCTGATTTTCATGATACTGATAGCATTTACCAGCTATGACCACAATCACCAGCCGCCGGGAACCTTGTTCTCCTGGGTAGGACTTGACAATTTTGCGGCTATGTTTTCACAGGGAAGCAAGCTGGCGTCAACCTTCTGGCCGGTGTTATCATGGACCTTAATCTGGGCGGTGTTTGCAACGGTAAGCTGTTTTATCTTAGGATTATTGCTGGCGCTTTTGATTAACCGCAAGGGTACAAGGGGCAAGGGCTTCTGGAGATTTATGTTCGTGCTGTCCGTGGCGGTTCCGCAGTTTGTAACCCTGCTCAGCATGAGAACCATCTTCAACGCGAACGGTCCCGTAAACGTAATTTTGAGGGAACTGGGCGTGATTGGCATGACGGAATCCGTACCGTTCTTTACCAATCCGCTGTATGCAAAGATTACTATTATCTGCATCAATATCTGGATAGGCGTGCCCTTTACCATGCTGTCCACAACGGGTATTCTGCAGAACATTCCGGCGGAGCTTTACGAGGCGGCAAAGATTGACGGTGCAAGTGCGCCGACCATTTTCAGAAAAATTACGCTGCCGTATATGCTCTTTGTTATGACACCCAACCTGATAACGTCCTTTACGGGCAATATCAACAACTTTAACGTTATTTTCCTGTTGTCCGGCGGTGGTCCCGATTCTCTGGATTACTACTATGCAGGAAAGACGGATTTGCTGGTTACCTGGCTCTACCGTCTGACGATTACGCAGAAGGACTACAATCTGGGTGCCGTTATCGGTATTCTGGTATTTATTATCCTTGCCGTTTTGTCACTGTTGACCTACCGTCGAACCGGTGCTTATAAAGATGAGGGGGCATTCCAATAATGAGAGCGAAGAGATTTATTACCAATTCAGCCTGCCATGTGCTGCTGGCTATCCTCAGCGTTATCTGGGTTTTGCCGATTTTCTATGTTGTACTGACCTCATTCCGTAAGGAAGGCGGTTCTTATAAGAGTTATATATGGCCCAGAGGCTTTACGCTGGATAATTATAAGAATTTGTTTCATGGGAACAGCGGTGTTGACTTTCCCAGATGGTTTATGAATACGCTTATCATTGCCATATTCAGTACGCTGCTTTCCGCATTCTTTGTACTGTGCGTTTCCTATGTTATGAGCCGCCTGCGCTTTAAGATGCGCAAGCCCTTTATGAACATTGCGCTGATACTCGGTATGTTCCCGGGCTTTATGTCCATGATTGCCGTGTACTACATTTTAAAGGGGTTAGGCTTCTTGGAGACAGGTGTTTTGAAGCAGGTAGCGCTTGTGCTGGTCTACTCCGGCGGCGCGGGGCTTGGTTTTTACATGGCGAAAGGATTTTTTGACACAATCCCTAAGACCATCGATGAGGCGGCTTATATAGATGGCGCGACCAAATGGGATACCTTTATCCATGTGACGATTCCCATGTCAAAGCCGATTATCACCTATACGCTGCTGACGGCGTTCATGGGGCCTTGGGTGGACTACATTTTTGCAAAAGTTATCATGGGCAATGAAACGCCTTATTATACCATTGCAATCGGCCTGTGGAATATGCTGGAAAAAGAATTTGTGGAATATTATTATACGCAGTTCTATGCCGGCTGTGTTGTGATTTCCATACCGATAGCGATTCTTTTCCTGATGACGCAGAAGTGTTATGTGGAAGGCGTATCGGGAGCCGTAAAGGGCTGATTGCCTATGACAAAAATACGAAGAGAAGCTGCCGCGAGAACGTCTATTTTGCGGCAGCTTTTTAAAATCAAGGGGTTTGCCCTGTCTTAGGAGTGAGGAATTGTGAAGACCTTTTTTAACGGAGAAGATTTTGATGAACGGTTCCGGTATGATGGAAAGGATTTGGGGGTTTGCTGTACGGATGAAGGGACGATTTTTAAGGTATGGAGTCCCTTTGCCAAAAAAATCGAGCTGCGTCTTTACCAAAATGACGGCGAAGAAGCTTGCATCATAAAAGGAATGGAACCGGAAGAAAAGGGCGTATGGAAACAGGCATTTACGGAAAACCTGCACGGTATGTATTATGACTATCTTGTGTATATCGGGGAAAAGAAGCTGCGTACGGCAGACCCGTACGCAACGGGCTGTAACTGTAACGGGCGAAAGAGTATGGTGGTGGACTTAAGGCGCACCGATCCGGAAGGCTTTAGGGAGGACAAAGCGCCTGCGGCAGAAAAAGAGCAGATTATATATGAGCTTCATATTAAAGATTTTTCTTATGACCAAGAAAGCGGTATACCGGAAATCTACCGTGGAAAGTACAAGGCGTTTACGGTGCAGGGGACAAACGGAAGGTATCCGACTTGTATGGAATATTTGAAAGAGCTTGGTATTACCCATGTGCATTTGCTGCCGTTTTTTGACTATGGCTCCGTGGACGAGGCGGGAAGCGACGGGCAGTATAACTGGGGATATGACCCCCTAAACTATAATGTGCCGGAGGGTTCCTATGCCACGGATGTGTCGGACGGGACGGTCAGAATCAGAGAATGCAAAGAGATGGTTCAGGCTTTGCATAAGAATGGCATACGCGTGGTGATGGATGTGGTGTACAATCACACTTACAGCGAGGACTCGTGGCTGCAGCGCATGGTGCCGGGATATTACTACCGGCACAGGGAGGACGGCAGCCTCTCGGATGGTTCCGCCTGCGGCAACGATATTGCTGCCGGCAGGTCGATGGTGGATAATTATATTGTAGATTCCGTGATGTACTGGGCGAAAGAATATCATATAGACGGCTTCCGCTTTGACTTGATGGGGCTTTTGACGGTGGAGCTGATGAACCGGATACGGCGCGAGTTAAACGAGGAATTCGGAGAAGGGGAAAAGCTTTTGTACGGGGAACCGTGGCGGGCGGACACGTCTCCTATGGAGGATGGTACAAGTGCAGCGCTAAAGGAGAATATGGAGCGCCTTGATGATGGCATCGGTATTTTCAGTGATGATACCAGAGATGTGATTAAAGGACATGTGTTTGACGAGAAGGAGCCCGGGTTTGTAAACGGCGGCTCCGGTCTGGAAGCACTGCTTTTGTTTGCGGTAACCGGCTGGCGGGACGGCGGCACATGCTTTATGCCGAAGAGCTGTGCACAGATAATCAACTATGTGTCTGCGCATGACAATTTTACCCTCTGGGATAAGCTGGTGTATTCCATGCACGAGGAGTCTGCGTTTGAAAAGAAATATGAAGATGTGCTTTCTGCCAACAAACTGGCGGCATTTATCTATTTTACCTGTCAGGGAAATTTGTTTATGCAGGCGGGAGAAGAGTTTGGAAGAACCAAACTGGGCGAAGGCAACAGTTACAATTCCCTTCCGGAAATTAATATGTTAAAATGGAGCCGGACTGTGGAGTACAGAGAGCTGGTGGAATATTACAAAGGACTGATACACCTGCGCAAAAAGCTGCCCGGGCTGTGTGACAAATCGGCATCTGCTTCCACGCGCATTACGGAGAAAAAGATATACAAGAGCGGCGTGGTATCGTTCCGCGTGGATAACAGAAGTGCGGAAGAAGGAGCAAAAGAGCTGCTGGTGATTTATAACGCAGATTCGGAGAACTATTGTTTCCGGCTTCCTGATGGAAAATGGGCGGTTCTGGTTGATGATAAGGCGGCAGACTTAAGGCGGGTTCTGGGTACGGAAGAAAAAGAGGTTTTGGTGGCGGCGCACAGCGGTATGATGCTCGCCCTGATAGAATAGGAAAGGAACCGGACACATGAAAAGAGCAAGCGGGATTCTGCTTCCGGTGGCAAGCCTGCCGTCAAAATACGGCATAGGCTGTTTTTCAAAGGAAGCGTATGCATTTATTGACAAACTGGTGGAGGCGGGGCAGAGCTATTGGCAGATTCTGCCGCTCTCCCCTACAAGCTACGGGGATTCGCCTTATCAGTCGTTTTCCTCTTTTGCAGGCAATCCCTATTTTATAGACCCTGATGCACTGGTGGAAGAGGGGCTGCTGACACAGGAAGAATGTGAAGAATTTGATTTTGGCAGTAATCCGGTGCAAATTGACTATGAAAAGCAGTACCGGCAGCGTTTCCGTCTGCTGCGTCTGGCATACGGGCGAAGCCGCATTGCGGAGAATCCGGAGTTTTCCCGTTTTACGGCGGAAAATGCAGACTGGCTTGAGGATTATGCCCTTTTTATGGCGGTCAAGGAGCGTTTTGACGGCGCCGCGTGGAACGAATGGGCGGAGGACATCAGAAAACGCTGGTCCTTTGCGATGGATTATTACCGGCGGGAATGCTATTTTGACATTGAATTTTATAAATATTTACAGTTTGTATTCTTTGGACAATGGATGAAGCTGAAACAGTATGCAAATGCAAAAGGGATACGGATTATTGGTGATATTCCCATCTATGTGGCATTTGACTCTTCCGATGCATGGGCAAATCCGGAAATGTTTCAGTTTGACGGGGAGTACCTGCCGACTGCTGTGGCGGGCTGCCCGCCGGATTCCTTTTCGGCGACCGGACAGCTTTGGGGAAATCCCCTTTACCGCTGGGAATATCACAGGCAGAGCGGCTACCGCTGGTGGCGCCGTAGAATGGAGCATTGTTTTATTCTTTATGACGTGGTGCGCATCGACCATTTCCGTGGTTTTGACGAGTATTACAGTATTCCCTACGGGGACGAGACGGCAGAGTTTGGGCACTGGGAGAAGGGGCCGGGTATGGAACTGTTTCGGGCGCTTCGGGCAGGGCTGGGCGAAAAGGAGATTATTGCAGAGGATTTGGGCTTTCTGACGGAGTCCGTGGAGCGGCTTTTGGAGGATAGCGGTTATCCGGGCATGAAGGTGCTGGAGTTTGCTTTTGACCCGAGGGAAAAATCAGACTACCTACCCCATACATATGATAAGAACTGTGTAGTTTACACAGGGACGCATGACAATGAGACGCTGGTACAGTGGTACAAAGGACTGGATGAGGAGAGCAGGGCGTTTGCGGAAGAATACATGGATAACGCGGCAACGCCGGATAAGGAAAAGTATTGGGACTTTGTGCGCATGGCAATGATGAGTGTTGCCGACACCTGTGTCATTCCTCTGCAGGACTATCTGGGACTGGACAAAGAGGCGAGAATCAACAAGCCTTCCACGTTGGGAGGCAACTGGCTCTGGCGAATGACGGAGGAGATGTTGACCGATGAGGTCATTAAAAAAATATACCGTCTGACTGAAATCAGCGCACGTTTAGCTTAAAAAAAGTACAGGAAAACCGCCTCGGCGGTTTTTCCTGTGTTGTCATACATTTGCATGTATTTTGTATGGAGGATAATGATGAAATATATCTATGGAAAACAGGATTTTCAGACGTTGGAAAGAGGGGAAGAGAACTGCTTTCTGATGACAAACGGACTAGGCGGCTTTTCTTCCCTGACTATGACAGGCTCCTGCAGCCGTAACGACCATGCGGTATTGATGGCTTGCCTGCATTCTCCCAATCACAGGATAAATATGATACACCGGTTAGAAGAAACCCTGCGTGTCGGAGAAGAAACCGTACATATTTCCAGCCAGCGTTTTGCCGATGGCAGCAGCGAGGAGGGCTTTCTCTATCAGACCCGCTTTTCCTATGAGGATTACCCGCAGTTTTTCTATCTGGTAAAGGGCGTGGAGGTGGTACGCACGCTGGTTTTGGGGCAGGGGGAAAATACGGTGGGCATATCCTATGAAATCAGAAATCGTTCCAAGGAGGAAGTCACGCTTTTTGTATATCCGCATCTGCAGTTTGTGCCCAAGGGGGCGGCGCTGGAAAAAGGGCAGGTATTTACGGTGGAGGGGCAGAAAATCAGTGCGAACGGCAGGCAGCTCTATTGCGGGACGAACGGCGTATTTGAGCCGCTGCCGGTAAGCTTTCATGATACGCTCTACTATGCTTATGATGCGTGCGACGGCAGGCGAAAGACGGGCTGTACGGCGGTCAACCACCGCGTTGCGCTTCATGTGCCTGCCGGAGAGACGGATACGCTGTGCATGGTGTACGGTGTGGAAAAAGAACTGCCCACCGTTGAGGCGCTGCAAAACCGTGTGGCAGAGCGCAGACACGCACTGGAAAAGCAGGCGGATTTTGCTGACGAAACGGCAAAAACGCTTACGCAGGCGGCAGACCGGTTTATTTCCTACCGCGCTTCCACGGGGAACCAGACCATACTGGCGGGTTTTCCTTTCTTTGAGGACTGGGGAAGGGATACCATGATTGCTGTGCAGGGCTTATGCCTTGCCACGAAGCGCTATGAGGAGGCGGAAAGCATTTTGAAAACCTTTCTCGCATACTGTCAAAAGGGGCTTATGCCGAATCTTTTTCCGGAGGGGAAGGAGGCGCCCGGGTACAATACCGTGGATGCATCTCTTCTTTTTATCCTTGCTGTGTACGCCTATTATAAGAAGACGAAAGATATTGTTTTTGTCACGAGCGCGTATCAGACGATGGCGGAAATCGTCGAATGGTATGTCAGGGGGACGGACTTTGGCATTGGCATGGATGAAGACGGCCTGATAATGGCAGGAAAAGAGTTGGACCAGGTTACGTGGATGGACGTCAGGGTGGGAAATATCCTGCCGACGCCGAGGCACGGCAAGCCTGTGGAAATCAACGCTTACTGGTACAATGTCCTGCGTATTATGGAAGAGTTTCAAAAACTTGGTCTTGCGAAGAAAGTCGATAAGGACAAAGGGGGCACAGGAAGCATGCCGGCAGAACCGGAAGACAGAACAGCCGGGGAATGGGACTACGGGCAGCTTGCCGAAAAGGTCAAGGAGAGCTTTTCTAAGTTTTGGAATGGGGATGCCGGCTGTCTGAAAGACGTGCTTTCCGGAACAAAGGCGGATACACAGATTCGATGCAACCAGATTTGGGCGGTATCACTTCCCTTTTCCGTGCTTTCTCCCAAGCAGGAGAAGCAGGTGGTGGAGACGGTATTTCGGAAGCTGTATACACCTTACGGGCTGCGCACGCTGGATCCTGCGGATAAGGAGTTCTGCCCGGTTTACGGCGGTGAGCAGTTAAAAAGGGATCTGGCATATCATCAGGGAACGGTGTGGGTATTCCCCTTGGGCGGCTACTATCTTGCCTATCTGAAGGTGCATGGGTACGCAGAGGAAGCAAGGGCATATGTAAAAGAGCAGCTTGAAGGCATAACCGCCGCGCTGCGGGAGGGCTGCATCGGACAGCTTCCGGAAATTTATGACGGCGCGATTCCCGTTTCCTCCAAAGGCTGTTTTGCGCAGGCGTGGAGCGTGGGAGAAATACTGCGGGTATATGATGTGCTGCGGTAACCGCGGCGGGACAGAAAGGACATTGTTATGTATCAGAATTATATTTTTGATTTATACGGTACGCTTGTGGATATCCGCACGGATGAGGAGAAGCCTTATCTGTGGAAGAAGCTTGCAGAAATATATGCTTCCTTTGGGGCATTTTATAGTCCTGAGGAATTGAAACGGGAATTCCGCCGCATAGAGCAGAAGGAGAAGACGGCACTGGGAGGAAAGGATGCGGAGCCGGATTTGCGCAGGGTATTCGCAAAGCTTTATTTGCAAAAGGGTGTCTGCTGTGACGACGGGCAGGCAAAATGGACGGCGGTTTTCTTCAGAACGCTTTCCAGAGAAAAACTTGCGCTCTATGACGGTGTGGAGGCGTTTTTAAAAGAATTGAAGAGGAGGGGGAAGGGCGTCTACCTGCTTTCCAACGCGCAGGCTGATTTTACGGAACCGGAGCTTTGTATGCTGGGGCTCGTACCCTATTTTGACGGTATTTATCTTTCGTCCAAAATGGGAGTCAAAAAACCCTCCCCCGACTTTTTTAACGGGCTGTTACAGAAATATAAGCTGATAAAGCGGAAGAGTATTATGATAGGAAACGACGAGGCGTCGGATATTGCAGGCGCGTATGCCGCGGGTCTGGATTCGCTTTATATCCAGACGGATATTTCGCCAAAAGACTGCGGCGGACACAGGGCGTCTTACCGTATCATGGACGGGGATTTTCGCAAAATTGCGCCGCTGCTGCTGCGGCAGGATATTTAGGGGGAATGCGGATGGGCAGTGGCGTTATCTCTCTGAAAGAGGGCATTGTCCAACCCGCATTTTTTGTGTTATACTGTATATGCTGCCATTCAAGCGGAAGGCTACGCTGCGCTGGCGCAGTATGCGCCAGACAGCGTGGAAGAGGGCATGAAGACTCTGCGGGATTCTCTTCTGTATGCGTGGGAGCATTATAAGAGCAAAGAAGGACTGCTGCCCCACGACTATGTGACGGGATGGCGAAAAGATGATGATTATGACCGTATGCTTTTAACCCAGAGCGGGACGGCGGAAATTGCGTGCCTTATTCACTTGTAATCCCTAAAATTTCCCGCATTTCTTTTCCATGCTCTTCTGACAGGATATTGTAGGCGATGCCGCCATATTCATAGAACATATTGGAGACAGCCGTGTATTTCAGAGAGTCTATTTCATTGCCGCAGGCGGTGACCAGTGACAAATATCGTCCCAATTCTATGGCATCCAAGGAACCGGAACTGTCTGTGGAGGCTTCCGCATTGCCGTAGTCGATAAGGTCCCAGCGGTCGCCGCCGTAGCAGGTGAGGGAGGAAAGTATCCGGTAGACAGCTTCGATTTCGGAGCGATCCGTGATGGAGCGGGTTCCGATTTCTTCCTGCAGCTTTTTTCCCGCGTCGCTGTTAATCATGTTGGGTGGAGATACCTGAACCGAAACAATGTCGTCGGGAGATTCCAGACGGTAAATCAAGTGCAGGACATCGGCGTAGGGATAGGAGTCGCCGGTAAAACATTGAAATTCCCAGAGGGTGCAGGCGTCGTCTATATTTTGTATCAGATATTGCATATCCCTGTGTCCTGAGACATAATACCATTGCGTAGTTTGGGGAACAGCGGCGCCGAGGCTTGCGGATAGTGTTTCGTTGGCGGGTATGCCGATGTAGAGTGCCGTGTAGTCTTCAACAGGAACAAAAGCAACCAGAAGCGCCTGACTTTGTATGGAATCGGATACGAGCAGGGATTCGACGGAAACAAAGGTTTCATTGTCTGTAGAACCGGCTGTCCCATTTCCTGTATTTGTCAGGCGGTTTCCTGTGCGAAAGTCGTAAAATCTTTCTCTTGCCGGCGCCTTTTGGCGAAGCAGCGGGGCAACGGCGGCAGCGGCACACAGAAGGCAAAGACATGCAGCCGCAGCAAAAAACGCCGCTATTTTTTTTATGGTTTGTGTTCTTTGCGGGTTCTTTCTGATTTTGTCCGCATGGGCAATCAGGTCATCATCCAGTAAATGCAGCGCATCGCTGATGGTTTCATATTTCATAAAATTCTTCCTCCTCTAAATAGAGCCGCAGTTTATTGCGGGTACGGTATAATAAGCTTTTGATTTTGGATTCTCCCATGTGGGAAAAGGCGGCAATCGACTTGATGGAATCGGCAAAGTAATACCGGCAGATAAAGATATCCCTTGTCTGGCAGGGCAGCGTTTTCAGAAAGTCGTTTATGGCTTTTGCCAAAAGACGCGCGTCGATTTCCTGTTCTGTTGTGCTGCTGCTTTTGAGGGTGTCCGCAAGCTCCGAGAGGGAAACGGTATACTCGGAGGGAAGCCTTTTGCCGCGGCTTTTTTTCCGCAGGATATCGATGGAAATCCGTCTTGTTATTTTTGCCAGATAGGTGGAGAGTATATCCGGCTTTTGGGGCGGGATGCTTTTCCATGCGTTTAAATAGGTATCGTTTACGCTTTCTCGGCAGTCCTCGTAGTCATGGAGAATGTTGTAGGCAACCTTCAACAAGTATTTTCCGTATTTCTGCTCTGTCTCCCGAATCGCAGCTTCGTCCCGTGCAAAATAGAGGGAAACAATTTTATCGTCATGCATACATACATGTCCTCCTTTTAAGTGCTTAAGCCTTCTCTTTATATCTCGTCAAAAAACCCAAACGGTTGCACGGAAAACTTCCGCACGGAAAACTTCCGCACGGAAAACTTCCGCACGGAAAA
>ERZ779622.1182-NODE-1182-length-11394-cov-4.028221_pt1 | contig 11394 bp, 10 predicted proteins | sample MGYA00514188_ERZ779622 | MGnify/ENA primary metagenome ERZ779622 (study PRJEB29562, sample SAMEA4376702) | mouse gut metagenome | isolation source: Cecum | study: EMG produced TPA metagenomics assembly of the A DSS colitis mouse model was used to assess the...
GAAAAAAATGGCTGCGGATCGGGATGCAGGAAAGCTGTCGGCGGAGGATATTTCCGAGGAAATCTTCACATCCTATCTGGATACGGCAGGGATTCCGGATCCGGATCTTCTGATCCGGACCAGCGGAGAACAGCGGCTTTCGAATTATCTTTTGTGGCAGCTGGCGTATGCGGAATTTTATTTTGCGGATGTACACTGGCCGGATTTCACCAAGGAAGAGCTTGCAAAGGCCATAGATGCTTATAACAGGCGTGACAGGCGCTACGGCGGGGTGAAGGAGGAGGAATAATTGAAGGCATTTTTCACGAGACTGGCGAGCGGAATTGTGCTGTTGGCGATTATCATTCTGGGGGGAATTCTGGGAGGATGGTTTTTGTTCGGACTGGTGCTTCTGATTTCGGTGATTGGGTATCTGGAGTTTGCCAGGGTGTTTGGGATTCACCGCAATATCCTTGGCATATCCGGCGCAGTAGTCTCCGCCGCTTATCTATATCTGGCACATGCAGGAGGAATCCAGGACATTGGAACTTTGGGAATGCTTGTTCTTTTGGAAGCCGGTCCGTTGCTGCTTCTTACCTATCTTTTATTTTTGTTTGCAATTTATGTGTTTACCTTTCCCAAATACCGCACAGAGCAGGTGATGGCAGCCTTTTTCGGAGTCTTTTACATTCCGGTTATGCTTTCTTTTGTTTATATTGTGCGGATGTCCCCCATGTTCGGCACTTCGAGAGACGGCATGATTTTGTATTGGCTGATCTTTATCTGTTCCTGGGGCTGTGATACCTGTGCCTATGCGGTGGGAATGCTTCTGGGAAAGCACAAGCTGGCTCCGGTTTTAAGCCCCAAGAAATCCATCGAGGGCGCCGTGGGAGGCGTAGCCGGGGCGGCTCTGCTGGGATACCTGTGCGGAAGATGCGGTACCTATTACATGCAGGATCATGCCTGGATTCTGGCTTTGGCCTGTGCTCTGGGAGCGGTGCTGTCCCAGATAGGGGATCTGACGGCTTCTGCTGTTAAAAGAAATCACGATATCAAGGATTACGGGCATCTGATACCCGGCCACGGGGGGATTCTCGATCGGTTTGACAGCGTGATTTTTACGGCCCCGGTGATCTTTGCCATGGCACGTTTCATCCTGCCGATTGTGCAGGCTTACTGATGGCGGCAGAAAGTTTGATGCGAAAGAGAAGATGTATCCGGAAAGGAATCGATAAAAAATGAAGAAAATTGCCATATTGGGATCTACAGGGTCTATCGGAACACAGACCCTTGAAGTGGCCCGCCAGAACAAGGATTTGGAGATTGTCTCTCTGGCGGCCGGTTCGAATGTCAAAAAACTGGAGGAGCAGATCCGGGAATTTCATCCCCAGCTCGCGGCTGTCTGGTCGGAGTCCGCGGCAAAAGAACTGCGGGAACGGGTGCGGGATTTGGATGTTAAAGTAGTCTCCGGCATGGAAGGACTGGTGGAGGTCTGCACCCATCCCCAGGCGGAAATTGTGGTGACCGCCATTGTGGGAATGATTGGAATTGTTCCCACCATTGAGGCTATGAAGGCGGGGAAGGACATTGCCTTGGCAAATAAGGAAACTTTGGTTACGGCCGGGCATATGATTATACCACTGGCAGAGCAGACGGGAGTGAAAATTCTGCCGGTAGACAGCGAGCACAGCGCCATTTTCCAGTGCCTTCAGGGGGAGAACCGGGCGGAACTTTCCAAGATCCTGCTCACGGCTTCCGGCGGTCCCTTCCGGGGAAAGAAGCGGGAGGAGCTGAAAGGCATCCAGGTGGAAGACGCTTTGAAGCATCCCAACTGGGCTATGGGCCGCAAAATCACCATTGATTCTTCTACCCTGGTGAATAAAGGGCTGGAGATGATGGAGGCCAAATGGTTTTTCGGTGTGGAGCCGAAGGATATCCAGATTGTGATTCAGCCCAAGAGCATCATTCATTCCATGGTGGAGTTTGCCGACGGGGCCGTCATGGCCCAGCTGGGAACGCCGGATATGAAGCTTCCCATCCAGTATGCCCTTTATTACCCGGAGCGCCGGTTCCTGCCGGGAGAGCGCCTGGATTTTTGGAAATTGAAGGAAATCACCTTTGAGGAACCGGATCCGGAGACCTTCCAGGGGCTGAAGCTGGCTTTTGAGGCCGCCGCCGCAGGGGGAACTATGCCTACGGTGTACAATGCAGCCAACGAGCGGGCGGTGAGCAAATTCCTGGATCGGAAGATCGCTTATCTGGAAATCCCGGAAATAATCCGGGCCTGCATGGAAATTCATGTGGTGACGCCCAATCCCACAGTGGAGCAGATTTTGGAGACCGAGCAGGCGGTTTATGAGTTTATAGAAAGCAGGTGGTAGGTTGAAAATTTTACTGGCACTTATTATATTCAGCTTAATTATTGTGATTCATGAGCTGGGACATTTCCTTCTGGCAAAACGGGGAGGCATCCGGGTGAATGAGTTTTCACTGGGGATGGGGCCGAGAGTTTTGAGCAGGCAGTTTGGGGAGACCCGTTATTCCCTGAAGCTTTTTCCCTTCGGCGGTTCTTGCATGATGGAAGGAGAGGATGGATATAGTCCGGAGACGGATGCGCCTGGCAGTATGATGGAGCGGACGGAGGTTGTAGATGTACTTTCCGGGGAGAAGAACCGGAGAAGACAGGCGGCTCTGGTAAGTGGGATTCCGAAGGATTCCTTTGCGGCCAAGTCCGTGTGGACCCGGATTTCCGTGGTGGCGGCCGGCCCTGTTTTTAATTTTATCCTGGCGTTTCTTCTGTCCCTGATTGTTATTGGCAGTATCGGTTACGATGCCCCCATTGTGGTGGGGCTTACAGAAGGGTATCCTGCGGCGGAGGCCGGAATCCAGCCGGGAGATCGGATTGTGAAAATGAACAATGCCGGCATCCGCGTGTACCGGGAGGTCAGCACTTATATGATGACGAACCGGGGAGAGACGGTGGAACTGGTCTATGAGCGGGAGGGAGAGCGCCATACGGCGTCCCTGGTTCCCAGGCAGGGCAGCGACGGCTCCTATTATCTGGGCCTAAGGGGATCCGGCGTGCGCATGAAGGGGAACCTTCTGCAGATTATCGGTTACAGCGCTTATGAGGTCAAATACTGGATTTCCACCACCATCAAAAGCCTGGGAATGCTCTTCGGCGGCCGGGTGAAAGCGGATGATGTCTCCGGTCCGGTGGGCATTGTGAACACCATCGGGGAGACCTACGAGAGCAGCCGGACAGACGGTGCGTTCTATGTGTGGCTGAATATGCTCTATATTTCAATCCTGCTCACGGCCAATCTGGGAGTGATGAATCTGCTGCCCATTCCGGCCCTGGACGGGGGCCGTCTGGTCTTTCTCCTCCTGGAGGCAGTCCGCGGCAAGGGCATTGACCCGGAGAAGGAAGGCATGGTACATTTTGTAGGGCTGATGGTTTTGATGGTTTTCATGGTGCTTGTGATGTTTAACGATGTGCGGCATATCCTGATGTAGGAACGGGATATGCTGTTTCAATGTAACCGTAAGAGCGGTGAATGCGGTAAGCAATCAACTGCTGGTTGAATCTCTCAAAATCAACCGCTGGTTCGTTGCGGAGCAGTCTTTTTCTGTTATACTGACAGTATCCTCTCTTGACAAGGATATACACAGTCGGAAAGAGAGGGTAAGGAGGATAGAAACGTGAACCAAGAAGTGATAGGAAAATTCATTTCAACCTGTCGAAAGGAGAAGGGTCTTACACAGACGCAGCTGGCAGAAAAGTTAAACATTACCAATCGGGCAGTGTCAAAATGGGAGACGGGAAAAAGCGTTCCCGATGCTGCCATTATGCTGGACTTATGTGAAATACTGGATGTCAGCGTAAATGAACTGCTCAGCGGAGAAAGGATTGCCATGGAGAATTATCAAAAAAAAGCGGTAAAGCTTGCAATCCCGGTTTTTGGGTTGCTGCTTCTGGTTAAATATGGAATCGGCAGCAGAACCCGGTCTTTTATAGATCCCTTGTTCTATGCCCTGGTCATAAATGCGGTGCTGGTGCCGTTGTATTTTGAGCTGAACCGTCTGTATGCAGAAAACGCAGAATGAGAGGAAAACATTGTAGCAGATGGAATCAAAATCGAAAGATTTACTTTTGAGCCTTGATATGCTATACTGTCGTAGATATCGAGGCTCTTTTTATGCGAGCAGCGATGAAAATGCCATGGAGGATATAGATAAAAATGAAACTAGGAATCGTGGGACTTCCCAACGTTGGGAAAAGCACCCTTTTTAATTCGCTGACCAAGGCGGGCGCGGAGTCTGCCAATTACCCCTTCTGCACCATTGACCCCAATGTGGGGGTGGTGGCAGTGCCGGACGAGCGGCTGGGGCTTCTGGCAGATATGTACCATTCCGCAAAGGTGACGCCGGCAGTGATTGAGTTTGTGGACATTGCAGGGCTGGTGAAAGGAGCCTCCAAGGGAGAGGGCCTGGGCAATCAGTTCCTGGCCAACATCCGGGAGGTGGATGCCATCGTCCATGTGGTGCGCTGCTTTGAGGACGGCAATGTGATCCATGTGGACGGGAACATCGATCCCCTTCGGGATATTGAGACCATCAACCTGGAACTGATTTTTTCGGACATTGAAATCCTGGAGCGCCGGATTGCCAAGACGAGCCGGGGGGCCAGGAATGACAAGACCCTGGCTAAGGAGCTTGACTTGCTCAGGCGGCTCAAGGAATGGCTGGAAGAGGGAAAAATGGCGGCCGGTTTTGCTGCGGAGGATGAGGACGAGCTGGCCTGGCTGGAGGAGTATAATCTGCTTACCTATAAGCCGGTGATCTTTGCCGCCAATGTATCGGAGGAGGATCTGCCGGATGACGGGGCTTCCAACTCCCATGTACAGGCAGTGCGGAACTTTGCCAAAGAGTATGCAAGCGAGGTCTTTGTGATCTGCGCCCAGATTGAGCAGGAGATTGCGGAGCTTCCGGAGGAGGAGAAAGCTATGTTTCTGGAGGACCTGGGCTTAAAGGAGTCCGGCCTTGAGAAGCTTATAAAAGCCAGTTACAGCCTTCTGGGCCTTTTAAGCTTCCTGACGGCGGGAGAAACGGAGACCCGGGCCTGGACCATCAAAAAAGGGACCAAGGCGCCGGGAGCAGCCGGGAAGATTCACTCGGACTTCGAGCGGGGCTTTATCCGGGCGGAGGTGGTCAATTATCAGGATCTGCTGGACTGCGGTTCCTATGCCGCGGCCAAGGAAAAAGGCCTGGTGGGGCTGGAAGGCAAAGAGTATGTAGTAAAGGATGGGGATGTGATCCTGTTTAGGTTCAACGTGTAAGAAAAAGAGGGATGATTTCGGCCGGGAGCGCATAGGTTGTAACCAGAGACGAAAATGCGAGGTACCTGTGTGCAGAGTATCATACTGACTTTGATGGAAAAGTACGGATATCCGGGGATTTTTTTCCTGATTGCGGTGGAAAATATTTTTCCGCCCATTCCCTCGGAAGTGATTCTGACCTTCGGCGGTTTCCTGACCACCAGCACCGGCCTGGGGATTTTCGGAGTGATTCTTTTTTCTACTCTGGGTTCCCTGGCGGGAGCGATTGTCCTGTACGGTGTGGGGCGTATCTTGAGCAAAGAACGGTTGATGCGCCTGGCTGCGGGGCGCATGGGCAAGATCCTATGCCTGAAACCGGCTGACGTAGAGAGCGCGGATGCCTGGTTTCGCAGAAAAGGGACGAAGACGGTCTTTTTCTGCCGGTTTATTCCTGTAGTACGCAGCCTGATTTCCATTCCCGCAGGCATGAGCCGCATGGAACTTCCTGCTTTTTTCCTTTACACCACGGCCGGGTCTGTGATCTGGAATGCAGTGCTCATCTGCCTGGGGGCAGCTCTGGGAGAATCCTGGGAGAAAATCGCCTATCTGGCGGGAGAATACTCCCATATTATGATTATTGTCCTGTCCATCAGTGCCGTCAGCGGCATTCTCTGGTTTTACGGAAACCGTCCAAAACATTCATAAAGAGAAGACCCCTATATCTGGTATTTGGGAAATTGAGGAAAACCAGATATAGAGGTCTTCTCTTTTTGTGCAATTTTCACAGAAAATGGACTTGCTTTTTGGAGGGAAGTACGCTATGATTAATCTACAAGTGGTGGAAAGTGGTGAAAAGTGGCTTTGAAGTAAAGAATAGTGGTGCTTCAAGGGTGAAAGAGGGGTGAAAGCATGTTCCGAGGCGAGTACAACCATTCGGTAGACCCCAAGGGCAGGCTTATCATTCCTTCGAAATTCCGGGAGCAGCTGGGAGACGAATTTATTGTAACGAGGGGACTGGATGGCTGTCTCTTTGTGTTTCCGATGAGAGAGTGGGAAGCGTACGAAGAGAAACTCCGGAAACTCCCCACCACCAATAAGAATGCCCGTTCTTTTGTAAGATTTCTCACCGCCGGAGCCGCTTCCTGTGAATTTGACAAGCAGGGAAGGATTTTACTTCCTGCAACTCTTCGGAAGTTTGCGGGGATCGAGAAAGATGTCGTGCTTGCCGGACTCCTGAACCGTATTGAGATCTGGAGCGAGGAAAAGTGGAATCAGAACAACAATTACGAAGAAATTGATATGGATGAGATTGCAGGACAGCTCACGGATCTGGGCCTGGATATCTGACAGCGGGAGGCATGGATGGAATTTTCACATGTATCGGTCCTGCTGCGGGAGACAATCGAAGAACTCTGCATCCGGCCGGAGGGAGTCTATGTGGACGGAACCCTGGGCGGAGGCGGACATGCCTTCGAGGTCTGTTCCCGCCTGAGCGGACAGGGTCGCCTGATCGGCTTTGACCAGGACGGGGATGCGGTTGCGGCAGCCGAAGAGAGACTTAAGCCTTTTGAGGGCCGGGTCGCGATCATCCGCAGCAATTACTGCAATATGAAGACGGAACTGAAATCTCTGGGTATCCGCCGGGTGGACGGTATTCTTCTGGATCTGGGGGTTTCCTCCTATCAGCTGGACACGGCCGAAAGGGGGTTTACCTACCGGGAGGACGCCGCTTTGGATATGCGGATGGACAAGCGCCAGACCAGGACAGCGAGAGACATTGTCAATACCTATTCTGAGGCTGAGCTGTTCCGGATCATCCGGGATTACGGGGAAGACAAATTTGCAAAGAACATTGCCCGGCATATTGCCGAGGCGAGAGCGGAAAAAAGCATTGAGACTACAGGGGAGCTTTCGGAGATTATACGAGGCGCCATTCCGGCCAGAATGCGGGCGGGCGGAGGCCATCCGGCCAAGCGGACTTTCCAGGCTGTGCGCATTGAGCTGAATCAGGAGCTGGAGGTTTTGCAAAACTCCCTGGACGATATGATTGATCTGCTGAATCCGGGGGGAAGGCTCTGCGTGATTACCTTTCATTCCCTGGAGGACCGGATTGTCAAAAATATTTTTCGGACCAATGAAAACCCCTGCACCTGCCCTTCAAATTTTCCTGTGTGTGTGTGTGGCAAAAAGCCGAAGGGCAGGGCAGCTACTAAAAAACCGATTGTTCCCGGTAAGGAGGAATTGGAAAAAAATAAACGTTCCAAAAGTGCAAAACTTCGGGTATTTGAGCGTACCTGAGCAGAATTGAGAGATTATTATGGCAGAAATCAGAAGCATTTACACGGACAAACGAAAAAATTCAGACAGAACTAGACAGACATATGTAAATGGCACCGCAGTCCGTAAGCTTCAGGTGGAAGAGGCGCCGGATAGAAGCCGGAAAAAGAGGAGAACTCCGAATGCGCGGCCGCGCCGTGCAAGGGCGGAGAAGCCGCGGTATTTCAGCGTAGGCTATACCCTGTTTCTGGCTGCTGCATCTGTGCTCACTTTGTGGGTCTGCGCAGGATATCTTAAGCTGCAGGCAGATAATACGGCCAGAAGGAAAAACATTGTGGCCCTGGAAGAGCAGCTTGCGGATCAAAAGGCAGAGAATGATGACGAGTACAACCGGGTGGCTTCCTCAGTGGATTTGGAGGAAGTGCGCGATATCGCCATCAATGAGCTGGGCATGGTTTATGCCGGTGCGGATCAGGTGGTGCTTTACGACGGGAGCGGCAGAGATTATGTGAAACAGTATGCAGAAATTCCCCAGGAGAGCAGCAAAAAGGGTCTGACGGGGACGAGAAGCAGGTGAAGTCTTTGAAAAATTCAGGAAAGAACCGGGCCAGAAGGAAGGCCCGTATGCAGAATCGAATGAAACGGAAGCTGGCACTATTATTTACAATAATAGTGCTTGCTTTAGTTGGGGTGGATATCCGGCTGGCATATATCAACAGGACCAGCGGGGATAAGTATACCAGGCGGGTGCTGGCCCAGCAGGATACGGACAGCACTCTGCTGCCCTACAAGCGGGGAGATATCCTGGATCGGAACGGAACCGTTCTTGCTACCAGCGAAAAAGTCTACAACTTGATCCTGGATCCCAAGGTTCTTTGGCAGAGCGCCCATGAGGATCCGGAGAAAGACTGCGTGGCTCCTACCCTGAAGGCTCTGGCCTCTTGTTTTGAGCTGGATGAAGCCGAGCTCCGGGCCACTTTGAATGAGCGGAAGGACAGCAGCTATGTGCCTCTTTTGAAGCAGCTTTCCAAAGATGCCATTTCAGAGTTTACGGCTATGCAGGAGGATGAGAAGACAGGAAGCAAGATCAAAGGTGTCTGGTTTGAGGACTCTTATCTCCGGAAATACCCCAATAACTCCCTGGCCTGCAACGTGATCGGCTACACCGTGTCCGGCAACCAGGGACAGACGGGAATTGAGGAGGAGTACAGCAGTGTTTTAAACGGCACGAATGGCCGGAGCTATAATTATCTCAATGAAGATCTGGAACAGGCTAAGGTGGTAAGGAAGCCCACAGACGGCAACACGGTAGTGTCTACCATTGATGTGACTCTCCAGAGTATTGCGGAGAAATATATTCAGAAATTTGTTGAGGATTATACGAATAAAAATGTGGAAGGTCCGGCGGCTCTCAACATTGCCGTGCTGATGATGAATCCTCAGAACGGGGAGATTCTAGCCATGGCCAGGGATGTAACCTTTGATTTGAACAATCCGCATGATCTGGTGGCCAACGGCTATCTCACCCAGGAAGAATTGGACGCCATGTCGGAGGAAGAGCAGCTGGACGCCAAGAACCAGATGTGGAGGAATTTCTGCATCAGCGATGGCTTTGAGCCCGGATCTACCGTAAAACCAATGACAGTGGCAGGGGCCCTGGAGATGGGGATCATCAATGACAGCACCACCTTTTTGTGCGACGGCGGCCAGGTGATTGTGGAGGGACAGCAGCCCATACGCTGCGCCAAGAGGAGCGGGCACGGCCTGATTACTCTGGACGGCAGCATCATGTTTTCCTGCAACGATGCCCTGATGCAGATAGGAGCAATGGAGGGGTACGACAATTATCTGAAATATCAGCAAATGTTTAATTTCGGCCTGAAGACAAACATCGATCTTCCCGGTGAGACCAACAATGCAACCACGGTGTTTTCCAAAGATAATATGGGTCCTACAGAGCTGGCTACCTCTACGTTTGGACAGGGTTTTAACACCACCATGATTCAGGTGGCCTCGGCCTTTTCCTCCGTGATTAACGGTGGGTATTACTACCGCCCTCATGTGGTGAAGCGCATTTTGGATTCCAGCGGAGGGACTGTAGAGACCATCAATCCTGTTCTGGTGCGGCAGACCATATCTTCCAAAACGTCTGCTCTGCTGAAACAGTATCTTTACCATACCATGTACGGAGAGGCGGATCAGAACGGGAACAATCCCACGGGAAAGAAAGGGCGCATCGCCGGCTATGCTATGGGAGGCAAGACGGGGACGGCACAGAAGCTCCCAAGAAGCCGTGAGGCCTATGTAGTATCCTTTATCGGGTTTGCTCCGGTGGACAATCCCCAGGTGGTCTGTTATGTGGTGGTGGATGAGCCCAATGCGGCGGATCCGGTGTCCCAGGCCAGCAGCTCCTATGCCCTGGAAATTTATAAAAACATTATGAAAGAGGCTCTTCCCTACCTGAATATTTACGCCACGGAGGAGATTCCGGCGGATATGCAGGAAGAAGTGGCGGCCGAAAATGCTGCCAAACAGGAAGCGGAAAGCGGAGATGATGACGAAGAGGAAGACCAGGAGGGAGAAGAGGGAAATGAGGACGAACCGGAAGACGGAACCCTGATTGATCCCTACAGTGGGGAGATGCTGAAATTGACCACACAGGATGAAGAGGAGGAGAAGGAGGGTGGAATCATGAACGGCATCGGCAGTCCCATTCTTCCCAGCGGGGAGATTCAGGTCCCGGGGGGAGAAGAAACACCAAACGACCCGGACGGGACGGGAGACGGAGACGATTCCCGGTAAAATACAGATGAATATATTTGGGGACCTTATAATAGTTTGTAAAAAGCGGCTGTAGTTTGGCGGCGGCGGAAAACTTTTATGAGGTCTTCTTTATGAATCCCAAGTGCAAGACATATAACAGAAAAAAGATGGTTTTCGTGTTTTCCTTCTGTTTTCTGGCGGTGCTGGTCCTTGTGGGGCGCCTGGTGAAGCTGATGATTTTTGAGTCCGAATACTATCTGGATTTGGATGAGGATAGCCATGAGCGGGAGCGGAGCATCAAAGCGGCCAGAGGGAAGATTGTGGATGCTTCCGGCACGGTCCTGGCTACCAACCGGACAGTTTGCACCATTTCTGTGGTTCACAGCCAGATAAAAGATCCGGAGCGGGTCATTGAAGTGCTTTGCAAAGAGCTGGAGCTGCCGGAGGAGACCGTCCGCAAGCGGGTGGAAAAGCGCAGCTCCATTGAACGGGTCCAGGCGAATGTGGAGAAAGAGGTGGGGGACCGGATCCGGGAATACCAGCTGGAGGGGGTAAAGATAGACGAGGATTTCCGGCGCTATTATCCCTACGGCAGTCTGGCATCCAAGGTGCTTGGGTTTACGGGAAGCGATAACCAGGGGATTATCGGCCTGGAAGTGATTTATGACGAATATTTGCAGGGCATCAACGGGACCATTCTCACCCTGACGGATGCCCGGGGTGTGGAGATTGCGGATGCCGGGGAGGAGCGGGTGGAGCCGGTTCCCGGAAGCGACCTTTATATCAGCCTGGACTACAATATCCAGCTTTATGCCCAGCAGGCGGCTTTAAAAGCTCTGGAGCAGAAACAGGCCACTTATGTATCCATTATTATTATGAATCCCAAGAACGGAGAGATTTACGCAAATGTGAATGTACCGGAGTTTGATTTAAACGATCCTTTTACGCTTAATACGGATGTAGATACCTCCGTGCTTACAGATCAGGAGAAACAGGATCTTCTGAACCAGATGTGGCGGAATCAGAGTATCAACGATACTTACGAGCCGGGTTCCAC
>ERZ779622.1183-NODE-1183-length-11383-cov-5.343573_pt1 | contig 11383 bp, 11 predicted proteins | sample MGYA00514188_ERZ779622 | MGnify/ENA primary metagenome ERZ779622 (study PRJEB29562, sample SAMEA4376702) | mouse gut metagenome | isolation source: Cecum | study: EMG produced TPA metagenomics assembly of the A DSS colitis mouse model was used to assess the...
AGGGATGTAAATGAGTTTATGACAGCCGTATCCGTAAAAGAGAGAATAACGGCGTGCTTAGCAGTTTTTATTAAAAAAACAATACCCAGCAATACGCCCGGAAGAAATGGGAAAACAGATAAGCAACGATCTTACGACGGAAAGATGCTTGCGCCCGGCATGATCCGGGAATTAGACCCCAACGACGGCATAGAGATAATCAACCCTAACGGTCAGGGGACTGATGCAACTACTTATATTAAGTTAATGCAGCACATGATAAGCGCCGGACAGGGACTTTCCTACGAAGCGACAAGCCGGGATATGAAAGAGACAAATTACTCGTCAGCAAGGCAGGGAATGATCGAGGACGGACTCACATATAACGACGAAAAAGAATTGATTATCGAAATTATGGACGAAATTTACGAGACCTTTGTAATATCCTGTGTACTATCCGGAGTTGTTGATATAAAAAATTTTTGGCAGGAAAAAGATAAGTATCTTGCACACAGTTGGGCGGAAGCACCTAAAAAGTGGATTGATCCGGGTAAAGAGGCTACGGCAAATAAGATTGCACTCAATACAGGGCAAAAGACATTCCAGGAAATTTCGGCGGAAAACGGAAAAGACTGGCGGGAACAAATGGATGATATATTGGAAGTTTTGGAATATGCGGAGGAAAAAGGCTTAGATATGGGAGGTGTGCTATTTGGCAATGAGTCGTTATACAAAAAACAAACAATTAACAAGGAGTAATGACAAAAAAGAGGGCAGGTACAGCCGGGAAATGGCCGTAAGTTCGATTCGCTCAAAAGAAGGAGAAGGAAATGAACGTAAATTCATAATCTCTTTTTCGAGCGAGGAACCTTATGAGCGATGGTGGGGAACGGAAATATTAGACCATTCCGAGGGATGTGTTGACTTAACCAGAATAAACGAGATCGGATGCGTACTCTTTAATCACAACAGAGATAAAGTAATCGGAAAAGTAAATAAAGCGTGGATTGAAAACGGCAGAGGATTGGCGGAGATCGAATTTGACACAGACGAAGAAGCTGAAAAAATATACCAGAAAGTAAAATCCGGTACGTTAAAAGGAATATCTGTCGGTTATGTTGTATCTGTATGGGAAGATGTGGCGGCGAATAAAACATCATCCGATGGGCGTTTTAAAGGTGAGGCAAGCATAGCAAAAATATGGGAAGTGCTTGAAATATCCATAGTCAGTGTTCCGGCTGATCCGACTGTGGGAGTCGGAAGGGAAGAAAAAGGATACACAGGCCAGTCTTTTAAAGATTTAGAAAGACAGGTTATGATCAATAAAAACAAAACAGGAGGAAATGGAAAAGAAATGGGAAAAAAGGCAAAGAGACAGCAAAAAGTACAGCGTCAGCAGGAAATCCTGAATACGGCGAAAGCCGCAAAGCGCGAACTTAGCGCGGAAGAACAGCAGGAATTTGATGCCCTACAAAGAGAGATCGATCAGCTTACGGCAGAAATCGACGAGGAGGAAAAGAAAGAGCTTCCGACTGACGGAAACAGAAACCATGAAAACAACGAACATCATGAAAACCCTACGGTAAACGAGCAGCAGATACGCAGACAGGAACGCGAACAGGAGCGCGAAAGAATCGCTGACATCACATCTATGTGCAGAGAGTTCGGCATGGATAACGAACTGGACGAGTTTATTAAACAGGGGACGAGTGTAGACGATGTTCGCGCGGCAGTAATCGATTACATGAGGAGAGGCGGAGCGCCGATCGGAAGCCGTGTCACAGTGGAAACAGACGAACAGGATAAATTTCGTGCGGCCGCGGCGGATGCCATACTTATGCGCGGCGGAGTAAACTTAGATAATCCGGCAGCAGGCGCGAGAGATATGATCGGAATGTCACTTAAAGACCTCGCGGCGGAATGTATGGAAAATGAAGGGGAAAAAGGCGTACGCCGAAAAAGTGCAGATGAAATTTATGCGATGGTGCAGAGACAGTTTTTTAATCCATCTGCCGCTTTTCCTACGATCATGGACAATGCAATCAATAAAGCATATGTAGAGGGACATAAAAACGCTCCGGTTACGTTTGATAAGTGGACAAAGAGAGGCGTGCTTAAAGATTTTAAAATCCACGACAACAATTATCTTTCCGGGCCTGCAGGAGAATTATTGGAAGTGCCCGAGAACGGCGAATTAAAGCACGATGTATGGAAGGATGAAAAACGCCCGACCAGGAAGTTAAAAACTTACGGCAGACAGTTTACAATATCCAGACAGGCATTTATCAATGACGATGTAGGTCTGATTACAAGCATGCCGGCGAAATATGCACAGTCAGCACGGAAGACACAGAACAAACAGTGCTATCAGAGACTCATTGAGAACAAGCCGATCTATGACAATCACAATCTGTTTGGTAAGGAACATAAAAACCTTCTGGCAGCAGGTACAGGAATAACCAGAGAAGCCGTGCAGGGCATGATCTTAGCTCTCGCGAATCAAAAGGATGAATTTGGAGAGGTGTGTATAATAAGGCCGGCTATCATTATCGTACCCAGAGGATACCAGTTCGACATGTATACGCTTTTTTATAGTCAGACGATTAACACAGAGGAAAATACGCAGGCAGTCAATCCGCTCTATCAGTACAGGGAAAGCATAGAAGTGATCGAAGACCCCACGATCAACGCATTATGCGGCGGAGATGGAAAGAAAATGCCGTGGTGGCTGCTCGGAGCAAAAGAGGATACGGACTTTATAGAGGTAGATTACTTAAATGGCCAGGACATCCCGACAATCAGAAGATCAGAAATTGCGGGGACACTTGGATTTGTGTGGGACGTCTATTTAGATTGGGCCGTTAATGTAATGGACTACCGCGGAGCAATCATGAATCCGGGAATCGTCATGAAAAACCCGGTAGAATTAGCGAAATAGGAGGGAAAGGATGAAAGCTGAATATTTGCAGAAAGGGGAATCCCTTGATTATATCAATACCACAACCAAAAAGATCGAAGCTGGGGATGCGCTGATCGTAGGAAACCGTATCGGTATTGCAGGAACGGATATAGACTCTGGACAGTTGGGATCAATACATGTTTCTGGTGTATACGGCTTTACCAAAAAAGATAAAGCGGAACTCACCATAGGAATGGAAGTGTATTTATCCGAAGACGGCATTACCACGACAGCGGAAGGGAATACGCGCGCCGGCTTTGTTGCGGCCACGTCGGCAACTACAAACAACAATGTGTATGTAAAGATCAATGCCTGACCGGATATTAAAAAGGAGGTACTATGAGGTCATTCAAGGAAATAATCCGCAACGATATCAAAAATGTGTTTTTTAATTTTAACGAATTTGGAGAAACACATCTGATTAATGGGCAGGAAGTTTTGATTATTATTGACGAAAACGAACTGACAGAGCGTGAAAAAAGAATCAGGAATAAAAATAATATCGATCTGCATAAGAGGCAGCTGTTATTTTACATCGAAGCGGAAAACTTTGGGCCTTTACCTTCCCCGGGGCGAACTTTGGAGCTGGACGGAAAAAAATATCAGATTACGGACGCAGCAAATGAAGATGGCGTTTACTCTATCAATCTCGAGGCGGTAAGATCATGATCGTAAAAATTGAGCCTTATCAGGCAACTATAAATGCGATAGAAAGACGTTTGGCAGATATGGGAAAAGAGTCTCATATGCAGAGCGTCCTCAAAAAAGCAATAAATGAGGTTGGTAATAAGACCAAAAATGATATTTATACATCTGTAAAAAAGCGTTATACAGTCAAAGGATTAAAAAAAGAAGATATCAAGAAAAAGAACAGTACATCAAAAAATCCGGGAGTAACGCTTACCGTCAAGGGAAGACCTTTGGGAATAAAAGAAAACTATCAGCACAGGAAAAACAGTGAGAGCGTAGGCGCAAAAGCCAAAATATTACGGTCCGGCACCATGAAGGAAATTAAAAAATCCGGAGGAAAAGACGCTTACAGAGCCTTTGTGGCAACAATGAAATCAGGTCATGAGGCAATTTTTCAGAGGGTTTCTGGGGAATATATGAAAAAGCATCAACCGACAGCTACAAGAAAAGGCCGGGAGAAGATCAAGGAAAAAGATTCCGTATCAAAATCAAAGGCGGCGGAAGTTGTTTATGAAAAAGAGGACATGTATACAGAGGTGCAGGAGGAAATATCATACAGACTATTAAAACAAATGCATACAGTAGCAGGAGGATAACATGACGATTTTTCAACTGCAGGAAGATATCGAGGCGGAAGTTAAAGATACTCTTTCGGGAATGCTCTTTAAGACCCCGGACGGAAAAGAAAAAGGTATGAATACATTTCGCCATGATCTCCCAAAAAGAAAACAGGATATCCGGATTGGAAACCTTCTCGGGGAAGAAGGTGAAGAAGAAAGCGAGGAAGAAAATCCGTATCCGTTTTGCGTAGTAAAAACCGAATCAGGAGAAATTGTAGACGGCGCTCAAAGAATACAAGTATCTCTTATATTTGGGATATTTAACGATGACAACCAAAATCAAGGAAAAGACGAGCTCATCAACGTGATCCACAGGATTTCAGAGAGATTTATCACAAAGCCGGTATTAAAAGGAAAATACCGGCTTGTTAAAAAGAATGGAATCCAGTGGATGTTAGATGATGAAGACAGGTATCCCTACTTTATCGGCGCGATGTCGATGGACTGGGATACTTTTTTTGCAGAAAGTGAGGATAAATATGCCTGAAAAAAAAGTGGAAAAACAGAAAACAGATCAGGAGAAAAAGCAGAAAACGGTGATTTACATCGGGCCTGCAATCATTGGAGTAGCAATGTCCGGAACGGTATATAACAACGGACTGCCGAAGCCGCTCGAAGAAGCGGCAAAGGAACTGCCTGCATTAAAGAGGCTGTTAGTCGAGCCTAAAAATGCCGGGCAGGCAAAAAAAGAACTTAAAAACCCGCAGTCAGCGGTCAGTGTTTGTTACAAAAACGCAGCAGAATATGCAAGAAAGAGAGGTGCGGAAAGATGAGCAACAAATATTATCATGGCGTGCGCGTAAAAGAGGAAAAGGATGATATCGCTGTATCGCTCAATGGATCATCGGGATTACAGGTAGTGATCGGTACAGCACCGATAAATTTAACAGATGATCCGTCAGCAGCTGTAAATGTGCCGATTTTATGCAACAGCATGGATGATGCAAAGAAAAAACTGGGATACAGTGAGGATTTTGAAAAATATACGCTGTGTCAATCGATGTATGCAAATTTTATGCTGTACGCAATCGCGCCGGTAGTTTTTATTAACGTATTAAATCCGGAAAAACATAAAAAAGAAAACGCGGAAAAGGAATACAGCATTGTAAACGGGCAGGCGGTAGTGGACGATCTGACCGGAATTTTGAAAAACAGCGTAACAGTAAAAGCAGGCGAAGCTACGTTATCAGAGAACACCGACTACCTGCTATCGTTTAATGAGAGCGGAAATCTTGTAATAACAATGCTCACCGATCAGGAAAATGTAAAGAGTGTAAAAGTCGCATCAACAAGCATTGATCCTACAAAAGTAACAAACGAGGATATCATTGGAGGTTATGATTCAAAAACAGGGTATGAAAGCGGCCTCGAAGTAATCAGACAGGTATATCCCCGTACCGGAATGACACCGGCGTTATTATTAGCGCCCGGTTGGAGTCATAAACCGGAAGTGGGTGCTGTACTGATCGCTAAATGTGAGGGTATCAACGGGGTATTTACAGCGGAGTGTCTGCTTGACCTGGATACATCAAAAACTGATTTGTACACAGATGTTGAGCAGGTTAAAACAGACAGTGGTTATCAGGATCATCACGCTATAGCACTCTGGCCGATGGTTGAGAGCAACGGGAAAAAAATGTATTATTCTGCCGTATTTGGAGCTATGGCGGAGTATACGGATGCCGCAAACGATAATGTGCCGAGTCTGTACCTGTCAAGCAAACAGCTTCCGGTAGATAAAGCGGTTATTGCAGACGGATCATCCGTATTTATGGACAGGCAGCAGGCAAATACATTAAACGGAGCGGGGATTGTAACCTTAATCAGCGAAGGAGCATGGAAATCGTGGGGGAACAACACCTCCGCATATCCGGAGGTGAAAGACACAAAAGATCGTTGGATTGCGTGCAGAAGAATGTTTACATGGATGTCAAACAGTCTCATCACGACGTACAATGATAAAGTTGACAGTCCTACAAACTTTCGGCTGATAGAAAGCATTTGCGATTCTGTAAATATCCGGTTAAACGCTTATACATCGGACGGAAAAATACCGGGAGGAAGGGTTGAATACAACGAAGACGAAAATACAACGGAGAATATCTTGACCGGTCGGGTTATATTTCACATCCGTATGGCGGCATTTACACCGGCGGAGGATATCGTCTTTATGCTTAAATTCGATCCGGAACTTTTAAAAGATAGTTTGTCATCGGCAAGGGGGTAGAAAAACATGATTGAGACAAATAACCGCGGAATCGTATTTCCGGAGGTAATAAATAACTTTAACGTATACAATGACGCCGCGAAGATCATGGGAACGACAGGAGAGATTAATATTGCGGAATTACAGGCGATAACAGCGACAGTGTCCGGGGCGGGAATATTAGGAGAATATACGACGTCGGTAGTTGGAATGTTTCAGAGCATGACACAGGAAATCCCCTTCCGCATGATCGATAAAGAGTTCTTTGGAATGCTTAATACAGGAGAACAGTCAAAAATCACATTACGTTCCTCAATACAGCAGAGAAACAGGGAAACGGGCGGAACGCTTAGCACGCAGGCCATGAGAATTGTAATCCAGGGTCATCCGACATCGGCAAAAATGGGAACGGTAAAAGCAGGTGAACTGATGAACGCGTCCATAACGCTCGAGGTGACATACATACTCGTAGAATTTGACGGTGAAGTCATGTTAGAGTTGGATAAGCTCAACAGCGTGTATAAGGTTGCCGGTAAAGATTTGCTTGCGGACATCATGAAACAGTGTTAAGGAGGAAAACAATGGAAACGACGGAAAAAAGAGAAAAAGATAACGAGTATATCATTAAATTAAGAAATCCCATAACATTTGAGGGAAAGCAGTACGACCAGATCGATATTTCAGGCTTAGAAAAAATTAACGCCGGGGATATGGTAAGCGTGAGCAGGAGACTTTCACGAAATGGAAATATAGACGTCACGCCGGAAATGTCCTTAGAATATGCATTAAATATCGCAAATCTGGCAACAGGCCTGCCACTTGAATTTTTTGAGCAGCTTCCTCCGTATGTAGCACTGGCTATTAAGGGGCGAGTAACCAGTTTTTTCTACAGGCAGGTATAAAACCGGAAGATACGCAGACAATGCGTAAGATCTGTATACAGATGTCAATGGCAGGATACGGAAGTATCGAATATTTTATGAATATTCCGGTTGAGGAATTGACGGAAATGGTGATGGAGGTGAATAAAATTGTCAAAGAACGGCGGAGAATACGAACTGGCCATTAAGATCGCCGGCGAAATTGAAAAATCTTTTTATGAAAGTACGAGACTTACAAAGAAAGAAATGCGAGAGATTACTAAGCAGGCCGCTATGAATGCGGCCGCGATAGAGTCAACTTACGGCGGATTCTCCGGGCGTTTTTTGGATGGATTAAAAAAAGCAGAACCTGCATTTTCGGGACTGGAAAAAATGGCAAAGGCAACGTTTCAAACGATCGCAACAGCAGCCTCTCTTACTGGAGGTGCCGTTGTAACGGGGTTATTTGCTTCTGGAAAAGTGGGATCAGAGTTTGAGTCAGCATTCGCAGGAGTAGAAAAGACTGTAAGCGCAACAGATGCAGAACTTTTACAAATGCGCAATAATTTGCGTGAAATGGCGCGCAATGAAATACCCGCTACAGCGGTAGAATTATCATCAATAGCCGAATCGGCGGGACAATTGGGCATCAAAAATGAAAACATTGTAGGATATACAAAAGTAATGGCCAATATGGATGTAGCGACAAATCTGGACAGTGAGACGGCGGCATCCGAGTTCGCGAAGTTTGCCAATATAACAGGCATGGATCAATCTTATTTTGAGAATCTCGGTAGCTCCGTAGTTGCACTTGGGAATAATATGGCGACTACGGAAGCGGATATTGTGTCCATGGGTATGCGGATAGCGGCAGCAGGAGATCAGATCGGATTGTCCGAGGCGGACATCATGGCATATTCAGCGGCGTTGTCTTCGGTCGGTATTGAGGTAGAGGCCGGCGGAACTGCTTTCTCAAAATTAATGAGTAAATTACAGTTAGCTGCAGAAACGGGTGAAGGTTTGACAAAATACGCTAAAGTTGCCGGGATGACGGGGAGCGAATTTAAGCAGGCATTCAACGAAGATGCAACAGGAGCAATCAATGCGTTCCTTACTGGATTAAAAAATACCGAACAAAATGGAATGAGCGCTATAGCTATATTGGAAGATATGGGCCTTACAGAGGTACGGCTGCGGGATACCCTGCTTAGAGCATCAAACGCGAGCGAGATGTTTGACTCGGCTTTAGAGTTATCATCGGAAGCATGGGAAGAAAACATAGCACTGGCCAACGAGGCAGAACAACGTTATAAAACGTTTGAAAGCCAGTGCACTATGACCGGGAATAAAATTAAAGATTTTGGTATCAGTATTTATGACGATATGCGTCCTGGACTGACAGAGGGAATAAGTCTTGTCAACAGTTTTTTAGACAGCATGGGACTGCAGGAAGACGCTATAGGGGATTTTATAAAATCTGCAACGGAAAAGATGCCGACATTTGCCCGGAAAATGAAAGAATCCGGGGAAGCGGTAGGAAATTTTGCCGAGCCGTTTTTAAATGTAGGGAAATGGCTTGTAGATAATCCGGGCCTGCTTGTCGGCACGATTGCCGGCGTCGGCAGTGCGATAGCAGCTTATAAAGTAGCATCAGGCATAGCGTCCATAACAACTGCGTTATCCGCATTAACTCCCGCAGGTATGGCATTTATGGCGTTAGGAGGCATTGTATCGGTATTTACCGGAATCAGCGCATCCGTAAAAAAAACGGCGGCAGAGGCAAAAAAGGCTAATCTGGACGCGCATTTTGGGAATATAACACTATCAATCTCAGAACTACAGGAAGCCGCGGCATCTATTATACAGAGCCAAAACCTCGATACGATACGGGAATCTATCGTTGCAATGGATGATGCAAAGGATATCGCGAGAAGTATCGAGGATACAACGCAAGCTCTTAATAAGATGAACTGGAAAGTTTCCGTAGGAATGGAATTATCGGAGTCAGAACAAGAGGAATACAGAAACCAGATAGAGAGCTACATAACCTCTACACAGGACTATTTGACACAAAAACAGTATGCGGTAAATCTCGCTGTAGGCGTCTTAACAGACGATGACATGGAAGGTAACGACATAGAAACAAAAGTCAATGATTTTTATGCCGGGAAACAGGAAGAACTCGCAAATCTCGGAACAAAAATGAATGAGACGATTACGAATGCATTTCAGGACGGATTATTAGATATCGATGAAATTAAAGAGATCACCGAACTGCAAAGCCAAATGGCAAAAATCGAAAGTTCTTTGGCCGGATCAGAATATGACGCCAACTTAGAACTTATGAAAATGCGATATTCCGTAGGGGATTTAGATGCTGAGAGCTTTAAAAATTTACAGGCAGAACTACAGGAGCAGACTGCGGCGGCCAGTGAAGATTACGAAAAATCTTTTGTTTTATCTGTATCCAATGCAGACGTCATGTTAAAAGAGGGTGCCATAAATCAGGAAGAATATGATGCCATGGTCACCGAATATAGGGAAAACTATTTAGCACAGGTAGGCGATCTGCAAGCAAAAGCCATAGATTTTCAAACCGAAATCATAATGGGAAAATATGGAGGCGAGATTGATTTGGCGACGCTTAGAACAGATGAAATGATAGACGAGTTTCTCGGGAACGCAATGTCGGCTGACCAGTATGGCGGACCTGTGGACTGGAATGCGGAGGCAATTTACTCTATTTACGGAAACTCAACATTGGACGACGCCTCAAAGGCGGCATTAACAGAGCTTTGGGAATATTTACAGCCGCAATTTGAACAGCAGTACGACAATATGATGGAACAATATATCGCAGTCGGCGAAGATATTCCGGAATCTGTCGCGGAAGGAATGAGGGACACGGCAGCAATAGGCGCTTTGGTGGGAGACAGTGACGCATTGTATTACATGCTAAGCGAGGAAACAAAAGATAATCCTGCTTATCAGGAAATGATAGAAAGCATGTGGGAGCAGGGATACAACATCCCGGAGCAGATAGCGGCGGGCATTATTGACAACAAAGAAATCGTCAGGAGAGCCATGGAAGAAGTAACGGGAGAAGTAATGGGAGATACAGGCTTAGACTTTTCTCTCGGAGCCGGAACTGCGAAAAATACAGCAGGAAAAACGGCAAAAGGGGTTAATATACGTCATGCAGACGGTGGTATCTTTGATACGCCACATGTGGCATGGGTGGCCGAAGCAGGGGCAGAGTCTATTATACCGTTAGACAGATCGCAAAACGCAATTGATCTATGGGAGCAGACCGGCAGGCTGTTAGGTATGGATGGATTGTCTGGCGGTGTAACACCGTTATCGATAGCCGTAGAGGAGGCCGCTTCCAGTGCAGGCAGTCCGGTTATCAATATAAGCAATGGCCGTACCATAAATTTTAACGGAAACGCTCCGTCAAGAGAAGAAATCGAAGAAATATTGGAAGATGAAGATGAAAAATTTGCCAGACTGGTTGCACGGTATGTGGCAAATAACAAAAGAACAAGTTTCCGGTGAGGTGATATGAATGTATGTAACACATCAGGGCGAATGTTGGGATGAGGCTGCTAAAACAATATATGGCAATGAGAAGTATGTAGGTTATCTTATGCAGAATAATATGAAAATGCTTGATATAGCAGTATTTTCAGCCGGTATGGAATTAAATACACCGGCACTTGAATCGGAAGAAAGTAACCTGCCGGCATGGAGGAGAAAACGATGAGTAATGCAAGACGGGCCGCGTTTGAGGTTAATTATGAGCACAAAAACATTACAGATGATATAAAAGGTAGCGTAAAAGGCATGACTTATACGGACATAGCTTCCGGAGAATCAGATACTATATCTTTAATCTTACACGACAGGGAAGGGAACTGGATAGGTGGGTGGCTGCCGGAAAAAGGAGATCATATAAGCGCCAGTGTATTTTTTAACGACTGGGAGCATGAGGGGGATAACTGGACACTTTACTGCGGTCTGTTTGAAATAGTTGTTATATCCGGATCGGGGCCGCCCATTTCTTTTGTTA
>ERZ779622.1186-NODE-1186-length-11375-cov-4.925265_pt1 | contig 11375 bp, 20 predicted proteins | sample MGYA00514188_ERZ779622 | MGnify/ENA primary metagenome ERZ779622 (study PRJEB29562, sample SAMEA4376702) | mouse gut metagenome | isolation source: Cecum | study: EMG produced TPA metagenomics assembly of the A DSS colitis mouse model was used to assess the...
CCTCCTTAAGCTCGTAAGCATAAGAGAGCAGGGCGTTTTTTTGCCGTGTGCTCAAATAGGCAAAAAAAATTAAATAAAAAACAAGTAAATTACTTGACAAAAAAAATGAAATGTAATAAAATATAGGCAAGGTTATAGGAAACCGTAACGCCTATACCTCCCTTGCGAAATTGACAGGCAAGAGTTTTTGCGGTTTGATTGTAGTAGCGTACATATTATAGCAAAAATTCTTTCGCTTGTCAATAAGCAAGGCTATAAAACCGTAAAGTTTTGGAAATAGGAGGACATACCAAAATGTTAGACCCCAAAATGTGCGAAAGAGGACGCGAACAGTACGAGCTTTTCAAGAGCTCGGACAAGTCCCGCGGTAAGCTCGTGCAATACGATTACCGCAGACTTAACGGCGAGCTTATAAGCTGCGTAAGCAAGACGGTGGAGGACTGCCGCAAAATTACGCTTAAACGGCTGGAATTCAAAGGCGCCAGCGTGGAGGAAATCCGCCAGTACATAGCCAGCACGCGCAGCACTCCGTTTGACTACCTCGACGAGGTACCTTGCGGACAGCCCGCAGCGGAAACGGCTTTCAAGCTCGGCGTATGCGCAACGTGCCCGCGCAATCAGCTTTGCGCTTTTGCGGTGCAAGAGGCTTACCACGACGTGGTTTACGATTGTACGGGCAAAGAAATAAGCCGCTACTCAATAGGCGATTAAGGAGGAGCAAATGATTTACACGGTATTTTTTACAGGGAAAGACAGCAACAAAATGCCGCACGACTGCGAAACTTACGACGGGGCGGTGGAGTATGCGGAGGCAGAGGGCGGCGAGTACACAATCGAAAGTACGAGCGGCACCGTCGTATAAGGAGGGGAGCGAGTGAAAATTCTTTCTTTGTTTGACGGTATAAGCTGCGGGCGGGTAGCGCTGGAGCGTGCGGACATACCCGTGGAGCGATACGTGGCTTATGAGATAGACAAGTACGCAAAAGCAATAAGCGCAAAAAACTATCCCGATATTGAGCAGTGCGGCGACGTGTTCGACGGCGATTTCACGCAATACAAGGGCTTTGACCTTTTAATCGGCGGCTCGCCGTGCACTTACTGGAGCATAGCAAAAAAACAACCGCGAAACGACTTGCGAGGGCGAGGGGTACAAGTTATTTATGCAATACGTCCGCGCTTTGCGCGAGAGTGGCTGCCGCTGGTTTTTGTATGAGAATAACTATTCCATACATCAAAACATAAAAGACGCAATCAGCGACGAGCTCGGCGTCCAGCCTATTATGATAAACTCCTCGCTGGTATCGGCGCAAACTCGTAAGCGCTGCTACTGGACGAATATACCAAACATTGAGCAGCCCGCCGACCGAGGCGTCTTGCTTAAGGATATTATCGAAAGTGGCGAAAGTTTTTTGCAAAAGGCTTACGCCCTTACGACAAGGTGCAGCGGCGCAATCCCGAGCGATACGCTCAAGCGACATAGGCACACTATGATAGCCGAGCCCGTTATGTACCAGCGCCCGCGCGGAAAAAACGAGGGCGGAATTAAAGAGGGGAAAGCGCCAACCGTTACAAGCCACTCATACGAGCATAACAACCTTGTGGTTGAGCCTATACCGCTTAACACTACAGCGGACGGGAAAGCCAAATGTTTGCGAGCTGGATACGGAACAAAGGACGGTATCCGCAATATGGTGGGAAATAATTACGATAGGCGCACTTGCGTGGCAATTCCCTCCGACGACGTGGCACTAAAACAAAAGCAAATTTACAAAGTAGAAAGCGGGCAAATCGACATAAAAGGCAAGCTCTATCCGATAAAACTTGCAGACGGTTATTACATAATCCGCAAATTATTACCGATTGAGTGCGAGCGCCTCCAAACGCTCCCCGAGGGATATACCGAGGGCGTAAGCGACGCCCAGCGTATTAAAGCACTGGGGAACGGCTGGACGGTGGAGGTTATCGCTCACATATTAAAACACATAAAGGAGGTGAAAAATTAATGCTACACGAAAGGCTCAAAGAGGCAAGAACAAAGGCGGGACTGTCGCAGGAAAAGGTCGCCAAAGAGTGCGGAATAACGCAGCCGGCGTATTTCGATATTGAACACGGCGACCGTGCGCCCTCGCTGGCAGTGGTAAAACGTCTTGCAAACCTTTTCGGCGTGTCGCTTGACTGGCTTGTCGGGACGGACGCGGGCGGAAAAGGCACCGCATAGGAGGCGCAAGGGAGGACATACCGGTGGAAACTTACGTACAAATCGGCGTCGCGGTGCTGCGCGACACCACAACCGGGGAGCCGCTCAAGCCTACTATACCGCTATATGCGAAAAGCAAGACGGAGCCCCAAGCGTCGGGATATACCCGAGGCGAGGAAAAACTTTTAACCGACGTCGCCGGTGTATTCGTGGATATTTTCCGCAGATACAGCGACGAAATCAAAAAAATCAAGTCTATGGAGGACATACCAAAATGAACGAAAAGAAACTCTACAAGGTAACGATTACCGACGAAAACGGCAAAGTGGTGCACGAGGTGGAAAGCGATTGCATAATCGCGGCGATTTCCGACCCGTCCAAGGGCTCGAAAGAGCAATCGGCAACCCACGGCGTATATATGACGAATTGCCCGGGCGTTACGATACAGCACACTTTCCAAGCGCTGGATACCGTAAAGAGGGAGGCAATCGCCAAAAACCCGGCGCTCGGCATTATGCTGGCAATGGATAGCCTCGAGCGTATCGCTCAAAAGCACGGCGTAAAGCTCGGCGAGGACGAGGACGACAGCGAGGGCTCACGGGGGGGGGTATTTGACCTTTTTAACGAAATACTGAAACGGAGGTAAATATGCGACTGAAAGAGTTACGCGGCGACCTTAAGCAAAAGGAGGTCGTGCAGCACATCAAAAAAACCGATAAGCGGGTGGATAGCGGGCTTTATTCCAAGTATGAAAACGGCGTCGCGCTGCCCACTCCGGAGCAACTGAAAGCTATTTGCGAGCTGCTGGGCGTTGAGCCGCTGGACATTTACAGCGAGGCGGAAATCAACCTCAAAGGCACCAAGGCGACCGTACACAAAGCTGCCGCCAAGGATAGCGAGGAGCCGGACACGTACAACCTTTGCGTGAGGCTCGAGCGCGGCGCTGCAAGGTGGTTTCGCAAAGATATACTCGCGGCGTGCGGGTATCGCAACCTTACCCACTGGGTAAACGTCGGACTGCTGCGGCTCAAAAAAGAGTACGAGAAAGTTACGGCAAAGGCAAAGAAAAAAGCCGCCCGAATTGAGCGACAAAACGGACGGCGCGATAATTGAGGACATACCAAAATCAACAACTAACGCTATAAGACTATAGCACAAAAATTTCAATTTGTCAAGGAGGACATACCAAAATGAAAACGATTTACAAGTGCGAAATTTGCGGCAAGGAGTTTCCCGACTGGGAGGAGTGCAACAAGCACGAAAAGACTTGCAAGGAAATTCACGCAACCGGCTTGCGCCTTGCGTCGGAGCTCAACGACGCGGTGAAAGCCGCGGACGAACGCGGCGGCTGCGAGGTCGGTATCTGCGTCGGAGCGGACGAAACGGTTTACCGCTTTATCGGCGCCGAATACAGCGCAAAAGAGCGCCTCGTCGTGCTCGACATAGACACGGACGACAACCTCGGCAGAAAGATAGGAGGAGCAAGCAATGGCAACGACTAACGGAATTTATACCGCTATAAACGGAATTATGGAGGAAATCGGGGCAATCGGTAAGACCTCGAAAAACCAGCAGCAGGGTTTTATGTATCGCGGTATCGACGCGGTTATGAACGCACTACAGCCGGCGCTTGTCAAGTATAAGGTTTTCGTCGTGCCGGAAATCCTCGAGCAAAAGCGCGAGGAGCGCGTTACCGGCAAGGGCGGCAATCTCATATATTCGGTGCTCAAAATAAAATACACCTTTTACGCAGAGGACGGCTCCAGCGTTTCCGCTACCGTCATAGGCGAGGGTATGGACAGCGGCGACAAGGCGAGCAATAAGGCTATGAGCGTGGCGTTTAAGTATGCTTGCTTTCAAGTGTTATGTATCCCGACGGAGGAAATGAAAGACCCGGACGCGGAAACGCCGCCCGAGAGCTTACCGAAACCCACGCCGGCGCAGCTTGAGGAGCTGCAAAAGCTCAATATCGACCTTAACAACGTGGCAACCTATTTCAAGGTAAAAGTGGAGTTTTTGAGTGCGCAGCAAGTCCAGTCCGCTATTGATATGAAACGCAAGAGGCTGGCAGCTCAAGAGGCAAACGCGGCAGAGAACGGCGAGCAGACGCCCGCAGCAGCACCGCAGAAAGCTGGCAAGCCCAAGACCAAATACCAGCAGATTAAAGAGCTGGGCGCGGAGCGCGGCTTTGATATGGAGGACGTTACGGCGCTGGCGCTGGATATGTTCGGCACCGATAGAATCAACAGCCTTTCGGACAAGGATTTCAAGGCGCTGCTTGATAGAATAAACACCGACGAGGAGGGCGCGGACTAATGGGCACGGCGATTTTTAACAAGGAAAATCATACCTATACGCTGGACGGTAAAATCCTTATAAGCGTTACCCAACTTATGCGCAAGCACGGGCTCGCCCCGGATTACTCGGGAGTAAACGAGGTAGTGCTCCAGCGCAAGGCAGAGCGCGGGACGCTCATACACGAGGAAATCGAGCGCTATATCAAACACGGCGAGCTCGGCTTTACATCAGAGCAAGACGACTTTATCAACTTTGCCAAAGAGCTGGGGCTTAAGAATATGCGCTCCGAGCAAATCGTCAACGACGACCTCGTGGCGGGCACTATCGACCTTATGGCGGAGCGCGTCGCCGGCAAAGTTACCATAAAAGTGCTTGCCGATTACAAGACCGGCACGGCGGTGGACAAGGAGGCGGTACGCTGGCAGCTTTCGCTTTACGAGCGTTTGAGCGGCGAGAAATTCGACGAGTTTTACGTTTTCCACCTTTGCGAAAAGAGCAAGTACATACCGCTGGAGCATATCCCCGCCGAGGAGGTCGAAAAGCTGCTCGAGTGCGAGCGCAAGGGTGAGATATACAAGCCCCGCACGCTTGTGGTGCCGAGCGAATTACTGGCAGCCGCAGAACAAGCGGAGCGCGCCGTTAAAGTGGCGGAGGCAGCCAAGAAAGAGGCGGACGCCAGCGCCGCAAAGATACGCGCTCAGCTTATCGCGGCAATGGAGGCGCAGGGCATAAAGAGCTTTGAAACCGCCGACAAGTCTATGCTTATCACTTACGTGGCGCCCTCGGAGCGCGAAACTATCGACAGCGCAAGACTGAAAGAGGAACACCCGGAGCTTGCCAAAAAGTACGTAAAAACCTCGACAGTCAAGGCGTCGGTGCGCATAACGGTGCGAGGTTGATATGCTGGGCTCATTTATCGGAAAGTATAAAGATTGCCTCACGGACGAGCGCGGCGCCGTTGTCGTTTCTTTCACCGTTGAGGGCTCGGAGCGATACGCCGCAAGGCAATGCGCGGCTGCGGCGCAGACGGCGCTTGCAAGTGGCAAAGAACGGCTCAAAATCGAGGTAAATATCAACAAGCCCAAGCGGTCGCTTAACGCAAATAATTACTTTTGGCAGCTATGCGACAAAATCGCGCAAAAGGTAGGCAGCAGCAAGCTGGACATATACCGCGGTTACGTGCTTGAGCAAGGCGTATTCGAGGCTATGGAAATAAACGCCGGGGCGGTGCAGATGTTTTCCGAGGTATGGGGTGCACGCGGCGACGGCTGGATTATCGAGATTATGGACGGCGCGGAGCGGGACGGTTTCGTCTTACTCCACGCCTACAAAGGCAGCAGCACCTACGACAAGGAACAAATGGCGCGCCTTATTGATAGCGTCGTAACGGACGCAAAAGAGCTCGAAATCGAAACGCGGACGCCGGAGGAAATCGAGCTAATGAAACAGCGCTGGGAGGGCTCACGCTTATGAAATCCAAACGGACGAAAGCCCTTTCAATTACTCCGAAAGTCAAAAAAACAGTTTACGAGCGGGACGGCGGGAGGTGTGTTTTGTGTGGTAGCCCTCACGGGCTGCCGGAGGCGCACTATATCCCGCGCTCGCAGGGCGGGCTCGGCATAGAGGAAAATATCGTAACACTATGCCGCAACTGCCACCGTGAGCTCGACCAAACGACACGCCGCGCAGAACTGCTCGAGCGGGTAAAGGCTCACCTCGAAATATGGTATCCGGGCTTTTCGGACGACGACCGAATTTATAAAAAATAGGAGGACAATACCAAGTGAATAAAGTTATTTTGATAGGCAACCTCGTGCGTGATGTGGAGCTTACCACGACGCCGAGCGGTGTATCAGTGGCAAAATTTACGCTTGCGGTAAATCGTACTTTTACGAATTCCAACGGCGACCACGAGGCGGACTATCCCAACATTATAGCGTGGCGCGACCTTGCAGACCGGTGCGCGCAATACCTTTCCAAAGGTAAAAAGGCGGCGGTCGTGGGTATGCTGCAAACACGCTCGTATGAGGTGGAGGGGCAAAAGCGGTATGTTACCGAGGTGGTGGCAAGCGAGGTCGAATTCTTGACGCCGAAAGGCGAGAGCCAGCAGCCAGCAGCACCGCAGGGCAACACTGCAAGACAGCGCCAGCAGAGAGGAGGGCAAGACCTTATACCGATTGACGACCCCGGCGACTTGCCTTTCTGACGGAGGCGTAAGTAATGGAAATTAAAAAATCATACTACGCCGTAATACCCGCGACGGTGCGCTATGACAAAAACATACCAGCGGCAGCAAAGCTGCTTTATGGGGAAATCACGGCGCTATGCAATCAGAGCGGGCTATGCTGGGCAGAAAACACGTACTTTGCAAATCTCTATGATGTAAACGTGCGGACAGTGCAAGGCTGGATAAACTCTTTGCTTAATGGTGGATACATACACCGCGATATACAATACGGCGAGGACGGCAAAACGGTAATACGTCGCTGCTTGAGTATAGCGTCGTTTGAAAACACCACCCCGTGCACAAATTTTCACGGGGAGGACGAAAGAAACCTCGCGGGGGTTATGAAAAAAAATTCACCTATAATATTACAAGATAATACTACAGTGAATATTACAAGAAATAATCCCCCTACCCCCGGCAGAAAAAAAGCACTTTTTGAGGGTATGACGTCGGAAACCGACTTGCCGGAAAGAGTAAAGGCTGCAATCTATAAATGGCTCGAGTATAAAAAGTACAACTATCAAGAAATGGGTTTCAAGGCTTTGCTTACGATAGTGCAAAGAAAAGTCGAGGAGTACGGAGCGGACGCGGTTATCGAGCTGGTGGACGAGTGTATCTCGAACACGTGGAAAGGGCTAATATGGGAAAAACTCAACAAGCGCCCGCTGCAGCAGCAACCTAAAAAGCCGCGCAACTACGACGAGGAGGACTGACCTATGGAACACGCGAGCGATATATTAAACAGCTTGATACCAAAGCCGAGAGAGCCGGAGGCGGACGAGTACATCAACGAGGCGGACGGGCTTATTTATTGCAAAAACTGTAAGACCCCGCGGCAATTCGTATTTGAAAACTTTACCGGCGGCAAGCCGGCAATACTGCCCAAGCTATGCAAATGCAAAGACGAGGAGGCGAAAAAGAAACAGCAAGAGGAGGAACGCCGCGAACGGCTGCAGCGCATAGAAAATGCCCGAAATCTTGCTATTACGGTGCCCTCGTATCGCGGCTATCGGTTTTCGGCAGACGACGGCAAAACACCCAAAACGACGGAAATATGCAAAAACTACGTGCGCAACTTTCCGGAATTCTCAAAGACGGGGCAAGGACTTTTATTGTACGGCGACGTCGGAACGGGCAAAACCTTTTACGCGCTTTGCATAGCAAACGCCCTTATCAACCGCGAATATAGAGTGCTGCATACAAGCCTTGCCGACGTGGTGAAAATGGCGCAAGACTTTGACAACGCGGAGGCTCATTTCAACCGCCTTATGTATAAGCAGTGTATCGTCATTGACGACCTCGGCACCGAGAGAACGACCTCGTTTGCCGAGGAGCAAATCTATAAATTTATTGACGGCTGCAACACGCACAACGTGGCGCTTATCGTAACAACGAACTACACGCCCAAGGAGCTGGAGGCAGCCGCCGCGGACACATCAGACCTGACGCACGCCCGGATATACAGCCGGCTGCTTGAAAAGTGTTTCCCCGTAAGGGTAAACGACATCAAACGCCGAGAGGCAAACACCGTCAAAAATAAGGCGACGGTGGCAGAGCTGCTCGGTATCAATAAAAAATAATCGGAGGACATACCAAAATGAAAAAAATCACACTCACAAACGACCAACTCAATAACATTTTTGAGGTGGCAAAAAGCGCAATATCTACCGATATGGTGCGCCCGCTTATGCAATACGCAAAGGCAACCGTAAGAGGCAAAGAGCTTACGATAATAACGTGCGGCGGCTGGCGGCTTTCGAGGCTCAAGCTGGAGCTCGCCGAGGTAGCGGAGGAGGATTTCGACTTTTATTTCAAGCTGTTTACGCTCCCCAAGACGCTAATATCGGCGGATATAGAAAAGGTCGAGGACAAGGTAATATTTACACTCAACTGCTCGGAGTGGCAGCAAAGCTATATTTTCCCCCAACCGTCCGGCGATTTCGTGGACGCGGACAAAGTGATACCGCCGCGGGACGGGAGCCTCACTATAGCGTTTGACGCAAAGGGACTTATGGGAGCTCTCAAGCCTTTTGCAAAATCAGACGACCGCCACCACCTCGTAAAGCTCAATTTTGTGCCGGCAAATAACGGCGGAATAAACGCAACGAGCCCGGGAACGCTTACGGGAAAAATCAACGGCGCAGAGGTGGAAATCCTCGTGCTGCCGGTGCGCTGTACGGATTAAAAGGTGGCGGCAATGAGTAAATTACACGACCTTAAGATTTTGAAAGAATATTTCGACGCAAAGCTCGAGGGTGTCAAGCCGTTTGAAATCCGCTACAACGACCGGGATTTCCAAGTGGGCGATTACTTGCGGCTCCGCGAAATCGTGCCGATACCGAATACGTCGTCGCCCGTGATGTACGATTATACCGGGCGCGTGCTTATAACGGAGGTCGTCTATATTCTCCGCGGAGTGGGCTTGCAAGACGGTTACGTCGCACTGGGCGAGCGTCCCGAGGATTTCCTCGAAAACGATTATTTACCCGACACTGTAAAGCACGTTGTTAATTTAAGCGGCGGAAAAGACAGTACGGCTATGCTGCTAATGATGTTAGAGGATAAAAAGCCGATAGACTATATTATTTTTGCGGATACCGGAAAAGACTTTCCGCAAATGCGCGAACACCTTACAAAACTGGGCGATTACATAAAGACACATTACCCCGAGGCTCCGGAAATTACGGTACTGCGCTCCGAAAAATCTTTCGATTATCTTATGTTTGACCACACCAAAATACGCGGAAAAAAACAAAGGTAAAAAAGGGTACGGCTGGGCGTCTATGATAGCACGCTGGTGCACCGCCGAGCTTAAAACGCGAGTAATAGAGGGGTTTATAAAATCGCTCGGTGTAAAATGTGTGCAATATATCGGAATAGCCGCGGACGAGCCCGACCGCTTGCGTAAAATCCCCAACGTGGTGTATCCGTTAAATGAGCGCGGAATAACCGAGGCGGCGGCTTTGCGGTATTGTTATGAGCGTGGCTTTGACTGGGGAGGGCTTTATAACTATTTTGACCGTGTGAGCTGCTGGTGCTGCCCCCTTAAAAATCTAAAAGAGCTAAAAAACTTATATTTACATTTTCCGGAATTGTGGGCAGAACTCAAGGAAATGGATAAAAAAGCGTTTAATCAATTCAAGCGCAATTATTCAGTGCAGCAGCTCGAGGAAAAATTCGCCCGAGAGGTGGAGCTCGACGGAGGCGGCAATGGATAAACCGATACAAGGCTTTGAGGGGTGCACCGTCAACGAGCACGGGGAGGTAAGAATAAACGGCAAGCTGCAAAAGCCCACAGCGAACGGACGCGGCTACCTTAAAGTATTTTTACCGACGGCAGACGGGAAACGCACCTCCCGACCCGTTCACCGCCTCGTGGCGTGCGCTTTTCTTGATAATCCCGACGGGCTCCCGGTCGTCAATCACATAGACGGCAACAAGCACAATAATGACGTGCTCAATCTCGAATGGGTAACATACCAAGAGAACAGCCGCAAAGCGCTGGAGCTCAACGCTCGGGAGCGCAAACCGGTGGCGCGCCTCACCAAGAGCGGAAAGGTGGGAGCGGTATTTGTATCAATCGCAGCCGCAGCGAAATATTACGGCTGCAATTACCGGAGCCTTTTTGAGGCGGTAAAGAACGGGACACCCTACAAGGGCTATATGTGGCGGCACTGCCAAATCAACATAATACTGGAGGAGTAAATGGACGTTAAACAATGGCTTTTGCGAGCTTATCGCATAGACCAGCAGATACAAAGCAAAAACGAGCAAATCGAGATGTGGGAAACGCTCGCGCAGAAAGTAACGAGCGACCCGTCGGCGCTGCCGGGAGGTGGCGGCGGATACTCCAGCAGGGTGGAAACGTATTGCATAAAGATAGCGGACGCGCAAACGGAAATCGAACGCCAGCGCGACGAGCTTATCACGGTACGCCGCGAAATAGAGGAGGCAATCAACAAAGTGCAAAATGTAACGGCTCGGCTTTTGCTCGAGCAACGCTATTTGCTTTGTAAAGGCTGGGAGGACATAGCGGACTTTATGGGGTACTGCGTCGAGTACGTCAAGAGGGATATACACAGGCAAGCGCTCCGCGCAATTCGTGAAATTATAGCCCCCTAAATATTCACTTTTACCCTTTTATATCTTGCCGAAATGCAATATAATGTACAATGTGCGAAAGCACAATCCCGCGAGGCGACCGTAAGGCGCGGGAAAACTGTTTGATTTCGCCGTCGGTATGTTCATTTTGGTAGAAACCTCCTTATAAGATTATACGCGACTTGCAAGGCGGGACGGTTTAACAGTTTTACCTCCGCCGAGCAAATCCACGTCAAAGCCCTACCACACGGCAGGGCTTTTATTATGGGGGTTATATGGACACACACAAAAATAAACCAAGGCGGCAGCAGCAAAGCGAATACTATATCCTCAAAGAAATAGAGCGGCTCGCGGAGCAACTCAATTACGAAACGGTAAAAATCGAAATCACTATGCCGCACGATAAAGTGCTCACACTCGAAAAGACAAAACACCGTCCTATAGGGTTTTAATAAGCGGTTAGCCTAACAGCAGGGCAATGAGCTTTGACCTCATAAGACAAGGGGCAGCACCTTGACCGCTTGCCAAAGGGAGCAACGGCGCGGGTAGCGC
>ERZ779622.1190-NODE-1190-length-11338-cov-5.562616_pt1 | contig 11338 bp, 9 predicted proteins | sample MGYA00514188_ERZ779622 | MGnify/ENA primary metagenome ERZ779622 (study PRJEB29562, sample SAMEA4376702) | mouse gut metagenome | isolation source: Cecum | study: EMG produced TPA metagenomics assembly of the A DSS colitis mouse model was used to assess the...
CCTTGATATCCTGATCTACCATGGCAAAAAGCTCTGCAACCCCCGGCGCCTCCTCCGGATAGGGAAGCTGGGAACGTATGGATCTTGCCAGAGTGCTTTTTTCCGGAAAGAAACTGTCGCGCACAGAAGTGTAAGCTGTATAAACCCCAGCCAGGAGAAATAAAATCCCTCCTCCAAATCCTACTGCCGTTTTCAGATAATCCTCCGCCTTCCACCCTTCTGTTCCCTCCTGAAGCATCATCCAGCCGTAGACCAGAAGGCAGACTCCCAGAGCAAGGCACAGGGCGGCCCATCCAAGATGCGCCAAGCGCTTATGGGTTCTCTCCATGCAGTAGCTTCCGTCCGGCATATCCGGATCCTGTCTTCTCAGCCAGCCCAGAAGGGCAATACCCAAAAGGCAGCTCCACAGATAGCCTATAAAATAGCCCAGTACCAAGGCCAGAGCCACGCTGAGCAGCAGATTCCAAGGCCAGCGCAGCACAGAAACTCCTTTTTTCTTCTCTTTCAAACAGTATCCCCCCTGTTTTCTCTTTCGTACCTTAAGACTGTCCCATAGCTTCCCGGTACGCATCCCTTCCCACATCCGTCAGGACTGCCAGCAGAATCACCGCATAGAGGGACATAGGAAGCTTAGAAGTCCCGTTGATCACGTTGGCATAGGCACTGTAGGAAACAATCAAATGCAGCATGGGCAGATAAAACTTCCCCGGCCGGTACATAGCGTATAATAAAAGTCCTATATCCGCCGTATAGCCTGCCCAGGCAGGCATGGACGGTGCAAGGTAAGGAATCAAAATTGACAAAAACACAAACAGCTGCAAAGCCAATGCTCCGGTGAGCTTTACCTTTTTCTTTATATACAGGTAAATCCCCGTAAGCAGAAGGCCTGCCAGCACCAGAAGGCTTACCCGGTTATACAAATCCACAAACATGCTCTTCCCCACAATCTCATAGAGATTGGGCCAGCCAAGGGTCAGGTTCTGGGTACTTACCCGCATCCGGGACAAGGCAATTACAGCCCCCGCAGCTGCAGACAGACCTGCCCGGACTCGGGCCCCCTTTACAAGCAGATAAAGGCTGAGCAGAAAGAACCAGGCATAAAAGACGCTTCCGCGGTTCCACAAGGCACTGTTGGCAATGATCGACGGGTATATCACAAGAACCGCGTAGGTCAGAAAAGCCCGCAGCCTTGCTCCCGTATAGAAATAGACAATCATGCCTCCCCACACGGCCAGCAGAAATTCCAAAATCATAGCCGAAATCTTATCCCAGTCCGTGGCCGTATAGCCAATCACAGACAGGCGCAGCATTACACCCGTTCCGGTGATGCACACGGCCAGCAGGGCGTCCAGGAAGGAAAAGGAAAACTTTCCAATATTCCATTTTTTTACAAGCAAATCTCTTAAATACGCATCCATTACGCCGCCTCCCCTTCTGTCCGGGAAATCCGGTTTTCCGGATCCATCATATACTGCCACAAATCCAGTCCCACAACCCCCAGAAGGCCCAGCTCCATAAGCGCCCACACACCGTAATAAATGGAAGGCTCATTCCATCCTAAGTGGCTGAGATAGGCCATATAGGAGTTAAAGGAAAGGAGAATGTGCAGCAGGGGAATATAAAACCGCTTCACATTCATCATGGCATAGATTACCGCCAGGATATCCGCCAGACATCCATAGCGCTCGTGCATATGCGGCAGGAAATAGGGTGTGAGGATGGCGAAAAACAGCGCCATCTGCACAATAAACTCTTTGGTAATCCGGTAGCGCTTCTGAGCCATGGCAAACATGATGCACATGAGAATCCCTAAGATCAGCCAGGTCCCCGCTTCCGCATACTCCAGCAGGAAATACTCGTTGCCGATAATCTGGTAAATATTGGGCCACTTAATAGAAAGGGACCACACATCCTGGGCTCCCTGGGCCATATAAATATTGATGAGCTCCATCAGAGGCCGTCCGGCAATCCAGGCCGGAATAATGCTTAAGAAATAAAGGCCCGGAATCCACAGGAAATGCTGCAGCCTGATCTTCTTATTGACCCAGAGGATTACCAGAAACGGGAAAATAAACAGGGACTGAAGCTTAAAGGCAAAGGCCAGACCGTAAAAGAACATGGCCCGCCCCGGCTTCTCCCGGAACAGCTCATAAAAGCAGAGCATAATAAACAGCATGAAAATAATATCGCACTGGGCCCACAGGGCACTGTTAGCCCAGACTGTGGGCACAATCAGCATCAGGCCATAGGTGCAGAAGCTTTTGCACCTGCTTCCCGTGGCCTCCATCACAATTCCTCCCATCGCTGCTGCTCCCGCAAAATCCAGCACAATGTGAAGTCCTTTGTAGGCAGTCATAGGATTGACAGGCAGTTTGCTGATCACCCACAAAATGTATACAAAGGAGGGGGCATAATCGTACCGATCCGTAGCCAGATAGGAAAAACCCATCTCCTTCAAATCCGAGATCCAGGGATCCCAGTACATTTCCCAGTCCACCGTAGTCACCACCCGCAGAATTCCCCGGATGGCAATTCCAATGAGAGTCATGGCTATCAAATACAAAAGATCCGCCCGATCCATTTGGTATTTTTTCAAAATCTTACTCATAAGGAATCTCCTGCCGTTTCCTCCCGGGTATCCAGGGTCTTCTCAATAATAAACTTGGGACGCTCCTTGGTCTCCATGTAAATCTTTCCGATGTACTCTCCCACAATTCCGATGGCAAGAAGCTGCAGGCCGCCGATGGCCCAGATGGACACGATGGTGCTGGTCCACCCATGGACCGTCCGCCCGGTAAAATGCACCGCCAGAAAATAAACCAGCATCAGAATACTCACTGCAAAGATCAAAAACCCGCAGGCCGTGATAAACCGGATGGGCTTAATACTGAAAGAGGTAATGCCGTCCATGGCAAAAGACAGCATTTTCTTCAGAGGATACTTAGATTCCCCCGCAAACCGCTCATGCCGCTCGTAAGTCACCACATCCGAAGAATAGCCGATCAGAGGAACAATTCCCCGCAGGAAAAGGTTGACCTCCTTAAATTCCTCCAGCCCTTCCAGGGCCCGTCTGCTCATGAGGCGGTAATCCGCGTGGTTGTACACAATATCCACACCCATGAGCTGCATCATTTTGTAGAAGCCCTGGGCTGTAAATTTTTTAAAAAAGGTATCCGTCTTCCGGGCGCTGCGCACCCCGTAAACAATGTCGTTTCCGGCGTAATACTTCTCCACCATCTGGTCAATCACGTCCACATCATCTTGAAGGTCCGCATCCAGGGAGATAGTCATATCCGCCCGCTCTTTTGCCGTCATCAGCCCTGCCAGCAATGCGTTCTGATGTCCCTTGTTCCTGGAAAGCTTTACCCCCGAGCAGACGGGATTCCGGGCATGCAGCTCCTCAATGATTTCCCAGGTCCGATCCTTAGAACCGTCATTGACGAATAGAATCCGGCTCTTTTCGGAAATCATCTTCCGCTCCAGCATGGAATTTAGTTTCTCAAGAAGCCTTTTTGCCGTTTCCGGCAATACCGCCTCCTCGTTGTAACAGGGTATTACCAAATATAAGATATCGTTTCCTGTCATCCGGTGTTTCTCCTCCGTATTATGAACCCAGCAGCTCCTTCATATAAACTTCGATAGCATCCTGCCACGGTGCAAAAGAGTAGTCTGTAGTCAGCTTCAGCATATAATTCTCCAAAATGGAGTAGGCCGGACGATCCGCAGATGCCGGGAAGCGTCTCTTGTATTCCTGGGACGTAATGGGTTCGATTTCCGTCTTCTTTCCTGCCAGGCCCAAAACCGTCTTGGCAAATTCCGCCCAGTTGGTATCCCCCTCGCAGGTCCCGTGGAACAAGCCGTAGTTATCCGTGGGAAGCAGATACTTGATGGCCTTTGCCAGCTCTTCCGCGCTGGTTGGTGTTCCCACCTGATCCATAACCACTCCGATGGTATCGTTGGTCTCGGACAGCTTCAGCATGGTCTTGGCAAAATTGTGGCCGTCCCCGTAGAGCCATGCCGTGCGGATGATAAAATAGCGCTCCGCAAAGTCCCGGACAAACTGTTCCCCGGCCAGCTTGGTAGCCCCGTACATGCTCTTGGGCGCCGGTGTGTCAAACTCCGTCAAGGGCCGCTCACAGATATCCCCCGGAAATACATAGTCCGTGGATACGTGCATCAGCCTTGCATGGACATCGGCGGCCGCAATGGCCAGATTGCGCGCGCCTACGGCATTGATCCGGTAAGCCAGATCCGGCTCCGTCTCGCACTTGTCCACATTGGTATAAGCCGCACAGTTGATAATGGCCCAGGGCTTCACTTCCCGCACAAAGGAAAGTACCTCCTCTACCTTGGTAATATCCAGCTCTCCCACATCCGTGTTGATCAGTTCATACTCCGTACTGAGCGCATACTGCCGGTTGATGGCCCGGCCCAGCTGGCCGTTGCAGCCGGTTACAAAGATTTTCTTCATCGATTTTTTCTCCTATTCCAGTTCCGCATCCGCCCTGACAGCACACCTTTCCTAGAAAGACTTCCGGCCGCATCCTGCGTCCGTAATTCTTTCTGTGCGCTGTCCGGGCTTCTGCTGTTTTATTGTTTTGTATTTTCTTCTTCCGTAGTTTCTTCTGCCTGCTCCTCCTCCGGATGCGCGGGCTCCTGGCTGATCAGCGCCATATAGTCCTTATCGTAATACTGCCGGATCACGTAATTCTGGTAATCCTTGTGGTCGCTTGTGAGGGTTCCGAAGTACAAAAGCTGCGGCCGGAAATTCACCTCGTCCACCATAATATGCCGGATCTCCGGGTCGTTGTACAGTGTTTCCCTGGCCTTTATCTCCTTGTGATACTGGGCCGCTTCCCCGTATACCAGGGATTTAAGGGCTGTAGCCCCGTTGATCTCCTCCAGGTTTTTCACCACATCCAGCCGGAGCAGGCACAAAAGCACGCCTGCAATCACTGCCGAGCCCCGGAGCAGGGGAGCCGCCCGTTTCAGGAGTTTTTGTATTTCCTCCCCGCAGGCCTCATATTTTCTCCGCAGCCAGCCCGCATAGTAAATGGCATTGGACGCATAGAAAAAGATCAGGGCATAAAAGATAATATTGTAATACCTTCCGCCGGAAATAAAGCGCACCGCATAGATTCCCGGGACCCACAGCACCACATAAAGGCTGTATGTGACCGCCGTAAACATCAGCGGGCAGCGGAAATCCCATTTGGCATGCTTCGTCTGATACAGCATAAAGAGAAACAGCGCCAGTATCGCCAGTATGATAATTACATTGGTACTCTCCCGCAGATACGTCAGTGCCTTGGTGTAAGACTTGTAAACCGCCTCCATGGGCGTCCTGGGCACAAAGCTCATCTGGCGCTTGGTATTCCCCGGCGCCAGCACATTTAAGGCGAAGGCCGCCGCATACCAGACAAACATTCCTGCATATTGAATTTTATACTTCTTTGAATATTCTTTCCCAACGAAAGCATCCAGACACATCAAAAACAAAAATACAAATCCAAACAGGGCATTGGGATACATGCCTCCCGCTGTCACCACACAGAAAAAAAGATACAAAAACAGCTTTTTCCCGGAAATCTTGCGCTCATGAGCCGACCAGATCAGCATGGTGCAGAAAATAATCAGCACGGAAAAAAGGCCCGTATAGCCAATGCTCCCACAGTACCAGTAGAAAGCCTCCATTCCGATGGGAACATAATGAACGCAGAGAAACAAAACCCCGCTGGCCGTCACATCCGCCGTCTGCTTGCTCATACCCAGGATTTTGTGCATCAGCACCCGGCAGCTGTAGAACACGCTTCCCACCAACAGGCCCATCAGGATAAAGGTCTGCAAAAAGGTCAGTTTTTCGGAAAACGCCGAAGGACGCAGGGCGCAGATAAAACTAAAAGCATACGTTCCCTGCCAGCGCCCCCAGTTGTCCACAGCCCGCATAACTGCCGCCCACAGGACTGCCGGGATACGCTCCAGTCCTTCCGAAGCCCGGATGGCTTCCTTGATCCGCACCGAATAGTTAAAGTCATCCATGGCCGGATGGTTGTAAAAGCCAAGAGCCAGCATGGGAAGAATGGAGAGCAGAAACACCGTCACGCAGAAATAAGCCTGATTGTCCGGCTCCCGCATCCATTCTGTAAATTTATTCCAGCATTCACGACTGATCCGGTATATGGTTTTCATCCGCCGTCTGCACCTCCTTCTCCAAACTGCGCTTCTGCTCGTCCGCCCGCGCCTTTTCCTCCAATGCCAGCTCCTGGGTCAAATCTTTTACTTTATTTTCCAGGGTGGACAGCTCTATGGTCATAAAAAAGAGCTTGACCATAAGAACGAAAATAAACAGCAGAAAGATAAAGTTTACCGGGAGCTGCATCCCTATCATTCGGGTAAACATGGACACCAGCCAGGGAAACAGGCTAAATACAATCAGCACCCCGGAAAAGAGAATCCAGAAGATGGCATACTCAATCTGCAGCTTGGACTGCCGGATCCGCTTTAAAATATAGTAAGTAGTGAAAAGAGACACTACGATCAAAATCACCCGGAAAACAAGTGTCATTTCACCTTCACCTCCCTGCGCTTTCGGAAATTCTGGATAAAGAGGATGGACAGCAGCATCCGCATCATATACATAACGGAACGGGACAGGTTCAAATAGCTCTCCCCTGCAATCCGCTCATCCATCTCTACCTGAACCTCCGCAATGGTTGCGCCCTGTTTCAAAAGGTAGGAAATGGTATCCGGCTCCGGCCCATAGTTTAAATTCAGGGCAAATTCCGCTATCATCTTCTTATTAAACATCCGCATGCCGGAGGTGGGATCCTTCACTTTGCGCCCCGTAGTCATGCGGGTGGCCAGGGAAATGAGATTGCTTCCCAGCATCCGCAGGGATCCCGGCTTCTTTTGTGTCACAAACCGGGAGCCGATCACAATATCATAGCCCTCCTGAATCTTGTCCAGCATGGGGGCAATGTATTCCGGCCGGTGCTGCCCGTCCGCGTCAAACTGGATGGCATAGTCATAGCCGTTCCGGTAAGCGTACTTAAGCCCCGTCTGAAAGGCCCCGGAAAGCCCCAGGTTCACCGCCAGATCAATCAGTTCATAGCCGTGCCTCCGGCAGAGCCCCGCCGTGTCGTCCCCGGAACCGTCGTTGATCACCACGTAGTCGTACATCGGATAATTATTTTTCAGGTTTTCAATCACGCGCACAATATTCTGCTCTTCGTTGTACGCAGGAATAATCACCAGGCATTTCATCTGTGTTCTCCTTGGGGCGCAGTCTTTTGCGCCCGTTCCTACTAGTCTACCCTTTTTTTACGAATTGTGCAAGCACCCTGAGAGTCCGGCAGAAATCCGTAAATGCAGCCATGGGGATTCCGTTCTCCTTCAAGGCACGGTGTCCCTCTTTCATCCCCGCCAGGTAAGCCCTCAGGCTGTTGGTGCTTGTCCCTCCGTGGGACATGCGGATCAGCACCTCCGGCAGATAAGAAAGCCGCACCTTCCCATCCTTCAGAATCCGGATCATAAATTCATAATCCGCCGAAATCCGGTAGTCCGTCCGGTAGTATCCGAAGTTTTCGTATACACTCCGGCGGAGATAGAGGGTGGGATGCCCCGGCATCCAGCCAAACACAAGCTTTCCCTGTCCCTGGCGCCAGCGGCGGACCACCCGGTCCCCGTCCACATAGTCCAAATCCCCGTGGACCCCGTCAGTCCCTTCCCGCTCCATTATGTCCACCATTTTTGCCACCACATCCGGTCCTGCAAACTCATCAAAACAGCAGCCCAGAATCTCCCCGGAGGACATCTTCAAGCCCTTGTTGAGGGCATCGTAAATTCCCTTATCCGGCTGAGAAATCCATTTCAGCCGCTCGCCGAAATCTTTTTGCGCCTGCCGTATCACTTCCAAGGTCCCGTCAGCGGAACCCCCGTCTACAATAATGTACTCTAAATTTTCATAATCCTGGGACCGGACCTGCCGGATGATTTTTTCCAGATTTTCCCTATCATTATAGGTAGTGGTCACAATGGATACCTTGGGACTTTCCATCAATGTTCCTCCAAAAGCTCCCGGTACAGCGAAAGATAGTCCCGGAACCTGTCATTTTTATCATACTTCCCGGCCCGGCTCCGGCACGCGTCCCGTTTTAAGGGCTCCCCGCGCATTTCCCGGACGGCCTTCACCAGCGCTTCCGTATCGCCTTTCGGCACAATCTTTCCCGTAGCCTCATCCACCGATTCCACACTTCCCCCTGTGGCATAGGTAATCACGGGCGTCCCGCAGGCCAAAGCCTGCAGATTGGTGGTGGGAAACGTATCTTCCAGGGTTGTGTTCACATACACATCCGCCATGGAATAATACCGGGCCAGTTCCTCCACGCTCTCCGTGCGCATCACCCCGTAAATCTTCGGGTGAAGCTTCTTTAATTTCCGTTTGGAAAGGCCGATCAGGATAATCTGAAAAGAATCCTCAAGGCGCTCTGCCAGCTCCTCAAAGTAAGCATAGCCTTTCCGCTCTTCCCACATACCTGCCACACCGAGAATGATATATTTTCCCTCCATATGCAGCCGCTCCCGCAAATCGCCGGCTCCCGGCAAAAAGCGCGCAAGGTCAATGCCGTTTGGAATCACCCGGACCGGATAGGCGCCCAGGTAAGACTCCTTTGCAAAACCGGCCAGCCAGGAGGAAGGCGTTACCACTGTCAAATCCGGGACGCCCAAAAAGGCCGCCTTCTTCCGGGCATAATTCCCTTCGGAGTTGTCCCGGAACAGGGCATAGGGATAAACCTCCCGGTACTGGGGACATCGGCTGCAGCCCGTCTTCCATTTCATACAGCCGATATAATCAAAATGGGCGCAGTGCCCCGTAAAGCTCCAGCAGTCATGCAGGGTCCAGACCACCGGCCGGCCGGCCGTCTTTAAATAAGCGAAAAGCTCTTCCGCATCCAGATAAAAACCGTGAATGTTGTGAAGATGAATAATATCCGGCCCATACGCCTCAATCTTCCGGATCAGCTTCTTTGTCTGCCCCCCGGAAGCAAATCCATGGGTTCCCCCGAAAAAGGTGTGAAGCACATGCACTCCCATATCAAAATGGGAGCCGAACTTATAAGCCGGCACCCCCTGGGGGGCCTTCCGCCTTCCGTAGGCGATGAGTCCCTCGTCTCCTTCCGCCTCCAGCATATGCACGATATCCACTGCAATGCGGCCCACACTCCCGCTGCCGCACACCGTATTGATCTGTAAAACCTTCAAACCAAGCTCTCCTCACACACTGTCACAGCAGCAGCTCGCAATCCCACACATCCACGCCGCTATCCTGGAAAACGCTTCGGATGCGGGCGCGCAGCTCTTCCTTCGTACGGCCTTTCTTCAAAACGGCCTGCAGAAAGCCTCCTCCTCCTGCCCCGCAGATCATGCGGGCAGAGAGCAGATCCCCGCAGCTTAAGAAAATCTGATCGATGCAGGTGTTGGTGCTGCCCGCGTCCAGACGGCGGGACAGCTCCCAGTGCCGTTCCAAAAGCTCCGCAAAGCCGTCTACATTTCCTTTTTCCAGCTCAAATTTCATCAGGACCGCCACCCGCTGAATCTCATAGAGAACCTCCAGGGAATTGGGGTTGGAGCCGATATAGCCGCCCACCACTTCCCGCAGAAGATTTCTGGCCAGGCGGCGCTGTCCCGTGTAGATCAGCACAAAGCGCTCCTTCAATTCCCGGGCAGCTTTTTCCGGAAGGTTCAGATGCTCCACCTGAATCTCCTGCAATAATCCCGGCTTGGTGGTCGCCATCTTGATCCCATCCGTCAGGCCGCCCACCTGATCCTGCCAGCCGCCTCCGGTGCTCATAAGCTGCTCCATACACAGCACATGGGTATACAATTCATTTTCCGTAACTTCTTTTCCGATATACGCAAAGATAGCTTTCACACAGGCGCCCGCCAAAATGCTGCTGGTCCCAAGCCCCGAGCCCCTGGGAATTCCCATTACGGCCGTGGAGAGATACAGCCCGCCCCCAAGCTTTTCTATCAGCTGCTCGAAAGAAAGGCTTCCCCGCACGGGGACAATGCCGCAGGCCAGAAGCGCCGCCTTGTGAAGTGCGTAGGTGTCAAAGGGATCCCTGCAGTTCTTTAGCTTCTCCATGCTGGTAAACTCGTCATAAGCCCCGGAATCCGTGCTTGCCAGGGCAATGCAGGGCTTGTCTATGCGCTTCACCGTCACCACCACCGGAAGGATTCCGCCCAGCTTCACCGCCGCATTCAGGACCGTGCCTCCATGCTCGTTGCAGTAGGGCGGCGTATCCGACCAGCCGCCGCCGAAATTGACGCGGATAGGAAGCTCAACCTTTACTTCCTCTTTCGTAATCCGGTACGGCTCCTCCGCCGGCGCCTGTCCGATGCTGGCGTCATAGAGGCTGTCGCAGATATAGCAAAAGCATTTGTTTTCCAGTTCTTCGCTCAAATGCCCTTTGGTCATTTTGGAAAGATAATAATAAAGACGCATCCGCAGGCCGAATTCCGAATGCTCCGCAATCTCCAGAAGCTTTTTGGTCTCCGTCTCCCGGATTCCCTCCCTGCCGAAAACGGAGGCCGCCTCCCCGATGCTCTTTCGCTGCTCCAGGGCAAGAAGAAAACGGGCAATCCGCACCTGGGTGTTCAGCTTCGCCTGCCAGGCCACAATTTCTTTTCCGTCCGCCTGCTCAAAGCTCTCCTGAAGGCTTCTGCGTTCTTTCGCCCGGTACTCTTCTGCCCGGCGTCCGTCCCCGGATGCCAGCTCCAGAACCAACATAGCAGACTGCACCGCCTCTTCTATCGTCTCGCAGACAGGATAAAGACGGGCCGTCCAAAGGAAATGCCCCTCTTCTCCCCAGACCTCTTCCTGTCCAAGTCCTGCCGTTCCAAGAAAGGCCTTTAGATCCGTATTCAGAAAAGCAGTCCCCTCTTCCATTCTTCCCTTGGGATTGTCTTTCATTCCGTAGACCCGCACCACGAAAGTCCCGTCCTTCTCCTTAAGCCCGTGCAGGACCGTCCCCTCAGGAATTTTTTCTCCCCGCAGGGTCACGCCGGAGAGTACACACTGTTCCCCAATCTGTGTGCCGCCGTAAATATAGCTGTCCTCAATATAAGAAGAAGCTGCAATCTTTGTGTGCTTCTCAATGTAGCTGTTGCTGTAGGCATTGGCCCCCGGATGCTCCTCTACACCCAGAATCTGCCCCTTCCAGTCCAGGAACTCATAATTGTCAATCTCTTCTGTCATCAGCTTCAGAAGCTCCCGGGTAGTTCCAAAATGAATAAACTGGGCCGGAGAAAGGCAGAGCAGCTTCATGGAATAGGGATG
>ERZ779622.1193-NODE-1193-length-11309-cov-7.221699_pt1 | contig 11309 bp, 11 predicted proteins | sample MGYA00514188_ERZ779622 | MGnify/ENA primary metagenome ERZ779622 (study PRJEB29562, sample SAMEA4376702) | mouse gut metagenome | isolation source: Cecum | study: EMG produced TPA metagenomics assembly of the A DSS colitis mouse model was used to assess the...
CTTCGGCAAGACCCCTTCCATCCTTGCGGCATTCGAAATCCTTGAGCCGTTCCAGCGCGGCGGCACGTTTGTTGTTCTTCACCTCGTAACCCAGCAATACGTCTACAGACGTGTCAAACAAATCTGCAAGCTCCATAATCAGCCGGACATCCGGGGTAGACAGCCCCGCCTCCCACTTGTACACCGCCCCAGGGGTCACGCCCAACGCCTCCGCCAGCTGCTCCTGGGTCAAGGAACGCGCCTTCCGAAACGCGCGGATGTTCTTTGATAATTCCATCTCTATTCATCCTTTGCTGTGTCTTTTAATCTTAATTATAGCATGACACAGCAGGTTTGGAAACTTACGGGGCGTATGATTTGGAGGGGAATAAATCTACGGATAGTATGGTTTTGGGAAAGGGCACTCTTGAAAATATGGAGGCACGGGGTGTCTGATAAAAAAGCTGGAGAAACCTAAACAGCATCACCCGGCAGAGCCAACTGAATTTCTGACACCCAAAGTTTGTGCTGCATAAACAAAGGAAAAGCATTTTCGACAATTCTAATCTTTGTATTGTAATTTTGATTCGGATGTACTAAACTGAATTATAACAAAAGCTAAAACACACAGTTTCGGTGAGGTTACACTCGTGTGGCCTCTGACTTTCATGGCGCGCATCGGACACTAAAATTGCCCCGGGATGCGGGAGATCATGAACGTCCACAGTATTTGGCGCTGTGCCGACAGCGCTGTGTGGCCTTTCCTAAACGGAAAGGAGCCAGATGGTCATAATGTACGAAGGTGAGCCGATCTCAGTGCCAAAGGAGGTCGCAGAATTTCTGGAGCAGGACAGAAAGCGGGAGCAGGCAGAGGCCAAGCGGGACAAAAGGCATCTTAGTAAAGGTGATCTCGAAACGGTGCTGTCTCCGAAAAGCTATTGCTTGTACTCGTTGGATGACCTTGCAGTCAGGAACCTCCGGCTTGAAAATCTGCGGAAAGCTGTGGAAGGTCTGGACAAGACCAAGCAGGAATTGATCCAGCTACGCTATGGCGAGGGGTTGTCCTTGGAGAAAATCGGAGCGATCCGAGGCGTATCCAAGATGGCGATCTCAAAGCAACTAAAGAAGGTCCACAAAGAACTGAGGAGTTCCGTCTGGTGACGGGCTCCTTATTCTTTTTGCTTTCAAACATTTTTCTAAAATTATGGTTTACAAACTGTCTGCGAGTGTCCTTTATTATGCAGGATGAAATAGAAATCACTGGAAGGAGAATGTGGTTGAAACAATCAGAATTCAAAAACTATGACGAACTGCCGCTGTTTTTGAATGCGAAAATAGTGGCGCAGGTGCTGGGGATCTCAGCGGCAGGAGCATACGAGTTGCTACACCAAGAAGGTTTCCCGGTGATTAAAATCGGTTCGCGGTTGGTAGTGCCCAAGGAGAAGTTTCTCTTTTGGGTGGAGAGTCAGATTGGAGGTGTAGTCCGATAAATTTGTTTGCAAAGCAAGACAGGGCAGGAAATTATTTTCCTCTGCCAAATGCTATTTTCAGTTTGGGATTGTCAACAGGTGAGCTGGCTGTCTACGCCTACTTGATGTACTGCGAGGACAGAAAATCACATCAGTGCTGGCCCAGCTACAAGACAATAGGCGAGGCAGTTGGCATGAGCCGCAACACGGTACAGAAATATGTGCGGGAGTTAGAGTACAAGGCGCTGATTATCACAGAGCCTACCAAGTATGAATCAGCGGGCGGGCAGATTCGAAACGGAAACTTGATTTACACCATTCTCCCTATCCAGCCAGCGGTTGATGCCTATAATGAAAGACAAGCAGCAAAGGCGTGGAGAGGGCGAAATCGGTGAGGACAAGTGCCAAGGCCGTGTCAACTCCTGTGTGCCCCGTGTCGGGCGGTTGGAGCAGAGTCGGGGAGAAGAAACGGAAGATGGCTCAGAACATCCTGTGAGGGCATTTGTGGCGGTTTGTGAGGGGGTATAGAGCAGGAAAGCAACCCCTAGTTTTAGCAGCCAGATTCCCAGGACAAAAGGGCGAAGGGCACAGAAAACCTGCCCTTGGGCAGGGCAAGCATAGCGTCCGGCTATACGCCGTCCGCAGGAGCCGGGAAACCCGGCTCTCCCCCCGGCCCCCTAAAGGGGGAGTTTTAAGGGCAAGGGCACATAAAAAGGAGAACAAGATTGAGGGAAAAAAAGAAAACAGAAATTATCACGGCAAGGCTTACGCCGAGTGAAAAAGCTACCATACAAAAGCGGGCGCAAAGAGTTGGAATGACAGTAACTGCCTACCTTGTTCAGTGTGGAGTGGGCAAGAAAATTGTGCGGGTGGATGGCCTGCAAGAGATTTTGTCTGAGCTGAAAGCACAGGGAAGGAACATCAACCAGTTGGCTGTGCTGGCAAACATGGGAAAAATCAACAGCTTGCAAGTTAGAGATTTGCTGAACGCTTACACCAAAGTTTATTCTGCTCTGGAGAAGATTGCAAGAGAGGTGAGATAGTATGGCGACGTTTGTAGCAATCCGAAATAAGAAACAGACAGTGGGTGCGCTCCATGGTGTGTTGAAATATGTCTCCCAGGAACGCAAAATCAGGCAGGGAGATTTGAAATTTGTATCAGGTCACAACTGCGTTCCACAGTGTGCTTACACAGAAATGCTTACAACGAAACGGCAGTTCCGGAAAACAGAGGGACGGCAATTCTATCACTTCGTGCAATCCTTTTCAGACGGCGATAGGCTGACGCCACAGGAGGCCAACGCCATAGGTGTGGAGTTTGCGGAACGGGAATTTCCTGATTTCGAAGTCGTAGTGGCCACTCACCTCGACACAGGTCACCTTCACAATCATCTGGTGGTCAATTCCGTTAGCTGTGTCGACGGCAGGAAACTTCATCAAAACGCCGCAGACTTGCAGGCTCACCGGAACGCAAACGATTTGATTTGTCAAAGGCATGGGCTTTCCGTTCTGAAAAATGCAAAAAAGCATGAGCCGAAAAAGAGCATGAAACCCGGAGAATATCAGGCTGGCTTGCGCGGGGAAAGCTGGAAACTGGATTTGATTTTAGCCATCAACGAGGCTTTGGAATACGCGGATGACCGGGAGTCCTTCATCTACAACATGGAGCAGGAGGGGTATCAAGTAGTGTGGACTGATACCCGAAAGCACATTACATTTATCACACCAGAGGGTCGACGCTGCCGCGACAGCAGCTTGCACGACGAGACTTTTCTCAAACAGAATCTGGAGATACTGTTTCTATACCGTCAAATTTTCGGGTTCAGTCCAGCTACCGAGGAACCAGAGGAAGGCTGGCTCGGCGAGTTGGCAGAAGATACCGTGCGCTTCGGCAGGTACTTGGAGCAAGCTTTTAACACACCGGACTTGCCGCCCATTCCCACCTGGTCAGAGAGCAAGCAGCGCAGCCGCGAGGCGCTGAAGAAGCTGGCTCATGGGCAGAAACTTACGAACGAGGAAAGTTATGGGTACGATTTTGGATGGTAAAACCGAGCGCAAACTTTGCGCCGCTAAACAAAGAATACGGCAAAAAAATCTCTGGACATAGGCCCACACTCTGTGGTAGTGTTGTCGGTTAAGAAGGGAGGCCCGCATATGGCACAGAAGAAATTACTCACTAATGGAAAAGCCTTTAAGCGCACAGATGACCGCTGGGGCGGCACCGTGTGGTATATGGACGAGAAAGGGGAGCGTAAGCGCAAATCCTTCTCCGGCACGACAAAAGCTGAAGTCACCAAGAAAATGACCGATTACGTTGCAGCTTTCAACGATGCCTTGCAGGAGTCAGACGAGTCCCGCAAAACGCTGAAAGAGAGCATGACCCACTGGCTACAGGTGTTCAAGTTTCCCTCGGTGGAGCGTACCACTTACGACCGCTGCGAATGTACGGTAGAGCACCAGATTTTTCCTCTGCTCGGTGAGAAGGTGGTCGGTGACATCACAGCCGCCGACCTCAAAGAAGTGCTGAACCACTGGATGGGTGAGGGCTACGCTTACACAACGGTGAAAAAAGTGTACATCGTCCTAAACGAATACTTTCGATACCTGACCCAGCAGGAAATCCTCGCGAAGAACCCCATGAACAGCGTACCCATGATCAAGAAGTCCAACTTCATGGCGGCTCAGAACAAGGAAGATTTACCCACGCAGGAAACGGTTACGGTGTTCACGCCGGAAGAAATAGAGAAATTCAAGGCTGAGGCGTTCAGCACCTACTCCAACAGCAAGCCCAAGTACCAGCAGCCAGCGGCCTACATTCTCATGCTGAACACCGGCCTGCGCACCGGGGAGCTGCTTGGCCTCCTCAACAGCGACATCAATCTGGAGGGCAGGTACTTGGAAGTGCGGCAGAATGTCAAGGAGGTGTGCAGGAGAGAGGGAACAGAGTTCGTCCCAGGCCGGGAGGTAAAGGTAGGCAAAACCAAGACCGCCACCAGTAAGCGCCGTGTGCCCCTAAATGGGGCCGCAGTGCAGGCGATAGATGAACTACGCGCCGAACGCGACTTCGGCCCAACAGCACCCCTTGTGAGCGACGAGAAGGGCGACTACACCCGCCCAGTGAACTTCCGCAAGAGGTATTACCGGATTCTCAAGGCAGCAGGAATAGAGCGGAAAGGCCTCCACAGCCTCAGGCACACATTCGGAAGTTCGCTGGTGAACGGCATCCGCCAGCCCGATGGAACGCTTATGGCTCTCTCGCCAAGGCAGGTAGCCGACCTCCTGGGCCATAGCACCTCACAAATCACCGAGATGTACTATGTCAAGAAAGACACGACTCGCCTACAAGGGATAACAGACGGGTTCAATTTTTGAAAGCATAAAGAAGAAACAGGGAGAGCACCCCGAAATTTTGATGATTTATTGATGCTGTGCCAGACGGAAAAGTTAGAAACGGATGACGCCAGATGCGAAAATGGAGCACAAAACACGCAAAACAGAGGGGTACACTAGACCGCATCCCACCACCTCAAAACACAAGAAAAGCCCGGAATTCCAAGGAATTCCGGGCCATGTCTGTGTGCAGTGGATACGAAAAAGATATTTTCGCCAATTTGCTGGGTGTATCTGAACCATCACACACTTTCGATAGCCTGTTCAACTTCTAAGCCTCCCACAAATATCACCTTAATCTTCTCCTTGGATTCAACCACCACGCATTCCAGTACCTGCCGCACCAACCGATCATCGTACTCCATGGGGTGGTTCTCTAGTCCATCCAGGATAGTAAAAATCTCATTCAGCCGGGACTCCGTATTCTCTTTTTCCTGCTGCACATTGTCATACTGAGCAAGCTGTTCCTCCAAGCTGTTTTTCTCAGCCATGAGCTCTGTGGCCCTCTGCTCGTCGAAATCCTCAACGGTATCCGTAGCTATAGCCTGGAGCATAGTCTTGAATTCAGCGTCGATTTCCGCGATCCTAACTTGAATATCCAGACTCTTGCCCTTGGTATCCTTGACTTCCAGCCCCATGCCGATATGCAGTTTCAGCGTACCCAGTACATCGGCACTCTCTTTTGCCGTGCGCAGGATTGCCGTCATGATGGCTTCCTGCAGCACGCTTTCTTCCATGGTAGGCGAGTGGTGGCAGTATTTCTTGCCGAAGTCCAGCCGGTTGATGCACCGCCAGACCGGTTTCTTCTCACCTTTGACTGTCCATGTGCATCGCCGGTAAGGGGTACCGCACTCACCACAAACCAGCAGTTCCGTCAGGGCATACTTGCTGGAGTAACGGCCCTGCTCGGTTTTGGTACCTTTCTGCTTTACCTTTCTCTTGCCGGTACGCCGGGCCAGTTCCTCTTGCGCCCGGCCAAAAGTGGCTGGGTCGATGATGGCGGGATGATTGTTCTCCACAAAGTACATGGGCCGGGCCTTGCCATCGTTACGCTTAACTTTCTTGCTCAAGCAGTCCACCACATAGGTTTTGTTGAGTACTGCATTTCCGGCATATTTTTCATTTGAAATTATCGACTGTATCGTTCCCGGCACCCATCTGCCGGAACCAGTGGGGGTCGGTATCCCGTCAGCAGTCAGGGCATTGGCGATGGTTGTCATGCTGTCCCCAGCCAGAAAACTGGTGTAAATGCGTTTCACTACGTCTGCCTGCTCCGGGTCAATCTCCGGCTTGCCGTCAGGCCCACGACGGTACCCCAGGAACCGCTTATATTGGAATGGCACCTTGCCCTCTTTTGCGCTCTGATTCTTACCCCAGATGACGTTGGCGCTAATATTCTCAGATTCGCTCTGGGCGATGCTGCCGTAAATCGTGATATAAAACTCAGCCCCAGGCTGGGTGCTGTGAATGTTCTGTTCCTCGAAGAAGATGTCCACGCCAATCTCTTTGAGCATACGCACATATTTTAACACGTCAGCCGTATTCCTTGCAAACCGGCTGATGGATTTCGTAATAATCATATCGATTTTGCCACGCCTGCACAGCTTGATCATCTTGTTGAACTCGTCACGCTTTTTGGTGCTGGTGCCAGATAGCCCTCTGTCCGCAAAGATGCCCACAAAGCCCCATTTAGGCTCACTGCGTATCTTTTCGGTATAGTACCTTACCTGCACGTCATAGCTGTTCAACTGCTCCTCCTGGGCCGTAGAAACGCGGCAATAAGCCGCCACCCGGAGCTGCCGGTGCGCCTGCTTGATTTCTTCAGCGATATCGATTTTGGCAGGAATTTTGCGAACCACTTTCTTCGGAGTAGTTGTTGTCGGCTGCATATTCTTCACCCTTCCTGATAGTCTGATTATTTATTAGTGTGATTGCAACTGTGCAATTTTTGTTGAGGTGAATGTTTTGCACTGCCCTCTTAAAAAGTGCCGAAGAAAAAGCTGAAAGCGGCTCTGCATCTGCGAGAGTCGCTTTCAATCTACGTGCTGTATATGGAGCGGAATCAATATCCGCATATTTCAGAGAGACACATTCCAGTATTTTTTGCCGTAGGGTATCCTTGTCATAATCGAGGGTATCTAATGTCCGAGCAATCTCATTTTCAGCTTTCAGAGTCTGCACACTCATGGAGTCGTCAATAACTGGAATTTGCACCAACTCAGGATTGACAATCGCCCGGTTTAGCAGTACAGTTATATCGTGGAGCAGGTCGCTGTCGGCCTTGTGAATCACCGTGTGGCACTCCGCATTGGAACATATCCATCGTTGCTGGCACTTCTTGAATCGGCTGTCATGCCGTCGAACCATTTCGCCGCCACAAGTGGGGCAGATTACTGGCACATCTATATGGAAAATTTCAGAGCGGCGGTCGGTACCGTGCTGGGTGTTCTTTTGGGCTTTTATCTCGACCATGGCCTGGTGCGTTCTTTCATCACTAATCACTGGAAAGCCACCTTTGCCGGTGTATCGCTCATCCTCAATCAGCCGCATAATGCGGGATTTGTTCCAGCCGGTAACACCGGGCTGATACTCCACATTTTCAGCATTCAGCCGGTCGGCAATATTCAGCAGGGAAAGGCCGTTTTGATACTCACTAAAAATGCGATTCAGCACAGCAGCCTCTTGCGGATGGGTGGTTATCACGCCGTTCTGATACTGGTATCCGAACAGAATATTTCTCTTTTTCATGCTGTGCGACACCTCACATTCTCCGGGATTTGTTCAGTGAGTACCAAGCCACCGATGAGGTGGAAGGTCAGCCACGCATTATCCATGACCGTGATGCTTTGGACGACCTGCTCGAATAGCTGCGGGTCGAAGAGTGTATCCGGCACATATTCTGCCAGTGTGTCATCCAGCGATTTCAGTGTATCTATCAGTTCATCATCTTCGTCATCTGCCAGTGCCTTTTTACGATCCAACCGCAGGGCGTTGATTCTATTGCTTATCACCGAGGACTGAGCGGCGAAGTCCGTAGCGTTCAGAACTCCATTGGTGTGGAGCCTGGCGACCACCAGATTTTGCGCACTCAAATCGGCTATCTGTTTATCTATCTGCCGTATCCTCTCCTGGCTCTCCCTACCGCGATTCTGCATAAGTTCTAACCGGCAAATAAGTGTTCCCAGCAGGTCTTGCCTATGAGCGGACAACTTATCCACCATCAGGCAGAAAGTATCATACACGGCATTCTCCCGCACACGCCTGCTCTGGCAATTCGTTGCCCCTGCAGCCTTATCACTGCACATCCAGTACACGGTTCCCCGCAGCAGCTGTCGGCGAAACGTGTTACCGCAGTCAGGGCAGCGAAGTATGCCAGATAAAGGTGAGTTGTGTTCTCTTTTGGCTGTAGTGGTTCTGGAATCCTGAAGCCGTTGAGCTGCTTGGAATACCTCTTGGCTGACGATGGGCGGATTACTGTTCTCCACATAGTACTGCGTTTTCTCACCGTGATTGCGTTTTTTGCGGAAGGGCAAGGTGTCCGTGGTATACTCTTTTTGCAGGAGCGCATCACCCATATAGCGCTCATTTTTGATAATATAGTCGATAGCGGTGTGGTACCATTTTTCGTGACCGTACCTGCGCGGAACACCTTCTGCATTGAGGATATTGGCTATGCTTTGTTTTCCCACTCCTTGCAGGTACAAGTCAAAAATGCGGCGGATCACGGCGGCCTCATCTTCCTTGACCACAAGCTGGCCATTCACCATCTCAAATCCATACGCAGGCGCATTGCAGTTGAATTCGCCGGACTCCATACGTTTCTGGTAACTCCAACGGACGTGGTCGGAGATGTTTACGCTCTCCTGCTGGGCGACCATGCCGGGGAAGGTCACCAGCATTTCCATGTTCATTTTATTGCTGTCGATGTCCTGTTCCTCGAAGTAGATGCTAACTCCCATCTCTTTCAGGCTGCGCAGGGCTACAAGCAGTTCTTGCGTATTCCGGGCGAAGCGTGACACCGACTTGGTGATGATGCGGTCGATTTTGCCCAGCTTGCAGTCACGGATGAGTCGGTTCAGCTCGTCGCGCTTTTTCATGTCCGTGCCACTCAGTCCTTCGTCGGCGTACACATCTACCAGCTTGTATTGCGGATTCTTGCGCTCGTAGTCTTTGTAGTAGCGGATCTGTGCCGCAAAGGAGTGCAGTTGGTCAGCGGAATTACTGGACACCCGGCAGTAGGCAACCAGCCGGATAACTTTCGGCGTATCCGGTTTCCGGCTGATATCTGTTACAGTCATATGCATCTTTCCTTTCCTATAGATTTGCCTTATGGCAACACCAACGATACCACAAGAGTTCGAATACATCCAGTGCAAACGGCCAGAGTTTTCACTCTAGACATATATTTTTTCGGTACCATAGTGTACGACGCTGATTTGCAAAACTCGTTTGTATTCTTCCTGGGTGATGAGCTGCATTTTCAGCAGTAGGCGGAGCATATTCACGCTATAACAGAAAGCAGAATTATTGATGTCGTTCAAAGCAACCCCTCCATATATTTAATGCCGAAACTGACAATGATGGCGTGGTCGACCAAGCCCATAGCGACCTTATCTAGCCTACCGCTGTAGCGGATGAGCCGCTGCTTGTCTATTGTCCTGATTTGTTCCAGCAAGACAACGGATTCCTTTTCCAGCCCATCCGCGTGGACAACAACGTGGGTGGGCAGTTTCGCTTTATCTGACTTACTTGTAATAGCCGCCACAATGGTGGTGGGGCTGAACTTGTTGCCGGTATCGTTCTGAATAACGAGGACAGGACGAGTGCCGTCCTGTTCACTGCCTACCACCGGCGATAAATCGGCGTAGTAAATTTCGCCGCGCTTGACATTTATCATGATTTTCCTCCGTAAGTAATGGCGGCAGTCAAAGGGTAGACTGCCGCCTTGTATCAATCGTTTTGCGTGTCCATATTTGTCCTCAACACCCCTGGACAGGGAACGCACCTTCCGGCCTGTACACATGAGATGAAAGCATCTCGGCCTCATTGGAATCACACCACCCCCAGGATCTCTGCGGGGCGCCCTCCTTTGCTGCGACGGGTCACGCTCGGCTTTAGGACGGGGCGCAAGTATCATTATCCCTTCTGCCTGTCATCGCCGTCGATGGATGTGCGTTCCATCGTCTGAGCCTGGAGGCGTATAGTTAACGCTATTGCGTTAACTATTGGCGTCCGCTCATGTAGCTGCCGCTCCCCACGGCGGCAGAAGGAAAGTAAAAGGTACGCTGGATATTCAGTTTTCAAGGAACAAGGAGGGCATAAAAGAAAGCCCTCACTTTCCATGCCGAAAAGTAAGGGCTTTGAGCGGATTATTTTTCAAAAATTTTTTGGAGCTTTGTCAAAAGGCGATTTTTGTGGTCATTGATGGTTTTTTGCGGGATACCGGTTTGTGAAGACCATTCACGCTCAGAAAGGCCCTGCGTAAACAGTGCATAGTCCATTTGTCATCCGGTAGTTGTCCGATGATATTCCTAAAGTGCTTCACATGCCGTATGGACAAGAATGCCGGAAAGTCCCATAATAGAAGAAATTTGAGTTATGGAGGCTATACATATGGAAAATTTACGACCAGTCATCGACAAGTATCTCGACATCTGCGCAAAAGAAAAGCGACTTTCTCCTGATACGCTGAAAGCGTATCGGATCGATTTGGGCCAATTCGCGGATTTTGCTGCCGGGAAAGAGACAGATCGGGAATTATTAAGCGCTTTTATCCAGGAATTGAATCAGAACTTCTCACCTCGCTCTGCAAAGAGAAAGATCGCCAGTATCCAGGCATTCTTTAAGGAGCTGGAATACCGGGACGAGGCCACAATCAGCCCTTTTAAAAAACTGAGGGTGAAAATCAAAACACCCAAACAATTACCGAGGGTGATTCCGGAAGAGTGCGTAAAGAAGGTTCTGCAAAATGCATATGATGCCTACTCGACTAGGAATAGCCGGTGGATTTTGCGGGATATTGTCGTTATGGAACTACTGTTCAGCACAGGCATCCGTGTATCTGAACTTTGCCGCTTGTCCCCAGACACGCTATCTATAAATGGGGGACAACTGCGACTGCTCATTTTTGGTAAAGGAAGCAAAGAACGTATTATCGAAGTGGAGATGCCGGAGTCTGTAGGGGTAGTAAGCAAATACCTGTACGAATTTTCGGCTGAAATACATGAATGCGGTGCTATAATGGTTAACCGAGATGGTCGGCCTCTATCAACACAGTCTGTGCGGAACATTATCAACCGGTATACCAACTCTGCGCATGTGTCTCTCCATATCACCCCGCATATGTTTCGGCATACTTTCGCAACTTCATTGCTGGAGGCAGGAGTCGATATACGATATATACAGGCGCTATTAGGGCATAGTTCTATCTCTACTACACAGATATACACTTATGTTTCAACTCAGCAACAG
>ERZ779622.1195-NODE-1195-length-11300-cov-4.320053_pt1 | contig 11300 bp, 9 predicted proteins | sample MGYA00514188_ERZ779622 | MGnify/ENA primary metagenome ERZ779622 (study PRJEB29562, sample SAMEA4376702) | mouse gut metagenome | isolation source: Cecum | study: EMG produced TPA metagenomics assembly of the A DSS colitis mouse model was used to assess the...
GTTGGAAAACAGCATAATAAACTGCGGATTGCTAAGCCCGCGGACTGCTTCCGCCAGATTTCCATACTGGCTCTTTCCATAAAACTGTCTCATTTTGCCGTTCCTCTTTTCTTCCATATTTTGAAACAATCAATAAACGAAATCTATGGATGCGCCCGCCTAAACCAAGAATGAAACACTACGGGCAACATTAACATTATATGGGATTTCCAAGGACACGTCAATATCTAAAACAGGCCCCGGCTCTCCTCCGCCTCCAAAATCTACTGCCTATACTCCAAAAGCCCTTTGAGCACTTTTTTCACTCCGCCCTCCCCATTTCCGGCGGTGCAGTATTTGCAGCGGCTCTGTATGGTCTCCTTTGCATTCCCCATTGCCACAGAGCAGATCCCCGGCAGCAGCATGGCCGGCAAATCATTTTCACTGTCCCCCATTACAAGAATCTCACCCAGTGTAATATCCAGATCTTGGATATATTCCAGAAGGCCGCTTCCCTTGTCAATCCGGGGCATGGTGATCTCCATATCCCCCATATTGGTGCAGACGGCCGTAACGCCTTCCGCGGACGCCAGCTTCCCCGTCACCCGCTTCGCCGCTTCCTCCATCCGGTAGCAGACCGCATTCAGTTTATAGATCTGTTTCCGCTCCAGCTCCTGCCTTTTGCAAAACCGCAGTTCCTTCCGCCAGGTTTCCAGCTCCGCAGCCGCTTTTTCGGCACTGTGTCCGTGGCTTAATATCAGCGGAAGCAGCACCTCCCGGGAGTAGCGCCGGTACTCCTGAAGACTCAGCAGCATATACTGGCCGCTGTGGGTAAAATAGGACAGGATAAATCCCTCCTCCTCCAGCAGGGCCTCCACCCGTCTCACCAAATCTGCAGGCAGAGGATGGCTGGCAACCTGCTTCCCTTCCCCGTCGTAAATCTCAGAGCCGTTGCAGCAGATAATGCCGCCCCGGATCCCGGCCTCCCCGGCTATGCGGCTGGCGCTCCTGTAATCCCGGCCTGTGTTGACTACAATCCGGATGCCCCGATCCTGGATTTCGGCAATGGTCTCCTTCATGTCCGGCTCCACTTTGTTTTCCTGATTGAGAAGGGTTCCGTCTAAATCTATAGAAATCAGTTTTATCATTTATCTTTTTCTCCATCTCTTTTGTCTGGTTCTACTATAACACATCTTCCGCCAAAATTCCCGTTAAAAATACCGGCCTCCCGTTAAAAAGAGACCGGCATTTTCCTTCTATATTTACAGAGACTCCCCCAGATCTTCCCCGTTTGACCCAATCACCCTCTGATACCAGTAAAAGCTGTCTTTCTTGTAACGCTTTTTGGTACCTGTGCCGTCGTCATTCAAATCCACATAGATAAATCCGTACCGCTTGCTCATCTCCCCCGTGGACTGGGAGACCAGATCAATGCAGCCCCAGGTAGTGTAGCCCAGAATCTCTACCCCGTCGTCAACTGCCAGGCGAAGCTGCCGGATATGCTCTCTCAAATAGCTGATCCGGTAATCGTCATGGACCTTTTCATCCTCCGTGAGAATATCTCTGGCTCCCAAGCCGTTTTCCACCACAAACAGCGGCTTTGCATAGCGGGTATAGAAATCATTCGCCACAATGCGCAGGCCCGCCGGGTCAATGGACCATCCCCACTGGCTGGTCTTCAAATAGGGATTTTCAAACACGGCCCTCCCGCTGTTGTCCGAGAGATCCACCTTGCAAAGGTCCACCGGCATCCGGCTCATATAGTAGCTGAAGGGAATGTAATCTCCGGTTCCCTCCTTCAGGATCCGGAAATCCTCCTCCCGCATATCCACCGAAAGCTGTTCTTCGCGGATCCGCTTCCGCCAGTAATAAGGGTACTCCCCTTTTAGCAGCACGTCCAGATAGGCATAGGTGTACTCCTGATTGGATTTCTGGGCCAAAAGCACATCTTCCGGGCTGCAGGTGGGGGGATAGGCTATAGCCGCCTCCATCATAGCGCTAATATAGGATCCGGGAATGATCTCGTGGCAAAGCTTTACGCATTTTGCATTGGCCACAAACTGATTGTGGGCCACCTGGTACTGCAGCTCTTTCAAAGAATCGCCGGGACGGAGCAGTACCCCGCCGTTTTGGTAGAGAAAGCCTTTCATAAAAATGAAATTGATCTCATTGAAGGTAATCCAGTACTTCACCTTTTCCCGGTATCTGGTAAACATGGTTTCTGCATAGCGCGCAAAAAGATCAATAAGTGTCCTGTTTTTCCAGCCCCCGTATTTCCTAAGAAGCGCTACCGGCATCTCGCAGTGAGATAAGGTTACCAGCGGCTCTATGCCGAGCCTGCGGCACTCGTCAAACAACTCATCGTAATGCCGGAGAGCTTTCTCATTTGGTTCTTCGTCGTCCCCATTCGGGAAAATCCGGCTCCAGGGAACGGACAGGCGGAAACATTTAAATCCCATTTCCGCAAACAGACAGAGATCCGCCCGCCAGGTATGGTAAAAATCAATGGCCGTATGGCAGGGATAGTAATAATCCGGGTTTAATGAAAGCTCCAGCTCATCCTTTCCGTAAGTCTCCCGGCACAAAAGATCTGCCGTACTCAGCCCCTTGCCGTCCTCCCGGAAAGCACCCTCGCACTGGTTGGCGGAAACGGCCCCGCCCCACAGGAAATGTTCGGAAAATTTTCTCATTTTTTAAGCTCCTTTATTCCATATGAAAAATGACACTGCCGGTTTTTACCCTTCCATGAGCAGCCAGCGAAATATCCCTGCAGATTTCCTCATTTGTGACAATCACAGGAGTAACCAGGTTATAGCCCTGTGCCTCCAGCTCCTCCTTGTCAAATGCAATCAGTTTATCACCTATACGAACCCTGTCTCCCACCTTTACGAATTCCCGGAAACCGTTCCCCTCATTCATTACCGTATTCAGCCCTATATGAATCAAAATCTCCGCTCCGTTTGCCGCCTTGATTCCAACGGCATGTTTTGACGGAAGCAAGACCGACACAATCCCTTCACAGGGTGCGGCAACCGTCTGGTTTTCGGGAACGATGGCGCAGCCCAGCCCTACGATGCCCTTAGAAAAGACCTCATCCCCAATCTCGGCAAGCTCCATTACTTTCCCATCCAGGGGAGCACACACATCCAGTTCCCGCACTGAAAGGATGTCTCCTCCGTCCTTTTCTTCACCGGAAACCGCCCGGTAATCTTCCATCTCGCTCTCCGGTATGGCCCAGAAATAAGTGAGCAGAGTCCCGATTGCAAAAGCCGCAGCCACGGCGATCAGGATCCCGTGGAGGGGAACGTAGGACATAAATGCCAGGGAAAATACATTGTGCAGCACATAGGCATTCTCTGCCGTTTGAAACAGCCCCGCAATTCCTCCGCCTATGCAGCCGGCAATCATAGCTGTGGGAATCAGACGCTTGTGCTTTAGCACGATCCCATATAACGTGGGTTCTCCCACGCCGGCCAGCAGCTGGGAAGAAAGGCAGGAGGCCGCCACAGCCCTCATTTTGGAATGCTTCTCTGCTTTCAGATACGCCCCAAAGGCAATCCCGGCCGTTCCGTAGTTGGAGGCAACGCCGCCGGTCCCCTCATAGGGGTCCAGCCCGGTTCTCGAAAGAGCGTCAAAGCAGATAGGAGCAAGCCCCCAATGTATCCCGAAGATAACCATAATCTGATAAAACATGCCCAGGACCGCGCCTGCAATCATAGTATTTAAGTGGAACAGATAGGAAACCGCACCTGCAATTCCGTCGGAAATAATGGTTCCGAAAGGTCCGAAGACCAGAGTTCCCAAAGGTACCAGCAGGCCCAGTTCCAGAAACGGCACCAGGAAAAAAGCAATTCCATCCGGCACTTTTTTGCGCAGGAATTTATCGAGAGAGGCGTAGAGCAGAATGATAATAAATATCGGCAAAATGGAAGTGCCGTAATCTATCGCCTTTAGGGGAATGCCTAAGAAGCTTGTATCTGCCGATCCGATAAGGCTCTGGAAGTTGGGATCGAGAAGGGCCGCTCCTAGCACCGCTCCCACATACTGGTTCACATTCAGCTGCTGGGAAAGGGTAAATCCTATGAGAACCGGCAGGAAATAGAACACTGCATTGGCCGCCGCAGTCAGCACCAGGCTGGTGGGATCCGACTCTCCCAGCACGCCGAAATTCACCAGCGCCGAGAGAATAGCGCGGATCAGCGCGCTTCCGCAGATGGCGGGCAAAAGCGGCGTGACGGAACCGGAAATACAGCGGATCACGAAATCGGCAATCCCGCCCTGCTTGATTTTTTTATGTGCTTCTTTGCTCTGTTTCAGCTCGATCTGATCCTGGACGGCATTGAAATATCTCGCCACAGAAGGCCCGATGACGATCTGGTACTGTCCTCCTTTGTTTACTACAGACAGCACAAACTTCATTTTCTCGATAGCCGCCGTGTCCGCTCTGCCGTCGTCTGCCAGCCGGAACCTGAGCCTGGTGGCACAGTGGACCAAAGACATAATATTTTTTTCTCCTCCAAGAAGCCGGATCAGCTCCCTGCTCTCGTCAATCACACTCATGTTTATCTTCCTTTCCTTCCGCAAAGGCGGAAACCCTGTTCAGATGCAGCGTCAGATATAGGATCTCGCCGGCATCAATCTCCCACTTGTAGACACCTGCCAGAAACTTTTCTATTTTTTTCGCACAGGCATAATCAAAGGGACATTTTTCTGCCACGATTTCCAAAAGCTCCTCATTACTTGCCACATCAATCCCTTTCAACTGCCTTCTGACAAAATAGCGCACATGGACCACAAACCTGGAATATGCAAAAGATCTCTGATCGATTTTGAATCCATAGTGATACTTTGTAATGTCCAGAATGTTCTGGATAATGCCTGTATACAGAATTGTCTCTGTCATATCCCGTTGGCTTCCGGATTCCTCTGCCTGGGAATTGATAAAGTGCAGAGCCAGAAAAGGAGCCTCCTCGTCCGGGATCCGGACCTTGTAAAAACCCTCTATCAGCCGGACCGCTTTTAAAGCAAAGGCATACTCCTTCGGATAAATTAGCCGGATATCCCACTCCAGGGGCGTGCTGAAAAAAGTATTGTTTTTTGCACGTGTTACCACAAAATCCAGATGATCCGCCATGGCGAGCAGAATGGAATCGCTGCATTTATAGCCCAGCTCTTTCTCCCCTTCCTCGATAATCCTGCTGGCCAGTACAAGATTATCCGGCTGGATTTTCTGGACCGCCCGCTCCAGATCCGCGTTCTGCATGGTCTCGTCCCTCACCACATAGACCTTCTGGATTTTATCCGGATCTACCTCATCCCCTTCTCTTTTCCGGAACCCGATGCCGTTTCCTATGGCGACCTGCTCTATGCCGTTTTCGTTCTCCATCAATATGGCGTTATTTCCCAATGGCTTTATAATCTTCATCAAACGTTTCTCCTTACAAGGTCTATTCCTGTAAAAAAGGGCATAAAAAACGGCACAACATCACACCACAGTGCAAGGTTGTACCGAATTGAATCGTAATACGCTTGATTTGTATTTATTATAGCGGAAGCATTTTTGTTTGTCAACCGGAAAAATCAGAGACTGCGGATCCGGTAAAAATACTTATCCACCAGCTCCTGATTGTGATTGGCACAGTTCTCGTCCATAAAGGCCATATGTCCGTTGTAATAGACATCCGGCCGGAACCCGCGTTTCACCAAAATGTCCACCATCTCTACCAGGACTGCGTTCTGCAGATACACGTTGGGAATGGTGCTGGTTGAACCTACCTTCATGGGAAAACCTTCTATCTCCACAGCCGCGTCTCCGATTAAAGAACAGTTGTCCAGAACCACATCTGCCACATCTTTAAGCTTCACCCCGTCCCGGTGCTTGGTTTTTAAATAGCTGCTGTATTCTACCGCCGTAATGCCGATGACGGGAATTCCCTTTTCCTTTGCCCGCAGGGCGGCATCCACCGGCGCAATGTTATTTCCCGAATTGGAAATAATGATCATGCAGTCCTTGGGCGTAATGCGGTGATAATCCACTATCTTTTTCCCGATTCCGTAGATATTCTCTATCTCATAACTCTTGGTGATCTCAAAGCTGCCTGTAGCACTCTGCTCCAGCAGGGCGCAGTAATTGGCCGGTGTAGCCGCCCTCCAGAAAGCGTCGTCCGTCACCAGATGGGAATGCCCTGTTCCAAAACCGTAAATGATACCCCCTTTCTGGGTAGTATCCGCCAGAAGGACAGCCGCCCGTCCAATGGCCTCCTGCTGAGTTGTTTCGATTTTTTCTACAATTTCCTCCATCACTTTAAAATAAGACTTCCATGCTCTCATTCCCATGCTCCTCTCTACCCTTCCTTAAGGGTCTCCAGCAGCGTCTCATAGGACCGGCTGCGTTCAAACTTTTGTATCTTAGACTTATCTTCGCACCAGGCTGCTGCCATTTCGTAAATCTGGGTTACAATCTCCTTATCCTTCTCCCGGTTCATATTCAGAAGGAAAATGTATTTTACATTCGTCTTCTCCCACAAAACTTCATGCTTGAGACAAATAAACGCCACAAAAGGCTGAGGCGCGTCCACCCGGGAATGAAGACATGCCGTACCGTTCCCCGTCTCGTTCCCCAGATCGTAGATGCGGCCGCAGAGCTTTTCCGCCACCGGACAGGAAAACCGGGCCTGAAGCATCAGCCGGAAGCATTCTTTTGCATCCTCTCTGGAACGGCAGGAAACACCGCTTATAAAAAATTCCCGGTGCAGATACTTCTCCGGCCTTAAGCCGCTCCGGTGGCTGCTCTGAAGAAGCTTTAATATTTGACTATGGTAAGCCTCCACCTGATCCTTCACGTACACCAGAGGGACTTCTATGGGCTCATTGATGGGCACCGTTGTCACCACAATATCATCCGCTTCAAAAGGGAAATGCTCCAGTTCAAAGGCGTCGCAGGTCACAACCTCCTCCATAAAGCCTTTAAAATCCTCATTCAGCCGGTTCAGGGTCACAATCATTTCCGGCCTGCCGTAGCCGCTGACCAGAATCAGCCTCTTCTTCCGCCGATGCAGCCGGCGGCTCAGCGCCAGGTTAAAATAGACCACTAAATAGGCCAGTTCATTTTCATCCAGCCGGATCCGGAAATGTTCCTTCAAAATATCTCCCACCAGAAGGCTAATTTCCACCGCGTAGGGATAATGGCAGATATACTGCATATACTGAGGATTCCGGATAGACATGTTCAAATACAGCCGCTTCACCATAGCCTGGATATGAAGGTTTAAAAAGCTGTAGAGATCTCCGTCCTCCCGGATATTTACGGGAAACCTGGCTTCAACCTCACGGCAGAGGTCAGACATCACCCGGTCGTCCACCCGGCTGCAGACAGAAAAAACCCCGCTGCTGTCCGCAATAGCCTTGGCAATCATGTGCATGGCCAGATAAATCACCTCATCCGGCGGATAGATCACATGCAGCTGTTCTTCCAGTTTCTCCTTCAGCTCCAGGGCTGCCCGGTATTCCCGGGACGCCGTAACTTCCCGGCGGATCTTTTCATCAATCTCCACATACTGGTAGAACCGGATCCGCCGGATCCCAATCATTATGTGGATCACCATATTCTGGACGGACAGATCGGAAAACCGGATTCCGTTCCGGTTCAGAACGTGCAGAAGCGCCTCCCGGATATAGCGTATCTGATTTTGGTTGTATTCGCTTAAAAACATGGTGTTCTCGTGGGCGTAAAACACGTCTTCCGTATCCTGGAAAAAGGCCACCCGGATACACTTGCGCTTTTGCATCTCGCTTCCCTCCAGGTGAATTCCCTCATTCCCCTGGAGCATAGACATATCATAGCTTTTCAGCAAGCTCCGCACCCTCCGCACATCTTGAGAAACCGTATTCCGGCTTACAAATAGCTCATCCGCCAGATCTCCAATACGGATGGGATAATCTACCGAGAGCAGCTTGCGGATTACGTACTCCTCCCGCTCTTTCTGGGTCATAGGCAGCCGATCCATCTGCTGTCTATGAAAAGTTTTTTGAAGAGACTGAAACCGGGATTCCTCTTTTACCTGCAGGCGGTATCCGCTGCCCCGCTTTACAAGGAGTTCACAGCCAAACGAAGGCAAATCCTTCCGAAGCTCTTTTAAAATCGTCTTCATGGTCCGCACACTTACCCGAAGCTCTTTCGCCAGCATTTCACTGGTCACATAATCCTCCTGTGACTGTAAAAAAGCAAGAACCTTCATTTCTCTTTGTTGAAGCTGACCCATGATCTCACATCCTTTTCAGGTAAGACAGCCGTTTTCTTTCAGCCACGCAGTCATGCGACAAAGCCCCTCCTCAAGGGTCCTGCGGGGACAAGCCAGGTTCACCCTGAGAAAATCCGCATACGCATCTCCAAAGCCCTCCCCTGCCTGAAATTCTACATGTCCTTCTCTTTTCAGACGTTCACAGAAATTCTCCGGCATAGGAAGAGCTCCCATGTCCATCCAGCCCAGGTATGTGGCCTGGGGAATAGAAAAATCTATTTCCGGGGCTTCTTCTTTCAGATAGTTCTCCATAAACCGGAAATTTTTATAAATATAGGAAACACAGGCGTCTTTCCAGGTATCCCCGTGCCGGTATGCCGCCTTCATAGCCTCCATCGCAAACAGATTGACGCTGGAAAGCCCGCAGGCCTTGGCAATGGCGGCAAATTTCCTTCCCAGGGCCGGATTCTTTACAATGGCATAGGAAATCTTAAGCCCTGCCAGATTAAATGTCTTCGTGGCCGATCCCAGAAGAATCACCCGGTCATTCCGGCACCTGTCGCAGGCCAGTACGGACACATGCTTCGTTCCCGGAAAGACAATATCCGCATGAATCTCATCCGACACCACATAGAGGCCGTAGCGCCCGCACAGATCCAAAAGCTTTTCCAGCTCATCTCTGCTCCAGCAGCGTCCCACCGGATTGTGGGGATTGCACAGGAGGAACATGCGGATGGAGGGATCCGCTTTCAGCTTCGCCTCAAAATCTTCCAGATCCATCTCCCAGACATCCCCGTTTCTTCTCAGGGGACTGTACACCACCCGGCGTCCCAGGCTTTCCGGTGTTCGGAAGAAGGGAGGGTAAACCGGAGGCTGCACAATCACCTTCTCCTCCGGCCGCACCAGCCATTCTATCAATGTGTAAAAGCCATAGACCACCCCGGTATTCCAGACAATCTCTTCCTCACTCACTTCGATATGGTGCTGCCGGCTCTCCCAGTCAATGACTGCCCGGACCAGATCTTTTCCCACGTCCGTGTAGCCATAGACGGGATGTCCCGCACGCCGGATCACTGCATTTTGCACCTCCTCCATACAGGGAAAATCCATGTCTGCCACCCACAGGGGCACCACGTCCCGAAGACCGTACCGGCTCTCATACCGATCCCATTTGGTGCTGTCCGTATTCCTTCTGTCACATATCTGATCAAATGATAGCATTTTATCCCTTCCTTTGGCAACTGCCTCCGCTCTTAAAATTTATTCAGTGTTATCATCAAATCTTCGTCGGAATTGTCCGGAACCATTTTTCCCGTCAGCTTCACGCCCCGGTTGTTCAACTCCTTTAACTCTTCAATTTCCTCCGGCAGCAGGTTGATGGTTTTATATAGGCTCACCGTTCCCTCCCGGGCCGGCACATTCCCCACGTTGACTGCGTCGATCTCCACCCCCGCGTCGATCAGCCGCAGAACATCCGAGGGACGGCGGACTACCAGAATCACCCTTTGCCCGGCATATTTTCCGGCCGCCAGATTGGAAGCCGCCGTTTTCACATCCAAAAAGGAAGATTTCAGCCCGGCCGGCACGGCAAGCCTCAGAGCCGCTTTCTGGACCTCATTGTCATACATAGCATCGTTGGCCAGCATAATCCTGGTAGCTCCCACTGCATTGCACCAGTATACCGCCACCTGCCCGTGAATCAGCCGGTCGTCAATCCGGACATGCACAAGTCCCTTTGAAGCCATCTTTTTTCCTCCTATCCCAGTATTCCCAGCTCGCTTAACACGATACCCAGGGCCATAACAAACAGAATTGCCTTGAAAGAACTCATGCCCTTCTTCCCCAGCAGCCAGTAGATCAGGGCTACCAAAGCCACGGGAACCAGGGAAGGCATGATCTGGTTTAAAACACTTTGCAGCTCTAAAGATACCTCGCCGGAAGAGAATACAAAGGGCACCCTGGCATTGATCACGCTGGGAATCAGCGCTCCCACCACCGTAATTCCCAAAACCCCGGCAGCCGCAGTCAGACGGTTCATTTTCTCACCCATAGTTGTAATGATCCTGGTTCCTTCCCGGTATCCCAGCATCATAAACCGTCCCCGCAGAAAGGTGCGGACAGCTCCCCAAATCAGATAGAGCACAATGCCGATGGGATTGCCCTCCAGAGCCATATAAGCTCCGATGGAAAAGAAAATGGTATTTGCAATCACGCCGAACAAGGTATCGCCAATGCTGGCCAGGGGACCCATCAGCGCCGTTTTAATTGAGCTCACCGTAGACAGGGCATTTACGCCGTCCTGTTCCTCCAATGCGCAGTCAATTCCCAGGATAAGCTCTGCAAACTCCTGATGCGTGTTAAAAAACTGAAGCTGTGTCTGCAAAGTTTTTTTCATGTCTTCTTTCTCGGGGTAAAGCTTTTTCAGAACCGGCATCATGGAATAGCAGTATCCAAGCCCCTGCATTTTCTCATAGTTCCAGGCAGCCTCCCCCAGGAAATACCATCTCCAGCGCACTTTTTTCAAATCGTTTTTCGTCAATGTGTTATTCGTCATCATCCATACCTCCCGTCTCAGCTTTTGCCTCGTTGAAACCGCCCTGGCGATAGAACAAAAGCGCCAGCGCCAAACCGCAGATTGCCACTCCAAGCATGGGAACTCCCAGATACGCTGCCAGCACAAACCCCATCAGCAGATATGGAATGTATTTTTTCGTAGGCAGGTAGCGGAGCAGAATTGCAATACCTACTGCCGGGAGAAGCCCTCCTGCTACCTTCAGCCCGGAGCTTAACCATACCGGGAAATAACTTACAAAAGAAGTAACCACCTTGGATCCAAGAATCAGGCAGATAAATACGGGAACGGCACGGCTTAACCCCCACATGAGCACGCCCAGGATATTCATCATCTCAATCTTTTTTAAATTGACCTCCTCCGCATACTTGTCCGCCTGATGCTGGAAAAAGGTATTTGCAAAGCGGGCCAGAACGTCAATCTGCACCAACAGCATTCCTGCCGGCACCGCAAGGCCGATGCCGAACTCCTCTCCCTGGCCGGAAATCACCTCCAGGGCCGTTCCAATC
>ERZ779622.1198-NODE-1198-length-11293-cov-5.341876_pt1 | contig 11293 bp, 13 predicted proteins | sample MGYA00514188_ERZ779622 | MGnify/ENA primary metagenome ERZ779622 (study PRJEB29562, sample SAMEA4376702) | mouse gut metagenome | isolation source: Cecum | study: EMG produced TPA metagenomics assembly of the A DSS colitis mouse model was used to assess the...
TCCGGCTTCTGTCGGGCGTCACCGTCACAAAGCCCTCCACATCCGCTATCTTGACCGAGTCCTTGCTGGGCACGGCGCTGACACAGGCGCCGTACTTTTTCACCGCCTCGTAGGTGTCCCTGAGAATCTTTTCCGTCAGAAACGGTCTCGCCCCGTCATGCACAAATACATAGCCATCCCTGTTGGGCACTCTCATGTCTTCCGACACGATGAGCCGCATGGCGCTCGCCACGGAAGCGTAGCGCTCCTCCCCACCGGCGATCACGGTATCCACCTTGTGAAAATGATATTTTTCAACGATCTCCTCGGTCACCCACACAATATCCTTCGCGCCGGTCACCAGAATACAATCGTCTATGATGTCGGACTCTTCCACTGCCTGCAGTGCGTAACAGATGAGCGGTTTTCCGCCAAGGGGCATAAACTGTTTCGCCGCAGCGCTCTTCATCCTGCTGCCGCTCCCGGCCGCCAGAACCACCGCGGTACACCTTTTCTTTTTATCCATATCGGTCACTCCCCAAGCCTCAGATTCGGCACCGCATTCAGGTCATACCCGTGGCGCACGCCCTTTTTGAACTCATAATAACCCGCCGTCCCGATCATCGCCGCGTTGTCCGTGCAGAAAACCGGGGATGGGCTGTAAAACGCAACCCCCTCCTTTCGGCACGCCTCCACAAAAGCTTCCCTCAGGGAAGAGTTGGACGCCACGCCGCCTGCGATGGCAAACTTCCGAAATCCGTACTCCCTGACCGCCGCCATGGAATGTTCCACCAGCACATCCACCACCGCCTTCTGAAAGGAAGCGGCCACATCCGCCTGGTTTACTTCCTCCCCTTTCATCTGACAGCTGTTCAGATAGTTTAATACGGCGGACTTCAGGCCGCTGAAACTGAAATCGTAGGCCGATTCCACCACTTTTGCCCGCGGAAAATGAATGGCATCGGGATTTCCCTGTTTGGAAACTTTATCGATCTTCGGCCCGCCCGGATAACCGAGGCCGATGGCTCGCGCCACTTTATCGAAGGCCTCCCCCGCAGCGTCGTCCCGCGTCCTGCCGATCACCTCATACTCTCCGTAATCTTTCACCACCACCAGGTGAGAGTGCCCCCCTGAAGCCACCAGACAGGCAAAGGGCGGTTCAAGCTCCTTGTGTTCAATATAGTTGGCGTTTATATGTCCTTCGATATGATGCACGCCGACCAGAGGGATCCCGCCGGCAAAACTGAGCGCCTTCGCAAAAGAGACGCCGATCAGCAGCGGCCCCACAAGCCCGGGACCATAGGTGACGGCTATCGCCGTCATATGCTCCAGTTTTTTCCCCGCCTGATCGAGCGCCGCCTGCACCACCTGATTGATCTTTTCGATATGCTTTCTGGAGGCGATCTCCGGCACCACACCGCCGTAGATCGTATGCAGTTCTATCTGGGAATAGATCACATTGGAGAGAACCTCCCTGCCGTCTTTGACAACTGCTGCCGCCGTCTCATCGCAGGAACTTTCTATCGCCAGAATCCATGTTGCTTTTTCTTCCATCTTTGCCAATCCGCTCATCCCGCCTTTTCCGTTTCATCCTCCGCCGGAGTCCATCCAAGGATCTTCCATTTTCCCGTATCATCCTTGCGCAGCACATAAATTTCCCGTATCGTCATCAGATTTGTCTTCTGACGCACGGTATAAATGCATCTGATCTGCGCGCACTCCCTCCCCTGATACGTATAGTATTCCACCGCAGTGCTCGAGGAGAGCGCCACATGGGACAACACGGTCTCCGCCGCCTCAAAAGCTGCGATCTCCGCCTTCAGATTTTCCACATACGCTTCCCTGCTCTGATAACTCACAAGTTCCGCATCATACAGCTCAAGCGCCTTGTCCGCCAGTTCCTGCAATTCTGTCTCCGTCGGCTTCTCACTGTAATAGCAGTTCATAATTTCATTATAGTATTTTATCACTTCCCGGACTGTCGGCGGATAATCCTTTTCCAGGTTTTTGAGCAGTACATCCTGCACCGCCGTCGTGTCCACTTACGTCCCCGACCGAGCCACCTTATTGACCAGATAATAGTATAACGCAAATACCGTGATCACCATAACTGCCAGCACCGCAGCTGATTTTGGACCTTTTCTCATGATCCACCTCCCTATGACTACAACTCGCCGTCTTCAAACTGAAGTTCTATACTCTTTCCATCCTTCCCTGCGTAAGATCTGGGGAAAATTTTTCTCACATCATCCATAAAAGGTTCCGGTCTCGTCAGGGAGGGACTGTAGTGGGTGAGCCACATTTGACCCACATCCGCTTTTTTCGCCAGTTTCGCCGCCTCCTGAAAGGTCATATGTTTGTGATCCTTCGCCTTTTCCAGTTTATCCGCCTCGCCGTACATCCCCTCACAGATAAACAGATCGGAACCCGCCGCATGTTCCACAATACTTTCCGTCGGTCTGGTATCCGTACAATAGGTCAGTTTCAGCCCTTTTCTCGCGGGACCGAGCACCATCTCCGGCGTCAAAACACCTTTTTCCGTCTCGATCCGCTCCCCCTTTTGCAGCCGACTCCAGTACCTCATCTCGATACCCATCTCTCTCGCCTTCTCCACCTGGAAACGCCCGGCCCTGCCGAGCGAGATGCTGTATCCATAGCATACCACATTATGATTCACCCGGAAAGCCTGCACCTGCAGTTCCTCAAAGGCAAAGCTCTCCTCCGCCTCCGACAACTCCCTGCAGCGAATTTCAAAGGGCAATTCTGGTGCGATGGTCCGCAGAGCATTAACCACTCTGATCAATCCCTTTGGCCCCACCAATACCAACGGTTCCCTCCGCTCCGCGTTCCCCATCGTCAATAACATGCCGGGCAGTCCGCTGATATGGTCCGCGTGGTAGTGCGTAAAACAGATCATATCGATCGGGTTGGGACTCCACCCCTTTTCTTTCAGGGCGATCTGAGTTCCCTCTCCACAGTCTATCAGAATGCTGTGGCCGTTATATCTCACCATCAACGAGGTGAGCCATCTGTAAGGCAGGGGCATCATGCCGCCTGTTCCGAGCAAACAAACATCCAACATTCTTTTTAATCCTTCCGTTTCCACAAGATAAGCGCGTCTTCTCTCGGTCTGATGTAAAAATTTTTGCGACGCCCTTCCAAAATAAATCCCAACTTCTCATAGAGATGAATTGCCGCTTCATTGGAGGCCCGCACTTCCAGCGTAAACGCAGTGATACCCCGCGCCTCTCCCTGTCTCAGCAATTCCCTCAACAGGGTCTCCCCGATTTTTTGTCCGCGGAGAGATTCCATGACCGCCACGTTGCTGATATCTCCTTCCCCCAGAAGGTCAAAAAGTCCGCACATCCCTGCCAGCTCTCCATTTTCTCTCTCAGCCACCAGATACAGCGCGTTCTCATCAGCCATTGTATCCAGATACGCCCTCTCCGACCAGGGCTGCGAAAAACTCTCCCTCTCTATCCTTGCCACCGCCGGCACATCCTCCGCCGTCATCCTGCGGATCCTAATCTGCTCTTTTTGCGGCATTCGCTTCCTCTTTCTCTTTTCTCTCCCGCTCCGCCTGGGAGAGGCGCAGATACCCCGGCGCGTACTCCGCTGCCGACTGCATCTTCCCCTGTTCGTAATACTTCGCCGCCAGCGCCGCCACGGCTGCCGCCCGCTGCCTGTTCATATGAGCCGGCGCAAAGCTGTAGGGTATCTTTACCTGCCCTGCTATCTGCTCCCGAAACACCGGGACACCGTCCCCGAGAAATATGACACCTCTGTCAAGCTTATTGCAGCAATCCAGTATCTCCTCAATCGGTACAGCGCATTGCTCTTTTATGACATTTATGTCATATCCTTTCACACCGTTTCGCACAAACTCATACAGCCCTGTATAGACCTGATTTCTTCTGGCGTCCATCAGCGGACAGACTATCTGATCCGTCCCGTAAAGATTGTAAGAGAGCCCTTCCAGGGTCGGCACCGGGATAATCGGTCTGTCTAACGCGAAACCAAATCCCTTCGCTGTGGCGGAACCGATGCGCAGTCCGGTGAAGGAACCGGGACCGGAAGTCACCGCGATCGCATCTATCTCTTCCATATCAAATTCCGTTTTTTCCCGGACTGCCTCCAGCATTGGAAGCAACGTCTGAGAGTGAGTCTTTTTCGCGTGGATCAAAAATTCCGCCAGCGTCAGATCGTCCTCCCACAGCGCCACCGAAGCAGTCAGCCCTGAACTGTCAATCGCCAGTATCTTCATCCTTATTTACCTGTCTGATCACAATCTTCCTGTAATCAAATCCCTTTTCCAAATCTTTCTCTATGGTGATCCCGACATATTTTTCCGGCAGGAGTTCTCCAATTCGATCCGCCCACTCAACGATGCACAGGCCTTCGCCATAAAAATAATCCTCATAGCCAATCTCATCCATCTCCTCCGCACCGCCGATGCGGTAGACGTCCAGATGGTACAGGGGCATTCTGCCGCTCTCGTATACCTGCACGATCGTAAAGGTGGGGCTGTTCACCGGCTCTCCGATGTCAAGTCCCCGCGCTATTCCCTGCGTCAAAACGGTTTTTCCAACGCCCAGATCGCCTGTCAGCGTGCAGAGCTGTCCTCGTTTTGCGTCCCGCCCGATCTTTTCCCCTATCGCAAAGGTATCCTCCGGCTTATAGCTTTCATATATCATTTCTCTGATTTCCATACCCGTATTCCGCTCCTGCTCATGCCGCCCTGATCTTCACCTTATCAGGCGATACATATCTGGATATCAGCTGCACCAGCTCTCCGCTTCGCTCTCCCAGTTCCCGCTTCGGAAACAGGAACGCGTTTACTTTGGATGTGTACAGCAGAACGGTCTTTCCCGTGGAGGATGCCTTGATAACGCTCTCCCAGGGAACAAGCTGTTTCTCCTCCCCCGCAGTGATTTCCAGCCCCTCCTCCGACAATCTGTAATGCAGAGGCTTTTGAAACACGGGCGCTGCCGCCTGGCTCGCCGCTTTGATGTGGAGCGTCCAGGGGAAATATAAGATCACAAAAGCACCGATGATCAGATACAGCGGCGTCCCCGTATTAAAAAATCCCACAAGAAAAAGACAGCCCACGATCGTCCCGAACAGTCCCGAGGGCGAGGTATACGCGTGGTGGAGCTGATAATCGTATAGATCCTTTTTTGTGATCCGTATATCCAATTCCATTTCCATCTCAGAATCTCCATTTCTGCTTTCTCCATGACAGAAAAGCGCCCACATTGCAGGCGCCTTTCGCTATTGCTTCTAACATATTATAATGGATTTGTCAGGCTGTGTAAAGCCCATTCCTCTCTTTCTTTTCTATCTTCGCGGGAGTGGAATCTTTCAAAACAGGACTGAGTTTTTTATAGATCAGCAGTGTCACAACCGAAATGCTCACCCCTTTGAGCAGATTAAGCGGTGCAACCGCCAGAATGACAAAGTTTGTCACGTTGGTGATCGCCGGATTGATCGCCGTTCCCATCCCGATGATCGCGTCGAGCGGCATCCCGTACAGCTGAGCAAATTTCGGCAGCAAATACACCGCGTTGAACGCCGTTCCCACCACCGTCATCACAAGCGTTCCGGAAACGCAACCAATCACCGCATTCTTTCTCGTCTTCTTCAACAGATAGATAATCGAAGCCGGTAGCAAGAAACTGCAGCCGATGGCAAAGTTTGCGAGATCCCCCACAAAAGCGGTAGTCGTCCCTTTCATAAGCAATTTCAGCACAATCTTACACAGCTCTATCATGATCCCCGCAACCGGACCGTAGGCAAATGTTCCGATTAACGCCGGCAGCTCCGAAAAGTCTATCTTGTAGAAAGGCGGCGCAAAGGGAACAGGAAACTCAAAAAGCATTAAAACTGCCGCGATGGCCGAAAACACACCGATCACCGCTAGCTTTCTTGTGGACAGTACCCGCTCCGTGTCGCCTGACACTTTCTTCGCCCACTTTTCCGCGGCGTACGCCACCAAAAACAGCGCGCAGATCAGCGCCAAAAACTCCAATAAAAACACCACATTCTCCTGAATACTCTGTAACAGTTCGCTCATTTTTTCCTCCTATCCCAGTTCCGCGTATATCCTGTCAGCACACCTTGATTTAAGAGAATTTCCCGCTGCTTCCGCATCGGTAAATCCTCTTGTGCTCTTCCCGGACATACGCTGTTTTTCCCAGTTCCACTCAGGCATTAAGAAAGCCCCGCACAGAATCCATGCGGGGCAACGCTGCAAAATTATCATCTGACACCGCTCTCTCCGCGCGATACCAGACCTCTCTCTTTTACAGTTTCTTCTTTCATCCAGACTTTACTGTCGGTTTTGGATTCTCACCAAATCAGCCATTTGCATGGGTCGTAGACTCACCGCCGCTCCACAGTCTCTTTGCGGAAAGCGTATCACTACCGGTAGGGAATTGCACCCAACCCCGAAGAACTTTTTTATATTGTTTACGTTGATAGAATACCACTATACGGGAAAAAAATCAAGCCCTTCTTCCATTTTCTTCGGCAAAAAAGAACTGCCGCATGATATGCGACAGCTCTTTTTTCATTTTTCCGATCATCCGGAAACACTTATTTGATGTTCTGTTCGTAGTTCTTTACCATTCTCTTAACCATTTCGCCGCCGATGGAACCAGCTTCACGGGAAGTCAAGTCGCCGTTATATCCCTCTTTCAGGTTGATACCCATCTCAGATGCAACTTCCGTTTTGAATCGGTCCATAGCAGCCTTTGCTTCAGGCACTGCCATAGAAGAATTTTTGCTATTAGCCATTTTTTCATACCTCCATATTTTTCTTGCTATTCAAAGTTTCAGATAAGCCTTTGTGACTTATCCTGTAGTTATTATTGACAGCCTTCTTTTAAATATGTTGGTAATGAATGGTATTATTTATTCTCCGATTTTTCACACAAATATTCTATCACATTTTTTCTTGTGATAATCCCGATAAAGCATTTCTGTCCGTCGATCACCGGCACAAAATTCTGCTGCACGACCTTGGAAATGAGATCCTCCATTTTCGCGCCCACACTCACCGGCTGGTTATCGCGATGCCGCTTTATCTCCTTGATGCGGATATCTTCCGCATTATGTAAATTCAGATTATGGCGGTTTTTGATATCCCAGAGCAGATCTCCTTCCGTGATGGTGCCCCTGTAGGCGCCCGTCACTCTGGATATCATCGGAATCGACGCGTATCTGTGCGTCTCCATCACATCTAACACCTGCCGCAGCGAATCGTCATCATATACATAAATGCATTCGCCCTTCGGTTTCAAAAAAAACAAAATATTCATTTCTCACCTCTGATAGACAATCTTCTCCGCCATCGCCTGAGCCGCTTCCCGCCCCTCATAACGCTCCAAAATGGAGAGAGCAAAGGGAATCGCCGCGCCCATTCCCCGGCCGGTCGTAATATTTCCGGAGACAACGCTGGGATCATACATTACTTCCGCGCCCTCCAGCTGGTCTTCCATGCCCGGGAAACAGCACGCCTGCCTGTCCCGCAGATGTCCCCTGTGCCCTAAAATGCTGGGCGCCGCGCAGATCGCGCTGACAGGACGGCCCTCCTTCACGAAAGCATCCACCTGCTTCATCAGATCCTTACACGCCTCCAGATTTTTTGTCCCCGGCATACCGCCCGGCAGCACGATCATCTCCACTTTGTCAAAGTCCACTTCCGACAACAGACAGTCCATCTTCACCGTGATCTGATGAGAACCCGTCGCTTCCCGTCCCCCCGTGATGGACACCATCTTCACAGGAATCGACGCCCGCCTCAAAATATCCACCACGGTGAGCGCTTCTATCTCCTCATAACCCTCGCCAAAAAATACACAAACATCGTTCATGACTGCTATCCTCCACTTTTTTACCTTCTGTTTCTATATATTTTAGTTTACCATTTTATAAGACTTTATCCAATGGATTTGATGTTAAAAATTTGTAAATATTTTCTTATTTCTGTAAAAATGTGGTACACTTATAAAACAAGATAAAAAAGGAGATTCCCATGGAGATCGAACGCAAATTTTTATTGAAATGCATACCGGAAAATCTGGAGAATTATAGCTGCCATCTGATCGAGCAGGCATATTTATGCACAGAACCTGTCGTGCGCATCCGCAGGCAGGATGAAGAATATTATATGACTTATAAAGGAAGCGGCATGATGAGCAGGGAGGAATACAACCTTCCGCTGAATAGAGAAGCCTATGAGCATCTGCTGCCAAAAGCTGACGGCAATGTCATATCCAAGAAAAGGTATCTGATACCTTTGTCGAATGAGGAGATAAACCCCGAATGCCTGTCACTTTTAAACGGCGCTTCCCTCACCGTAGAACTGGATGAGTTCGCGCCGCCCTTTGCGCCTCTTCTTCTTGCGGAAGTTGAATTTCCGAATGAAGCGGCGGCGAATGCTTTTCGGATGCCGGAGTGGTTCGCCGAGGATGTGACGCAGGATGTCAGATATCATAACTCCCATATGTCCAGACAGGTATTTTCCGATGCCTGAGTCCCGGCAAATATGTTTTTATCTCATTTATTGCCGCACGATAAAAGCATCCCTCGACATTTCAGTTAATCTCCGCTTCCCACAGTTCCTCCCCGTATTGTACCAGAACCTTCCCATACACATGCTCATACCCATGATGTTTCAGCGTTATAGAAACTTTCCCGTCCTTCCACACCACATGATACAGATTGTACTCCCCGTCCCGGCAGGCGAAATCCTCCCCGTTGTCCTGATAGTGGAGATATTCCCCCTCTCCCGGATACACCCTGAGAATCAGTTCCCTGTCCTTCTCCTTCGACACATGGTCCATCTCCGCATAGTGCGGTATAATGCTGCCCGCCTTCACAAACAGGGGACTCTCATCCAGCGCGGCCTTTCTGATCACATACTGTCCGCCCTCCAGTTTCTCGCCGCTCCAGTAATCATACCACTCGCCCTCCGGCAGATAGACCATCTTTCTCGTGGCGCCCTGCTCCACCACCGGCGCCGCAAGAAGGCTCTCCCCGAGCATAAACTGCCCGTTCATGTTCCGGGTCTCCTCATCTTTCTCATACTGCAGAACCATCGGGCGCATCAGCGGCAGGCCGTTCTCCTCCTGCTGTCTGAACAGATCGTACAGATACGGCAGGAGCGCATACCGCAGTTTTAAATATTTCCTGTGAATCTCCAACGTCTCCTCATCAAACGTCCAGGGCTCCTGTACCCTGTTTCCGAAAGAACAGTGGTTTCTGCAAAACGGCGACAGGCTTCCCAGCTCGATCCAGCGGCACAGAAGCTCCTTTGTGGTATCCGCGCCGAAGCCGCCGATGTCCGATCCCACATAAGGCATACCGCTCAGCCCCAGATTACAGAGCTGGGGGATCACCATCTGCAAATGCGCCCAAAGACTCTGGTTGTCCCCCGTCCACGCCATAGTATATTTCTGGGAACCGCTGTAACACGCCCTTGTGATCACAAAGGGACGTTTTCCGGTCAACTCTTTTAATCCCGCATAAGTTGCCCTTGCCATATTATGCCCGTAAACGTTGTGCACCTCGCTGTGGCATGTTTTTCTCTCCTCCTCGTGAAACACCACGTCCTCCGGCAGTTCCCCGTTGAAGCTGGCGGGTTCGTTCATATCATTCCAGATACCCGCAATACCGTTTTCCATCAGATACCTGTGATTTTCTCCCCACCACTTCCGAACCTCTCTCCTGCCGAAATCAGGATATACCGCCGCCCCGGGCCAGACCACATTCTCGTAGGTATCGCCCTCCGGCGTTGTCGCGAAATATCCTTTTTCCAGACCCTCGTCGTAGACTGCATATCCCGCGTCCTTCTTGACGCCAGGATCGATGATCGTCACAAGGCGCATCCCCATCCCGTTCATCTCCTCTGCCAGTCCTCTCATATCCGGGAATTTCTCCTCATCCACCGTAAACACCCGGTATCCCCGCATATAGTCGATGTCCAGATGAACCGCGTCGCAGGGAATCTCATGCTTTCTCATGTTCTCCGCGATCCCCCGGACATTCTCCTCACAGCAGTACCCCCAGCGCGACTGGTGATACCCTAACGTCCAAAGCTGCGGCAGCGGCGCTGTGCCCGTCAGGTAAGTATATCCCCTGACCACATCCGCCATGGACTCTCCGCCGATAAAATAATAATTCAGGTCCCCTTCGTCCGCCGCAAAGAAATAGTAATCATCCGATTCCTTGCCAAAATCAAAAAAAGTCCTGTAGGTATTGTCAAAAAAAAGCCCGAACACTCCGTCCTGCTTCAGCGTGATAAAAAACGGTATGCTCTTATACAGAGATTTATAAGAATCTACATGGGGGTTCGGATCATCGGTATTCCAGGACACATACTCATACCCCCGCTTGTTGAGAAAACCGGTCTTATCCCCCAGCCCGTAAAAGCAGTCTCCCCGGTCCATCTTTCTCACAACCTGAACCCGGTGCTCCACCCCGCTGTCCTCAACGGTGTGTCCCTCCTGCTCCATAAGCTGCCGCATCTGATCGGAAAGCTTCTTTGGCGGTTTTCTCTCCCCGCGGTAGTCCATACAGAGCGCCTTCCCGCCCTTGTCGTAAAAATCGCACCTGGCCTCATCCCCGACCTCAACAGTCAGCTCCTCTGTGAAAATTCTCACGCCGCCTTCGGACGCCTCCATTCTGACAGATATGTCAGTTCTTTTATCCCCTTCTATCGCATGGGACGCAGGGCGGACGCCCGAAAGATCAGAAAATATCCGGATGATAAGATCCGTGTAGGCCGTCACCTCCAGCTCCCCGTTTTCGAACGTGATATAAACCGATGTACCCTCCTGCCTTGCCTCCACAATTTTTCCGTAAGATACCTTTTTCACTGCAGAATCCCTCTCTACCAATTTCATTAGTGCCTGTCATATAATCTCGCCAGTTCAGCCATCTGATCCGCCAGCTCCCCGGTCAGTTCTCCGGGCAGCAGCCTCCACTTCCAGTTTGTGCCCAGTGTGGAGGGCAGATTCATCCTCGCCTCATTGCCAAGCCCCAGATAGTCCTGTATCGGGACAACCGCCGTTTCCGCGACAGAGGAAAGCGCCGCTCTGATCATCCCCTCCCGGATGTCCTTTCTGCGCTTTACAGCAAGATACTTCCCGGCAAAAGAAACGCTCTTTCTCTTCGCACTCCCAAGCCAGCCCTCGATCGTATCGTTATCATGGGATCCCGTATAAACCACCGCGTTCTTCCCATAGTTATGGGGCAGAAACTCGCTCTCCGATCCCCCGTCAACGGCAAACCGCAGCACCTTCATCCCCGG
>ERZ779622.1200-NODE-1200-length-11287-cov-6.417379_pt1 | contig 11287 bp, 14 predicted proteins | sample MGYA00514188_ERZ779622 | MGnify/ENA primary metagenome ERZ779622 (study PRJEB29562, sample SAMEA4376702) | mouse gut metagenome | isolation source: Cecum | study: EMG produced TPA metagenomics assembly of the A DSS colitis mouse model was used to assess the...
AGGTGCTGGAGGACGCCGGTGCTTTCATTTTCCGTGATCTTGAAATCCCTGCTTGTCATACGCACGATACCGGGGATGTCATGGGTATCCATGGCGGCCTCTTTAGCCGTCTGCATCAGTCCCACGACCTGGGAAAAACGGGTCTCTTCCACAACGGCTTTCACGGTATCCTGGATTTTCAGCAGGAAAGCCTTATCGTCAGCCGCCAGTGTCTGTTCAGAGTAGAGCAGGAAGTTTTCGTCAGCCTCGTTGGCCCTGCCAACATGGTTCCGCCTGGTCCTGGCATCGTTGACGATCATGCCGTTCCTGCAGACAAGCCGGTAGACAAGGGGCTGGATGTTGACTGCACCCATGCCGGTCTCGCTGTTGGAAATGATGATCCCTGCCTGCACAATGTCCCCGGGGGAGACTTCGGCGGTCAGCCGTTCATTGACGACTTTTAAGTACATCCGGCTTTCTGTGATCTGGCAGCTCTCAAAGCGGGCTCCGTTTATTTCTGACAGGATAGGAAGGACAGCAGTTGCCACCTCCATGTTGTCAATGCGTTTATAGCGCCTGCTTAAGAAAGCCCGTGCCGTGCCGCCCATTGTACGGAGCATCCGTGTGGATGGTGTGCGTTCCAGCCATGCGTTGACGTTCTGTGTCAGCAGGTCAGGGTATTCCGAGAGCATCTTGTCATAGTAGGATGCCGGGATGTTCAGATGCGTGCCAAACTGGCGGTGGGCGATAGTGCCGATCTCCAGCGGCTCCACAGGTTCCGTGCCGTTGTCATACATATGGAGATAGACCTGGCTGCCGCAGGTTTCCATCTTCAGGTTCCTGGTATCTACCAGATAATCCTCTTTCAGTTCGTTCTGCCGCGTGATCTCAGCGGCCATTTCCTGTAAGGAAAGACCTTCTTTCATTCGGGTTCGCTCCTTTCTTTACTTTTTTGTGCGCCTACCATGAGACCTGGATGCCCGCAGCCGTAACTTCTGCAGCCAGGCCGTTTCTTTCAAAGACCTGTACCAGCCGGTCCCAGTAGAGTTTCTCGGGAAAGTTGTCAAAATGCTCTTTGGCGACCTCCGCTTTGTCCTCTGTCACGCAGATGTCCCCATTTTCATGGAGTACCATGCGGCTGTGGCCGCGGGAATTCAGGTCGGCAACAAGAGTCTCCAGTACCTTTCTCCCGTGTACCTCATACCATATCTGCGGATCGACAGGCTGTTTGTTGGGGGGTATTTTACCCTCCGCAGGTTCCTGTTTTCCGGATGCGCTTAAGGGAACGATCTTTACCATGTCGCAGTGTATGTTTGCCTGCCGGTCTATCCTGATATCGGCATGGTCAAAGTCAGGCACTCCGAATACACGGATACGCCCCACGCCGCCATAGAGGATGATCTTTTCAGGTTTCTGGCTGAGCCATTCCCAGGTCACATCGGGGTAAACTGACCGCAGGTAAGCGGAAATGCGGTGGTTCACATGGCGCAGTAAAAGCTGCTCCGCAGGGGAGCCGTCTGCGTCTGTAAGCCGGAACAGCTCCGGTGCGGCATTTTCTTCACGGTGCCTTGCCCGCTGCCGACGGGTTCCGGTTCGTCTGTGACGTTTGATACGTGGGGAGAGCAGGCATACTGCCAGCCATATGCCCCAAAAGGCAAAAACGGCGAGCAAAAGCCCGGTTCTCAGTCTGCCCTGTGCCAGCGCCAGGATGGCGATCACCACTCCGATCAGGAGTCCGAGGCTGTTCCAGGGTGTTTTGTCATTCTTCATTTTGCATACTTCCTTTCCTGTTTTTTGCAACAAAAAAAGGAACCGTGGCCGGGTTTCAGATTCTTTCTGAAAAACCGGTACGGTTCCTCTTTTATGGGCCGGGGCAGTAAACTACTCCGGCAGGGGGTTACGGCTGCCGTCCAGGATCTCCGGGGGAGATGGGGCTGCCGCAGTTTCAGGGCCATTTGGGATAGCTGTGTGGCGTTCCCCGGAATGGTGCCCGGGAACAAAACCAAAGTTGGTGAGGTACACCTTCAGCAGCATGGTTCTGGCTTTTCCCTGGTCCGTGGTGCAATCCACAAGTTCCATTGTGCCGGTGAGCCAGAGCAGGGTGCCCTTTTTGACGCCCAGCCTTTCAAGCCGGCTGACATCCTCATTCCAGGCCCATACCTGATAAGATTGTGTCCTGCCTTTTCCAACCTGTTCGGTCAGACGGAAACACACATAGACGGACTTGGATTGGCTTGTTTTTACTGCAAGGTCCTCCTCAATGCGGCCCAAAACAAAAATCTGTGCCATTACACTCCTTTCTGCCATTGGCTTTATTATCTATAAAAAAAGTGCCAGGAGGAGATACCAGCCATAAGGGCATGGTAATACCACTGACACTTGCATACAAACTTAACAGCGTGTGCAATGCGGATAAAACCGCTGATCCCAAAGAGGGAAACGCACAAAAATCAATTACAAGGAAAGTATAACACTATATATTGTTGCTGTCAAGCGTAGATATACCATATATAGATATAAACCGTGGCAATCTCTATAGTCTGTCATATAATAAACAGGGAGTAGCGGTTTATTTTTCTTCACCATATGAAATTTTTTCTGCAATTACTTCTTCAAAGCCCAGAAATACATTGGTGGAGAGTGCCGCGTCCAGATAGTCATTGCCCAGCCGGGGGGCGGAATTGCTCCGGAAATAAAAATGATACCATGTGCCGGGCTTTATCTTTGCCTGCGTCCCCAGGAGCAGGGCAGTCTCGTTTCCGTCCGGAAGTGCCAGATGCACTTTTCTGTACCGGCGGAAAGGAGGCTGGGAAACGGAGGTACAGATTCCGGTGATACACTCATAATGCCCTGTTGAAATGCTCCGCCAGAGCATCCCGCCCTTTGAGAGGCACCACAGGAACAGGATGCCGCCAAGGATGAGCAGGGTACAGTCTTTTGAAACGGCATAGACAATGAGAGCCACCATGCCGATCCCGGCACCCGTTATAATAGTAAGCGCTGCTTTGCCCCGCAGCGCAGGGGGAATCGCATTCTGCTTTTCCATATGTGTCAAATCCTTTCAAAAATGATCTGCTGGCGGAGGTAAAGGTTAGCCACGGCCAGTGTGACATCCTTTGTACAGGGTGAGGATTTCATAAGGCTGCTGATGTTGTCGCTGGTGGTATCGCTGTCATCATACAGCCTGTCCATGATGCTGTTTTCGTCAGGCAGGCAGTGGATATCCCGCTCCAGGCATCTGATGATCTCTGCGGTGGACAGGAGTGCCTGCCTGGCCAGATGTATTACTTCTGCTTCGCCGGATGTACGCCGGTCTCGCCGGAACAGTTTCCAGGCGGCGGAAAAAGGTACATGGCTGAACAGGACAAGTTTCAAAAAGGCAGCAAGCCGCAGGGGGAAGCCGGTGTCCGTGGGGATGATATACAGGGAAGATATCAGGTCATACAAAGCGTCATACTCTGTTTCGCCGCTGCCTGAAACCAGCAGTCCCCGTACTAAGAGCCTTTCCACACAGGATTCCCAGGACCGGGTTACAGGAGAACCTGATTTCTTTATCATTTCCTCATAAAGTGTGCCGATTTCCTCTTTCCGGACGATCCGCCAGTTCAGGATGGTCCATACCACCATTTCCTGTATATCTACCATGTATTCCTTTCCGCCGAGCACAATAACAGGGCAGGAACGGCCGCAGCTGTTGTGTTTCCGCTCAAAGCGTCCGATAGCGGTGTAGAGAGTGTTTGTGTTAAGCATCATAGAAAATGACCTCCTCATTTTATATATTTGTGTTATGGAAGATTTATCCGGGGGCTATGTAATGCCCGACAGGAACAGGGGATCCTTGCGGAGTTTCTGCCTGGAACGGGCGATCCATGCGCCGACATGGGAGGGCGGCACGTTGTACAGCTTTGCAATCTCTGTAATGCTCATTCCCTTGATCTTCAGTTCCAGTGCCTGAATGCCCAGCCTTGCGACACCATGATAGTCGTTGGTGCGGGATTCCAAAAGCTGCATGACTTCCAGCATGGATATGCGGGATTCAAAATCATCCGCCTGTTCCAGAACGGCACCGTCAGCAGTCAGCTCCCCGTGTTCCCCTATACCCAGGCGGGTGAAACGGCGTTCCCGGCGGCATTGCTCGCGGCAGTAAGAGGTCAGCCCGTTCCGCACTACTTTTTTTGCGTAGGTTGGGAACTTGGAAAGGGCGGGATTATAGGACGCTGCGGCGTGGCAGAGCCAGATGCAGCCCTCCTGGTACAGGTCGTCATAGCCAAAGCCATAGATGGTTTCATTGACGTGGAAGCTTTCCCGGATGGTCCAGCGTACAACAGCGAGGTTTTCGGTCACCATCTCCTGCTGCTCCTTTGTCAGGGGTACGATACGTTTCATCAGCATCCGCCTCCTTTCAGGCTGTCATGGGTGGATAGGATTCCAGTGTCTGGTGACAGAGGGAAACCACCCTGTCACACATCTGCTCAGAGAACAGGCCGATATGTGCCTGCTCCTCGCTAAGTCCCAGTTTCCCCTGCATCCAGAGGTAAGCAGCCCATTTTTCCATGTGCCGGGATCGCTGGAGTTCCTGCAGGGCGTGATGGGCAAGTATCCTTTTATGACGCAGGTTCCTGTTTGCAAGGGTACCCATGGGGCTTTTGTCGCTCTTATGGGCAGCCACATAAGCGTCGCATTCCGGCCAGCGGGAGCAGACATACAGGTAGCGCCCTTTTTCCATTGTGGAAGTACCGTGTACCATGCTTGCAGGCCGGCAGTGGGCAGGGGAGCCGCAGTAGGGACAGTTGATCTGGTATTTCTTCATTTTCATTTTGGTTTCACCTCGTTTCTATGTTGTGTTATGGCAAAGTTTCTTGCGCTCATATCTTCATGGGCATGGGAATAAATCCTGATTTTGTCATTTCTTTGAAGAGCCGTCATCCTTATGCCCGCATAGTTGTAGTGTGGGGCAGTCTGTCTGTGAAACGGTATGCCACTCGATATATAGGGAGTAGAGGGTTTCAAACTTCTGCCGTTCCATAATGCTCAGGCATTCTTCCGGCCCTATGTTTTCCCCGGTCAGGGAGCGCATCACATTTGCCGGTATCAGGATTGGGCGGCCGTCTGCATCCGCTGTCATCAGGAAGTTTCCGCAGTTTGGATGCTGTGCGCAGGCACTATTCCTACAGGAAAGATACAGGGCGTTGTGCCAGTTGCCCCGGACTGCTTTCAAAAATTGATAGAGTTCGCTATTGTTTTGTTGGTTTTTCACTCTTTACCTCCATTACCGCACATTCAAAGTCAAAAAAAGGGATCAGACGCAGATTTTTTACGTCTGATCCCAAATTTTTTTGCCTGCTGCTCATCTTAACTGAACAATGAGTTGATTACCTCTGTGATCCTGGGGATAACGGTGCCGTTGAAGATCGCTGTCAGTGCTGCCAGCAGCAGTGCGCCGAGAACAACAGCGATGATGATCTTTACCGCATCCGAGATGTAGAAGTCGCCGCGCTGGTTGGAAAGTGCCCTGCGGGCACGGGAAATGAAACGGCTGCAGCCGCCCTTGATGATTTCTTTTGCTTTTCTCATGGAAAACCTCCTTAAAATGGTTTTAGACATATGGTTTATAAGTGTCAGTGGTTGCATCTGACAGACAGCTACAAAAAGCCGCTGTGGTACATGTTACCGCCTCCTTTGCAGGATATATTATGTAAACAGGCCCGGCCGGGCAGATTTACCGTTGCCGGTTATCCGAAGAAAGCCCCCAGGGAGCCAAGTACTTCCGTACACAGCACCACCAGATAGATGATCATGATACAGATCAGCATCATCATGGAATAGCGCTGCATTTTTTTAGGGCGTTTGGCCGCCTCTTTTTTCAGGTTGTTCTGCTCGATCTGCCGCATATCAAAGCAGATCATTTTGAAGTACATCCGTTGGTCGTCTCCCCTTAAGACTCCCACCAGCCCCCTTATCACGTCAGAGAGCATGGGGCTCCCGATACGGGTCTCGAAATGTATCAGGGCATTCTCATAATTGCCGGTCTTCATATCCGCAATGGTCTGGTCCAGCTCCGCCCCAAAATCCTTGCCGGCCACCCGGCGGTAGGAAGTCAGGATCTTCAGTACATCCCTGTCATTTTCCAGGTTCTGCCCTATAGTCAGGGCAAAGCGGGGAATCTCCGCCTCAATGAGTTTGCGCCGTTTCTTTACAAAATCAAAAGCTGCATAGTAAGTGGAGAACCACAGCGCCACTGCCAGCCCCACAAGGATGGGGACGGAAAGCGGGATAACGAACATCAGGGGGAGGGTGCACAGGGCAACGGCGCCGGCAGTCACCCACGCTTTGGCGGTGTAGACCTCGGGGGTCATTTCCAGCCCGGCGATATGCAGGGCAGCCTGCAGTTTGCCTCGTTTCAGCCTGTCCAGGCGTAAGTAAGGTGCAAAAAAGGAGGCGATCCTGGTAAGGTAAACATCCAGCAGTTTCTCATTTTTTACACCCCTCTGTTTCCGTGCCAGCATCATCATCCTGGAGGTCCTGCGGGTGGGTATGTCCGCAAAAGCGCAGGACAGGTTATATACCGCAAAGCCCAACAGGATGATTGCGATAAAAGCAAGGATCGTCATGTTACGTCACCTCCGTATTCAATCGGTTTGCTCAGTTTCATGATCTGCGTCAGCGAGAACAGGATGATAGCGGCGCAGACTGCCAGGGCAATCTTGCCCGGCGTGGTGTAGATCAGGGTATGGAACCAGTCTTTGTTGAGGAAATATAAAAGCGGCACATTTGCAATTACCAGGAACATCATGGTGACGGCCTCCCGCCTTGGTTCCTGCAGCATGGCCTCCAGTTCAGACTGAACCACACGCACGTCAGAGAACTTCTGCACAATGGTAGGCAGGGTGTTCTTCATGGAGCGGTCAGACTGGCACTGTATCAGGATGTTGGCCCACTCATGGAAAACACGGTTGGGGATCTTCATCTTCAGGCTGTTGATGGCGCTGGTGGTGTTGGCATTTATCAGCTCGCTTTCATAGACAAATGCCTCAAAAGTGGCTTTCACCGGTTCATTGATATACGCCAGGTTCTCTTTCACGGAACGTATCAGGTCCTCCGTCCGCAGGTAGGAAGTGGTGATGATGGAAATGGCGGTCTCCAGTTCCTCGTTCAGGTGCTTTTTATAACTGGCGGCAGTGCTGCGCAGATACCAGATGGGGATAAGGGAAAAAGCAATCCCCATGACAGGAACCATGTAGACATTGCCTATCAGCAGTGCCAGAACCGCCCCTACTGCGAACAGGATCAGGGTGAGGCGGGTGATGGACTCATAACTGCCGGCACGCCCGGTATCCTTCAATATCTGTTTGATCTCATAGTCCTGGTTAAAAAAGCCCTTGGCAGGGGTGCCCATCAGGACATTTAACTCATCTGTCAGTGTTGCTGTTTTCTGCTGTGACTTCATAATGGCATCCATGAAATCCTTAGGTCTTACCCCAAACAGGGTACACAGCCCCACGGCAATCAGCAGAAAACAGATCATATATATCCAGTGCATCAGTCCACCTCCTTCGTTTTTGTAAATTCCTCCAGTTCCTTATGGGAGATGCCGTTATCCAGCAGCCTCTTTTTTAAGGTGTCGGAGATAAGTCCCATCTTGCGGTGGCGGCCTACCACACGGGTACTCCCATCAGGCTCTGTGATGTTGTCCACCACTTCGTATTTGTAGAGGGAGCGGTAAAGCAGGTGTCCGTCCTGATAGTCTTTCCCCTCAATGATCTCCATGATCTTACGGGAGCGGTCCTCCAGCTGTTTTGTAAATACTACCACAGGATAAGCCTCCACCATGATCTGCATCAGGATGGAATCATCCATGTTATATTTTCTTTTGGCAAGGGTCATCATCCTGCGGTAAGTGCTCTCGCAGGAGTTGCTGTGGATGGTGGTGCAGACCGTGTGGCCTGTGCGGGAGCTTTCGGCGGCGGACAGGCTTTCAGCGGCAGAGCGCATTTCCCCGATCCCGATCACATCCGGGTGTTTGCGGAGTACCCTCTCCAGAAGGAAATCCTGATTGATGTTCATGGAGGCATTTTCGTGGGGCCTTGTGAGGAGATGGACGACAGAGTTTAAGATATTGCCGTCCGCATCCCTTTTTACCAGATCAAACTCCCGGGAACCTTCCTCAATGGTGATCAGGCGCCGGTTATTGGGGACATTTGATAAAAGCCATGCCATGACCGTGGTTTTTCCTGAGCCGGTGGAGCCTGCAATGCAGACTGACACGCCATAACGGATGCAGGCTGTCAGGAAATGGAGCATTTCTGCCGTGGCGCTTCCGGACTCCAGCAGTTTCTGCTCGGAAACGGTCTGCTGGTTGACGATCCGGATGGAGGCGTTTACCCCGACTTCAGGGTCTACAATGGGTGTCTTATCCACCGAAATACGGATGTTCTTATCCAGAAAGCCCAGCACGGAGGGCATGGTGTCGTCAATCACCATGCCGCAGGCGTTCAGCATACGCCGGACCACATCTATTGCGTGCTGGGGCGATGAAAACCTGTCAGGGATCTTGACGCTGCGCCCGCTGCTCATAATGACCTCAATATCGTTGTAGGCGTTGATATTGACCTCCTCCACACCGGGCCTGTAGATCCATTTCTTCAGGAAAGAGTACCCTGCCATGTCCTCATAGAGCTTGGCGCACAGATCTTCCGTATTCATCCCGTCTACTGCATACTTGCGCTTGGCGAGATACTGTATCATCAGTTCCTTCAATAATGCGCTGGCACGTTCCGAGTCGCTTTCACCGGCGCCGGCAATGGTAGAGGCATGGTTCTCGGAAAAATACCGCTGCACGTCCTCCAGTATCTGTTCATAGGTCAGTCCACCGCCGGCAGTCTGGGCAAAGAAAATATCATTCAGGTTATTCATCAGAAAGTTCCTCCTCATCTTCCGTGCCTTCTGTGACATCCGCTGCAGGTACTGCCGTGTCCTGTGCCAGTCCGGGTTCCGCCTGTTCCATGAGCTCCAGCACCTTATTTAACGCTGCGGTGTACTTGGCATTGCAGTATTTAAGCGCCTGGAACATCCCGCCCTCCGTGGCGCAGCGGTCAATCTCCTTGCCGTAGGGCAGCAGACCGTCAAAACCGCCTATGATATAGCCCATCTCGTCAAAGGCATGGAAAGGTCGTGCCATACCCGCAAAAGTCAGGTGCCTGTCATAATGGAAACGCTCGTCTGTCAGGAGGGGCTGGTGGGCTTTTAAGTAATTGACACCTTTCAGGTCCGGCGTGAGGATGCGGATCACCAGGTCGCCGGATGCTATGGCCGCAGGAGTGAACACGTTTGTCATGTTGGAGCCGCAGTCCAGGATCACAAAGTCCACCAGTTTTGCTGCGGCGGATACCAGCTGCAGCACCATGTTGAAATCCGTTTCAGGGTAGCTTAGGGGGTTCTCCCCGGCACTGTATCCCATAAGCCCGATAAAGGGGTATGCCTTAAGGACGGTCACATGGCTGGCTACAAGGGAGGTGTCGATCTCCACGCTGCTCAGTACCTGCCCGAGGGAGACTCCTGTTTCAATGAGCTGTTCAGGCAGCCAGATGGGGAGCATGGGGGTTCCTGCCTCCCCGTTTATGATGATCGCCTTTCTTTTGTCGCGGGTCAGTGCCTTGGCAAGAATGCAGCAGAACATGGATTTGCCGCTGCCGGGGCTGCCCCAGACCGTGATAACTTTTCCCATAATCTGTCTCCTCCTTTCGGTCAGTGTTGTGCGGCATTCGGTCCGGCATCTGTGCTGCCGCCGTCTGTTTCTGCGCTGTTTTCTTCGGGAGGAATTTCTGCCGGTTCCCCGTCAGTCTCCCTGTTCCCGTCATCTGCAGGTTCTGTTTCTGCCAGCGTGTCGGGGTAATAGATTTCCAACAGGGTCTGTGCCTGCTGCGCCAGCAGTTCCTCCGCCAGTGTATCGCTGCCTCTGGAGATCAGGGCTACATGTGCAACGCCGTCATTTTCTAGTTCCGTGATGAGACGTGCCTGTTCGGGGCTTGCCAGCACGGTGATGGTGGCAGACTGCTGTTTTTCCTCGTCCTGTGCCAGTTCCCTGGTGTTATCCACGTTGACTCCGCCAGCGTCCGTCACGGAAAGCACACGGACATACCGCAGTTCCGGCACCTCCTGGGCCGTGTCAAGGAAGTGGTAGATACGGATGATGTCGCCAGGCTGCAGCTTGTCGGAAAGGCCGGATGCCAGGGTTTTGACCGTCAGGGAGATGGCTGTCATGCCGGCGGGGATGTTGCTTAAAGCCGTATCGGAAGAGATGGGGATCAGGCTGATCTTGGTGGTGAGGATGTAATCCCCCTGTGCAAGGTCAGCGGTGGCGTAAAGTCCGTCCACATCCTCCAGGGAGTGGGCAATATTGGAAGGAAGGTTAAAGCTCCCCACCTCCACGACCTCGGTATTGGAGGCGGTGATCTGCTCGCCTTTCAGCACCGGCTGCGTGATCCGGACGATCTCGGTCTTGCCGTTGGTCTGCCTGGCGATGGTGGGCAGGGCGACAAAGGCAATGATGGCTGCCAGCAGGAGGCTGAGCAGGCCAAACAGAAAGCGGTTATTCAGTTTCATAATGGTTCATTCTCCTTTTTTAAATTTGGGGTTCCGTATATTCCCTGCAAGCATATGAGCTTGGTAATTATCTGAACGCTCTGGTTCTCGGATATTGTTCAGTGCATTTCCGGGAATATGCTTTTTTATGTGATTAAGGCAATCAGCGTAGCCAGGCTGCCTGCCGCCATAAATGGGACAAACGGTATGGAAAGGGTTTTATCCCTGCGCCTGCAGCCAACCACCAGGGCTGCCGCCGCAGACAGCAGGGAGGCGGACATCAGGATTGCCAGCATACGGTACGGGCCATAGATAAAGCCCATGGCAGCCGCCAGCTTGATGTCACCGCCGCCCAGCCCGTTCCCGCCTTTGGAGAGCAGGGCGGCAGTCAGCAGGATCAGGAAACCTGAAGCGCATCCTGCCAGTGAAAAGCAGAGCGCCGCCCCGAAAGAGACGCCTGCGGTCCACATATGCACCGGCAGGGCCGCAAGGGCAGCAGGGCAGAAAAAAGCGAGTGCCCGGTCAGGCACCCGCCTTGTGTAAATGTCATATGCCGCAAAGCCTGAAATGCAGCAGAATACCAGCGTTTCATAGGATAAGGCGATCCCGTCACTCACGGTTTGTATACCAGTCGTCAAAGAGGCTGCCATGTATGGTGATGCAGTCGTTTAAATTGACGGACAGCATCCCGTCCGGTGTCCAGGTATCCCACACCTGGGTATAGACC
>ERZ779622.1202-NODE-1202-length-11282-cov-5.580654_pt1 | contig 11282 bp, 11 predicted proteins | sample MGYA00514188_ERZ779622 | MGnify/ENA primary metagenome ERZ779622 (study PRJEB29562, sample SAMEA4376702) | mouse gut metagenome | isolation source: Cecum | study: EMG produced TPA metagenomics assembly of the A DSS colitis mouse model was used to assess the...
CCAGCTGTTCCCCGAGGAAGATGGAGATGATGGCGGGAGGCGCCTCGTTCGCGCCCAGCCTGTGGTCGTTCCCCACATCCGCCGCGCTCTGGCGCAGCAGGTCGGCGTGTGTATCCACCGCCTTCATGATGCAGGCCAGCACCCGCAGGCAGCGGATATTATTGTTCGGCGTGTCGCCCGGGTCGAGCAGGTTGACGCCGCTGTCCGTCGTGATGGACCAGTTGTTGTGCTTGCCGGAGCCGTTCACGCCGGCATAAGGTTTCTCATGCAAAAGACATCTCAGGTCGTGATGGTAGGCGATCCGTTTCATGGTCTCCATCACAAGCTGGTTGTGGTCCACCGCGATATTCGCCGTGGCATAGACCGGCGCCAGCTCGTGCTGCGCCGGAGCCACCTCGTTATGCTGCGTCTTCGCCGTCACCCCCAGCTTCCAAAGCTCTTCGTTCAGGTCCTTCATGTAAGCGCCCACGCGCTCCTTGATTACGCCGAAATAGTGATCCTCCATCTCCTGCCCTTTCGGAGCCGGCGCCCCGAACAGGGTCCTGCCCGCGAACATCAGGTCCTCTCTCTGCAGGTACAGATCTTTATCGACAAGGAAATACTCCTGCTCCGGGCCGACGGAAGCGGTCACCTTTGTCGCGGCCGTATCGCCGAACAGTCTCACGATACGCAGCGCCTGACTGCTCAGCACCTCCATGGAGCGCAGCAGCGGCGTCTTCTTATCCAGCGCGTCTCCCGTGTAGGAGCAGAATGCGGTGGGGATGCAGAGGATCGTACCGCAGGCGGACTCCTTCAAAAACGCCGGGGAAGTGATATCCCACGCCGTGTAGCCTCTCGCCTCGAAGGTCGCCCGCAGACCGCCGGAGGGGAACGAGGATGCGTCCGGCTCTCCCTTGATCAGCTCTTTTCCGGAAAACTCCGTGATCATCTTGCCGTCCTCATCGGGATGGGACACGAAAGCGTCGTGCTTCTCCGCCGTGATGCCGGTCAGAGGCTGGAACCAGTGGGTATAGTGAGTGGCGCCGTGCTCCACGGCCCAGTCCTTCATCTCCTTCGCCACCACGTTCGCAGTTGCCATGGAGAGCTCGCCGCCCTTATCCATGACCCGTTTCACCTCTTTAAAAACATTTTTCGGCAGACGGCTGCGCATCTTTGCCAGGTCAAACACGTTCTGGCCAAACAGTTCTTCCACGTTCATTACATCGCTCATAATCTTCTCCTCCTAAACGGAAAAATGTTCCAAAAGCCGCGCTTTGGAACATCTTTATTCTCGTATTCCTGTATACAATTATTTTTACCTCTTAAAGATACTCCACTTTTTTTCACTTTGCAAGAGGAAAAATAAATTTTGTGACTTAGTGCAGATTATCCAAAGATTTCCGCCGCAGACTGTGCAACTTCTACAGTTTTCGCGCGTTCTCACCGCCCCGCCATCGTCCGCAGCAGATCGTACTTCTCCGGCACCTCGCTCAGTTTGACCGAAAATTTCTGTTTCGCATGGGGGCAGTTCTCCATCGGATTGCCCTCCTCGTCCTCCATCGCCTCCACAGTCACCGGTATATTCCTGCCGTCCGGCTTCATGATCTCGATGAGGTCCCCCGCGCAGAACTTATTTTTCTGTTCCAGGTGCGCATACCCCCGCCTATCGGTCCCCTCTATCATACCCAGATAGACCGCCTCGCTCTGATAGGTGGAAGAATCATAGATCTGGGACTCCCGCCCGGGCTTCCCAAAGTAAAATCCTGTCGTGAACTGTCGGTAAGTGCACTTTCCGATTTCCCGCTTATACCACTCCATATTGCCCCGGTAAATCTCTTCCGATTTCAGGCAGTCATCGATCGCTCTCCTGTATGTCCTCGCCACCGTCGCAACATAGAGAGCCGCCTTCATTCGTCCTTCTATCTTAAAACTGTCTATCCCGGCCTCGATCAGTTCCGGTATATGCTCAATCATACACAGATCGCCCGAGCTAAACAGAAACGTTCCCCGCTCATTCTCATACACCGGCAGATACTCCCCGGGTCTGCTCTCCTCCACCACCGCATACTTCCAGCGGCAGGGATGCGTGCAGGCGCCCCGGTTGGCATCCCTCCCGGTCATATAATTGCTGAGCAGACACCTTCCGGAATAGGAAATGCACATTGCGCCGTGCACAAAAGCCTCTATCTCCATCTCCTCCGGTATATGCGCCCGTATCTCCTTTATTTCCGACAGGGAAAGTTCTCTGGCGCAGACTGCCCGCTTTGCCCCGAGCTTGTTCCAGAAAGTATATGTTTTATAGTTTGTATTGTTGGCCTGCGTGGAGATATGTATCTCCATCTCAGGACACACTTCCCTCGCCACGGAAAAAAGACCGGGATCGGAAATGATCAGCGCGTCCGGCTTCTCCTCCATGCCGCGCAGTTCCTCAAAGTACCGTCCCGCCTCCTCGATATCTCTGTGGTGCGCGAAAATATTGGCTGTCACATAGACCTTCACATTCCTCTCATGGGCAAAACGGATGCCTTCCTCCATCTCCGGCAGCGAAAAATTTTTTGCTTTGGCCCGCAGGCTGAAAGCTTCTCCGCCGATATAGACCGCATCGGCGCCGAAAATCACCGCTGTCTTCAGCACTTCCAGGCTCCCCGCCGGGATCAACAGTTCTGTCTTTCGCATACTTCACCTCTGTCTGAAGAACATAATTTACTGGCTGCCACACCGTCGCCCACCGGCAGAATGATCGTCTCCAGCCGGGGATCATGGGTGATCTGATACAGATATTCCCGCATCCTGCTGTGGATCGTCCGGTTCCGCCTCGTCACCGCATAGCGGGACTCCAGAATATCTCCCTCCTGCAGCACATTGTCCGAAATCAAAAGCCCTCCGGGGGAGAGCAGTCGCATCGCCTCCGGCAGAAAGGAGAGATACTGCCCCTTCGCCGCATCCATGAATATCATGTCATAGGAATCTGTCAATTCCGGCAGGATATCCGCCGCATCCCCCTGCAGCAGCCGGATCTGTTCCTCTTTTCCCGCTTCCCGAAAATTTTCTATCGCCTGCGGGATCCGCTTCTCATAATTTTCTATCGTTGTGATGCGACAGTCCTTCCCGCCGTATTCACTCATCAATAACGCAGAAAAGCCGACCGCACATCCGATCTCCAGAATCCGGCGGGGCTTTTGCATCTGGAGCAAAAATCGCAAAAGCCTCTGTGTCTCCGGTCTGATGACGGGTACGCCCGCTTCCCTGGCCTGCTTTTCTATTCTGTTTAAAAAAGGTGTGTTTCCCTCATCCAGAGATCGGATGAAGGTTTCCGTTCTCTCCTGTGTCACTCTTCTTCCTCTTCGTCCACATAGGAACTCGACATGACCTGCAGCATCTCTTCCCCCGTCATCGCCGTGCTCAACTCATAATTTCCCGGCATCAGCTTTCCCCGGTAGGCGGAGAGCAGATATTGTACATAAAAGACATCCCTGTCCCTGACAAGCCCATAGTCCTCCAGCGCCTCCGCCACCTGCTCCGGCGTCGTCTCCTCAGACAATGTCACCGTGTAGGTGATACCGGGCTCCGCGCTGACCGGTTCCTCCGTGAAAATACGGTAGCCGAAAGCGTACGCCTCCGTCGCCGTACCGATCACATACCTGACTATCAAAACAAACAATATAATTTTTACCGCTGCCGTTCCGACAGACACAATAAACTGTTTCATCTCTGCCTCTTGCCCTGCTAAAATCCTGCCGGAATGGAAAATTCCAGTTCGGAAAGCATTCTGTTATCAATATCCTGTTTCAGCTTCACAAAATCGCGCTCCGCGCACAGATATTTATCCACTAACGGTTCCGAGCGGAAAGCCGCCGTCTCCAACTCAAAATCCTCCAGTTTCTGCAGCAGCTCTTCGCCCTCATGGTTCTGCTGAATCAGAAAATTATTTCTCCTGTACTCGTCGATTCTCTCCTGCAATCCCGGCACTTCACCTACTTCTCTGCTAACCTCTTCGTAATTACGATATATCTCGGAATTTTTAATACTGCTGATCAATTCTGCCAGGCTGCTGTTGATTCTCAGGTCATTTTTTAGCATGTAGTAAACTCCTTTTTTTATTTTATACTTCCATAATGATCGGCAGGATCATAGGCCTGCGCTTAGTCCTTTTCCAGATAAAATCCGTCAGACCATCCCGGATACTGCTCTTGAGTTTTCCCCAGTCAACGATATTTCTCTCCAGGCACCTCTCCACGGTAAACTGCACGGTAGCCCTCGCCTCATCCATCAACTCATCGGCCTCCCGCACATACACAAAACCTCTGGATACGATATCCGGTCCCGCCGTGAGTTGTCCGCTCGTCTGATCGAGCGCCAACACCACGATAATGATGCCGTTCTCCGCAAGATGCTGTCTGTCGCGCAGAACCACATTTCCCACATCGCCCACGCCCAGGCCGTCCACCATGATATCGCCGACCGGTACCTTCCCCGTCACCGCGGCGCTCTCCATATCCAGTTCCAGCACATTCCCGCTGGACAGGATGAAAATTCTTTCTTTCGGAATCCCCAGCGCTTCCGCCAGCTTCGCGTTGGCCTTTAAGTGCTTGTACTCTCCGTGTACCGGGATCGCGTACTTCGGCTGCACAAGGTTATAGATCAGTTTGATCTCCTCCTGGCAGGCATGTCCTGAGACATGGGGCGCATCCTGAAAGATCACATCCGCCCCTTTTACGAGCAGATCATTGATCACCTTCGTGACGGCCTTCTCATTTCCCGGAATCGGATGGGAAGAAAAGATCACGGTGTCGTTCGGACCGATGGATATCTTTTTATGGTTGTTGCCGGCCATACGACTTAACGCCGCCATGCTCTCCCCCTGACTTCCCGTGGCGATGATCACCGTCCTGTCCTCCGGATAATCCTTGAGCTGTTCTATATCAATCAGCGTGTTCTCCGGTATCTGCAGACAGTCCAGACTGGTGGCAGTCTCTATGATGTTGACCATACTGCGGCCCTCCACCACAACCTTCCTGCCGAACTTGCAGGCCGAGTTGATGATCTGCTGCACCCTGTCCACATTGGACGCAAAAGTCGCTATAATAAGTCTTGTGTTTTTATGCTCCTCAAAAATCTGGTCAAAAGTGGGCCCCAGTGTCTTCTCCGAGGGAGTAAAGCCCGGGCGCTCCGCGTTGGTGGAATCGCTCATCAGAGCGAGCACCCCTTTCTTCCCCAGTTCCGCGAACCGCTGCAGATCTATGGCATCCCCGAACACCGGCGTGTAATCCACCTTAAAATCCCCCGTGTGCACCACGATCCCCGCCGGGGAATAGATCGCCAGCGCCGCCGCATCCACAATGCTGTGGTTTGTCTTGATAAACTCTATTCTGAAATCGTCCAGCGTGATCATCTGACCAAATTTCACGACCCGCTGTCTCACATGGCCGTTTAATCCATGTTCCTCCAGTTTTCTGTCTATAATGCCCATCGTCAGCCTTGTCGCGTAGATCGGCACCAAAATTTCTTTTAATACATAGGGCAGCGCGCCGATGTGGTCTTCGTGCCCGTGAGTAATAATAAATCCCTTTATTTTCCCCACATTTTCTCTCAAATAAGTAATATCCGGTATCACAAGGTCGATACCCAGCATGTCGTCATCCGGAAATGACAGGCCGCAGTCCACGACAATAATACTGTCCCCATACTCAAAGGCAGTAATATTCATGCCTATTTCGTCCAGTCCGCCAAGCGGAATGATCTTAAGCCTGGACGCCGTTTTCATTTTTTCTTTCTTCAATCAAATTCCCTCCATACTGCTCGTCTGAAGAGAAGACTACTCATCATCTGACACAAATGTCACATCCTCCATTAATGTTTCAAAGACAGCCGCCACCGCACCGAGCTCTTTCTCTTCGGATACGATCTCGTACAGTCCGTCTTTTTCTTCCGGCTTTGACAGATCTTTCAAAATCAGAGCGTCCCCGTCTCCGTCTTCCATATCAGTTACTAAAATATAATTCGTTCCGCCGATCTTTGTCTGTTCCAGAACGTAAAACTCCACCTTCTCGGTTCCGTTTACCGTAAATGTAATTTTCTCCATATCTCTCTACCTCTCCGGTTCCTGTGCCCCGGAAGCCGAATCCCGCAGTCCCCTGTAGTCCAGATAACTCTGCAGAATCAGAACGGCAGCGATCTTATCTACGTATTCTTTCCTCTGTTCCCTGCGCACATTCGCCTCTATCAGTATTTTTTCCGCCGCCACAGTAGTCAGCCTCTCGTCCCAGAGCACGACGGGCAGGCCTGTCCTCCGCTCCAGCATATCCTTAAACTCCGCGGAGAGTTTCGAGCGTTCTCCCTCGTCCGCATTCATATGCCTGGGATTGCCCAGTACAATTTCAGACACTTCATATTCTTCAATCAGTGCCTCGATCTGTGCCAGTGTCTGGCGAAGTTTATTCTCTCCCTTTCGCCGGATCGTAGTGATCCCCTGGGCAGTGATGAGAAGCGGATCGCTTATCGCAACGCCTACCGTTTTGGAGCCGAAATCCAAACCCATTATTCGCATAATACGCCCTCGCTATTTCCATCCGTTGCTTCTGATATACTGCTCCAACAGTTCCTCGACCAGCTCGTCTCTCTCCACTTTCATGATGAGACTCCTCGCTCCCTGGTGGTTTGTAATATAGGTGGGATCTCCCGACATGATATATCCCACGATCTGATTCACCGGATTATATCCTTTCTCGGTCAAAGCGTGATACACCGTATCCAAAATAATTCTTGTTCCGTTTTCCTGCTCCGCTTCCACCTTAAAAAACCTGGTATTTCCAAAATCTTCCATATTCTGTACCCTTCGTCCCGCTGTCGTCCTTCTGTATACTCACTATACTGGCGAAAATTCTCTTCACATTTTAACCTAAAAGCTTCGTAAAATCAACTATTCGAACCATAATAAATTATCTTCTGTGAATCCGGTCAGCTTCCCGGCGCATATTTTCCCGCAAAGATCTTGTTTTGTCCTTTTTGCCGCCCTGATATACTCCGCGGTATAACCGACCTGGCAGGACACACCATCCATCTCCCTGCTCTCCTCAAAAAGCACTTCGACATCTCTCCCTATGTAATTTTTCCGAAATTCTTTCGACTGCCTCTTTGCAAGCTCCAACAGTATTTCGCTCCGCCTCTTTTTTACGGGCTCCGGCACCTGATCCTTTCTCACGGCCGCCGTTGTGCCCTCCCTCCTGGAATACGGAAAAACGTGCATCTCATAAAAACGAATCTCCTCCAGAAAACGCTTTGTTTTCTCAAACTCCTCCTCACTCTCCCCCGGGAATCCCACGATAACATCCGTTGTGATGGCCGGGTGCTCAAAAGTCTCCCGAAGCAGCTCCACCTTTTCCAAGTATTCCCGCGCCGTATAATGTCTATTCATACGGCGCAGCGTTTCATCACATCCGCTCTGCAGGGAGAGATGAAAATGATGACACAGCTTTTTTATGCCTTTTAATCCCTCCGCAAATTCCGGCACAATAATACGGGGCTCCAGGGAGCCCAGCCGGATCCGGCCCAGACCCTCCACACGATCCAGCTTCTGCAGCAGGTGCAGTAAGCGTCCGCCCGGAAAGGGCTCCCCCGGCAACGGATTCTTTCTGCCGTCAAAATCCAGTCCGTAGGAACTGATGTGGATCCCGGTCAGCACGATCTCCCGAAAACCGTTCGCTGCGAGTCCCTGTACCTCCTGCAAAATATCCTCTTCTCTGCGGCTTCTGACTCTGCCCCTCGCATAAGGTATGATGCAGTAAGAGCAAAATTGGTTGCATCCGTCCTGAATTTTTATGTAGGCGCGGGTGTGTTCCGCGGTGCGCACCAGCCGCATCTCCTCGTATTCCGTCTCCGCGCCTATATCGACGACCGTCCTCCCGCCGAGAGTCTTGTCCGCCCCCTCCCTGTCCCGCAAATATTCCTCCAGAATTTCCACGATATCCTTTTTGCGGTTATTGCCGATCACCAGGTCTACCGCCTCATCGGACAGCGCCCGTTCCCCTGCAGTCTGGACATAGCAGCCCACCGCTGCCACCACCGCTTCCGGATTTCTCTTTTTCGCCTGATGCAGCATCTGTCTGCTCTTCCTGTCCGCAATATTCGTCACGGAACAGGTATTTATGATATAAATATCGGCGACTTCATCAAACGGCACAATAGAAAAGCCCTTTTCCTCCAGTTTTTGCCCAATAACGTCCAATTCATAAGAATTGACCTTACATCCAAGATTGTGTAATGCCACGTTTCTCATAATAATTATTCCTTTATTTTCGTAGTAATTTGGTATTGACTTTTCCCCATTCTGCAAGTAGACTAAGGGAACAAGAACATAAAATCAGCAAGTGCCCGGGCAGTGCACTCGCGGAACTCTGCACGAGAAGGAGGAACTGCTAATGAAAACTGTTAAAATTTCTTTAAATTCTATCGACAAAGTAAAATCCTTCGTAAATGAGATCACGAAGTTTGACAATGAGTTCGATTTAGTTTCAGGCCGTTATGTTATCGATGCAAAATCCATTATGGGTATCTTCTCTCTGGATTTATCCAAGCCTATCGATCTGAACATCCACGCCGAAAAAGAAATGGACGATATTATGAACGCTTTGCAGCCATATTTAATTCAGTAGAAATCGAATATACATAGAATTTAAAAATCACGGAACCGGAAGCATCTGCTTCCGGTTTTTTACGTAAGGCCGCCCGCAGCCGTTGCTTTCTATCTGTCCGCGCTCACCGCAAGGATCTCTTTTGTCTCAAGAGCGGTGCGCACCAGCTCATCTATCCTCTCCGCCAGATGTGTCTCATGTTTCCGAATGATATTCAGGTTCGGCTTTGTCACGGGATGTTTTGCCACGAAGATCGTACAGCAGTCCTCGTAGGGAAGTACCGATGTCTCATATGTGTCGTTGTTTTCCGAGATCTACACAATATCCATCTTGTCAAAGGCGATCAGCGTGCGGTACACCGGCAGCGTGCACACTTCATTTGTCACGAGTAAGGACGCCGTAGTCTGAGACGCCACCTGACCGATGGATTCCCCGGTGATCAGTCCCAGGCAGCCGTTCTCCTTCGCCAGATATTCCGCGATCCGCATCATGTATCTGCGCATAATGATCGTCAGCTCATCATGAGGGCACTTATCGTATATATACATCTGAATATCCGTAAAGTTGATCACATGCAGATGTATCTCCCCGGCATATTTTGACACCGCTTTCGCAAGATCGATCACTTTCTGCTTCGCCCGCTCGCTGGTATACGGCGGCGCATGAAAATACACCGCGTCGATCCGGACGCCTCTCTTTGCGATCATATAGCCCGCCACGGGAGAATCGATCCCCCCCGACAGCAACAGCATCGCTTTTCCCGCCGTCCCCACAGGCATCCCTCCGGGCCCCGGGATGACAACGGAATACACATAAATGTGTTCGCGTACCTCCACATTCAGCATTACCTCGGGCTCATGCACGTCCACCCGCATCTCAGGAAACGCATTCAAGAGAGCTTCCCCCAGATCACAGTTGATCTCCATCGAGGTCTTCGGATAATTTTTTCTGGCTCTCCGCGCGTTCACCTTAAAGGTCAGATGCTTGTCCTCGTACACCGCATCCATATATTTTACGATCTCCCCGCTCAGTCTCTCAAATCCCTCATCCTCCAGCTGGATCATCGGACAGATATGGGAAAGCCCGAATACTCTTTTCAGGTTCTCCACCACCTCATCGTAATCGTAGCGGTCTGAAATGACATCCGCGTAGATACGCCCCTGCTCCTTTCTCACCGAAAACTCCCCCTCGCACCGTCTGAGAGCGTATCGGATCTGCTCCACCAGGGCATCCTCGAAGAGATAGCGGTTCCGGCCCTTGATGCCGATCTCAGCATATTTCAGCAAAAATGCTTTGTATTCCATGATTTTTTCCTTTCCGCGTTCTTTCATCCCCAAAATATTCCATAAATTTTTTTGCCGCTGCCGCCCCCATATTATAGGTAGGCCGCCGTATATTTGTCAACCTCGGCGTAAAAGATTTTGTAAAGAAAATAATTTTTTCAAAAAAAGACGGGATCCGTATTCTCTCACCCGTCTTTTCAAATCTCACTATAAAATATATTTTGTCATCTCGTCTAATATCTCGAATATCTCCTCAGCACAGGCACTATCTCATGCAATGCGCGTACAGTATAGACTATTTCCTCCTCTGTGGTAAACAGGGAGAGGCTGAAGCGCAGAGTGGATTCCAGCAGAGAGCGCTCCGCGCCGATCGCTTTGAGTGTCTCCGACGGGCGGGGATGTTTTGCGGCACAGGCACTTCCCGCGGATACACAGATTCCTTTGTCCTCCAGCGCATGGAGAAGCACCTCGCTCCTGACGCCGCGGAAAGATATACTCACCACATGGGGCGCTCCTTCTCTGCCCGGACAGCCGTTCACCTGAATATTTCCGATATCCGCGACTCCCTGTATCAGTTTTTCCCGCAGGCGGTACATCCGCTCGGCGTCCTCTTCCAGCGTCTCATATATCTTTACGCTCGCCAGTCCCAGTCCCGCGATGGCGGGAACATTCTCCGTGCCCGAACGTATTCCTCCCTGCTGCCCGCCGCCATGTACGACAGGATGCAGTTTCACCTTCTCACCCACATATAAAAATCCGATTCCTTTCGGACCGTGGATCTTATGACCGCTGACCGAGAGCAGATCAATATACATCTTCTTCGGATAAATGCGGAATTTCCCGAATCCCTGCACCGCATCCACATGGAACAGTGTGCGCGGATTTATTTTTTTGATCAGTGCTCCTATCTCCGCAGTCGGTTCCACCGTACCGATCTCATTGTTGGTGTGCATGATCGACACGAGGATCGTATCGGGCCGAATGCTCTTTTGCAGGTCCTCCATCCTCACCCTTCCGGTACCGTCCACCGGAAGATATGTCACACGGAATCCCTGCTGTTCCAGATATTCCATTGTTTTGAGCACCGCAGGATGCTCTATTCTGGTAGTGATCAGATGCGTGCCGTTTCTTCTGTTTGCCATCGCCACTCCGACCAGCGCCAGATTATCCGCCTCTGTGCCGCCGGAAGTAAATATAATTTCTTTCTCATTCACTTTCAGCAGTCTCGCAATCTGTTCTTTCGCATGTTTCACATACTGTTCGGCCTGTACGCCCTTAAAGTGCATACTGGAAGGATTTCCGTAGTCCTTCAGCATGATCTTTGTCATAAGTTCAGCCACCTCCGGGAAAACGCGGGTTGTCGCCGAATTGTCCAGATATACTTCCATTT
>ERZ779622.1203-NODE-1203-length-11267-cov-8.604085_pt1 | contig 11267 bp, 13 predicted proteins | sample MGYA00514188_ERZ779622 | MGnify/ENA primary metagenome ERZ779622 (study PRJEB29562, sample SAMEA4376702) | mouse gut metagenome | isolation source: Cecum | study: EMG produced TPA metagenomics assembly of the A DSS colitis mouse model was used to assess the...
GGCCGTAGATGCAGGATACGGAGGACACCACGATCACGTCCCGCCGCTCCAGCAGGGAGGCGGTGGCGGACAGCCGGAGCCGGTCGATCTCCTCGTTTATGGAGGAGTCCTTCTCGATAAAGGTGTCGGTGTGGGGAATATAGGCTTCCGGCTGGTAGTAGTCGTAGTAGGAGACGAAGTACTCCACCGCGTTATTGGGGAAGAACTCCTTAAACTCGGCGCAGAGCTGGGCGGCCAGGGTCTTGTTGTGGGCCAGCACCAGAGTGGGCCGCTGGACCTTCTCGATAATTTTGGCCATGGTGAAGGTTTTGCCCGAGCCGGTGACGCCCAACAGGGTCTGTTCGTCCAGCCCCATTTCGATGCCATTGGCCAGGGACTCAATGGCCAATGGCTGGTCGCCGCTGGGGGTGTATTCGGATATCACTTCAAATTTCGGCATGGAGCATCCCTCCCCTCGTCGCCGCAAAGTCCGCGCCATTCGGAACACCCTATCGGGTATCCCTCATTTTGCTTCCTTGCTCCTCCTCTCCGTCCGTGACCCGCTTCGCTGGGCTCACGGACGGGGCCGCCTACGGCGGCTTTTTCATTATAGCAGAACTGATGTTCTATATCAAGAGAAATTCACATTAAAATTATTACTGGCCCGGATAGACCATGCGGTAGCCGCCGCGACGGTCGGCGGCCGTCTCCCAAACGGAGACCAGGTCGCCGTCTACAAAGACCAGGTGGTCCACCAGCCGCACCCCCAGGGGAGCCAGGGCGGCGCGGACCACGTCGGTGGTGCTCAGGTCCGCCGGGGAGGGCAGAGCGATGCCGCTGACATGGTTGTGGGCAAGGTAGCAGAAGGAGGCCTGCAGCGCCAGACACTCCTCCGCCGCCCGCCGGATGGTCACGTCGGAGTTCCCGATGTTCCCCTCCGACAGCCGCCTGACCCCCAGCACCTTCTCCTTGGCGTCCAGGCACAGAATATAGACCGTCTCGTTCCGGGCGCCGTAGAGGTAGGGGGCCAGCACATGGCCCGCCTCCGCCGTGGTGTGGACCAGCTGGCCCGGGCCGGTGCGGCCCTCCAGATAGCGGCCCACCACCGCCGGAAAGAGCTTGAGCATGGCGGCGGAGTGCTCCCCCATCCCCTTTGCCTTCATCAGCTCCTCAGGCAAGGCGTCCAGTACCCCGGACAGGGAGCCGAACCTGTCGATAAGCTCGTGGGCCAGGGGGTTCACGTCCCCCTGGGGGATGGCGTAGAACAAAATCAGCTCCAGCACCCGGTGGTCGGGCCAGCCCTCGATCCCCCGGGTGAGAAACTCCTGCTTCACGCGCCCCCGGTGGCCGGTGTGGATGGCTTTCTTTCTCTCTGCCATGGCCCGCGCTTCCTTATTTCGCCCCGTACTCAGCCAGATAGTCCTCCATCCGGGCCTTCATGCTGTCGTCAATATAGACCTTGCCGTCCACCGGGTTGTTGTGGAGAAAGTCGATCACTTCCCGCACGGTGACGATGGGGAACACCTGAAGCCCAAAGTCCTGGCGCAGCTCGTCCAGGGTGGAGCAGTTCCGGGTGCCCCGCTCCATCCGGTCCACCGAGACAAACAGGGCCTTCATGTCCACCTTGGCCACGCCCTTGAACAGCTCAATGGACTCCCGGACGGCGGTGCCGGCGGTGACCACGTCCTCGATGATGGCCACCCGGTCCCCGTCCTTAGGCTTGTAGCCCACCATGGAGCCGCCCTCGCCGTGGTCCTTGGCCTCCTTGCGGTTGAAGCAGTAGGGCAGGTCACGGTTGTAGCCGCGGTACAGGGAGGCGGCGGCGGAGACGGCCAGTGGGATGCCCTTGTAGGCCGGGCCGAAGAGGCAGTCAATTCCATCGGGCAGATTCTCCTGAATGCAGGCGGCGTAGTAGTCCCCCAGGCGTGCGGCCTGGGCTCCGGTCTTGTAATTTCCGGTGTTGACAAAATAGGGGGTCTTCCGCCCCGATTTGGTGGTGAAGTCTCCGAAGGTGAGCACGCCGGACCGCACCATAAAGGTGATAAATTCTTCCTGGTAGTTCATGACGGTAAAACCCCTTTTTCTTCTTTTATGGCCCGCCTGGGCCGTAATACTTTATTATATCATTCTTTTTCAGGGGATACAAGGGTTTGGGCCGGCGACATGTTTCGACGCCGTAAAGATTTTCCATCTCCCCTGCCTGGGCTTTACCTTTGCCTCAGTCTTTGATATAATTGAAAACATCTTTACGGGGAGGCGGCGCCATGCTTCAGCGCTTTCAGAATTTTTACCACTGGCTGGACGAGCGGTGCCGCCGCATCCCGGCCATCCCCCGGAATCTGGGGGTGACCGCTCTGTTTCTGTGCGCCGCTTTCTGGGCCAGCGGTCTCCTCATCGGCCACACCGGCGGAGAGAACAACTCCGCTCTGGTCTTTGTGCTGGCCGTGGCCCTGATCTCCCTGCTCACCTCTGGATATTTTTACGGCATCGCCGCCTCCATTATCGGGGCGCTGTGCATCAACATCTACTTTATGGAGCCCTACGAGTCCTTCTCCCTCAGCCGCACCGGCTACCCGGTGGCCATGCTGTCCATGGTGACCATTTCCTGCGTGGTGTGCGCCCTCACCGCCCGGGTGAAAAAGCAGGCCACCGAGGCGGTCCGGCGGGAGAAGAGCGCCAGGGCCCTCTATGAGCAGAATGAGCGGCTCAATGCGGAAAAGGCGGCCATCCAGCTGGAATCTGAGCGGGTAGCCATCCGGGAGAGCATCCTTCGGGCGGTGTCCCACGATCTGCGCACCCCTCTCACCGCCATTTCGGGCACCGTCTCCGTGCTGCTGGAGAGTCCGGAGGTCTCAGAAAAAAATCTCTCCATGCTCTCCGACATCAAGCAGGACGCGGACAGCCTCATCGTCATGGTGGAGAACCTGCTGTCGGTCACCCGGGTGCAGGACGGCACCATGCCCCTGAAAAAGCGGGAGGACCTGCTGGAGGAGGTTGCGGGAGACGCCTTGCTCACCGTCCGGCGGCGCTTTCCCGACTGCAGGGTGGAGCTGGAGCTGCCGGAGGACATCCTATACCTGCCCATGGACTCTCTGCTGGTCCGGCAGGTGATGGTCAACCTGCTGGAGAACGCCATCCGCCACTCCGGGGACACAGAGCATATCCGTATGCGGCTGTACCGCCGGGACGATCAGGCTGTGGTGGAGGTCCGGGACCAGGGCCGGGGCCTGTCTCCCGAGGTACTCCAGGCCGTCCGGACGGGGGAGTCTATGCCCCTCACCGGCGATGCTACCCGGGGCATGGGCATCGGGCTGTCCGTCTGCCAGAGCGTTATCAAGGCCCACGGCGGCTTTTTTACCGCAGAAAACGACCCGTCGGGCGGGGCGGTATTCTGCTTCGGCCTGCCCACGGAAGGAGCGCAGCTATGAGTGAAAAGCAGACCGTCCTCATCATCGAGGACGACAAGGCCATCAGCAACTTTATCAGCCGTGCCCTGTCGGCTAACGACTACCGGTCTATCCCCGCCTACACCGGCAGGGAGGGGCTGTCCCTGTTCTTTTCCCACGGACCCGACCTGGTGCTGCTGGACCTGGGTCTGCCCGACATGGACGGGCTGGAGATTCTCGCCCAGCTCCGGGGCCTGCCCCGGGAGACGCCGGTCATTATCATCTCCGCCCGAGACCGGGAGGCGGAGAAGGTGCGGGCTCTGGACATGGGAGCGGACGACTACGTGGTCAAACCCTTTGGCGTGTCTGAGCTGCTGGCCCGCATCCGCTCCGCTCTGCGCCGGGCCGACCGGCTCAAGCTGAGCCAGGGCATCCAGCGCAGCTCCTACCAGATTAAGGACCTGACCGTCGATCTGGCCCGCCACCAGGTGCTGCTGGGGGGCGAGGAGATCCATTTTACCCAGAACGAGTTCAAGATCATTGAGCTGCTGGCCATTCACGCCCGAAAGGTGCTCACCTACGATTTTATCCTGGAGCATATCTGGGGCCCCTACGGGGGCAGCGGCAGCAACCAGATTCTCCGGGTCAACATGGCCAACATTCGCCGGAAGCTGGGGGAAAACCCCTCTGAACCCAAATACATTCACACCGAGCTTGGCATCGGCTACCGGATGCTGGACGATTGAATTAACAGCTTTTTTACAGCCGTTTCCCCTACGTTGACGCCCAATTTATTTCAGGTTTGCTATAATGATACTGTACCCGGGCGGTACGGTCCGCCTCTCTCCTGGACTGTCCCTCTCTCTCCCGGTACACAGAAAAACCGCTCCCCTTCCGCCAAAGGGGAGCGGTTATGTTGTCAGCTCTCTTCTCAGCTTGTCCAGCGCCCGGCGCTCCAGCCGGGACACCTGCACCTGGGATACCCCCAGTACCCGGGCGGCGTTCATCTGGGTGAGCCCCTTGTAGTACCGCAGCAGGAGAACCTGCTGCTCCCGCTCGGGCAGGCAGGCGATGGCGGAGCGGAGGGTGAGCCGTTCCACCATCCCCTCCTCCTCGTTTCCCGTGGTGAGCATCCCCTCCAGGGTGAGGCCGTCCGCCCCCGTCTCCGCCTGGAGGGAGACCACCGGCTCAGCCGCCGTCTCGGCGGCGGCGATGTCCTCGGGGGACAGGCCGGTCTCCTCCGCCAGCTCGGACAAGGTGGGCTCCCGCCCCAGGTCGGAGGCCAGCCTGGCCCGGGCCGCCCGGATGGCGGTCCCCCGCTCCTTCAGGCCCCGGCTTACCTTCACCGGCCCGTCGTCCCGGAGGAAGCGGCGGATTTCCCCGGCGATTTTGGGCACGGCGTAGGTGGAAAACTGGGTGCCGAAGGCGGGGTCGAAGCCCCGCACCGCCTTGAGAAAGCCCAGACAGCCCAGCTGATACAGGTCGTCCGGCTCCACCCCCCGGCCGTAGTACCGGCGGACTACGCTCCAAATCAGCCCGTTGTTCTCCAACAGCACCTGCTCACAGGCGGCGCTGTCGCCCCCCCGGGCAGCCTCCAGAAGGGCGGATCCGGCCGGATTCACCGCCCGGCCCGGCGGGAGATTTTCCGGGCCATGGTGACGGTGGTCCCCCTCCCGGGGGCGGAGCGGACCTTCAAGGTGTCCATAAAGCTCTCCATGATGGTGAAGCCCATACCGGAGCGTTCCTCGTTCCCGGTGGTAAACAGAGGGGTCCGGGCCTGCTCCACATCGGCGATGCCCACCCCCCAGTCCTTCACCGCGATTTCCAGCACATGGCCCTCCCGGATGCGCAGCTTGAGGACCACCTTGCCCAGGGTGTCAGGGTAGGCGTGGACGATGGCGTTGGTCACCGCCTCGCTGACGGCGGTCTTGATGTCATTGACCTCCTCCAGGGTAGGGTCCAGCTGGGCGGCGAAGCAGGCCGCCGCCGTCCGGGCGAAGCCCTCGTTGGCTGACCGGCTGGGGAACTCCAGAGTGACTTGATTCTCAATTTTCATATGTATCGGTCCTTTCTTGGCCGTTATTGGTAGATTTGAGGCGGGCCGCCTGGGATGGCGGTCTCTAGGGCTTGTTTGAAAAATGTCAACATGTCCAAACGGCGGCTCTTTTTCCGCCATACTTTGCCAATTTTCCTTGAAATACATCCAGTATTCCTGCGTCAAATTGGCTTTGTCTGGCGCAAAAATTTCTCGCCGTTGGTCACATTTCCTTTTTTCAAACGGCGCCTACTCAAATTTGATAATTTTTTCCAGCCCGGCGGCCTTGAACACCTTCTCCGCTTGGGCCGGGGTGTTTACCACCCGCATGGCCCCTTGCACCTGCCCCATCCTCCGGTGGGCCCGGAGCAGCACGGCGATCCCCGAGCTGTCGGCAAAGGTGAGCCCGCTCAGGTCCAGGGTGAGCTGGCGGGGCTGGGCCAGGTCGATGCGGCGGTTCAGCTCCGCTATCACCGCCTTGGCCTCGTGGTGGTCCAGCTCCCCCGCTACCAGGGCGGTGAGCTGACGCTTGTCCTCTTTGCAGGTCACCGGCATTGCAGACCCGCTCCTTTCCTTGGGTGTATCCCATTATTTTCCAATTCATTATAGGACAAGCCCTCTGTCGGATTTGCGGGCTTTCCGTCGGGGCGTACAAAAAACGGGCCGTCTCCACAAACGGAGACGGTCCGCAAAATTTTTTTGCTTACCCTATTGACAAACAGAGGAAAAGGGCTATACTGTACATATAGTATATATACACTAAATCCAACATGACAGCGTGGAGTTCTCCGGCGCGGGACCGTGCGCAAGGCCGGCAGCCGGATACCCGAAACGCTGTTGAAAGGCGGGACGAATGGATATCATATTGAGTAACGCCAGCGGAAAGCCCATCTACGAGCAGATCACCGACCAGGTGAAGGAGCAGATTATGTCCGGGGCCCTGGGAGCGGGGGACGCCTTGCCCTCTATGCGGCTGCTGGCCAAGGAGCTGCGCATCTCGGTCATCACCACCAAGCGGGCCTATGAGGAGCTGGAGCGGGACGGCTTTCTGGAGAATGTCCCGGGCAAGGGGTGCTTTGTGGCCCCCCAGAACCATGAGCTGCTGCGGGAGGCCCAGCTGAAGAAGGTGGAGGAGCGGCTGTCTCAGGCGGTGGAGGAGGCCCGAAAGGGGGCCTTCCCCCTGGAGGACCTCCACGAGATGCTTGACTTATTGTATAAAGGTGAGGAGCTATGACAAATTGTATTGAAATTAAGGGGCTGTGCAAGTCCTACGGGGACTTCACCCTGAAGAATATCGACCTGACGCTTCCCGGCGGCTCCATTCTGGGGCTGATTGGCGAGAACGGCGCGGGTAAGACCACAACCATCAAGTGCATTCTGAACCTCATCCGCCGGGACGCGGGGGAGATCAGCCTGCTGGGCTATGACAACGTCCGGGAGGAGCAGCTGGCCAAGCAGGACATCGGACTGGTGCTGGACGAGTGCTTCTTCTCCGACGCCCTCCGCCCCCTGGACGTGGGAAAAACCCTGGCCCCCGCCTACCGAGAGTGGGACCAGAAGCTGTTTCGGGACTACCTGGGCAAATTCGGTCTGCCGGAAAAGAAACTCATTAAGGAGTTCTCCCGGGGCATGAAGATGAAGCTGTCCCTGTCCGCCGCCCTGGCCCACCGGCCCAAGCTGCTCATTCTGGACGAGGCCACCGCCGGCCTGGACCCGGTGGTCCGGGACGAGATTCTGGACGAATTTCTGGGCTTCATCCAGGACGAGGACCACGCCATCCTCATGTCCAGCCACATCACCTCCGACCTGGAGAAGGTGGCCGACTACATCGCCTACATCCATCAGGGGGAGGTGGTGCTGTCCGATTCCAAAGACAACATCCTGGACAGCTACGGCCGGGTGGGCTGTACCGCCGCCCAGCTGGAGACCATCGACCCTCATGACATCCTGCACACCCGGCGGGGCTCCTTCGGCTGTGAGGCCCTGGTGAAGGACCGGACCGCCTTTGCTCGGAAGTATCCCATGCTCCTGGTGGAGCGGACTACGCTGGAGGACATCATGCTCTTTGTGGGGAAAGGAGAAGCAAAATGACCGGATTGATGACAAAGGACTTTCTTGTGATGCGCAAGTCCCTGAAATCCTATCTGCTGATTATGGCGCTCTACGCCGTGATGGCCTGGCTGGATATTTTAAACTACGGCTTTATTATTACCTTTATCCAGGTGATGCTCATGGTGCTGCCCATTACCGCTTTCGCATACGATGAGCAGTCCAAATGGGACCGGTACGCCATGTCCCTACCCCTGGGGCGGGGCAAGGTGGTGGGGGCCCGGTATCTCTTCGTGCTGGCCCTGACCCTGGCTACCACAGCCATAGGGCTGGCGACCACCGCCATTCTGGCTCTGGCCCGTGAGGCGGACCCGGTGGAGATGATTCTCACCCTGGAGGTCTCCACCACCATCGGCCTGCTGGTGCCCGCCATTATTCTCCCCCTGTGTTATAAGCTGGGGGCGGAGCGGGCCCGGCCCTACCTGTACGCCATCATCTTCATCCCCGTCATTGCTTTCGTTCTGCTGGTCAAGGCGGAAATCATTGACTTCTCCGCCCTGAACCGCCTGGAGGCTCTGTCCCCAGCCGCCATTCTTGGATGCGCTTCCCTCCTGCCCCTGGCCGGGCTGGCCGGACTGGCGGTCTCCTACCTCATCTCCTGCCGCGTCGCGGCGGGGAAGGAATATTGAGAAAAACAACCAACGAACCTCTTGCGCTCTGCCCCCGTGTTGTGGTAAAATAACAACTGTAAAGGAGTGTGAGCGCCATGCGTCTGAAGGATATGACCACCAAGGAAGCCATCCGGCAATTGCAGGACATGAAGCAGTACTGCACCGCCAAGTCCATCCCCGCCCTGGACTACGCCATCAAGGCGCTGAAGGAAAAGGCGGCCGCGGAAGAAGAGGCGACATAAGCCAAAGGCCCCTGGCTAAAAGCCAGGGGCCTAGCTGTCTGTCAAAGGAGACCGCCCTCAGGGCACACTTCGTAAAGATCGGTCATGCGATTTTTCTAACAACTGCACTGAAATCATCGACACCGCGTTTTTCTCCACCCCATTGAGGATGAATCCGGCCAGATCACAGGCATAGAAATTCCCCTTAATGTCCAAATCGTGTTCCAGAATATAGCTTTTGAGGACAGCATAGCCCTCGGAAATGTCCCAGCGGCCCCGGCAGCAGAGATATAAATAGTGCCCGGCGGGCTTCTCCATGTAATAGGGGAAGTCCGTTTTTTCTCTGATCCGCGTGTAGAGGTGGCTGATGGCTCCCGGCCCGCCCTTTTCCCCTGGCTGATGAATGGCTCCCAGCTGAAAATCTGTCTGAACCCCGTACTGCCCGCACAACGCTTGGCACCGCTCCAGTACGGCGATCAGCATTTCATCCTCGCTGGCCGCCGGGGTCATCAGGCCCTCCAACTCCTCCGCCGGGAGGGCCAGCAGATGCTCTGTCTCAAACCAGGCGGTCTGCGGGACCATGTCCGAAACCGACCCGAACTCCAGATTATGCAGAGCGCTGGACAGCACGAAGTCCATGTGCGCCAGCTTCTGCCGCTCCGCCTCCAGACGGCCCCGCTGCTCCCGCAGCAGCGCCAGTGTCTGAGCGGCGTTCTGTCCCTGGAGGCAGCGGCGGATCTCATCCAGGGGCGTGCCCGTCTGACGGAAGATGGCGATGGCGTAAAAATCGTAGAACTGCTCCACGTCGTAGTAGAAATAGCCGTTGTCCCCCTGGTGGGCCGGAGAGAGGAGGCCAATGTCCTTATAGTGCCGCAGGGTCTCCTTGGTGGTGCCGCACAGGGCGGCAAAGGCCCCGGAGGTCAGCCAGCCCTTTTGACGTTCCATAAAAATTTCCTCCCAAAATGAAAAATACCTCTTGACTGCGTGGCGGCCACACGGTTTATGATACCCCTTGTCAGAAATAAATGCAAGTCCGCTGGACAAAATAATCCCCGGTCCCTACCCATATTCCCGCCCCCCCGGGCGGGAATATGGGGCCAGATCGGGAAAAAACAGGAGGTTTTTCATATGGATTTTGGATGCAGCAGCTTTATCTGGAGGACAGAGGACGGACGGCACCTTTTGGGCCGGACCTACGATCAATTTGGGGACCTGGCCGCCAACCGGGTCATCAGTGTGCCCCGAGGGTGTTCTTGTGCCCCGGGACTTCATGGGGAGGGAGCCGTCTCTGGCGCGTATGGCTGCACCGGCATGGCGGTGCTGGGCTTTGGGGAGCCCATCCTGGTGGACGGGGTGAACTCCGCTGGCCTGATGGGGGCGCTGCTCCACTATCCGGGGTACGCGGTCTACCGGGACGGGCCGGAGAAGGGGACCATGGCGGTCCACCCCGGCCGTCTGCTGGCCTGGCTGTTGGGCCGGTGCGCCGGGGTGGAGGAGGCGGTGGAGGAGCTGTCCCGCCTCACTCTGGTGGACGAGCCCATCCAGGGCAAGCCCCTGGCCGCCCACTATATCCTCAGCGACAGGAGGGGCGAGGCCGTCATCATCGAGCCGGACAAGAGCGGCCTGTCCATCCACCGGAACACCATTGGCGTGCTGACCAACAGCCCCGACTACCTGTGGCACCGGACCAACCTGCGCAATTTCGTGGGGGTCACCAATCTGCCCAAGGCCTCTCAGACCATCGCGGGCCACGAGCTTCGGGAGTTTGGCGAGCGGCTGGGCGGCGGCTCCGGTCTGCCAGGGGACTACTCTTCGCCCTCCCGCTTTGTGCGGCTGGCCTTTATGAAGGAGTTCGCCGTCCGGGGAAAGGACGAGACGGAGGGAATCTCCCGGATGTTCCGGGCCTTCGCTCCGGTGGACATCCCCGAGGGACTGGCGAAAGCCGACCCAAATTACGACGTGTACGAACAGACCCTCTGCACCAGCGTCATGTGCGCCGAGAGCGGCGTCTACTACTTTGCTCCTTCCTGGAACCGGCGAATTTCGGCAGTCCGGCTTCCGGCGCAAGGAAATGAGATGCAGTATTTCAACCTGGGAGACGGCCAGGACATCGACTGGAGGAATTAGAATATCATGGAAAAATTGGATTCTTACCATCTGCCCGTCACGGGCAGAAACATCCTGCGCTTTGCCTTTCCCACCATTGTGATGACGGTGTTCAACACCTTCTACACCATGGTGGACGGGCTGTTCGTCTCCAACCTCATCGGCATGGAGGCCCTGTCCGCCATCAACCTCACCGCACCGGCCATCGCCCTGATTACGGCGGTGTCCGGTATGCTTGCCACCGGCGGCAGCGCCGTGGTGATGAAGAAAATGGGGGAGGGGAGTGAACAGGAGGCCCGGCAGGATTTTACCCTGCTGATCCTCACCAACGCGCTGGTGGGCGCGGTGATGATGCTGCTGGGCTACACTTTGATGGACACCTTGCTGGGGACCATGGGCCTCTCCCCGGCGGTATTTGGCTATTGCCACACCTATCTGAGCAATTACCTGCTGTTCACCATCCCCATATTGCTGATGTATAACTTCTCCCTCTACCTGATTGCCGCCGATAAATCCACCCTGTCCCTGATCTGCACCGTGGCGGGGGGCGTGACCAACATCATTCTGGATTACGCGCTGATCTCCCTGTTCAATCTGGGCATCCAGGGAGCGGCCATTGCCACCGGCCTGGGGTACTCCATTACTGCCGTGGTGGGCTTTCTGGTGTTTCGGAAAAAGGACAATCTGCTCCACTTTGAAAAGCCGGTGTTCCGGGGTGGGGTGCTGTTCCACGCCTCCACCAACGGCATGTCGGAGCTGGCGACCTCTCTGGTGTCCGGCATTACCACCCTGCTGTTCAATCTGGCCATGCTGAAATACG
>ERZ779622.1206-NODE-1206-length-11258-cov-6.879943_pt1 | contig 11258 bp, 9 predicted proteins | sample MGYA00514188_ERZ779622 | MGnify/ENA primary metagenome ERZ779622 (study PRJEB29562, sample SAMEA4376702) | mouse gut metagenome | isolation source: Cecum | study: EMG produced TPA metagenomics assembly of the A DSS colitis mouse model was used to assess the...
TTCTGAAAATCAACCCTTTCCTGCCTATTCGCTATTGAGTTTCCGAGACTGCTCTCTATAAAAATATACCTATGATCGGAATCGTTATAACCGATGCAACTGTGCTCAAAACCACGCCTTTCATGCAGCAATCCATATCTGCGCCTTTATCTTTTGCAATCAATGCAATGCAGCTGCCCACCGGCATGCTGAGCTCAATAATAAATACGCCGAAAACGATTGCATTTAATTCCATTCCCGCCGGCAGAATGTCAGGCAGGAGCCAGATCATCGTAAGCGGCAGCAAAACCATCCTGATCAAAATAAAGCAATAAATGTGCCATTCTCCAAACACTTCTCTCATATCCGTCTGTGCTGTCGATACGCCGATCAAAATCATCGAGAGCGGAATTGTCGTATTGCCCATATATTCACAAAAAGCGGTCACAGGCATGGGCACGGCCGGCTTCAGGACAAAGATCATAATTGCGGAAACTGCAGACAGCACTCCCGGATTTAACATTCTCTTAAACAGATCGATTCTGAATCCGTTCCTCTTTCTACCTGTTTGACTTCCAGATGCTCTTTCTGCCAGCAGCACCCCATATGTATACAAAAGTACATTGTAGGCCAACAGGTAAAACGCCACATAAAGCCCCGCCTCATTGCCATAAAAATTCTGAATGACCGGTATCCCCATAAACCCTATGTTTCCAAAGACACTCATCATCTGATATAAGCTTTTCCGGCGCCTCTTCACGCGCAGAACAACAGGTATCACAAGACCGGCCGCCGTCACGATCCCAAAGTATAAGACGATCAATAGCAGATTCTGCAGCAGCAAAATTTCATCTCCTTGTGCCCTCTGCCCCAAAACCCCTTTTATCACCAGAACAGGGTTGAAAATATTTACGACTATCCTTGACAATCCTTCAGACAGACCGTCGTTGATCCATCCGATTTTGTATAAATAATAACCGACCGTCATCATTGCAAGAAGTGTTAGCATTTGTTCCAAAATAATATTCGCCCGCATTGTCCTGTCACCCACTTTTATAGTGCCTGCCTTATCCGATCCTTCTTCTCGTAAATCTGATAAGCTCCCGTTAACCTGATTCTCCACATACTGTTTTGATCCGACAGATCAAAACACTCCAGCATTCCGGATGAATGTTCTGATTCTTCTTCTGCGACCAGAAGCCGCGCCGGTTCCGGCAGATACAGGAGGCTTCTGGGCCATCCGCCAGTATGCAATTCCCCTTTCTCCCGCAGTGTTCCATTCTCCGTAACCGACAATTCTCTGACCAGGTTCGCTCCCCTGATACCTGCATACAGTCTGTTACCAGTCCAGTCCGCGCACAGAACAGAGGCAAGGCTTTCTTCCATTCTCTCTGAAACCAGTGCTATACGCTGTCGTTCCTTCAATTTTCCGGATACGGTTCTTTCCAGAACAAGCAATTCATTGGATAGTTCCGTGATCAGATATATCATGCCGCCGGAGGGATTCATCTCTAAGTATCTGGGACCGGATCCTTCCGTCATGTACTCTGTCATCCATTTCCCGCGTTTTCCGAACCACTCTGTCCTGTTACAGTGATATACAGCATCGGCTCCAAGATCCGCCGCCCAGTATTCCCCCTGCATCCACTTGACAAAATGAGGATGCGAAGCTTCTTGTCTGTCTTCTCTTGGTCCATGTCCCTCGAAAGCCACCCGGCTGTCTTCCCCACCGATCTGTCCCTCCCGGACACGTACAGAAACCAACATCCCTTCTCCATATACGGCAGCCAGCAGCCGTCCCTCGTTCTCCATAAGACTCATGTGGCTGACTCCCTTCCACGAAAAGAGCTTTTTGTCTACCGGCACAAATGTATCGCTGTGCTGCTCATGGTAAAAGGACCGAATATAGCTGCCTCCGCCTTCCTCCTGCCCTACTGCATAGAAGAGTCCTCCTGCTGCCGGACATACCCACTCCAAATACCGCAAGGCCGTCATCTGACGAATTCTTGCTCCTGTTCCCCTCATTTCTACCCGATAAATCCCGTCTGCATCTCTTTTCCCGTATGTATTGCAGAAAATCTCATTCATCCTCCGGCTCACCTGCCTGGTCGATCACTCTTCTCAGGAAACTTCCTTTCTTCTCTACTCTGCCGTTCCGGATCTCCTCTTCCGATATCTTTGTCAATATCAGTTGTTTCGCTTTATATCTTGCATAGTCATAGATGATAAAAAGATTTCCTTCTTCATCCTGAGCCACATCCGGATAGGATAGATCAGCCCTCTCGTCCAACAAAAAAGGAGCGCTCCATGTTATCCCCTCATCTTCCGATAACCATGCGGCTAAATGGCTCCGCTCCTGAAAAGGAACCGTTTCCCCGGATCCATCGCTCCCGGCTTTTTGATGGTTTACCAGAAGAACCCTGCCGGACTTCAACCTTCCGAAAAAAAATCTGGAATCGGGTCCCCAGATATCCGTTTTTCGGATATTATACCATGTCTTTCCGCCATCTTTTGAAAACGCCTCTCCGATACCGGCCGGAAGCCGTATTAACATATGTAATATGCCGTCCTTCTGCATCATCACCATAGGTTCGTCATAATAACGGCCTTCAATATCAAATCCGCCCAGCCTTCGAAATGGTTCTTTGCCGTCAACCGTATCGTACAATTTGATCATTCTGTCACCGCAATCCTCATTGAACTCGGATTTCACGTTATTCCATAAAGATAATGCCAATAACCACTCTCCCGCACCGCCTACGATAGGTTTGTTTATCATAATACCGTCTGCTATCCTGACAGCCTGTCCCCATCTTAAAATCTCGTCCTCCGGATTTTTACAGATACTCAGAAAAACCCCTGCCCTTCCATCAAACCCGCCAAAGCTCTGGTTCCAAAACAGTGCCAGCTCATCTTTCGGTGTGATCCAGAGACACATATCAAATGCTCTGACATAACCTTCCGGATCCACCACGGCAATCGGCTCCGACCATGTCTCTCCGCCGTCCACAGACCGTTCCACCAATACATAATTCTCTGCACATTCACCATCGCCCCCGCTGTAACACGCACAATACAAGATTCCCTTCTTTGTTACCGCTATGGAAGGAATTCCCTGCCAGACCCTGTTTTTTCTTCTGTATGCTTCCAGATGCTTCGTTTTAACCTGCGACGGTATCAGGGATGTATCTTTGATCTTCTCAAGTTTTTCATTTCTTTTCAGCTGCTGCAGTTCTTTCAAAACACACTCTCTCCCCTCTCTTTTGTATTGAGGTATACTGATAATCTGCATTCTATATTTTACTCGAAAAGATACGCCAGCTCTTCTCCGCTCATTCTTCTCTCGGATGCCCTGAGACTCTCTTCCAGTTCGGACACCTTCCATGGTCCCACAATGGGTATGACCTGAAACGGATGGCTATACAAATATGCTAATGTAATCTCCAGAGGTGTTGCATCCTTCAGTCTGCAAAGTACCTCCACGCGTTCTGCTCTCCTTAAAGATTTCTCGTTGCAGAACATTTCCCTTGGAAAAGCATATTTTTCCTCTTTCAGGAAACCCTCCTCTTTACATAATGCGAAAAAGCCAGCCGCCTGTGAAGTGTACGCCACTACAGGTTTTTCTGTTATCTGATGATAGGTATAAATGTCTTTTGTCATGTAGCTCTGTGCTGCTGATCGAACAGCCGCATCATTCGGTTCCGCCAGATTGAACATAATCTCGTGGCCTACAAAGGATTTCATATCATGTTCCGCCGCATATGTATCTGCCGCCCTCATTCTTCCCGCCGTCCAGTTAGAACATGCAAAATACCGTATCTTTCCCTCAGCCACAAACTGATTCAATATTTCCATAATCTCGCCGATTTCCCGCCGCGGGTCATCCTGATGCAGATAATACAGGTCAATATAATCCGTCTGCAGATTTCTTAAGCTGTCTTCCAGGTCGCTTCTGATCTGATCCGGCGCCAGCCTTTTGATTCCCGGTGTCTCTATGGCATCTGCAGCGCCCTTGGTAGCAATGACCAAACTATGCCTCAATCTATGTTTCTTCATCCACGCGCCAATCAAAAGTTCAGACAGCGGAAGCCTCCCGGGATTCCATCTTCCATAGACATTCGCTGTATCAATAAAATTTCCTCCATTTGCAACATAGCAGTCCAAAATCTCCAATGAGATCCTGTCTTCAAAACGACTCCCCATCGCTCCAGTACCCAGTGCCAAATCTGATACTCTCAGATTCGTTCCACGAAAATTAACCGTTTTCATCCTCTCTTCTCCTTCACATAATCATCTGTCCTTACCCCTTTACCGCCCCTACCGTAATCCCTTTTGCAAAAAAAGATTGAAAGAAAGGGAATATGAGCATCAAAGGTATGATACCGATCACAGCGATCGCCATACGTACCGTGATCGTAGGCATCTTTGCCAGCGCGCTGGACGCCTCTACGCTGCCCGACATACTCTGTGTCATAAACTGGATATCCAGAAGAATCCGGTTCAAATAATTTTGCAGGCTGAACAGTCTTGTATCCGTGATGTATAAAAGTCCATTGTACCAATCATTCCAGTATCCTATTCCAATCAATAACCCCACCGTAACGAAAATAGGTTTTGAGATGGGCACGATCACTGTTGCAAAGATTCTATACTCGGTAGCCCCGTCGACCATAGACGCCTCGATCAGTTCACCCGGAACATTATTCTCAAAGTATGTTCTCATCAGCAATACATTAAAACCATGTACCAGGATATTGCTGGGAATCAGCAATGCAAACAATGTATTTTTAATATGCAGCGTATTTACATACATTAAGTAGGTAGGCACCATTCCGCCGTTAAACAATAGTGTGAAAAACACAAGGAAGTTGATCAGCTTTCTCCCGGGCAGTTCACGCCTGGAAAGTGTATATCCCAGCATTGCGGTGATCAGCAGCCCGAAGCCCGTGCCTATCAATGTGATCAAAACAGATATTCCATAAGAACGAAAAATAGTCTCTCCCTGTGTCAGCATATATCGATATGCGTCCAAGCTCCATTCCTTTGGCCATATGGAATAGCCGTAACGGAATACACTGTCATTATCCGATAAGGAAGACATGACCAAAACACAGATCGGCAGAATGCAGAACAATGTAAAAACTCCCAAAACAGTATGTGTTACCACTGCGATCCCGCTTACTTTTATCTTTTTCACACTGCACCTCCCTTAAAACAGAGCATCTTCCGGGCTGTATTTTCGGATGAGCAGATTTGTGGCAAGCACGATCAGAAAGCCAACCACAGACTGGTATACACCCGCCGCGGCAGCCATCCCTACGTCTCCCATCTGCATCAACGCACGATAAACATAAGTATCTATCGTATTTGTCGTACTGAATATAGCGCCCGAATTTTGCGTCACTTGATAAAACAGTCCAAAATCCGAATAAAAGATCTTACCGATTGCCAATAATGTCATCATGATCACTACCGGCTTTAAAAATGCCAATGTTATATATGTAATCTGCTGCAGCTTTGACGCCCCGTCTAATTCCGCCGCCTCATAATAAGACCTGTCAATGGAAATAACACTCGCATAAAAGATGGTAGCCTGAAATCCAAATGCCTTCCACGTATTTACAATCGGCAGGATGATCGGCCAGTATTTCGCCTCATTGTACCAGGATATCGCTCTTTTCCCTGCCGGTTCCAATATCCCCTTATTTATAAATCCGACATCTGTGCTTAGAAATGCGAATACAAGATAGCTGATTATGATCATGGAAAACAGATATGGCAGGAGTATCATTGTCTGATAAAATTTTAAGACTCCTCTGCTTCTTACCTGATTCAGCAAAATCGCTATCGCGATGCCCAAGACCGTATTGAGCATAATAAACAGCAGATTATACAGTATCGTATTCCTCGTAATCACCGCCGCCGCAGAATTCTTAAACAGGAACCTGAAATTTTGCAGTCCAGACCAATCGCTTCCATAGATTCCCCTGGCATAATCAAAGTCTTTAAAAGCGACTATAATGCCAGACAAAGGGAGATAATTATTGATGAACAGATAAAGCAGCGCCGGTGCGGCCATAACATAAAGCGGCAGGATCCTCTTCCATTTTTTTCTTCTTTTATTCATATCAAACTCCTATAGAACGGCCGGCAGAATCCTGTCGGCCATTCCGCAAAAGATTCCTTATCTTTCTGCCGACCATTCATCCAGCTGCCTTTGTTTCTCCGCTATCACTGTGTCAATGCCTGCATCCTTCAATGCCTGACGGAATTTGGGCAGATTTTCTTTCGGATCTATCGTCCCGTTTTCCAAAGATAATCTGTATTCATCCATCACCGCCTTGACCGCCGCCGTCTCTGTCTTTACCGCTGTAGAATCAAATACAAATCCCAAAGCCTTCGACTGTATTGCATTATTGTTAAATTCCATAAATCTTTCATTCAATTCCTCCGGATCCGTTTCCCAGATATAGCTTAAATACCGGTTTCCGAATGCATAAGTTGCACTCAAGGTATAACCGGAAGTATCCGCGTCAACCCCGTCCGGATATGTGATCCATTTCTCACTTCCGTCCACATGTTGATAATGCTTACCTTCTATCCCCCATGTCAATGCGTTATACACTTCCGCGTCACTGTAAAGCAAATTTATGAACTCCAACACTTTCTCCGGATTTTGACAGGTAACCGGAATCGTCTGTATGATCGCCCCAACCTGTTGCGTATTGGTAAAAGCAGGATTTACGGTCACTGCACTGCATGGTATACCCGTCATATTAGAATTATCTGTCGGTACGCCCGGATGGATCAGCGACAAGGTAGAGGCAACCTTACCGGTCTTAAAATATGACACTCCCGTATCCGGATTCGTAGATGCATCGGGGAGAATATAGCCTTTTTCATTCCATTCCCTGGCTTTTTGGATACATTCCTCGTAATAATCCGTTTCAAACAGATTCTCCACCTTCAATTCTCCCTGTCCCCATTCCATTAAGACACCCATATCATCTCCAAGGCTGTCGTAAGTCTTAAAAAGGCTTTCTAAAATACTGGTTCCCTGGCCCTGCGGCTGTGTCACATACTTGTCCGGCTCCCCCTCCTTTATTCTTGCAAAAAGATCATCCAGATCGTCGATCGTCATCCCGCTCTCAACATCCACCCCGTACTTTTCCGCCATGTCATTTCGAATGATGAGCCCATAAGCGTTCGCCATGTCACGAATCGTGGGAAATCCGTATATTTTTCCGCCAATCGTGGTGGCATTGATAAACTCTCCTTCTTCCTTAAGCGCATCAGGTGCATATTGCCGTATCATTTCTTCATCCAAGCCCATGATTTTATTGGACGTAATATCGCTGCTGAATGTGGTTCTTGCAGAGGCATTGTATAAATCAAGCTTTTCACCGCTGCTGATCATCAGATTGATCTGCTGCTGGTAATTTGCTCCGGTCATAGGCAAAAGCTCCACTTTTGCACCAATCTTCTCCTCCACAATATTGCTCAGATTTTCTTCCACCAGATCCCAGTCTGCCTGCTGTACCCATACATCAAATGCGTATACGATCGTATATGGCTCGTCAGCGGCAGGCTCCTTCGATTCCTCCGCCACAGTCTGATCCGCCTGCTCTTCTTTCTCCGCCTCTGCCTGTCCCCTGCTCTCATTTCCGCAAGCGCATAAGACTGTAGACACAGCCAATATTACGGCTGCCATTTTGCTTAATGCCTTTTTCTTCATGGTATCCTCTCCTTTTCTGTATTTTTCTGTACTCAAAGTATACGCTTCGGATCATTCTGCTCTCTACTTGAAAATCGACCTGCATTTATGATTATTATACTTCTATCTCTTTTCCGCCGCTTTTTCGATATTCGTTTGGAGAGATTCCCACCTCTCTTTTAAACATTACCGAAAAATTCGACATGTTTTCATAACCACACCTGCTAGCGATCTCGCTGATCGATACCTTGTCTTCTATCAGCAAAACCTTTGCCATATTGATCTGCTCCTTCAATATATAGCGATTGACAGAGCATCCTGTTTCCTGTTTAAACCGTCTGTCCAAATAGTCCGGATGCAAATACATCGACTCCGCCACTCGAACTCTGTTGATGTCTTCACCAAGATGCATTTTGATATATCGTATTGTCTGTTCTTTGATCCCGTTGGAATCCTCTGTTTTTTGAAGAATCTTCGCCGCATCCTCCAGGACACTTTTCACCCACTCTGTCATCTCGTCCTGGGAACGGATTGCCGTTACTCTGTTTTGCGTACTCTCCCTGTAATATAAAAACTGATGCGCCTGAATACCATGTTCCTGCAGGACAGAATAAAGAATCTGTTCCAGATCATATTGCAGCATCTGCAGGATTCTTCGGTTCAACTCCCCTGTTTCTCCCTTACAGTGAATCCATTTCACAATTTTGTTCTGCAGCTCCTGATACTTCCCTTTTTTAAGGAGTACCTTCCAGATTTCTATATCCGGTATCTCAATCACACTATCGGTTTCCGGAACATTTGTGTAGTCCAGAATCTTTCTTATACTGCATACATTATTGATCGCGATCTGCCGAAGTCTTTCGACCTCCTGCCAGGCTTCGCTGCCTGTGCACTTTTCGCCCATACAGATTCCGATCTGCTCGTGCAATCTATATGTTTTTAACACACAGATCAATTTGTCAAAGGACGTATCCGTTTCCCCGTTTTCTATAAAATACAGCATCGCAAACATTCTCTGTGATAAGACCGGAAAAAGTAAACCCGACGCCGCCTCCCGGAACATATCCATTACCAGCTGCCGCTTACGTCTGATATCCGCCTCTTCTTTGTCATTTGCATATTGATAGAACAAAACAGGAATCAGCTTCCTGTTTCGTTCCTCCTCCATATGCTCTGACCGGTCAGGCAGTCCTCTCAACAGTTCCTCCCAGAATATTTCCTTCCAAACAGGCTTCAGACGGCCCCAGATCTGCCCCTCTTCCTGAAGATATTTTTGGTAATGCATCTGCTCTATCTTAGTTACAAGTCCACGTACCACATTGATGATATCTTCCTCCATGACTGGTTTCAGCAGATAGTCATAGCTTCCGTATCGCAGAGCACTCTGCACATAAGCAAACTGTGCATGGCTTGTCAGCATTATGACTTCCAGATTCGGAAATTCTTTTTTGACTCTTCTGAGCAGTTCCAGTCCGTCTGCCTGCGGCATCTCTATATCGCAAAACATAATGTCAATATTCTTTTCTCTTAAAATCTGTTCTGCCCTGACGGCGTTCGTCGCAGAATATATCTCAGTTATCCCCAAAAGATCCCAATCCGTTATCGATAATAATTCTTCAATCACTAAATACTCATCATCCACGACCAATAGCTTCATTCTCTCTCTCCAATTCCGGCATCCGCAAAGTAACACAGACCCCGCCTTCCTCCAGATTTACCACCGTCACTTTTCCCGCTTCTCCATAATGCATGTACATCCGGTCTACTATGTTTTTTATCCCGATATGTTCTCTGTCGTCCTTCACGATTTTTTCGTTCTTATGAATCTTCTCCAGAATATCTTCCGGAATCTTACCACAGTTATCCCTTATTTCAATTATAATCTCACCGTGATCTGTTCTTGACATAACCCCAATGATCAAGTCTTCCGAAAAATCTGTAGAATATTTAATCGAATTTTCCACGAAGGTTAATACGGACATTGCCGGCACCATGCTCTCCTCGGCCTGTTCTGTCATATCATATCGAAAATGAAGGTTCCCCGCGTATCTCAGCTTTTGAACGGCCATGTAGTTTAACGTAAAATTAATTTCTTCCTTCAGGAGCACCATATCGCCTTGTCTGGAAAAAACACTTTTAAAATAGTTGATCAGATATGTCAGCATCAGCTGCACCTGCAGAGAATTCTTTCTTTTATTCAGTAAGTAGACCGTATTTAAAGAATTCAGGAAAAAATGCGGATTGATCTGCAGCCTTGCATATTGCTCATACAGATCCTTCTGCCTCTTTTCTTTTTCATAAATATCAATTTTCAACTCTTTAATCTTTTCCATCATGTTATTGAAATTTTTACCGACTATAGCATACTCCTCCATGTTTCCCATATCCGGCATTTTAAGATTGATTCCATTTTCATCTATTTTCTGCATTGTAGCGGCAATTCGCTTCACCGGTTCTGTAAACCAGTAGTACATAGCAATATACAGAACGGGAAGCATGATCAGTAATATCACCACAAAGCAAATGCTGCTCTTCACCAGGGGTTCAATTTCCTCATATAATTTGACCGACGGCACCATGATAGTGACTGCCGCATCTGTCCCATCGATCAATAAATCTATTTTCAGATCATTGCCGGGCAGTTCCGGGCAGCTATTCTTCTGTATCTTACTATAGGAAACAAAATAGTCTGCAAAATCCGAAGACTGCATCACCGCAATCAAGCGCTCTACGCTCACCGCACAGCCAATTCCGGCCTCCTCCTGCGATACCGTCCTGATCAGATACTGATGGCCGTCTATCTCGGACAGCTCCCAGCTTCCGACCTCCGCCCTGTCTTGCAATAAATTCCGTATTTCTTCCACAAAATCCAAATTTGATGTCTCTACCGTTTTCCGCGGAGACTGTATTAACATGATATCGGTGTATGCGTCCTTAAATGTGAAAAAGTAATCTGCCGATCTATAGATCAGAATATCTTCATTCAACTGATTATATAACCTCTGCCTCGCCTGATTATTCACGAATTCCCGATTCTGTCCATAATACAACAGGCCATAATAATCCGCTGTCTCATGGATTCGAAGGAGATATTCCAAAATATTTTTCAAATTGGAGGCAACATCCCCCGCATAATATTCTCCCATGGATTGATAGGTCCTCATGGATTTCTTCCATACTGTCTTCATTGCACTCAGGCAGCTAAACACAAGCATACCTATCATACAAAAAATAATGACCGATATCATAAAATTGACACGCACTACAACCGATTTTTTTCTGATCTTCAATCCTTCTCGTCTCCATCTCAAATTTCATAGCCGGACTTTTGTATTTCCTATATTGCCGCTTATATCGCTTTCTTCCATCGGCACTGCTTCGCTATGACTATAATACCATTCTCATTATTACATTTTTACCCGTTTATCGACTTCTCTTACCTGTTTATCGACTTTTCGATCGCATCATTGCCTGAAAGGCTTTTGTTTCATAGAACGCATTTTTCTGTAACATAAAAAAGTGTCTTCGACACCTCAACCCCCTGACCCCCATTCATGGGGGAATT
>ERZ779622.1209-NODE-1209-length-11247-cov-11.416905_pt1 | contig 11247 bp, 13 predicted proteins | sample MGYA00514188_ERZ779622 | MGnify/ENA primary metagenome ERZ779622 (study PRJEB29562, sample SAMEA4376702) | mouse gut metagenome | isolation source: Cecum | study: EMG produced TPA metagenomics assembly of the A DSS colitis mouse model was used to assess the...
TGCGCTGCTCACCCCATGCCTAAAGTCAGGGGCATGCGCAGCGCTTTCGGTCAAGGGTCAAAATAAGACAGAAATTTATAAAATCAGTCTAAATATCAGCAGAGTCAAGCACAAATTCACACTTATTCAGACAAAATACAGCAAAAAATTTTTTCCTTACACCGTAGACAACGCCCGAAATTCTAATTCTGATTGTTCATCAATGAAAAAACAAGTCCCGTTCCCCCTACTGGGGGGAGCGGGACTTGTTCCGATGTAAACTATTGTGCTTCAATCGCAAAGAGAAAGCTCATCCTCAAAGGCACCGGTCTCGGTTCCATCCTCGAACATGATGCGGTACATGGGGCCCACATCGGCGATGTCCGCCTCTTCCTCGGGCAGAGCCCGCAGGACCTTTACCTTTTGCCCACACCGGGCATTCCATGCGCTGTCGCCGCCGTGGGTGTCAAAGAGCGCCCATTTTCCGACAAAGCTCTTGGGGTCCAGTCGGACAAGCCCAAGCCAGGAGATATCCATATCAACGTTGTTCCCTTGATATTCTCCCCATGCTTTACCTGTCTGGGAGGCCTCATCGGCGCAGAAGCCGAAGAAGTCGGTCTCGCCGATTTCACCCAGGTCATCCTCATCAAGATTGAGTTTCTCCATAGCCCGGCGTTTCATTTCCTCCACCGCTTCCTGGAAGGTTTCGGAGAACCACGGCTCCTGGATATTCTGCTCATAGGTTTCTGCCAGCAGATAGACCTCCGCTTTCAGGGCGTGGTCCTTGATGTAGTCTGCCGAATTAACGGCCGTACCGGCATCAACGGGTGCAAGGTGGCGGATTACCCAGTCGTGGTTCTCACCGTATTTCTGGCACCGCAGCTGGGCCGTCATATCCTCGGGGTCCACGTTGAGCAGGCCGTCCATATCCTCCTCGACGGTCTGCCGGAGTTCGGCCTCGCTGTTGCACTCCAGATTCTTCATTGCCAAGCGGAGCATCTCAGCCACGCACTCATCGAACGTACCGTAGTACTCTTCCTGATTTTCACGCTCATAGCAGCCCAGCAGGACGCAGATATCCATATTGAGCTTATTGTTAACGATTAACTGTTTCATTTTTCATAGTCCTTTCCTTTTTGATGTTAATTGGGGACCTACACTCCCAGCAGTTCGATTACCAGCTCCTCAAGAATGCGCTCGTCAACCCCTAGGGTGTCGGGTTTTGCACCATTGAAGGATTCCCAGAGGGCCCACATGATGCCGATATGCACCCGAAGGTCGTCCTTGTACAACGACCCGCACTTTTTGTCCAGATAGCTGTCGGCTACCGCCACCAGCTGCTCCAGCTTCTTCACACGTGCGCCCTCGCTCATTCCCGGGATTTCCTTGGTGAACTCGGCGATGGTCTCGTAGGTCCAGACGGAGTACTTGCTCCAGTAGGCCTTGATGGCGTTCATCCGCGCCAGGCAGTGCCGCAACTTTGAGAACAGAGGCTCCTGCTCCGAGGCATTCTTGATTTGGTCAAGAGCCTTGGCAGTATTGATGTACTCGTCCTTGACCGTCCTCCACTGCGGGTGGAAGCCGTCGCGCAGGAATGCTTCGGTGGTAATTCCCATCGTAGCGACTGTGTACGTTGCGGACACAACAGGGTGGCCCATGTTAAGCACGTCGCCCTCGTACTCGGATGCATCGTAATCAAACCGATACTTTGGCTCGCTCACGCCGAACGTATCCGCCTCCAGCCAAAGGGTTGTGCTGCCCCCAGCCTGCAGGAAGAACGCACGCTCCCACTTCTTGGCGCCGCTTGCGGACTTGTGGGTGGCGACAGGTTTCTCCTGCTCAAACTCCAGGTGGAGCAGGCGGATTTTGTTCAGGGTGGCCGGCCTGTACTCGGCAATGAATCGCTCGGCCCCATGCTCGCCCCATCTGAAAAAGTTCAATCCGTGGAATCGCTTCTGGGTGGGGCTGGGCATGTCCTCCCCCGAGACGGTGCAGGTGCAGGTGAGGCCAACCCCCTCGATGCGGTCGAAGTCTAGGGAATATTTTTTCATACTGATTACTCCTCTCAATTTTTAAATTTGGATAGCAAAAACCGCCACCTCTCAAATAAACGAAAGATGACGGCTTTTCTGAAGTATAAAACGCAGCTTTAAGCTGATGGCAGAACGGCCTTAATCAGGCAAAGGAGCTACGATTACATTTTCAAGTGTAACATGCACTTATTTCTTTGTCAAGGCAGCATTCTGAAGAACGCACTGGTGAATGTTTTTTGCGAGTGGGTTTCGTCAAATGCCGCTTTTAGGTTTCATGCGCCAATAGCCACCACAAAAGTTCTTCATAGGAGGCTGTGCCCGCAGCGACCTCTAAGATGATGTTCGCCAGCTCTTCCTGCGTGTAGTCCAACTCCACTCCATTTAACGCCAAAAAGACAAGCATGATATGGGCGCCAATCCGCTTATTCCCGTCCACAAATGGATGGTTTCGAACCACGCCATATCCAAGCCGGGCCGCCTTTTGCTGGAGAGATGGGTATGGTGAGACCCCGGCGTAACTCTGAAATGGCGCAGCCAAAGCCGAGTCCAAAAGGCCAGCATCTCGCAGCCCAGGTGTCCCACCAGTGGCCCGAACCATCTCTTCATGCATGGCCAAAATTTGCTTTTTCGTTAAGCATCTCATTTAGCCAGCACCTCGTATGCAGTTCGATTTCTCTCCATGAGCCGTTTTGAGATTTCAGCCACGTCCTCATCTGCGGCGGCTTGCTCTTTCTCAGCCCTTGAAAAATCAATGAGCAGATACCGCGGCTTGTTGTTTTTCAGAATAACTACCTGGCCAACAGTGTCCGCTATTCTGGCAACCCGGGAGAAATTCTGATTGGCCTCTGTAAGGGATACCATCCCTTCGGTGTCAATTTTCACTTCCATTACCTCCTATTCTTAACTACCATAGCTATCGGCCCTAACATACTCCCCTATAGTATACCGCAATATTAGGATAAATACAACCTATTTTAAAAGTAAAAATCGGGGCCGAACTTTCGTCCAGCCCTGATTTTTGCAAATTCAGCAAACGTCAATCCAGTTGCGGCGCCTGCTCGCACGCATCCCAATCATAGGTGGGCAGGGTACTGATGGGAGTCTCATCGCTGTCGAAGCAAATCATGTTGCAATCACAGGTCTGGGCGAAACGAACGCACTGGGCCAAATCATCAGGAATACAGTTTAGTTGCGCCCCCTTTGAGAAACAGATATACCAGCCGAACGTGCTCTTTACGTATACAGAGAGCGGCAAAGCGTTGGTCTCTCCGTTTTCGTTCAGCATTGCTGCTGTCTCACCGGAGATGTGCTCAGCAGACAGCGTTAACATCTTGCGGATGTTAATCTCTTGCCTCTTCTCCCGCAACAGCTTTGCCACAAAAGCCCACTCAGGCTCGCCGTCCTGGGTGGCATCCTTATAAGCCCCCATAGACAAATTCCCACTGGCTTGCCCATCAGGAAGACAGAAAATGGCCCACCAGGTCGTCCCGGCGAAGGCACAGGTTCTATCGATTCCATAGGTTCCGTTGCTGCCCATGTTCAGGAACTGATAATCCATGCCGCAGTACTTTTTAAGGCTCTCTGCTTGGTCCTCGGGCAGCAGCTTTTCAGCAACGGCGACCTCAGAAAAACGTTCCCGCATTTTTTCCGCCGCATCCTCATAGGAGCTAAAGACCTTCTGCGCCACATTGGCATCGTTATACTGCATAAGCAGGTACCGGCACATCGGCTCGCAGAAATCCACCTCCTCAATGATGCACCCCGGACTCAACTCGCCTCCAGGCACATTGTCCAGAACGCTGGCGACAGTTTCTTTGAGGGCATCCAGGTTATCGTACTGCGGGCCGGTCAGGGCGAAGATGAACTCACCGTTCTCTGTGCGCTTGATATGCACATCATGCATCGGCACGCTGCCCAGCGAGTTTTCCCGCATAAGCTGAACGACCAAGGTGTAGCCGTCAGACAGCTTGAACCCCAGGGGGCGAAAACTGAACTCGTTATCCTTGAGGGCCGTATGCAGGTTGGGACGCCCCCACGGATTTAAAGTAGCCATGGCTTTATGTGCGATGGACACGGCCAGATAGTCTTTCGTGTTTTTTTCAGTCACCATAATCATTCTCCTTTTTGCTTTTTCTGTTTAATTTACAAAAAACTGCTGTCCCGGAGACCCGGCAGACAGCAGTTTTTGAGATTATTATTGTAAACGAGCCGTTTTCGGCACAGAAATACGGTCTTGCTTTTGCAAGAAAAAGCTACGTTTACATTTTTAGTATATCATATTGGGGAACTTTTCGTCAATGGGCACCCACACATACTGAGAAACTCCCGTTGGGATTCCTGGAGAAACGCACATCCTCCATCTTCTCCCCTGCCCGCTCCAACAATGCTCGCAGGGCGTGGTCCAGGGCGCAGCCGAATATGGTATCACAACCATCCATCTGCGGTGTCTTCATCCGTCCTGCTCTGTTGTACTCCTGCAATTCCCTAATGAGGCATGCAGCATCCATATCACTCATACCAGTTCTCCTCTCGCTCCAAAATTCGGCATTAACTCGTTCGCCTATACGCATTTATTATACCACATTCTAGCAATAGAATCAAGCCAATCTTTCGTTTTGGATACCAGACTTTTCTCCACACGCCACCCTTCTCCGCTCAATTTGAGATATATCTTCATTAGCTTTGCAACACAATCACTCTCTGTCGTCCCCTTGACCGGGAAGCCATATGCCTCCATAACTGCCCTGTCGTTATCCTGGTGTGCCTTGCGCAACTCTGGGGGCATAGTTGTCTCATCGTAGAGGTCAGCGAGGCTGCTGTCTGGATATCGGGCGCAAGCATCTTAACACAGCCCATCAGCGGCTACAAGGCTAAGAGCGCAAAACCCCCGCTACAAGTGAGATTGCCCCAGCGGGTTTCAGTAATAGGGAGGCTCACTTGTAGCTGGGATTTTTGTCTCTCTACAAGTGAACGCCCCGGATACCATGTGGTACCCAAGGCGTTCACTTGTAGCAAGGTAGGGGCGGCGCTCAGCGCCAAATTCCAACGTAAATCTAATTTTTCTCGTTCGCCTTCTTGGGGCGCTTCCGGCAGTTGGGACAGAGTGTTCTCTCAGGGGCATGCTTGGTCTGCGGGTTCCCAACGCTCCAGCCTTCCGCCCGAAGCATGCGGACCAGGTACGTTTTGGTTGAGGTTCCATACTTGAGCGTGACCTTTCCGCAGCTATCACACTGCGCACCGTATACCATCATTCCCGGCACCCCCTATCGGCGGTAGCTGCCCACAAACCAAAAAATGTTATCTTCGAGCAGCTTTTCCGGGACGCTGGCGCCAATCCTATACAGCAGGTTCTGGAACTCCTTCAGGACGGCTGTGGTGGTCTCATACGCACACGCAAATGGGCCAACATGGGACTGCGCAGGAATGTACTCAATGGTTCCCCGGATTCCATCAGGGAACGGGAAATTGTCGCCAGCGCAAAACATCGGACGTGCCTCCCCGGCAAAGAACTCATGGCGGCAAACCTCATGAAGGGTGGGAAACTTCGGGTGATAACACACCTCCGGCAGCTGGTAGGCGCCGTATGCCTGCCTAAAGGCAGCCCCGCTTTCATCTCGAAGTAGTTCCGTAATTTTTTGCCGGTCATTCTCACAGAACGTCTCCAGCATAGCAGTGGCCATGATATATGCGCCAACCAGCCCGCCGGTTCCGGCGTCGCCGCCTATCACCAGGCCAATATCGCTTATTCCGTAGATGCTCTGCGGATTGACTCCCGCAGTGGGGGGCCCCTCGTTCTTCCTCCCCACGCACAGCGGGTTCATACACTTCGGGCCCATCCAGGACAGGGCCTCCATCAGGCGCACAACAGCCGAGAAATCGGCGTCCTCATCCGTGGCGTCATCGGGCAGGACTTCCATCACCCTGTCAGTGATATAACTCAGCGCCTCATTCAGTACAGGGCGAGGGGTCTTCGTGGAGAACTGGGTGCAGGTGCTGGCCCCTTCGATGTCGGTCGTGTTTCGGTGGATATCGTCCCCGGGAATCGGGCGGGAAATGGCGATGGTGAGCCGGAGGAGGCGTTCATCATAGGGGTCATCTGGATTGTAGTCTCCGCCGTATCCTTCCCCCATGCGCTCGAAGCGGGGGTGGATGTATACTTTCTGCTGGTCACTATTTTTATTCATACTTAACTTCCTTTCCTCTAAAACAAAATCCGCCCCCTTTGTTATAACAAAAGGAGGCGGCTCTCGCATTATCATGGCAAACGCACCTCATTGAGGCGAAAAGGCAACGGCCATTTCGGCGATAATAAAGTACGATTACAACTTCATTTTAACATGGGCCGCTTTGGCTGTCAACATCTACGCCGCCCATCGACATATCTGTTAAAAAAGAAACGGGGCGGGGAAGCATATACTCCCCCGCCCGCACGGTCAACTCAGAAATGGAATTCCATATAGGTGCGCTGCTTCTCCTCAGCCCGTCCTTCCTCGAACTGGCCAGACTCGACAGCCTCCCAAAAACCATAGCCAACCTGGTCGGCCATACCGTTTTTGAGAATATCGGTTCCATAGAATCCGCCGCAGGTGTCAAGCTCCTCCCACGTAGATTCCTCTCCGGCCTCGCCGGGGATTTCTTTATACACAGTGTACCAGAACACCCTACCTGCGTGGTAGTCAGCATATCGTTCTGTTTCGGTCTCCATGGCCTCATAGGCCCGGGGTCTCCAGGTGTCGTCGGTCAAAGGCCTGGTTTTGTAGCCCCAAGTGGAGGGGCCGTTGGGATGGGGGTATTCCACCCTAATCCGCTGGCCAAGCTCATCCAGAACGTACTCCGTTCCGATTTCCTCCATGACAGTCTTTTTCAGCAGGATAATCCATCCAATCTGTCCGGAGTCCCAAGGGTCGGCGAACGGGTTCCCTTCCCGGCTGCAGCGAATCTCAGACCCACTATGCTCCATAAGCCACAAAGGCATCCATGCCGCATAAGGCGCCAGCAACTTCATGCAGTCGCCGACCTCCAGCAGGTCGGTGATAGGGCCAGCCGCATAATCGTGGGTAGCGGCCCCACACGCCAGATACTCCTGCTTCCCGTCGACCTCGTAGATGTCAAGCAGCTCAGGCCGTTCCTCATTTGGGGCAATGCGAATGCCAGAAAACTTACCGTCCAAGGCAGCCTTCAGAACATCTTCGTCGGGAACGTTCTCCCGCACGAGCCGCCTCCAAAAGCCCTCCGGCTCCTTATCGTCGAGCTCGTCTCCCAAATTGTATTTTCTGCTCCAGCACGCCATTACCGCCAAGTTATCCTCGTCCTTGCGGGGGTCTAAGCCAAAGTCGTCAATGCCCACACGGAGGGCATATGTTTCGCCCTCGTAGGTCCATTTAAAGGCGGTGCCATCACACACAGTGATTTCCTTGGTGTTTCCCATGTTGCTGCTTCTCCTTCCGAAAATTTAAATTTTTAAATTATTTTATCATATACTACCCGAAGATTCAAGCCAAAACCACCATGAAGTTGGAAGAGCCTCCGTTCTTCGACAGCTATACAGCTAAGTCGAGGGCTCTTTGGTTGGCCCTCCACGCCTTCGTCTTCTCCAGCTGCTCAAGGGCTTTCTTTCGGTTGGCGACCAGACTGTTATAAATGCCGCCGGCGATGCGGAACGCCTTATCCAGGCAGTCTCGCTGCCAGGGTTCATACCGGAACGGCATCGTTAACACGAAGCTGTCCGTTGCTGATTTCTTCATGCGATACAGCCTCCTTTTTGGCGATGTCCGAAAACCGGGGGCTTTCGACTTCATCGCCGCCAGGTAAAGCAAAGTCGCCCTCTGTTGTCTCCACCCGTTCCAGGCAGCGTAGGTCCCACTCCTTCGCTTCTTCCTTGGTGATGCGGTACAGCCGCTTCACAAAGAGGAGCTTACCGGCAAACTGGTAGGCAGCGCCGACCTCTGCGTTGGCCTTGCACAGGACGGGCAGATGGCTGGAGTCTCCATCCACCAGGAAGTGGATGCCCTCGGTAAAGAGGGTCGTCCCATGCCCGGGAAGAAAGGCGACTCGCCGCCCGACCCGCTCCGGATGAGCACCCTCAATGTCGATATAAGTGCTCTTGTACGGGATTTTCGCAAACTCTTTCTTGCTGATGTGAATCAGGTCCATTGATATTACTCCTTTCTGTTGCGCCGCCCCAGGTAAATACCCGAGGCGGCGCAGTTGCTTAAAGGTGCATTTCCTTCAAGGATTCAAAGATGTCCTTTCCCCAGTACAGAATCCCATCCCAGTGGTCAGGGGTGTCAGACTTAGGGTCAGGCCGCAAGTACAGGCCCGCCCCCTCCTCATCGGGGTCGAAGTCGAACGTGCTGTCCGCAAAGGTCCAGACCAGGCATTCCAGCTGCTTGATAGTCAGCTTGTGCTCGCCAAGCTCATCCACCGTTGTGTACTCAGGCACATCCTCATATGCGCTCTTGGTGAGCGTCAGCTTCACGTAGGTTCCGTTGGCCAGCAGGTTCTTCACCAGCTGCAGGAGCTCATTTGCCCCCTGCTGGAAAGCCACGATAGCCCCAATGGAGAGGCCGCAGCCGGAATCGTAGTGGCCCACATCAAGCTCCACTTCCTTTACGACCTGGGATTTCGTCAGGGTCGCATCGTTGCGGGTAGTTTCACCGTACTCAAGCCGAAAGGCCAAGCGGTATTTCACCTCGCCGAATTCCTGTGTCTTTTTCATACATAAAACTCCTTTTTACAAAAATAAAAAGCCGACATCTGCCTGGGCGGCAAACACCAGCTTCTTTCGATATGTCTGTAAACGTTCCACTTCTGGAGAGGAGAGACGAACCTGAAAAGCCAGGTCAAATCCGATACGTTTACAATCTAATTTTAGCACGGAGCTTTTCCCCTGTCAAGCCATGCTTCCCATCCATTGCTTTTAAAGTTTTTCTTGCAAAATATGCAAGTTTATGGTATAATACAAACATAAGATTTCATTTTGTGGGAGGGATGCCGAATGACCGACAAACTGGAGTATCACATTCCTGACGATGCCTCGTTATCTGCCGAAGATATCATCTTAGGAGCCAACAACATAGGGTTCGATTCCCTTTTGAGCATCAAGAAAGTACAGATGCCGGAAGATACAGAGCGATACAACGAGCAGGGCTACCCGTTCCTCATCACCGAAGGTGAATTCCACAAAACCCTGCCCGTGCTCGATACCAGCAAGATTTGGTTTACCCCGTCCTTAACCCGCCCCCTACTCTACTATAATCCAGATACACTAGCGGCGGCTTGTCATCTTGAGCATGTCTTTATTCAGGGGGATTCGGCGGCCAAAAAGATTGAGGGCCTGGTTCAGCATATGGAGGAAGCGGTGGCCCAGAAAGACTTCCGGGGCAGCATTCAGGCACTGCCAGAGGCGGCCCGCATGGAGTACTTCAATCTCCTGTTGGAGAAATATTCTGATGAGCTCCAGAGTATCCCTAATCTCTTCCTTCTCTTTATCGGGAACTACCTAACCGTCTCCTATGGATTCGACAGGCTTCACCCTCAGACCTTCCGTGCAATTATCGGCCTCCGGTTGCCTGAACAAGCTCAGGCCGTCCAAGCAGAACTGGCTCCATTCCCCGACGTCATCCAGGTCTATCGAGGCGGAAGTGAGGATATTTCCCTTCCCCCGGAGCGCGCCTACTCCTGGAGCACCAGCATCCGCTCAGCCTTGTTTTTCGCCGGTCGGCTTACAGGCAGCTCCGGCTACATCGCTGTTGGCACAGTTTCAAAGGACAAGGTCATCTACAGCGATATGGGGTCGAGCGAAAGAGAAGTCATTGTATTTCCAGAAGATGTGAGCATCGAGGATACGCTTCATTTGTCCAGCATTGAGGAGCTTGAGCCCACCATCCAAAAAGTGACGGCGAGGTATCAACTCTACCGCAGTATGCTGCCCCACCTGGATTTTAACATGGACTCTGACCTGCATGGGCGGCTCCACTCTGCCCGTGTGCTTCTCTTAGCCCTGATGATAGCCGAGCTAATGCATCTGCCGGACGCCGACCGGCATACCCTGAGCATGGCTGCCATCTTCCACGATTCCCGGCGGGACAACGATGGCGAAGACCAGGAGCATGGACAGCTCTCAGCCCAATACTATCGGGAATCATTCAAGGACTACGACCCTGTTGCAGACCTCGTTATCAAATACCACTGCCTCCCTGATAAAGAGGGGTATAAGGCAATCGAAAAAATGTTTGCGCTGAGTGAGGAGAAGACCCGGGCCCGAAAGCTTTTCGATATCTTCAAGGATGCCGATGGCTTAGACCGAGTCCGTTTTGGCTGGAAGAGCCTTGATTTAAACCAGTTGCGCTATGCCGAATCAAAGACACTTCCCCTGTTTGCCATGAAGAGCGTCCACAATATAACCCTTTGACGCCAAGCGGCGGGCTCCGGGAGAATAGCTCCCCGGAGCCCGCCGCTTTCGTACCTCATCCAAATGCGCTGAGATTGCGGAGCGGGATTTCCCGCTCCGCCTCATTTTTTAGCTTCATCCACCGGTTTCCGCTTCAACTTCCAGGACGCCCGCAGGAATGGCTGCACATACGTCTCATCCGGGGCCAAATCGAATCCTAAAGCCTCAGCTCTTTCTATCGCTTCGGGAGAGGGTGTTCTCCCCTCCCCTACTTTGCGAATAAACCCTTGGATTGCGCTCGTTTTCGCCTCATACTTCTCCTCGTTCCCAGCTCGGGGGCCAGTCGGCCTATACTTTGTTGACTCTTCTTTGCCGTACGCACTGCGGAGCTTCCCACCCATATAGAATATCTCCGCCTCAAACGCATCAATGGCAAACCGGCCTTCAATATCGAAGTATGTGTATTTGCTGATGTTCTGGAGCATCTCCACACCCTGTCTTGTTACCGCACTTGCGTACAGAAAAAGCACCAGCCGTTCAACGCTTTCCAATAACTGCCCATCGACATCCTGTCCAGACTGGAGAGGGGAATAAAACTCCTGGGTCTTTGTGTTGTAGAATCCACAGAAGCAACCAGTGACTGTACACAGCTTATACAACATAACGATTGCGTCCGAGTGGAACGTCTCCTTCATTAGGATATCCTTCCAGGCAAAGAAGTCGTTCTCCGAATCCTTAATGGATATTTTTACTCCATTGGCGGACAGCGTGCGGGCGCGCCTGTTCAACATGTCTCGCAATGTTGGGATATCATATTGTTCGTTGAATTTGATATAGTAGTAT
>ERZ779622.1212-NODE-1212-length-11224-cov-6.652520_pt1 | contig 11224 bp, 14 predicted proteins | sample MGYA00514188_ERZ779622 | MGnify/ENA primary metagenome ERZ779622 (study PRJEB29562, sample SAMEA4376702) | mouse gut metagenome | isolation source: Cecum | study: EMG produced TPA metagenomics assembly of the A DSS colitis mouse model was used to assess the...
TTGAGTTCGGTCTGGACTTCTCAAAATCTTGTGGTATCCTTGTGGTCAAGAAAAAATCCAAGAAAGGATGTGATCCATGAAGAAAATCCTAACTTGCCTCCTGACCACAGCCCTCTTAGTGAGCGTTAATGGGTGCAAGACAGCACCTCCAGACTATGAGCCTGCACAGCAGACCCTCATAGTAAAGTCAGAATCAACCACGGAATCTGACCAAGCTGCTATCAATATAGCTGCCACCCTTGAGCAGATCATCGCCGGAATAAATTACAAACCGATGGTATCCATACTCAGAAAATCCGTCAGCAAAAATGAAAGTGATAGTCAAATCACCTCTCCACACGTGAAACAGGAAAGCTCACACGCATCCACCGCCAGCGTAGAAGACACCGATACGCAGGGCACAGAACCAAAGACAATAGAACCAACGCCTGTGCCAAAGCAGCCAGACACCGAGCCTGATGCCACCCTGACAGTTACCGTGAGAGCAACTCCCACGCCAGTAGCTACACCCACTCCTGCGCCCACACCAGAGCTATCAGCCCCCACACCTATACCTGCCGCGCCTACCCAGGAGCCGGTCATAGAGGAGCCCTCCTTCGACATCGGCTACTGGATAGGCTACGCGCAAAGCTGTGCCCAGGGCCTTGGCCTGCGGCTGGAGAGCAGCGCGGTAGACTGCTGGGACAACCCCATCGGGGCCGGGCCGCACAGCACCTGCCTGGAGAGGGACGTCGCCAGCAGGCTGAGCCGGTACGCGAACGACCCGGACATCACCGATGTATGGATATGGTATGAGTCTACCGGCGGGAATTGCTACGACATCTATATCGGGTACGCCTAATTTAAAAAAGAATACCAGCCCTGAGCGCATCGCATATCGCGGTGCGCTTTTTCTTTGCCATTCATTGCCGCCTGTCGGCCCCTGTGCGGCTCTGTGTCGGGACTTGCATGGCTGGGTCGTGGAAAAACACTCGGCCAATACCGGCGCAGGCCGTGTCGGGCCAGCGTGGGGCCGGTTTTGGCAAGCCTCAGAATTATAGGTTTTGGGGCGGTATGGGCAAGGTCGAAAAGCAAGCAGGAGAAAGGAGGTGGGGTTGCTATGCTCCCCACCTCCGGTTCACAACGCCCGGCAACGCCAGTCGTTTCAAGGGATTCCGGGCTTTCGGGATTGCAAAATAAGATAGGGTTGCTAAGTCCACAGTTCCCCGAAAACAGGGTTGCAATCCCAATAAATGGCTGTATAACGGCAAAAATCCAGGGGTTGCTATATAAATTGAGAAAAATCACCTCTCGCCAAGAGGGGAGTGCGCCCTCTCGGTGGAAGGTGGTACCTGTCACCATGATAGGTCTAGTGAACTACCCAATAGAAGAAAGTATACTGCAGAAAAGAAAAATCCACATACAATCAACCTGATTAAGCATTCGCTCTCACGCTAAAATTCGGTCAACGGTTTCCTTGAGCGTATCACTAAACCCATCCAAATCTTCCAAGGAAATAACCTCATTATTTATCAGCGCAATAATATTCCAAACCATATCAGTCCGGGTCAACTGAAGTTGTACACCTGGACTCCGCTTATCTTCTTTTATGCGCTTTTCCAAGTGCCAAAATTTGTCAGACGGATTACCTTCTCCCTTTAATATCTCCATGTATTCTCGGTTGAGCTTGTCCATGTAGGCTTCCTGCCAACCGGGTAATTTTTCCTTGAAAAGTTTCCAGTCCTGTTTTGTGAATCTCCTATCTTCCACAACAATATCCTCCTGTCATTTGTTCTCTGGCAAATTCTCATCGCCCCATGTTTTCATATAGGCAATCACATCCATAAAGCTCCTGCCCAACTCCGTCAATGTGTATTCCACCCGCGGCGGCACCTCATGGAAATCATGGCGTACAAGAAATCCATCCGCCTCCAACTCCCGCAACTGTTTCGTCAGCGATGATTCCGTAATCTCTCCCAACTGCCGCCGCAGCGCGCCGAACCGTCGGATATCATGAAAAGCGATGTAGTAAAGGATCTCCAGTTTCCACTTGCCACCCAATATCTTTTGCAGTGTGGACATTGTCTTGCAGCGCTCCACGGCCTGCTCCGTTTTTCTCATATGACTACACCCCTTTGCTAACATTATAACGCATAGCGCCACATGAATCAAGGTACTACAAAAAAGTACCGTACTTGAATTCATTTCGTATCGGGTTATAATGGGTGAAAACGAAGGAGGTTATCCCCATGAAATTCACAGGAACCATCTGGCGTCCACCCTATGAAGCGTCCTCGCTGCTGCTGGAAGTCACGGCGGGCTGCACACACCACAAGTGCAAATTTTGCACACTCTATAATGACCTGCCGTTCAAATTCAGAACGTCCCCGATGAAGGACATCGAGTGCGATTTGCAGGAAGTAGCTGGCACTTTGAAACAGTGGGAGGGGTTTGAGTTCGAGCGGGCCTTCCTCACCGGCGCGAATCCCTTTGTGTTGAAAACTGAGCGCCTGTTGGCTATCGCTGAACTTGTCCGAAAATATGTATCCACGGTGCAGACCATAGGCTGTTTTGCGCGGGTGACGGACATCACATTAAAGTTGGACAGCGACCTGACCGCGCTGGCTCAAGCCGGGTATGATAGTTTGACCATTGGTATCGAAACCGGCGATAATGGGGCGTTGGACTTCATGAACAAAGGTTATAGGGCAGCTGACATTGTGGAGCAGTGTGCTCGGCTGGATAGTGCCGGTATCCGCTATAACTTTTTCTATCTGGTAGGTATTTCCGGCGCGGGCCGGGGTGAAATCGGCGCGAAGGCTACTGCCGCTGTCTGTAATCAGTTGCACCCTCAGTTAATTGGGGCAAATATGCTGACTATCTACCCGGACTCCGAACTTTACCAGGAAATCCAGTGTGGCAACTGGCAGGAGGAAAGCGAAGTAGAAAAGTATCGGGAAATCCGCACCCTGATTGAAAACCTTGATATTCCCACACAGTTTGCCGCGCTGGGAGCCTCCAATGCGTTCCAGCTTCACGGTCACCTGCCGGAAGATAGGGATGCTCTGATTACGGCCATCGACAAAATCATTGACACGGTAGGCGAGGAAAAATTGCGGGATTATCGCAAAAATCTTCGTCACCTATAAGGGGGGATTCTCATGCATTTCACAGGAAGAACATGGCGGCCGCCGTATGAATCACACTCTGTCATTTTGCAGGCGACCTCTGGCTGCACACATAACAAGTGTACCTTTTGCAGTCTCTATAAAAACGAGAAATTTCGGATGTCCCCCATGGAAGAATTCGAGGAGGATTTGGCGGAAATCAAGAGCTATCAGCCCAACGCCCGGCGGGTGTTTCTTACTGGCGCGAACCCTTTTGCCATGAGCTATGAGAACCTCAAATTGCGTGCCTTGACTGTTCGGGAGTATCTTATAAAGTGTCAGTCCATCGCTATGTTTGCAGGTATTCGGGATATCAAAGACAAGAAGGTCTGGCAGCTAAAAAAGCTCCGGGCCATGGGTATCAATGGGCTGAGTATTGGCACGGAGAGCGGGGATGATAAAACGCTTCGGCTGGCAAACAAGGGTTATACCGCCGACGATATATTGGAACAGTGCCGCAAGCTGGACGAGGCTGGTATCGAGTATTACTTTGTCTATATGACCGGGCTTGCCGGGAAAGGAAATGGGCAGCGCAATGCTGTCAATTCCGCAAAAGTGTTCAGTCAGCTTAACCCACATTTTATCTCGGTAGATTCGTTGACGCTCTTTCCGGATACGCCGTTGTACCAGATGGCAAAGCAGGGTAAATTTACACCGGCAGATGAAAAAGAGCGTATGGAGGAACTGCAAACGCTGATTGGGAATTTACACATTCGCACCCATCTTTTTGCAAACTCCGTGTCCAATTATTTTCCCTTTGTGGCGCGTCTGCCGCATGAGAGAGAAAAGGCGATCGGGGAATTGCAGGATGTACTCGACGGTACGGAGGAAGATGAAATGTTGAAATACCGGCAGGGGCTTCGGTCGCTTTGAAAAAGCAGTGAGTATTTATCTCTTTGTTAACATCTGGCCGCTTGATTTATTGCCAGACTGCGGCTATAATCCTTGTAAAAATCGAGAAATTTCATACAGGCTCCACATTGCCGTGTTACAATATTCTCAAGGAGGTGCGCCAATGGCAACTATACTGATCGTCGAGGACGACATCGACACCAACGAGGCCGTCTGTGAATACCTGCAAGAAGCCGGTCACACCACTATTCCTGCCTTTGATGGGGACGAGGCCATCACCTTATTTGCCGCGCATAAAATAGACCTCGTTGTATTAGACATCATGCTCCCCACCATCACCGGGCTGGTGGTGCTGAACTCCATCCGCAAAGCGAGCCAAGTCCCGGTGCTTATGCTGACAGCCATGGAGGACGAGTACACCCAGGTCACCAGCTTCGACGGACAGGCCGACGATTACATGACAAAGCCGTTCTCCATGGTGATTCTGGGGAAACGCATTGCCGCTCTGTTACGCCGGAGCAGTCCACAAGCGCCGATAGATGTGTGGACGCACGGCGACCTGACCGTCAATTTCTCCGGCTACTCCGCCCACGATTCTACCGGCGAACTGGAGGTCACTGCAAAAGAAATCGACCTGCTCGAGCTGTTGGTGGAGCATCAAGGGTTGGTGCTGTCGCGCTCACAAATTTTGGACAGCCTGTGGGGAGATAATGCTGAAGTTCTGGACAGGCTGGTGGATACTTATATTAAAAATTTGCGGAAGAAACTGCATCTGGATTGTATCAAAACGGTCAAGGGAATTGGATACAAGCTGGAGGTCGGCACATGAAAAAGCTGAAGATTTTCCCAAAAACATTTCTCTATACCCTGGGCCTAATGCTGGTAATCGTTCTGCTGTCCCATATGCTGATTTATTTCCTTATGCCGTGGGCATACAATTACCAGCAGGAAAAGATGTTGGAGGCCGACGCAAATGTGCTGGCTGATAAAATCATATCTGCTACGCCAGACGAGAGGGTAACTTATGTCACAGATTTCGCCGCAAAATGGAGCGCTAACACCACTATTACCTATGATGATTTTTCATATAATGTGGACTTGCTGAAAGCAGAACCCGGTTCTCCGCCAAATTCAAATGGCAAGGCTAACTTTACCATCATAGCCGACGCTACGGAAGATGGTCTGAAAATCTCGCTTGCAGAGAACCCCTATGGTGGAGCAGATTTCTTTAGAGTTGAACAGGCTTTTGCAGGCGGAACCGGGAGCCTTACCGCAATCGTTTCCCGCCAGCACATAGAGGATGCCGTTGGCGCGGTGCTGATGATACTGCCATTTACCGCTGCCCTCTGCGTTGTGATTTCCGTTTTGTTTGCACTGGCATACTCTAAAATGTTTACTAAGCCTATCAAACAAATCAGCGCTGTAACGGAGCAAATGCAGAGCCTAAAACCGGACGTGCGCTGTGAAACGGATACCCAGGATGAAATCGGTATGCTGGCTGAAAACGTCAACAATCTGTATCAGAGTTTGCTTTCTGCCCTCGCCCAACAGAGCAATTTCCTCCGGGCCGCGTCCCATGAGTTGAAAACGCCTGTTACCGCTGTCAACGCCATGCTGGAAAACATGATTCTCAACGTGGGCAAGTACAAGGACAGGGACACTTATCTCGCCAAATGCAAGGATTTGACCGACCGGCTGGCACAGATGATAAAGGAAATTCTCGACGCTTCCAAGGCTGAATTTGCGGGGAACCAGGAATGTACGGAGTTTCTCATATCAGACGTAATTAGCACGGTAATCGAACCATATCAAATTATCGCAAAAGCTAAAGGAATTACCATGAATGTGGCGATGGATAAAGCTGGTACTGTGTGTTTGCCGCGAGGAATGATTGAAAAAGCTATCTCCAATATCTTGGCAAACGCCGTTTCCTACACGAAGTCTGATGGCACTATCACAGTTTCTTGCGCTGGGCAAAAACTTGTGGTAGAAAATGAATGTACTCCCATCCCGCCGGAACACCTCGCCCATATCTTTGAGCCGTTTTACCGCCCTGATTATGGCCGCAACCGTGCAACCGGCGGGAACGGTTTAGGACTATATCTCGTCGCAACAATATTGAAATCGCTAGACATTCCATTCACATTTTCCCCATCTGAAAACATGACCGGAATGTCATTTGAAATCAACTTCTGAGCCAATTCCATATTAGCTCCACATTTGCTCCATAATCGTTCCATATTGGCGTGATATGATACCTTCAACCCAAAAGATTGGAGGTATCTTTTTTTGAACGTACTCAGACGAGCCATTTTGTACGACATACGCAAGCCCAGTAAAAGCCTGACCCTGTTCCTGCTTTTTCTGCTGATAACGCTATTCTGCACCATGAGTTTTGCCGTGCTGGACGCAGTGCAGAACGCCGCCAGTAGATTGAGAGAAACGGTAGGAGCATCCTTCACTTTGCGAGGAAAGCCGCTGGAAATTGACGCGGACAGCAAAGGCTATTCCATGGAGTTTGCGGCAATTTCTCCACAGGATATCCAGAAAATTGCAGGCAATCCCGAAATCAAAGCTTACAATGCCCAGCGCACGATTCCTGCTACGGCTGACGGATTCGTCTATCCATCAGGTATGCCCTCCGGCCCGGTTTCCGAGAACACGGAATCCGCATGGAACCACAACTTTACCAATGGTATTCTGACGCTGGCAGAGGGACGGCATATTACTCAAAAAGATGAAAATGTTGCCATTATTAGCCGGGAAATTGCAAAAGAAAACAGCTTGAAATTAGGGAATGGACTGTCATTTTCGGAGCCGTCAACAAACGTAAAAATCATCGGTATCTATGAGAGCGACCCCAGCATGGAATTTGATACTGACACGATTTTTACGGACTTGGGTACGGTGGGAAACAGCATAGAGCGAGTAGACTTTTTCGTCACTGACCCTGCCGAACTGGAAACAGTCATGGCCCGAATTGAGGGTGATAACTACACTCTGCAAGCGAACACAGCAGAGTATGACGCCATTGCCACACAGCTTGCTACCATAGGGCGGCTTACCACAGTGCTGATAGTGGCGGCAATCGTGGTTAGTACCATAGTCCTGCCCCTGATACTGGCTATGCGTGTCCGAGGACGCACCCATGAGATGGGAATTTTGATAGCTATTGGAATCCATAAAAGCCAGATTCTCGCACAATTTATTATAGAAACCATGTTGCTTTTAGCAGCGGCTATGCTGGTCTCCTGCCCGATCGCTTACGCCGCAACAGCACAGTTTCAAGTATACTTGCGGGAGATGATAGGCGCAACCACAGTAGGTATTCCGGTGAGAAATATTGTACTGCAATATGCGGTCGAAATGGCAGTGGTAGTGGTGGCAATACTGGTAGCTGGCTATCCCGTTATGCGGCTGCAGCCCAAAGAAATCTTATCGAAAATGAGTTAGGAGGTTATGCCATGAACATCGCAAAACGAGCATTTTTGTACATAATCCGAAAGCGCGGGAAATCGATAATTCTGCTGCTGACCTTGTTGATTATCTCCACCTTTGTCCTGACGGGGCTTTCCATCCTGGCAGCAACCGACCAGTCTGCATTGAGTCTACGGCAATCCGTAAGCGGGAGCATTAAACTGGAACTGGATGAAAATAGCCCGAACTGGACATATCAGCAGGGCGTTGGCGGCACGATGGTGGGGTACACCGGCACGCCCATTACTGATGCCGATATTGAAAAGGTCATGAGCGTCAAAGGCCTCCGTGACTATAACAGTATAGGTTTTGGCAGCGTCTTTGCAATGGATTTTTCATTTATTCCAGGCATTAACTTCGGACAAGCGAGAGATTACAGCGCTCTTCCCTCCGTTACTAATTCCGGGTATTTCAACTACTTCCGGCGAGGGGCTTTCCAACTGGTCGAGGGCCGTCACATCACCCCGGAGGACGATCACGCCGTCCTGATTAGCACCGCACTTGCTGAAAGAAACGGCTTGAAACTGGGCGATACCATCACGGTGCAGTGCTGCTATGATGCGGGCGGCTATCCTGACGTGTCTCTGGAAATTGTAGGTATATATGAAGTAACCACGGACGATGGACAATTTAACACCACGTCGACAGACAAGCGGAACCGTCTGATTATCGACCATAAAGCCATGCAGGAGATCATGATGTACGATGTTATCCAGTACGACAAAGGCGTGGAGTTTTTTGTGGATGACCCCAAGAACATCGATACGATAGCCGCTGAAATACGCAAATTAGATTTGGACTGGAACTGCTTTAAGCTGACGGTGGACAATACGGCATATGAAACGGTAGCGTCCCCTCTGATGGCTATGCAGAGCATGGTGACAGGGCTAATCATCGGGATTGTAATCGTCAGTATCGGGATACTAGCGCTGATACTCAATATGTGGATAAAGCAGCGCACCCACGAAACCGGCATACTGCTCTCCATCGGTGTGGGTAAGGTTCAAATTGTGGCGCAGTACATTTTGGAAACGCTGATGATTGCCGTAATCGCCTTTGGCCTGGCCTTTTTCACCAGCGGGGCAATTGCGCAGGGGGCTAGCAATCTACTGTTCGCGCAGGCTACGCAGAACCAGTCAGAAGTGGAGATCGAGCTACCCGATGACGGAACGGAATATCTGGATATTACCGGCCAATACATCCCCTATGACACATCTAATATGGTAACGCCGGACAATGTGGAAGTCCATGTTACGTCAGCCAGTTTACTATGGGTCTGCCTGCTGGGAATCGTTATATGCACAGCCGCAGTTATGCTGGCATCCCTGCCAGTAATGAAAATGCAGCCGAAAAATATCTTATCACAAATGAGCTAAAGGAGGACCATCGAATGAGTATTTTAGAAGTAAAAGACCTCAAGTATTCCTACGAAAACAACAAGCCTGTGCTGCGAGGAATCAACGCGCAGATGGAGCAAGGCAAGATGTACGCTATCCTTGGCCCGTCCGGGTGCGGCAAAACCACGCTTCTGTCCTTGCTGGGCGGGCTGGACAGCCCCACCAGCGGCCAAATTTTGTACCAAGGTGAGGACATTGCAAAGACCGGCCTTGCCGGTCACCGGCGCAGTCATGTAGCGTTCATCTTCCAAAGCTACAATCTGATTGACTACCTTACCCCGATGGAAAATATAGCACTGACCTCCAAGCTGCCGCCGCTTCCCATTTTAGAACAGTTAGGTTTGACCGCAGAGGAAAGCAAGCGGAATGTGCTGAAGCTGTCCGGGGGGCAGCAGCAACGTGTAGCTATTGCCCGCGCCCTGGCAAGTGACGCGCAGGTTATTCTCGCGGACGAGCCGACCGGTAATCTGGATGAGGACACCGCCGCTGAAATTACTGCTGTCCTCAAAGAAAGTGCCCATAAATCCGGCAAATGCGTGGCGATTGTGACGCACTCCGGAGAATTGGCAAAGCAGGCGGATGTAGTTATGCGGCTGAAGAAAGGCATTTTAAATATTCAAGAAATAACCTGATAAGGCGCTGTCCTAGATTGCGGCCCGAGCCAGTTACCAGATACAGAGCCAGCGCCGCAGGAGGTGTAAATATGGACAAAAAGAATGACGAACATTGGATTCACTGCCCCATCTGCAGGGCCAAGACGCACACTAAAGTTGACCCGGACACAGTTCTGCTGAACTTCCCGCTCTACTGTCCCAAATGCAAGAGAAGTATCCGAATTGGCGTAATCAACCTTAAAATGGTTGTAAATGATGAACCGGGCAATAACGTGGATTAGACCTTTTTGCCCCGCTTGGTCTTTACAATGTTGAGCGCAGCCTCAACAACTGGAATTAGTGCGGCGATCTCGTCATCGCTGCACTCTTTCAGCAGAATTTGGATCTGCCGGAAAGCAGACTTGTCCTGCTTTAGTTCGGGATAAAAGATGTCCCACGGATCTATTCCCAACTCCCGAACCAAGGGATAAAGAATTGTCATCTTTGGATTTCCGTTATAGTTTTCTATGTTCAGAATTGTGCGGGAATCCATGGTAAGCTGTTCAGCCAGCCCGCGCTGAGTAAAGCCATTGCGGATGCGGGCCTCTCTGAGGGCATTGCCCAATGATTTTGCATACTCTGGCATTGAAATTCACCTCATATGCATTTTACAATACACTGCGCTCATATGGAATGTTTGCAAATACGCATAATAGTGTATTGTAATTCACTATGCGGAAGGAGAAATCGCCATTGCATGTTTGTGCTATTGAAGTACATTTCGTCTCCATGCTGTAAGGTTCTACGCATCTGAATACGCATCACAGTACACCAACGGCGTTCTTATGGGTTTGATTTCCCGCAAGAACACCGTTTTTGATATACCCTTTTGTTCTTCTAGAGGCTGCCGCAGCCCACCCCAATCAATCGTTTTGCAAACCCAAAACAGATTGATTGGAGGAATCAACGGTGAAATACCCACCAAGGAAAGTGTTCGTTTTAGAAAATGGAGTGTATGTGGAACTCAGTTATGCCGAGTTCCGCCAGCAGGAAGATACATACCAAGGCAGGCGGTTCATACCACTGCACGGTATGCTGATGGAAGTTTCTGAGAATGACTACAAAACGTTCTACAAAGACAAACGCCGCCAGAAATATCTGGACGAGCGCTCTGCAAAGAATGGTGATTTTTCTTACGATATGCTCACCACCGACGAGTTCAACGGCGAGGATATTCTGGTTGACATGGCATCCGATACGGCTGGCGACGTAGAAAGAAAACTCATGCTGGACAACCTCCGGCCTGAGTTCAAGAGGTTGTCTAAAGATGAGCAGAAAATTCTGCATCTCATCTACGACCACCGGCTTAGCGAACGGGCTGTCGCGGAGCGCTTTCATGTGTCCCAGAACGCCATCCACAGACGCAAGGTTCAGATTCTAGCAAGGTTACGGAAAAGCAAAAATTTGAAATAACTGGTTGTCAGCCCTTTCGTTTTTCGGCATGGAAAGCGAGAGGGCTTTTTTCTGCCCTCTGTTGCTCTTTGAAAATTGAATATTCAACGCACCTTTTACTTTCTTTCTGCCGCCGTGAGGAGCGGCAAGCTACATGGGCGGACGCCAATAGCTAACGCAATAGCGTTAGCTATACGCCTCCAGGCTCAGACGATGGAACGCACATCCATCGACAGCGATGACAAGCAGAAGGGATAATAAAGTATATGATATAGGAGGACATACGGCAACATACGTGCAAGCGGCT
>ERZ779622.1213-NODE-1213-length-11222-cov-5.478016_pt1 | contig 11222 bp, 10 predicted proteins | sample MGYA00514188_ERZ779622 | MGnify/ENA primary metagenome ERZ779622 (study PRJEB29562, sample SAMEA4376702) | mouse gut metagenome | isolation source: Cecum | study: EMG produced TPA metagenomics assembly of the A DSS colitis mouse model was used to assess the...
ATTGTAGAGGATTTTTTGATAAACTGCGCTCCGTATTATGTAGAATGTGGAATTGATATTTATTTTTATGACTCAAGTAGGGGTGATGGAACAAAAAAGGTCATTGAGCAGTTTGGGTTAAGTGGGCGCATCCATTATATTGCAGTTTCAGCAGATGTAAAACCGGATGAAAAGGCTTTTATGATTTTTCAGGGTTATGGGATGACCAAAGAATACGATTTCATCTGGTTAAGCGGGGACGGAGTACAATATCCTAAGGAAGGCGTTCAATTTATTTTAAGCCATTTGGAAACAAAGTTTGATTTGGTCACACTGAATTCAAGAAACCGTAATGGAGTGATTCAACCGGAAATTATTTGCGATGTAAATAATTATTTTGAAACATGTGCGGTACAGTTAACGCTGTATGGGGCAGCTATCCTGAACACGCACACCCTGCTCCATGGCGTTGAATGGGACTACTACAAAGGCGTTTGTTTAAAGGATTCAATTGCGGGGTTTGCGCACATTTCTTTCCTTTTCCACAGAATTTTAGAACTGGAGCAATTTTGCGGTTTGAATTTGAAACTAGGAAAGTATCGATATAGGTTATCCACAGAAAAGAAAACTTCGTCATGGTACCAGAATTGCTTCTCTACATGGGTGTATAAATGGACAGAAGTGATTGAAGCATTGCCTGATTACTATGAAAACAAAACGGCTATAGTAATGGTACAAGGGAAGAGCCTTTTAGGGAATATCGATAGCTTTAAAAGATTAAAACTGGATGGCGTATATTCTTATAAAGTTTTTTTCCAGTATATAGAATATTGGAAGAAGGTAACGGAGATTTCCTTGTTTAGGCTTTTCCTTGTTTCTATAGCGCCTAAGTTTTTTATTCGTGCGATTGGCAAAATCAGATTTCTTTTAATTACAGGAAACCTCAAAAAATTTTGTCGTGCACATGCAGAGATATACATTTTAGGCGCGGGCCGCATTGGAGAAATATATGGGGAGTATTTTGTAAAAAACAATATATCATTTCGCGGATTTTTCATTTTGCCTGGAAAAACTGCAAATAATAAAATGTTGGGGCATCCTGTTTTTAAACTCGAAGAAAATCAATATCTGTTGCAGAATGCAGGCATTGTATTGGCGTTGGGGCCAGATGACACAGGAATTGGTTTGGAAAATTTAAATGGTTTAGTTCCTCCAAAAGACATTTTCAATGTGCCTTCCCTGCGCCGTGATATTGCATTTGAATCTGGTTATAAAACGCTGAATATTTAGAGTGTTTTTCTACAGGAGCATGGGATAAAGCCCACAGATTAATACAGTAGCTCCGATACAGAGGCGCTTTGTGAGTAGGAGCAGGCTTTGTAAAACGTTAGCCGTTTGGCTTGCAGTTTTCAAGGTTCTGTGTCCTATCTGTTCTTGGTTGGCAATAGCCATTTCTATTTGTTTATATTGATTTAAGGGAGAGACTACATGAAGAACCTGATTCTCGCCGGTGGTTATGGCACCCGGATTTCCGAAGAAAGCCAATTCAGGCCCAAACCCATGGTGGAGTTGGGCGGTATGCCCATCTTGTGGCATATTATGAAGCTGTACGGTCATTATGGTTTCAACGAATTCATTATCTGTGCAGGCTACAAGCAGCACGTCATCAAGAAATTTTTTGGCGACTATTTCTTACACACTTCTGACATCACCTTTGACTTTACTAATGGAAAAGAAGACATGGTCGTACATAAAAACACCTCGGATCCCTGGAAGGTCACTATTGTAGACACGGGCTTGAATACCATGACGGGAGGCCGTGTAAAACGCGTGCGGGACTATGTTGGGAACGAGCCGTTCCTGCTTACTTATGGTGATGGCGTTTCCAATGTGGACATCCCCAAACTGGTCAAATTTCACCAGTCCCACGGCAAAATGGTAACCATCTCTGCCTACAATGCAGGCCAGCGTTTCGGGATTTTGGATGTTGGTGAAGATGGCCATATCAATGAGTTCCGTGAAAAGACCCAAGGAGACGGCAACCTCATCAATATTGGCTTCATGGTCTGCCAGCCGGAGTTTTTTGACATGATTGAAGGCGATGATACTATGTTGGAAAAATCTCCGTTGGAAACCGTGGCAAAGATGGGCCAGTTGATGGCGTATAAACATACAGGATTCTGGCAGTGCATGGATACCGTACGGGAAAAAGATTTGCTGGAAAAATTGTGGGCAGAAGGACAAGCCCCATGGAAAGTGTGGTAGAATGGAAAAATTTTCACTGGAATTTTTTCGAGGAAAGCGGGTGTTTATCACCGGGCATACGGGTTTTAAGGGAAGCTGGCTGTGCAGGATTTTGATAAATGCAGGCGCTGTTGTCACGGGGTACTCGCTGCCTGCTCCTACAGAACCAAACCTGTTTTCCCTGGCTGGATTGACAGAAAACATGACTTCTATTATCGGCGATATACGGGACAGGGACAAGCTTATGAAAGCGTTCTATGCCGCCCAGCCCGAGACTGTTTTTCACTTGGCGGCACAGCCAATCGTTCGTGATAGTTATAAAGACCCTGCCAGTACATATGAGACAAATGTGATGGGCACCGTGAATATTTTGGAGTGCGTCCGCGCCTTACAGACACCTGTAAGGTCTGTGGTGATCATTACCACGGATAAGGTTTATGAGAACAAAAATTGGGCTTGGGGCTACCGGGAAAACGATTCTTTAGATGGCCGCGACCCTTACTCCAATTCCAAGTCCTGCGCGGAGCTAGTTACCCACAGCTATGTACAGAGTTTCTTTGCCGATTCGCCAGCAGCTGTCTCCACTGTGCGTGCGGGCAACGTGATTGGTGGCGGGGATTTTGCCAATGCCCGTATCATCCCGGACTGTGTGCGGGCCGCTCAGGCTGGACAGTCCATCATCGTGCGGAACCCGTTTTCCATTCGTCCTTACCAGCACGTGCTGGATGCCTTGTTCGCATATCTGCTAATTTCACAGCGTCAATGCGAGGGAAAAAATCTGGCCGGATGGTACAATATTGGGCCAGATGACAGTGGCTGTGTGACCACGGGAGAATTAGTCGATTTGTTCTGCCGGGCATGGGGGAACAGTTTAACTTGGGAAAATCATTCTGAACCAGACGCACCCCATGAGGACAATTTTTTGAAGCTGGACTGCTCCAAATTGAAAACAACTTTTGGCTGGAAGGCCATTTGGGATGTAAAAACAGCTATTGAAAAAACGGTGGAGTGGACGAAGTCATGGACAGAAAATAACGATGTCCGCGCTGTAATGGACAGGCAGATACAGAAATTTACAAATGAAATTTGAGGAATAATTATGCGTACAATCGATGAAATCAAACAGCAAATCTACTCTCTTATCCGGGAGTACCGCCAGGTGGAGGACGCCTCAAAAAAGCCCTTTGTACCAGGTGACCGCATCCCCTATTGTTCCCGTGTCTACGATGCGGAGGAACAAATAAACTTGGTAGATTCCGTGCTGGAATTCTGGCTGACCGCCGGGCATTTTTGCCAGGAATTTGAGAGGGATTTGGGCCATTTCCTGGGCGTAAAGCACGTGGCTGCGGTGAACTCCGGTTCCTCGGCAAACCTGCTGGCTTTTATGACGCTGACCTCGCCCCTACTGAAAGACCGTGCCATCCAGCGGGGTGATGAAGTGATTTGCGTGGCGGCGGCGTTCCCCACCAGCGTGACGCCGGTTTTGCAGTTTGGGGCGGTGCCCGTGTTTGTCGATGTGAAGCTGGGCGCCTACAATATTGATGTTTCTATGTTGGAGGAAGCCTTGTCTCCCAAAACGAAGTGTGTTTTTCTGGCGCACACGCTGGGCAGCCCGTTTGACTTAAAAGCTGTAAAGGCCTTTTGCAATAAACACAACTTGTGGCTGATTGAAGATAACTGCGACGCCCTAGGCGCAGCCTATGACATGGGCAATGGCTATCAGAAAACTGGCACCATTGGTGATTTGGGCACCTCCAGCTTCTATCCGGCCCACCATCTGACCACGGGCGAAGGTGGAGCCGTCTACACAGACAACGACCTTTTAGGCCGCATCATTTTCTCCATGCGGGACTGGGGCCGAGACTGCATCTGTCCTTCTGGCGTGGACGATTCTTGTGGGCACCGATTTGATGGGCAGTATGGACAGCTCCCTAAGGGGTACGACCACAAATATGTGTACTCCCATTTTGGCTATAACCTGAAAATGACGGATATGCAGGCGGCAGTGGGCTGCGCTCAGTTGAAAAAGTTAGACGGGTTTATCCAAAAGCGTCGGGAGAATTGGCGGGTGCTGCGAGATGGTCTGGCACAGGCAGAAGATAAGCTGATTTTGCCTTACCATGAGGAAAATACGTGGCCCAGTTGGTTCGGATTTTTGCTGACTGTGCGGGAGGGCATCGACCGGGAAAAAGTGGTGCGCTACATAGAAGAAAAAGGCGTGCAGACCCGGATGCTGTTTTCCGGCAACCTGCTGCGGCATCCCTGCTTTGATGAATTGCGGAAAGCGGGTACAGGCTACCGTGTTGTGGGGAATTTAAGCAATACGGACCGGATCGTAAGGGATACATTCTGGGTCGGCGTGTACCCGGGGATGACACAGGAGATGCTGGAGTATATGATACAGGTGATTCTAAAGGTTGCGAAGAACTTAATTTAATACTAGGATGATGTGGATGGATAAGATAAAAGTAGGAATTATTGGTACAGGAAATATTGGAACAGATCTGTTGATGAAAATTATGCGTTCACCGATATTGGAATGTGAGATTTTTTCAGGCCAAAGAATGGATTCCCCTAACATTATTTGGGCCCAGCAAATAGGAGTGCCTGTTACGGGTGAATCAGTAAGCTATTTTGAGTCCCATCCTAGCAGTTGCTCTATTGTCTTTGACGCGACATCTGCGGCAGCACATAAAAAGAACGCTGCTATATTGGCACGTCTTGGGAAATTTGTAATTGATTTAACCCCTGCACATGTAGGAGAATTTTGTATTCCGGTGATAAACTTAAAAAAAGTTATAAGGGGCAGCAAAAATGTGAACATGATTACCTGCGGAGGACAGGCTGTTGTTCCCTTAGCCTATGCTATTTGCAAAGTTCAATCTGGAGTGAAATATATTGAACTTGTGGCTACAATCGCTTCTAAATCTGCTGGTGTCGGCACACGCAACAACATTGATGAATTCACACAAACGACAAAGGATGCATTAACTTATTTTACAGGGATAGAAAATACAAAAGCTATCATTACCTTGAATCCGGCGGATCCGCCTATTGTCATGCATAATACAATGTATATGTTGGTTGATAATCCGGATATGAGTAAGATACGGTGTGCGGTTCAGGACATGGAGAAAAAGCTGCAGAGATATATACCGGGATATCGCATAGTAACGGGACCAATCTATAGAAATGGACAGATTACTCTTACCATGCAAGTAGTGGGGTCTGGCGATTTTTTGCCCAAGTATGCAGGAAATTTGGATATTATTACTTGTGCGGCAGTAGAAGTGGCAAGCGAATATGCAGGAAGGTTATTGAAATATGAGGAGTGACTTAAGGTTTTTTGATGCAACGCTCAGGGATGGTTCCCATGCTATCCATCATCAGTTTAGCAAGGAAAATATAGTTGAATACTGCAAGGCAATCGATAAGTCGGGACTGGATGTCGTTATTGTTGGTCATGGTAATGGATTGGGGGCTTCTTCTATACAAGTGGGGCTTTCTAAGTTAAGCGACCAACAGATGCTTTTTTTAGCGAGGAGCCATTTGCAACATACTAAATTAGGCGCTTACTTGATTCCTGGGTTTGGAACTATCCGAGATTCTTTGGAACCGGCGGTTGACCAAGGCGTGGAAGTCTTCAAAATAGGCTGTCAATGTACAGAGGCCGATACTACTCGTCAACACATAGAATGGCTGGCACAAAGGAAAAAAGAAGTATATGGTGTGTTGATGATGTATCATATAGCAGACGCAGAAACACTGCTTCGCGAAGCACAGAAAATGCAGGAATATGGCGCGCGAGGAGTGATAATCATGGATAGTGCAGGTGCGTCAACACCAGAGATGGTGAAACGTACAATTTGCATATTACGCGATAGGCTCAATATAGAGGTCGGTTTTCATGCGCATAATAACCTAGGGCTAGCAGTTGGAAATACATATATAGCTATCCAGGAAGGAGCCACGATTATTGACGGAACTCTGCGTGGTTTTGGAGCGGGGGCGGGGAATTGCCCATTGGAAGTTATAGTGGCTCTGTTAAAAAAAGAGGGTGTGGACCTCTCGCGAATTGATTTATATACTTTACTAGATATATCGGATGGTATTGTAAGAGGTTTTGGAACAATAAGTAACAGCCTAAGCGGGCTTTCCATTGTAAGTGGTATGGCGGGAGTGTTTTCTGGATTTAGGGGAAAAGTAGAATTGGCCTCGCAGCAATTCCATGTGGATCCGCGAGATATTTTTATTGAATTAGGGAAGCGCCAGATTCTGGCTGGACAGGAAGACATGATTATAGATGTGGCGGCAGAGTTGCAAAAACAAAACCTTATCGATAGAGGGTTGTCATTTTGAATTTGCTATAAGTCTAATGGTATGAAGTCAAGTAGGTAATGCAAGAAAATTTTGAGAAAAATGGGGCAAAAGGGGCCATAGAGGCCGCAAAAAGGCAGCACCAACCAAAGCCCTGCCACTGCGAATTTTTGAAATAGGGCCTATACGTCAGAGTGGTGAGCCAGTTGCTCAGCCTTCCGGCGGTTGTCCATCAGCAGCCGATAGACCAACCAAACCAGTTTTCTGGCAGTTAAAGCGAGTGCGCGTTTATGCTGGAACTGATTGACCTCTTTGAACTTGAGGTCATAGTAGCGCCGGAACTCGGAGTCGCATCTTCTCACGGAGTTGGCGGTTTCCAGCAGATAGCAGCGGAGGTAGAGGTTGCCGGACTTGATGAGTTTGGTGTGCTGGGCCTCGAAGTCGCCGGACTGGTGCTGTGTCCAGACAAGGCCAGCGTATTTGGCAATAGATGCCTGGGAGTTGAAACGGTGGACATCGCCGATCTCAGCGATGATACCGGCAGAGTAGACTTTGCCTATGCCAGGGACGGAGGTCAGTGTGTTGGGGATGATCTGGAATTGCTGTTCAACGGCCTTGTCCAAAACCTTAATTTGCCCGTCCATCGTCCCGCATCGTGGCGATGGCCACGGACATGGATACGAGGAGGATTAGTGTGAAAAATACAAGAGAAAGGAACGATACTGGGCACAAAAGGCTGTTTTCCCATGGCTTTTGTGCGAACTCTGCATCGCATGGTGATTAAGATGGCTCAAAACGATGTGTGGGTTGGCACATGGACGGAAATACCCACTGCATATGTTACAAATGTCGTATCGAAAGCCGGGCTTGATTTTACCATTGCAGATATGGAGCATGGCATCCTAACTTTCGAAACGATACAAAGCATGGTGTTTGCAGCCCACAGCGAGAATAAAAAAATATTTGTACGCGTTCCGGCCATTGACGAGGTTTGGGTGCTGCGGGCATTGGATACAGGGTGTGACGGCATTGTGTTCCCGCAAGTTACATGCGCTGATATGGTCAAAGACATTATACGTCTTTCCTTTTTTCCGCCCCAGGGTTGTCGGGGCTTTAATCCCTATGTTGCGGCTGGCGGGTATACGGGGGCAGGCCAGCAGATGGTTGCTAAAGAAAATGCCCGTATTGCAATAATTGTTATTCTAGAGGGAAAGGAAATACTGGAACAGATTGAAGAGATTCTTTCTTACCCTGAGGTGGACGTCATTTATATAGGGCAGTACGATTTGTCTGCTGATCTAGGCATACCTGGTGATGTTAATAATCAAAAAGTTGTTCAAATTATGAAAGAAGCGGTATGCAAAATTCGCTCTGCAGGGAAAAGGGCCGGCTGTATGGGCCAAGGAGTTTCAGATGCAATTGAATACATAAATATGGGATTTAACTTTATCACATACAAAGTGGATACCGGGGTGTTATTCGAGAGCATGCATAGTTTTGTAAGAGGGGTAAAAAATGAAATTATCTGATTATATCGTATGCTTTTTTAAAGAAAAAGGGGTAGAGGATATTTTTATGGTGACGGGGGGCGGCTGTATGCACCTTGTCAACTCTTTTGGCAATTCTGTTACAATGAAGTATTGGTGTACGCACCACGAGCAAGCTGCTGCTATGGCGGCAGAAGGGTATAGTAAAATGAAAAATGACGTTGGACTTGTACTGGTGACAAGCGGTCCAGGCGCTACAAACACCGTTACGGGTGTGTTAGATTGTTATCAGGATTCCACCCCAGTCATTTTTATCTCTGGACAAGCTAAAAGCAAGCAAACAATCTATGGCGCAGGGATTCCAGGATTGCGCCAATTTGGGGTGCAGGAGGCAGATATCGTTTCTATTGTCAAGGGGATTACAAAAATGGCAGTGGAAATTACAGAGCCCTATTCTATCCGATACTATTTGGAAAAAGCTTTTTATGAAGCGACAAATGCCCGCCCTGGGCCAGTGTGGCTTAGCATCCCGTTAGATGTGCAGAGCGCTGTAATTGAACCATCTAGCTTGCAGGGCTATAGGCCAGAGAGCGCTTTAGTAGGAAAGGATTTAGAAGAAAAAATACAAAACGTCAGAAAAATGATTCAAACAGCGGAACGCCCGGTTATCATTGCAGGCCATGGGATTCGTCTTGCAGACGGATGTGCAGAATTCTCAAAAGCAGTTGCAGACTGGGGAATTCCTGTAGTGACTCCCTTTATGGGAATAGATGTTGTAGAGGAGACCCACCCTTGCAACATCGGGCGGGTTGGCACAAAAGGAACCCGCGCTGGTAATTTTGCTATGCAAAATGCAGATCTTATTATATCAATTGGAAGCCGTCTTGCGGTTTCCGTGGTTGGGCACGAATACAATTTGTTTGCAAGAAATGCACATATTGTTATTGTGGATGTTGATGGCCAGGAGCATAAGAAAAGAACCATTCATTGGGATGAATTCCTGTTATGCGATGCAAAAAAATTTGTCCGGGAGTGTTTTCACCAGCCTTTACCACAAGAAAAGCATACGTCATGGCTCGAAAAGTGCCAGTATTGGAAAAAGAAGTATCCTGTCATTTTGAAAGAGTACGAAAACGATAGTCACGGTCTCAATTATTACAAGTTCATAGATTTGTTAAACAAACATACGGATGCCGGCATGCCTATCATAGCAGATGCGGGCTCGGCATTTTATGTGACTTCCCAGGCAATTAAACTTAAAAAAGTCCAAAGATATATTACATCAGGTGGGACGGCAACGATGGGTTTTACTGTTCCTGCAGCGATAGGTGTCGCTGTTGCAAACCCTGCAATATCGGTTATCGCAATAACGGGTGATGGGTCTTTTATGCAAAACCTGCAAGAGTTGGAAGTGATTCGGCACCAACAATTTAATATCAAATTATTTGTCATGAACAATGGAGGGTACTTCTCTATTCGCCAAACGCAGAACCGGTATTTTCAAGGGAATTTAGTAGGGGAAAGTAGTGAAAGTGGAATTTCTTTCCCCAGCATGGGAAAAATGGCAGAAGCTTTTGAAATTCCTTTTTATACAGTTGGATCTATTTACGAAGCTGAAAAGATAATGGAGAAAGTCTTTGCCGAAGTCGGGCCGGTTATTGTTGAAGTTAAAACCACACACTACATGGAAATAATTCCTACTAATGCGGCTGCCATACGGGAAGATGGAACAATGATATCAAAACCATTAGAAGATATGTATCCGTTTCTCGAACGCGGTGAGTTTAACCAGGAAATGATTGTAACCCCGGTTAACATGGAGTAACCTATGAATACGATAGCAATAACAGGGGCAACCAGTAGTATGGGCATTTCTTTGGTGAATGAATGCCTGAAAAGAGGCTGCTTTGTAATCGCGTGTATGCACAAGAATTCTCAACATATCGACAGGTTTCCCAAATCAGATAGGCTGCAGATTGTGGATTTCGATTTGACAGACATGAAATGGGACCTGCATATTAATAGAAAATGTGATGTGTTTTTTCATCTTGCATGGTGTGGGACCGATAGGGAGAGTCGAGGAAACCCAGATTTGCAGCAGGGTAATATAGCATATACATTGCGTGCTGTGCATCTTGCGAAAGATTTAGGGTGTAAAAAGTTTATCGGTACTGGCTCACAGGCTGAGTATGGGCCACATAAACGCGCTTTGCTTTCCCCAGAGGATACAGTCTGTCCCAATACGCCATATGGAATCAGTAAATATGCCGCTGGTCAATTAGGGGCGATACTGGCGGAACAATTGGGAATAGATTTTTTTTGGATACGGGTTTTCAGTGTGTATGGAAGATATGACAGGGAAGAAACTATGTTGCGTTCTACACTTATTCAGATGAAAAGGGGAGAAAGTTGTCAGTTTTCAGAAGGAACGCAGATATGGGATTATTTACATTGTGATGATGCGGCAAAAGCACTTTTTCTCATAGGTGAAAAGGTAAAGGGAAACAAAATTTATTGTTTGGGGTGTGGACAAAAGAAACAACTCAAAGAATATATTATTGAAATGAGGAGTGCCCTTAACTCTCAACTGAATTTGAAGTTTGGAGAAATCCCGTTTAAGCCGGGAGAAGAAGTAGGCGTTTACGCGGATATTTCTTCCTTACAAGAAGACACAGGATGGAAGCCAGAGATTGATTTTGCTTGTGGGATAAGGAACATTATACCTTGTTTAAGTAGTTAAGTGTAAATGGACAAACTTTCTTTTGGGGGGGCCAATATGCCTATCACCAGATTCCGTAGTAGCCATTCGTTGTATATGTAATGTTGCGGACACACAAATGCGATAAAATTAGCACTGTGACCGTTTGGAATACGGTTGAGGATGGAGTATAGAACTTCGGGGGGTGGTAGGAAGATTTTGCGATAAGCTAGATGAGTCTTTTCCTCTGTTTAGTGGCGCAAATTTTGACCAGTTTCCCCTTCACTCTTTTGCCGTTGTGCTGACTTGACCCATAGACTGACCCAGAACCGGAAAAATTCAGTGGAACAGGCAGGGCCAGATCTCCGGGCTTTGGACGAAGAAACGAACAAAAAGGGCCGGAAATGCCTGTAAACCGCTGGAAAAATTGGCTTACCACAGCTCATAACCCGAAGGTCGTAGGTTCAAATCCTGCCCCCGCAACCACATATATAGCC
>ERZ779622.1214-NODE-1214-length-11220-cov-4.496193_pt1 | contig 11220 bp, 7 predicted proteins | sample MGYA00514188_ERZ779622 | MGnify/ENA primary metagenome ERZ779622 (study PRJEB29562, sample SAMEA4376702) | mouse gut metagenome | isolation source: Cecum | study: EMG produced TPA metagenomics assembly of the A DSS colitis mouse model was used to assess the...
CGACTCAATTCGATGCAGCGCTTTGCGATAAATAACCGAAGTTATTTTGCTGTTATCGCTAAACACTCCTTCTCCGATTGCTACAACACATTCGGGAATGGAAATATTGCCCTGCTCGTTCTCACATCCGATCAGAACACCGTCTTTATTAACCGTATATTTGACTCCGCCTGACTCGATAACCGTGTCTTTCTCTTCATCATCGGTTCCTGAACCGTCGCCCGGTTCATTACCGGAAACCGTTTCGTCCGGAGTTTCGTTGCCCGATACGGTCTCATCCGGAGTTTCGTTGCCGGAAACCGTTTCATCCGGAGTTTCATTATCCGATACCGTACCGCCCGGATTTGTATTATCCGATACCGTATTATCAGGCGTTTCATTATCTGATACCGTATTATCCGACACAGAATTATCTGATACGGACAGTTCCGATATTTGCATATCAGGCTCTGTAATACCGCCGGCATTAGAATTAAATCCTACCGTTCCGACCGTAAGAATCAGGCATAATGCCATTGCCAAAATCTGTTTTCCCTTCATTGCCATTCCTCCTCAGCGCCAAACTGACCCTTGTCCTAAGCTTTATTAACCATATATAAAATGAGTTTATCATTTATCGCAGAATTATACAATATGTGGTGTCTTAAGTTTTCCTTAAAACTATATCTTTTAATGTATCACAAAACACGGATATTGTTTATCTTGGCTGGTCTTAAAATTTGTCATTCCTGTTACCATTTGTGAGACTTTCTTATAAATAATGTTTGACAGAGTGGGAATCCATGGATTTATTTAAGGAGGATCTACAAATTGCGCTTAAAAGACTTAAATTAATTAACAAAGAAAAGTATAATCCGAACAAGCGCAAAAAAGAACCAAATGCCGGAGAATAACCCCGCGGGAGATCTTTCTCAGGATCTGCGAACCTTGAAAATATAATATGCTTAACCGGGGAACCGAAGGGGCGATTATGCCAGCTGCCGGATACTTAAGGAAGGGGGGCTGGTGCCAATGGTTACATATAGCGATTTATTCACTTTTGTAATTATGCTTTGTACGGTTGTAACTCTTGCATTACACATCAAACGTAAAAAGTAGCGCCCTCGACCTGATAAGTTAAGGCGCTACTTTTAGCAAACTACACTTCCGGCGGCCAGGCTTCTTCTAGCTTTCGGTTCTCTTGTTAAGCATATTATAATTGATATGCCCTATAAAATCAACAGCAAAAGACTTCCCTTTCAGATATCAGCTTTTTCTGAGCGGCCTTCCTGTAATTTGGTATTTGGCCGTTTTGCTCCCGGCAAACAGTTCCATTCCGTAGACGGTAACTTTTGCCGTCCCCGTTTTCTTATTATTTTCATAAGAATCCGCATGGAATACATAATCCCTGTCTTCTTTGAGCAGTACCGTATCTCCCTTTTTCAAAACAATGGTAGAACCGTTAGCCTTTCCGATCACCTTCCTGTTTTTGGTATCATATTTCTCATAGAAAAGCGTATTAAAAATTCCGGCTTCTCTGTCGCTTTTTATTTTGTAGGTTACCACGGCCTCAGGGCATATGCCTTCCTTAGAATTGGCCGTTTTATCATCGTAAGGGATCTTAGAAGGCGTAAGCCGTATACCCGCCTTCGCAAGGGAACAGCTGTATACTTTGTAAGTAACCGTTCTTGTTCCGGTATACTCTTTGCTGCCGTCCGGTTTCTCAAGCGCCTCCAGCACCGCCTCATAATTCATAATACCGTTTCCCTTATAATTCACAATTCTGTAGGACGCAATCTTATAATCCTTTCCTTCTTTTAAGGTCTTACCCTGATCCTTAACCACGATTTTGGGCGGATAATCTTCGATTCCTTCGGTGAAAACAAAATCCGACGCTTTCACACTGATACCATTGACATAAGCCGCCCCGATGTTTTTCGGACCGATCGAAAAATATGCCGCCTCTTTCCAGGTTCCCTTAAACCTTCCTTTTCCTTTAATCGTAACCGTCGGTCTCTTATCGGGATTCTTTCCGTCGTTCACATCTTTGTTGTTTTTATAGGTCAGCGTATAATCTTCTTTTTCCTTTAACAGCTCCGCTTTTCCGTCCGCGCCTCTGAAATACAGTCTCACACCCGGTTTTGTACCTGCCCGGCCATATTCCTGCACTCCCAGGTTGTCAGATTCAAGATATATGTACCCTTTGGGATTCGTATTCAGGTCGTAGGCCCCAATCTTAAAAGTTTTTTTCAGGGTTCCGGTATACTTTTTTATTCCCGTAAAAAGAATTGTGGCTGTTCCTTTCTGCGTATTATTTTTATAACTTATATTATAATCTTCTCCCAGCTTTAGAACCCCGTTTGGACCGGTAATGGAAAAATCAGGAAAGTAGCCGCTGTTTACACCCAACCCGTTATAAATTGTAATGGGCTCTCCGCTGTATGTCTGCGCCTTTATACCGCTGACCTTCACTTTCTTCATAGGGATTCCGGTAATCTTAAAAGTCACGGTCTTGGAGCCTCTATATATGCCGTCTTCCTTGTCTTCTATTGCGGTAAGAGTTACCGAGGCCGTTCCAATCTCACGGTTATTATGCCAGGACACTTCATAATCCTCTCCCAGTACCAGCTCTTTTCCTTTATATTTTACCTTCAGTTCCGGTTCAAGTTCTTTTCCCTCATCATATTCCTGATTCTTAATTTTTGCCACGGAAACCTTGCTCATCGGAACAAAATCCGTAATGGTAAGATAAATGCGTTTCGTTCCCGTATAATTCCTGCAGCCTTTGATTTCAATCGGAAAGATTCCGGAGGCAATATACGCGCCCTTTCCTTCCGCCGAATATTCCAGCGTAAAATCGATTCCCTTTTTCAGTTTTTTTCCGTCCCTGTATACGGCCGGAACGGGCTTTATCTTATTTCCTGTATAAGCATAAAGCAGATCCTGTGCGGTAATATCCGCTTCTCCGATATCCTTTTTTAATATATTGAAATATATTTTCTGTGTGCCGGTATAATTGCCTTTTCCTTTTACGATAATCGTAGGCTTCTTTTTGGAATCTATCCCGGCTGCAGCCTTGTTATTAGAATAACTTACGGTATAGTCCTGCCCTTTTACCAGCAGAAGTTTTCCGTCATAAACCTCTACCTCCGGTTTAATGGCCTGCCCGGTATAAACCTGATCGCCTACGTTTTTCACGAAAAAGTCTTGTCTGGTGCTGATAAAATACGGATATATATCCATACTTCCATACACCACGGTGCTCTCCCCGCAAAGCCGGCCGGCTCCGCCCGGCTCCGTATACCAGCCGGAAAAAACATCTTCGCCGTGTCCCGCCAGACTTTCCGCATCCGGAAAGCGGCCTTTCAGAGTCTGCCCGTATTTCATCTGATAAGTACTCCATACGGTTCCGTTATCCCTGTAAAAATTAACGACACATTCTTTGACCGTTACCCGATACTCCGCGGAAAACTGCTTCCCGTCTTCTCCCGTTACCGACGCCGTGACGGTGGCTGTTCCGGCTCCCATACCGGTAACCAGTCCATTCGTTACCACTGCAACTTTCTTATTGCTGCTGGTCCAGACCATCTTTTCCACAGGATCGGACGTATGCGCCGGAACATATTTCACATTCAGCTTAACGGAATTTCCCACGTATATTTCCCCTGACGGCGGAATTATTTCCATACCGTACAACGGAGCTTTTACCGTAACCACACATTTTGCCGTCTTATCCCCCGCTTTTGCTGTAATAGTCGCCTTTCCGCCCATTACCGAAGTAACTTTACCGTTCTTTACTTTTGCGACTTTGGGATTGCTGCTGGTCCATTCAACCGGATAGTCGGACCTTTCCACATCGTTTTCATCGATCACCTTCGCAGTCAGCTGAAAGCTTTCTTGTTTTTCCTTAAGATTTCCGTCAACTTCCTCCTGCGTAATTGTCAGGGTATGTTCTTTTTCACTGATCGTAATACTTTTGATGGAATCCGGACTGTTTGTCGGCATGAAAGCATATACCGGAATCCGGAATACATAGCCGTTATTCAGAAAACCCGCGCCGTTATATGCATTATATGCTGCTGCTCCCTCATTTACGGGCGCCTGGATATTCTGTATGTACTGATTTACGTATAAATTGCTTGCGTTGGTTTTGAATACCTGAAACTTCTGATAATACAGAGTATTCTGTCCTGCCCGGATATAACCGTCGTTGACCTGAACGGCTCCGCCCGACAAAGATCCGTAAACCGTATTCCATCCATGGCTTCTGGCATGATTTAAACCGTTAACAATTACATCCCTGTCGGTACTTCCTCTTGCATACAATGCAAAATGATTATAGTATCCCTCAAAATCTTTATATTTACCGGAAATCAAAGCTGAGCCGCCGGCTGCTCCCTGTTCCCCAATCACACGGTTTGCCAGATATATGGGACTCATATTATAGGAAGTGGCAATGTCCATAAAAGCCCTTGCATAAGTCCTTTTTTCCCTTGGAAGCGTTCCCTTCATAAAAGTAGACGCCAGAATATTTTTCACCATTCCTTCCGTATGGTAATAGGAATTATAAGAAAGCAGCTCAAATTGAAATATTTCTTTTTCCGTAAGATGATTTCTGGGATCCAGATAGTAAGCAATTCCTTCTTTGGACGCGTAATACCAGCCGCTGCGATCTGCTTTTTGGTCCCGGTAAGCCTCAGGCGCCGAAGACACAATGTAACTTCTTTCGCCATGTTGTGCGTTTACCACATCGTTAAACTTTAAACCGGTTACGTCATCTTTAACAAACTGCCATTTCGGATATTTCTTTTTGAGGGCGGTCAGCGCGCCCCAATAGCTCTTGGGAAACCGGTCAATATCCCTGTAACCGCTGGAATCACTGCTCTGTACGGCACGAAGGCGATATTCCAAAGAAAATGTTTCCTTTTCCCCGCTATACGCTTTTTCCAGCCAGGGAAGCAGATATTCTTCCTCCCACTGAATCAGATACCCGTCAGAATATGCAAGATAATCCCTTTCCAGATACCCCTCGTACTTCTCTCCTTCCAGGTCAAGCTCCGCCCGGTACCATACCGTTCCTTCCGTCACTTTCACGTCTCTGACAACAACCGGCTGTCCGCTTTTGACTGCCACAACAGCCTGCGAAGATGGATCGGGCTCGGAACGTACCTGATAAGAATCCGTCAGATACACCAGCGCCATAATACATCCCGAAGCCGTCAGTTCCTTTAAAGCCGCCTCCGCCTCTTCGGGAAATTCCGTATCTTCCGGATCTATACAGTCATTGCCGGATACGGTTATATCTCCTCCCGACACGTCGTTTATCTCATTTTCGGACACGGTTATATCCGGCTGCGGCTGAACAATGTCTCCGCCGCTGACTTCACCTTCTCCCAAATCCCCGGGTTCTTCATCGTTACCCGAAACGGTCGCCCCTGCTTCCATGATGCCTGCCGCCAATACGCTTATATCTCCCGCAAGCATTGATATCGTAAGTAAGGCGCATAATACTAATCGGATTCTTTTCATTGATTTATGCCTCCTTCTTGTGACAATTAGGTGGTATGTTCCTTTTTAACTACCTTTTTAACTACCTTTTTATCTTTTATTTATAAATTATATCACATTTTTCTACCGTTGTTAATCGATGTGTAAAAATCAGAAGCGTTTTGCCGGATACTCTCCGCATCCAGTCCGTTCTGCCGCCTTACTTCCGCAATCGTTCCGTATCCCTTTGCAAAACGATCCGGCAGTCCGATCCGCTTCACTCTCACGCCAAGTTCCTTCTCCGCCACTACTTCTGAAACAATGCTTCCCAACCCGCCGTAAATATTGTGTTCCTCCACCGTAACCAGAAGGTTGTGTGTTTTAGCCGCTTCCACAACGCTTTCTTCATCAAAGGGCTTAATCGTATGCACATGATACAGAGAAGCCTGAATTCCCTGCTCCCATAACAGTTCTACCGCTTTCAGCGCTTCCGACGTAATACTTCCCGTGGAAAATAACGCCAGCTTCTCACCTCTTCTGAGCTGCACATTTCTGCCCGCTGCAAAATCAAAGTCCTCCCCGTATATATCCGGCTCCGCGTTCATACCGATGCGGATATAGACCGGACCTTCCGTTTCATAAGCAGCCTTTACCGCCTTCTCCACCTCTCTGGGACATGCGGGTGAAAAAACAGTCAGATTCGGGAGCGCACGGAGTACGCTGATATCCTCCGTGGTGTGATGCGTAGGGCCGAGCGTACTCCATGCCAGTCCGCTTCCCATACCCGTAATCTTCACGTTCAAATTCTGCAGACAAATATCATTTCGTACAAATTCATAAGAGCGATACGCCAAAAATGCGCCCGCCGTATATACAAACGGAATTTTTCCGCAGCACGCCATCCCTGCCGCCGCACCTACCATGTGTTCCTCCGCAATTCCGAAATCGATCATCTGATCAGGAAATTCCCGCATAAACAATTCATCATATCCCGTTCCGCTGTCCGCCAGCAGAGATAATACTCTTTTATCCCTGGCCGCCAAATCATAAAGAGCCATTAAATATGCTTTCTGCATTCGTCCAATTCCTCCTGCGTGATTTTCAATTCCTCCATAAACGCTTTCAGTTCCCGTTTGTTGGGCATTTTAAAATGCCAGTTATGATTATGCTCCATCAAAGATACGCCCTTGCCTTTTACCGTATGGGCTATAATCATTCTCGGCCGGTCGGTATGATTTTCCTTCTTAAGACATGCCAGTATTTCTTCTACGTCATGGCCGTCAAAGATTTCTTCCACCAGCCATCCAAAAGCTTCAAAGCGGCTTCTCCACTCTTTAATTTCCATGGTATGCTCTACCGGCCCCATCTTCTGCAGGCCGTTACAGTCCAGAATAACGGTAAGCCTGTTCAGATGATAACGCGCCGCCGACATAACCGCTTCCCAGATCGTACCTTCCTCACACTCCCCGTCTCCTACAATCACATAAGTTCCGGCCGTGGACCGGTCCATTTTCTGTGCCATTGCCATACCGACTCCCATGGACAAACCATGTCCCAGCGAGCCGGTGGTTGCTTCCACTCCGGGTATATCCCCGAATTTGGGTTCTCCTCCCAAAATGGAGCCGGGTTTTGAAAATTCACGTAAAACTTCTTTTGAAAAAAAACCTTTTCGCTGCAGCATAACATAAAGCGCCAGACTTCCGTGTCCCTTGCTTAAAATCAAACGGTCTCTTTCTTTCCATTCCGGCTCCTGCGCGTTGATACGCAGTACTCCTTCTTCATATAAAGCATACAGTATTTCTACCAGAGAATATGCCGATGCCAGATGCGCGGTTCCGCAGGAATAGGCCGTCAGAAAAATCTCTTTGCGGACTTGCGCCAGATTGTGTTCATGTTGATTCTGTTTCATAGCTCCCTCTGCTTTCTGCCTTTTTTATTCAAAAATGACTGGTTTCTACAAGTGCGTCAGTTTTGTCTCCAGTTCCGGATCATCCGGATGCAGACCGGAATCCCCGATTCCCTCCAATTCATCGATCGCTCTCATCTGCTCCGGATTCAAAGAAAAGTCAAAAAGTTCCAGATTCTCTCTCATACGCTCCCGGCGGACGGATCTGCACACAAGAGACAATCCCTTTTCCAGAACATATTTAAGGCAAACCTGTGCCGGTGACTTCCCGGTCTCTTCCGCAATTCTTTGAATCACTTCGTTTTGAAGCAGGGCTCCGTGTCCCGTCGGACTCCATGCCATAGGACAGATGCGGTTTTGTATGCAAAAAGCCGTCAATTCCTCCTGCTTTTTGCCGGGATGCATTTCAAACTGATTCAAAACCGGGCGGACCGATGCGTTTTCCAGAATACTGCGAAGATGTACCGGCAGAAAATTGCTTACTCCGATGTTTTTAACCAGCCCTTCCCGCAAAAGCTGTTCCATTCCCCTCCAGGTTTCCAGATTTTTTTCTTCCCAGTCCGTATATCGCGCCGGTGACGCAGGCCAATGAACCAGATATGCGTCCAGATATTCCAGCTTCATCAATTTCAGAGTGCGTTTACAGGCGGTAATCGTCTCGTCATACCCTCCGTACGCCATCCAGAGCTTATTGGTAATAAACAACTCATCCCGCAGAAGTCCGCATTTCTTAACCGCTTTTCCCGACGCGAAATCATTCCCATAGGCCGCAGCCGTGTCAATATGCCGGTATCCCGCCTCAACAGCCTGCAATACGGCCTCCGTCGTTGCAGGCCCGTTTTCTATTTTCCAGGTCCCGTAAGCCAGCGCCGGCATCTGATTCCCGTTATCCAGCGTAACCGCCTGTTTCTTTTCCATGAAACTCCTCCGTCCATATCATCCGCGCAGTTTTATTATAATTCTCTTAAATGCTTCCGAAAGTATTATCAGTATCCCCGACATCACCCACACAAATCCGAATCTGAGCGCCCACGCCTTTACCGAAGTCCCTGCGTATCTTCCGAAAAAATAATCAAATCCCATAATAAAGAAATAATGGAACAGATAAATCATATAAGAATGTTTTCCAAGCGTTCTCCAAATGCAATTATCAATCAGCGGACACGCATAAACGGCCTGGCTCAGAATAAAGAAAAGGAGAACGCCGCCATAAACCACCTGTATGGTTAAGCCTTTAAAGCTTACTCCCGCCGCAAGAATCAGAATACCGTACACCGATCCCGCCAGCAAGGCATAGGACAATAATTTTTTATTCCTGCATCTTTCCTGTATTTTTATATCATTTACCAGAAAATATAAAACAATTCCCATAGCCATTACGGGTAATTGCGCCAAAAATCCGAATGAACCTATATAAATATCCCATACCTGTTTATCCGGAATGATATGCAGATTACCGGCTGCCAAAATAAAAAAATAGCTTCCGATGGAACTAAACACCAGAAACGCCACCGACTTGCTCAAATTATTGATTATCTTATATAAAACAGGGATCAGAAGCAGCAGTATGGCATAATCCGCCAAATACCACTCCACACCGAGAATGCTGTTGATGTAATACGGCGACAGTCCGTGCAGAAACAGAATGTGCGCAGCCACATTTCCCACCGTAATTTTCTGAACCACTCCGTTCCAGTGGGTAGGTCCGCCAAGAAAAAACATCCCGGTTAACAAAGCAAGATAATAAACCGGAGCGATTCTTACCGCCCGGTTCTTCAGCCAATAAAAAGCGCTATGGCGCTTTTTTACAGTTTCGTCAAAAGACCGGTATGCCAGACAGGCGGCTATAATAAAAAAGATCTGCACGCCTTTATCACCCGTTAGACATATTTTTTCCAAAACAAACGGCAGTTCCATTCCGCCCATGGAATGAACCAGAACCACCCCGAGAATCGCTATTCCTTTAACCGCATCAATCCAACCGTAACGTTTCACGTATTTCCTCCATCCGGCCGTTCCACTCTTTGTACTCCTGTGTCCACCGTCTGTACGCGGAATCATTTCTTTTATCCGGCAACGTATAATTGCGGACAAGATATTCGCCTAAAAATTTTGTGTATTTATCAGCTCCCAGAAGATTCACATGATCTCTGTTGTAAAAATCCGCGGAAGGTTCCAATCCGATTTCCTCCGCATAATCGTTGGTATTCAGATAGTCCATTCCATATTCGGCAATTCTTTCTTCCATGTAATTGTACTTCTTCTGATCCTCTTCGGATATCTGATAGGCATGTACAATAAAAAGAACTTTCTGTTCCTTATTTTTGCAGTATTCCAGAAGCTCTGTCAACAGATCGTCCATTTCTTCGGAAAGGCGCTGTTTTTCCTTTATATGCGATACATCTTCAATATACAGCTCTTCAACGGACTCGCAGGCATGAAACCCCTTTGACCGCATCGGATGACGGTTCGTAATATACCCCCAGTTACGCGGTGTAATCAAAGATATCAGCAGACTATGGTATTTTGCAATGTCAAAATGATAAGCCGCCGTCTCTCCTTCCACACAATTTTCAATCATTGCGGCACGGTTCACGGAGTAATTCATATTGTCCGTAACATTCCTGATCGGGGCTTCTCTCTTATAGTTGACGCTGGAAGTTACCTCATCGTAAAGATCTCCATATTGGAAAGGCCGTAAATCCACCAGAAACACTTCCGGCGACTGTGTCTTTAATATTTCCTCCATACAATACCTGATTACCTGCGGCGGCATGGCATCCGTAGCGAAATTGTAGGAAGTAAAGCCATATTTGTCGTAAGCCGCCAGAGGTTCCCAATAGACATAGCACGCGCTTCCGCCGATATACACCATGTCCAGGTTATTTTTCTTTTCAGCATAAAATCCGCAGATATTTTCCCTGCTTGTGGTCACGGGACGGTATAAATAGGAAAGCAGTACAAACAACACAGAAAAGCAGAGCACAAACACGGCAATCCACACTATATTGACCCGTCTATTATATTTTTTTTCCATTCTTTGCCATCCATTCCGCTAAAATCCGCCATATATGAATTCCGAGGAACTGTACCCCGGTCCGTAGGCGCCGAAAATTATGATGCCGAATATAAACAGTACCGTCAAAACTCCCCGCAGCACAACAGGTTTTTCTGCCAGCCACTCCCGGACCGGTCTGTTTCTTTTTTCCATTCTGCCAAATATGATCATAATCAGAAACCCAAATAAAACCCCCAGCGCTGCCCAGCCCAGTTTTACGGTTCCCATAGACTCGTCAAGAGCATTTATTACCGGCAGGATTCGGCAGGCGCTTTCCAGAACCCGAATCGGATTTATGGCGCTGCCAAGCATACGCAGAGCGCCCGTTAAGCTGCCCGCCTTAAAAAACAGCGCGCCCACGGCATAAATCAACGTAGTTCTGGCACATTGGAAACAATACCACAAGCGGCTTTCTTCCCGGACTCTTAACTTTTTAAGAAGACTGTCTCCCCACGGCTTTAACACCTGTCCCAGTACGATTACCAGCCAAAACCAGATTCCTTCTCCGATAAAATTCCATCCGCCGCCGTGCCATAATCCCATGGCAAGCCACAAAACCAACATTGCCAGAAAAGTCGGCAGCTGTCTGGCAGCCTTTTTACCCAGACTTTTTTTTATTTTCTTAGTTAACCTGCCCCACGCGGCGCTGCGCAGAAGCGGATACATAATATAATCTTTCAACCAGGCTCCCAGCGTAATATGCCACCTCTGCCAGAACTCCTGAATACTCCTGGAAGTAAAGGGAATTTTGAAATTTTCCGCAAGCTCAACTCCAAAACATTCGGACACG
>ERZ779622.1215-NODE-1215-length-11219-cov-8.924131_pt1 | contig 11219 bp, 7 predicted proteins | sample MGYA00514188_ERZ779622 | MGnify/ENA primary metagenome ERZ779622 (study PRJEB29562, sample SAMEA4376702) | mouse gut metagenome | isolation source: Cecum | study: EMG produced TPA metagenomics assembly of the A DSS colitis mouse model was used to assess the...
AGAAATTTTGCACCTTATTTCATTGTCTACTTGACGGGGCGCAGTTCATTTTGTCCCAAAGTGTCCCCGGCCTTGATGCGCTGGAGCACCAGCGGGAGCTCCTCAAGGGAAATGCTCATGCCCCGCACGATGTCCACGATTTCCTCGTTCTCGGCCTCCTTCAAATGCACGTTTTTCAAGTATCACATCTGCACCAAACGCATTAAACAGCAATCAAGGTCTTTTAGCGTTCTGGTCATCGTTTAGCAGGGGTTTTAGCAAAACCATCACGCTAAAAGAATTATAGCTCGGGATGTAATCATATCAAATTCTGGGACCATATTGCGCATTTTGCGCAATATGGCCTCTCTTTTTTTATTTTTAAGGAGTTGCCTATGCCAGAATACCAACTTGAAATCAAGCAGCTCGTGGACTACCCACGCTGCCGCATCTACCGCGAATTTGTCCAGAGCCTGATTACTGACGGCCGCATCCGAACTAACGGAGGCGGCCGTCTTTTTTGTTATACCGTCCTTTGCTCCTACGCCAACTTCCGCACCTCATACCGCCGGCTGGATGGTATCAGCTACACGATTTATCCAGGCGAATGGATCTGCCGGGTCAGTGAGCTGACCCAACAGCTGCGCTTCCGTTTTCGCCGCCAGACCTTGAACATACTGGATACCCTTCAAGATGCTGGTCTGCTCCAGTACAGTCTGCTGGGGCGAGGCCAGCTTGTGAAATATAAAATTACAGACTGGCGGCGGCACAACACGGTGCTGGACTACAACTGCCCCTGCCAGAAAGATACCGGATTTTTCTTCCTCCCGGTCAATAAGGCTATGGAACTGATTAGTCAGGCCAGGTGCTCCGAGATGGACATACTTCTGGATTTGTGGATCTCCGCAGTTTATCGGGATGACCAGGTGCAAGGTTCCTTTGATGGGCCGGTGACCTATTTTCGCAATGGGACCGGCAGTCCACTGGTATCCTACTCTGATCTTGCTCTGCGATGGGGTGTGTCGAAGTCTACCGTAGGCCGTATCCTAAAAAAATTTGCTCAGCTGGAGTACATCGACCTGTTTACGTTTCCGGGCCGCCACGGGACTGCTATTTACCTCCGGGACTATTTGTCCACCATGTTCCAAATTTCTGACGTCCTGGCGGACAAAGACGAAGTGGCCATGTCGTTCAATATCCAGATGGCTATACCAGAAGAAGAACTTGCGCCTACCCCATGCGTTCCAAACGGGGAAATTATCGTTTCAAAACCGAACAGCGAGTTTCTTGCCCGGAAAGTGCTTGAACTGCTTGCGCTGCAAGGGATTCAATGCGCGCAGTGCTGTAAATCCGACTATATGTTATATCCTTTATCCGGCGACTGCAAGGGTGTAGTAGAGGGAGCAGCGGAACGACAGCGGGTTGGTTATCGCATGGAAATTTTCTGCAACGGGAAAAGGCCCGTTTATACCTTTGAGTTTTCCACAAAGCCGATAAGGAGGGGCTGAACATGGCAAAGAAAAACGATAAAAGAAACACACAGGGGGATTCCCGCTACCACGATACATGGAAGCTGTTGAAAAAGTACCGGGATGTGGTGTGGAGCCTGGAGTTATCTGTCCAGCAGATCAAGAGCCAATTTCAGATTGAGTACGGGAGCAGCATTGAGGATTTCCTGGATTCCATCTACATGGCTGGCGCAGACCTGGGCGGCACGCAGATTGAGAACCATGCCCGCTGCATCGAGCGAAGCCACAAAATGCTCACACTGGTGGGCAATGCGGTTGATCTGCTCCGTACCCGGCACAAAAATGGCGAGATGTACTACTGGCTCCTATATTGCACTTACTTGTCTCCCCAACGGCTCCAGAATGTGGATGACATTATGGAGCAGCTTCGTCCACACATGCGGGATATCAGTGTCCCTACCTATTACCGGAAACGCAAACAAGCTGTTGAGGCGCTTAGTTCTATCCTCTGGGGCTTTACATCCCAGGACTGTTCGAAGATTTTAGATGAATTTTTCCCGGAATGATTCCAAATATATAATTTAATATCTCGTTGACAAAACGCTGGCTTTGTATCATGTATAATAGTAATATAAACCGCCAACGCCTGAAGATTTCTCATGGTATCCACTACAATGTATTATCTGTATCCTCTTGTTTTTTCCACCATTAATCCAACATTCTTCTACAGCTGAGGTATATGTACGCTTCACAAGTTAATGATTTTCGAAAAAACTCCTATTAAAAGTGTGATTTTTTTGTATTCTCTCTCCTTTCTTAAAAGAAATACCTATATAGCTTTTATTAAACTTGGTATCAGCAGGTTCAGAAACGAATCGTCAACAAATTACTAATCATTTATCTAAATTGTTTGCAATTTAAGATGCAGAAAAGGAGCGGGAACCTGAATGTCAGATTCTCGCCCCTAAACTGCATATCAGTTATGGCGTGAGCGTTACTGGTGCTTTATGTTCCAGAGTCGAAAGAAATCTTGGTATCCCTCTGCTATCTCCTCTCGGGGAAAATGCGCATTGGCAAGCTCGCCGTCAGACATTGTTTCTAAGTAATGGTAGAATACTTCTGCAATCAAATCTAAGTTTTCAAAAGGATATTCATCGCAACATGTAAATAGGAGGTTTTCCGCAGCACAAATCTCGCCGTAGTCCAGATACGTTTGTAGTGATGTTACGAACTTTTTAAAAAGCTCCAGGGAGCTTCCTGCCGATAGAGGTCCTAAGGGTATTGTTTCACAGAGAAATGTGGTCAATATGAATACCTTCATGTCGCGTAGAAACTGCTTTCCGGAGTGTGCGTTCTTTATTAACTCCTGCGCTGCCGGTTTTCTTATAATTTTAGAGACAATTAGGTCTTTGGCTCCGATATACCTGGTCATATTACATTCCTGCACACGTTCTGTATACAGGGCTTTCAACGCCTGGGCGTATGCGAAAGGTGAGGGAGCAGGTTTCCGCAGATACTTTAGGAGCAGCAAAAGTAACAACTCATCACTGTTCTTACTTGGGTCTCGGTACAACCTCCATGCAGTTTTCCTGAAAAATTCTGCCCATAGGTAATCCCAGTTGTTTACAAAGTAGAAACAGAGCAGGTTTCGGCAAATCCGTGTGTCAAAACTTTTGATACCGCAGTCCAATCCGTATATCACCAGCCGTTTCGCCAGATTCCTCGCCTTGCGTCGGCTGGCACTCCGCGCCAAATAGTAGGCGTTGTCCGCTGCTCCGAGAAACGGACGGCGCAAAGGCCTCCCAACGAAAAATGCCATGATGTAATACGGAAGTCCGGAATGCGATGTGCGTGAAATAGAGTTGCCACATTTCACCAGCGTCTCCGCATAGCATCTGTCAAAGCATCCCTTGAACTGGCGTGCGCTACGGCACATCTCACTGTAATAATACCGCATCTGATTGAGGTCTCCGTCGCAGCGGGCCTGATTGGCCAAGTCCCGGCATACGCGGCAACGTGTGCAGTTGTAGATCCTGTGTTCCTTTAACAAACCGAAAGCGGTTTTGTTACGATCCAACTTATAGCATAGGCGTGCAATTTCGGAAGGCCCTGCATCCGTTTCCTGTAGGATGGCAAGTGCCTGCTTGTAATAATTCTTTGCAATAATATACGATTGGTCGGCTTTGACATACATGTCTCCTAGGGCTTCATAGGTTGTAACAAGATAATATCGGTTTACGGCCGGGAGTACTTTGATCTGATATTCAATTAGACCTTGGAGTTGGGCCACGCCTTCCCGGTAACCGGTCATGGCACTTTTGACTTTTGCATAGCCGATTAGCGCAGGCACCATATTGTAATAGGACACAAGCATCTGCTTTTCATACTCGGCAAAAGCTTTATCCAGCAGTAGGAAAACGGTATGGGGATTAATTTCTGGAATATACTCAAACAGCAGAGTCCATGCGCTGAAAATATCTGGAGTTATGCCAATTTCCCTGCACTGTCTGCAAAGCTCTTCCTGAAATTCCCATATCGCCGCTACTTGGGTGTCAGAACCCAGCTTCGAAAAGTCCAACAGCGCTTTCAGACAATCCGCCATGTATATATTCCCTGATTTCCGGAGAAGTCGTATATACTTCCTTATGATATATACCACTTGATAAAATGGAATAGACTTACTGATATAAGTCAATATTTCGTCTGCCATTTGATGCACAGAGGAAAACTCCCGGTCTTTCCCGAGTATTCGAGGCCATATCTTGCAGACACCATATAAAAGAAAGGCTGTTGGATTTTCCTCAGTTTTTCGATAGCACAAGCGCTTAAACCTGTGGAGCAGCGCCCAGCGGGATATGTGAGAGCACTTGCAAAATAGAAAAAGTTTATTCAGCGAAATATAGGCTCCAACCACGTTGTCATGCTCCATATAGAGATGGAAACATTCTGTCAGGCGTTCTTGAGTCAGCCTCTCATTGTTTAGCGTATGGTAACATTCCCCAAGTTGTAAGAGCAGGACTCCCTTCTGCCGCCAAAGCTCAGGGGGGGTCAGCAGAGCACGGTTCCGCTCGTACCAATCAGACATTTCTTGATAATTCATCTGGATCAGATTCAGTCTGGCGACCAAGATAATGGCCTGGGCACGGGAAATCGGAGCCACTGACTGCTCAGCCAGCGAAAGCGCCAGCGATTTACTCTTCTCTACTTCTCCCAGAATCGCATACCCATCGGCTAAGCACACTAGAAGCTCCGCATCTTGGATTCCCGCTTCCTTCAGGCGATTCGCCAAGAAGACTCCGTACATCATTGCTCCCCGAACTTCTGATATCATCGTGTAGTTTTCAAACTTCAATAGCGTCTTCACTCCCTGGATAAGCCCGCCGCAACCATCCAAGGTGGGTGGAAAAGCCAAAAAACAGAGTTGGGAGACCAAGGAGTGAAGCTGAACATATTTTTCAGAAAGGCTGTACTTGAGCCACCCCTTTTCCATAAGCGAAAGAAACGCGTTATTGTTTTTCAACCCCAGCCACTTCTTCAGCCAATCACTGTCAATACCGCAACTGGAAATCAAGGCCAGATTGCGTAACACATAAATTTCCTCCTCCGTTGCCCGAGAGAGGTCAAACAGCGCCTGTAGGTGTTCTAATATCGTAACATTTTCCTGCTTGGAATCGTTGTGCAGATAGCTAACCCTGGCATCACTTTTGTTAAGAGATGTAATGGTATCCAAGACCTCACAGAGATCCATGGATTGCGTGCGCATTAAAGTGGCAACAAGCTCTACGGTCATGGTGTGGCGAACAATTTTCTCAAAAAGCTCCTCAAGTCCCGGTCGCATTGCCGCCTCAACATGGCCGTAGTTCTTCTCAAAGACATTGATTAACTCCTCTGTGTCCATTTCCCCTACCGGGACAACCCCAATCCGGTTCGAAGCTACTCTGCTAAACTTTCTGCGGGTCGTCACCAGAAACCGGCAGGAATAACCCACCAGTATATGAAGATCCCTTTCGGTCAGGGCATTCGCGTTGTCAATGATTAGGAGAGACGTCTGGGGCAACTCCGTCAATGCGGCCTGTCGCAGCCTCATTTGCTCTTCGGGACGCTGGCCGATACAGGAATGCTCAAACGCGAGGCTGAACCTAAGCTTCTGTAAGAGCGTTGACAACAAGTCTGTTGGTTCGCCCTGCCGCACAGAGCTGTTTTCATCTATAAAAACGAATTGCGCATACCGAAACAGGTCTCCATTGATTTCAAAAAAGCGTTTTGCCAACTCGCTCTTACCGATGCCAGCAATGCCAGTGAGTACAACCACGTTTTTGCCGATTTCAAACTCCTCTCGTATCTTAGACAATTCCTTTCCGCGACCGACAAAATCCGCGGCACTGCCACGGGTCAGCCCAGCGGCAGGGGCCAGTGTCTCTTCAGGAGGCTTTACCGCCAATTGCTTTTCAAGCCCGGCCTTACGTAGTAGCTCCAGCAGCTTATTTTCATCGTACAATTCCATCTGGAGCCCAGCCCCTGCTTCCCGCTGAAACTCTTGCCACCACTCTGCCTCGTCATTGGACAGCTTACACGGGACACAGAGCACCCATGTATTAAGATGTGGATAAGAATGACGCACTCTCAAGAAAGAATCCTTAATTTGGCTGCGCCTGGAGGCATCAATCCGATCTGGGAAGTATTTACACTGATAGATAATCAACGGATCAGCCTCAGTATCCGAAGAAAAGACCAGCGTGCCTCTGAAACTATCAATGCCCCGGTCTCCTTGGGTCGGACGGATTTGGTGAGTTCCCGGGTAGACTGTACTTAGCGCCTGAGCGACCAGATTCTCAAATCTGGCTCGTGCACCTTCTTCTGGATATATTATGCTCAAATTCTTAAATTTCAGATCCATTGTTTACCTCCTGACCCCAATCTCTGTGAATTTCGGTGTATAATATGGTTCCTCAACGAAAAGAGCAACATCGTTTTCCATGGGCACCTGCGGCGGATCATAGGCGGGGCGGTCATGACTATCCAATACTAAGAATCGCAATAAAGCAGTTCTTTTCTTGAATGTCCCAATTGCCTAGCATAAAAACGCACATGTACTGCAATGATTACAATTTTAGTATACGATTACTGCAGCCAAAAGTCAAAAGTAATATCCTGTACGAAAGCCCTCTGGAGACAATGTTTTCCGCTGCACAGCAGTTTGGATGCCGCGATTCTGCTCCTTACCCAGCAAATCTGTGTCGTGCCCAACTGCTGTATGACCAACGCTGGTGATGTCCCGATCGGTACAAGTCCCCACACGCCTGCTTAATCTCGGCAGCAAAGTGGATTTCCTGCGCTGTAACTTGATAGGTATATGGGTTCCATTTCAATAGCCTTTGCTCACTTTCTGTAAAAGGCTTTTTGGCCGTCATGATACATACCTCTTTTTGTCCAGTGTTTGGGTCTGACATTACTTCATCGGTCCAGTTTTATGGGTACATTTTAATCCGGAATGATAGTAAATTGATAAGGTTTTGAGAGTGAATTGATAGTGTTTTGCTATTGAAACGTAAATCTATATATGCTACAATAATCATGCTCAAAACTGTAAGCACAACTGAAAACGACCACAGAAGGACGCTGGAAGCGTCTTTTTCTTTGCCCTTCTGCGGCCACTGAGACAGCATCCAAACACTTGGGTGCTGTTTCTTTTTCGGCAGAAACACAATTAAAAAGGAGGTTTCCCCTTGAATCAAGACAAAACACCACACCTGCATCTTTTCCGGCGCAGAAAACGACCGAACCCCGCCCGAAGTGCCTTTATGGTTTACTTGGGAAGCGCAAAACCTTCTACATGGACGCCAACGAGCTGGGCGAGCATATGATTTACGAGGGCCGGGTCGTACAGGCCCGGGTCGTCGCCGTAGCGGAGAAGATGATCCGGGTGGAGGTCTTCGGCGTGGAGTGCTCCATCGTCGCCCGTGGTCTGTCCTGGCTCTGGATTGGGAGTGCCCGGGATCACTTCAGCGTGGGCGACCGCATCCTGGTCCGGGTGCTGAAAATCGACCGGACTGATGTGGAGCATCTGTCCATCCAGGTGGACGCCCGCAGCGTTCTGGGGATCGACAGCGGGGAGAACCTGAAAAAGTGCCAGCCCCAGAGCCGCTATGCAGGGCGGGTCACCGACGTTCGGAAGGGCGTCGTGTTCATCCGCCTTAACAACGGGGTCAACGCCATCGCCCACTCCTGCTATGACCTGCGCACCCCCGGCAAAAAGGATGACGTCAGCTTTGCTGTTACCCACCTGGATGAGGAACAGGGCGTGGCAGTGGGCATTATCACCCGCATTATTAAACAAAATCTGTAAAGGAGCCAGCCTATGAAGCATTCGAAAGCCCTGGCAATGACGCTGCTGTTTCTCCTGGCCCTGCCCGCCAACGCTTTCGCGGCCGAAGTGCCGGACAGCCTGGTGGTGGAGAACCTCAACGGCCAGCAGCGCATTGTAAAGACCTATGAGCTTCCCCCGGGAACCGACCCGGAAGCACTGAAAGAGCCATCGTTTGAGTACGACGGCTTTTCCTATACCTGGGCCTATACCACAAAAGAGGAACACACATTTTTGGAGAGCAAGGACATGACTGAGAAGGTCACCGTGGAAACGAAATCCAAAAATCTGGACCAGATTCTGGAGCGGCTGTCCTCGGCCATTCCCTATGACGATGGAGCGTTCTCCGGTGAGCTCGCTCTGGACCATACCACAATCACCACAGAAGCGGCGGGCTATACCACCAAAAACGGAAAAGTGACTGCCACTAAGACCATTGGACCTCTGGACCGCAACGACATGTCCTATGTCCCGGCCACTACGGTCAAAAATGGCAGAACGCTCAACCTTGTCAATGTGGAATGGCAGATCATCGGCACCGACCTGGTGGGTGATGTGCTGGCGCCCTCCAGCTATCAGGCGGTGGCTACCTATTCCGCCTCCACTAGCAGCCAGGTGGCTACCGGCTATGTCTCCACAGCGGAGTACAAGGGGACGGTGACCGCCTCTGGTATCGAGAGCATCACCTACACAGTGGTCTATGTGGGGACGGAGATTGTATCCGAACCAGTCAAACAGGGCGGCCCTCTGTTTGGCGGGAATGCGGCCGCCATTGGCGGGATGCTCCTGATGATTGTTTTGCTGGCGGCGCTGGCCGGGGGCGGAATCTGGCTGTACCTGCACCGTAAGAACGTCTACATCTACGTCCCCGGCGATAAGCCCAGGGACTATAAGCTGATCGCCAAGTTCCGGGCGGAACCCCAGCGGCCGGAGGTGGACATCACCGGCCTGGACCCCTACCCGGAGAGCATTATCGCTGTGGAGATCAAGCGGCCCCTTGCAAAGAAGCTGCTGGGCCAGACCTTCACCGTCCATCACCGGTCGGCTGACTATGCCTACACTGTCCTCCAGGACCGCCCTGGGGACTGGCATGAGTTCGACCCCTCAGAGGAAAAGGAGGAAATCACTTGAAGCACATCAGAAAAATTGCCGGGCTGATGCTGTCCGTGGCGGCGGCGCTGTCCATGGCGGTTCCGGCCTTTGCGTCGGACTATTCTTTTACTACGGACGCCCCCCAGGACTATTACAAAAGCACCAGCTATGAGGATGTCTACGGCAGCCAGTACAATTACGGCGGCAGGAATGTGGTGGACTACCAGGTTCCTGAGCTGGAGTACGGTGTCCAGAGCACCACCATGACCGGCGTGATGGAGCGCACCATTCTCCCCGGCCTTCAGCAGACTGTGGGCACTGGCGGAGGCGGCTACGGCACAGCCGGGGGCGGCGGTCCCATCACGGTACTGGTCGAGGGTACCGGCACAGGAGGTTCGACTTCCACCACCAATCCCACGGTCCCCACTACCCCCACCTATCAGCAGCCCGCCTACACCAGCGTGGAAGGTATGGCCTACAAGGATGGCAGCATTGGCACTATCAAGATTCCCACCCTCAAGATCAACATGAAGGTTTGGGAGGGTGAAACCGACACCAGTATGAAAAAGGGCCTGGGACATTACAGCTCCACCTCCGCCTGGGATGGCAACGCAGGCTTCTGTGGGCACAACCGGGGGGCCAAGTACACCATCGGCTCCATTAAGAATCTGGAACGGGGCGACACCATCACCTACACCACCATTTATGGCACCCGGACCTATGCGGTTGAGACGGTAAAGGTTATTGCCAACACCGACTGGAGCTATCTCCAGGCTACCGCAGACAACCGCATCACTCTCACCACCTGTCTGGCTGACCACCCGGAGAGCCGGGTGCTGGTCCAGGCTGTGGAAAAAAAGTAAGCGGGCTTGTTGAAAACCTCCACTTCATTTCGTATAAAAGAGTATCAGAAAATGAATGGAGGTTTTCTTATGAAGCAAAAGTTTTTAAGCTTTATGGTCGGCCTGTTGACCGGAGCAGCTCTACTCGGCGGCGGAGCGGCCTATGCGGCCGGAATTATGGCAGAGTACGCTCCCCAAGCGGCCTATGTGGATGGAGTGGCCGTCCAGATGGAGGCCTACAACATCGGCGGTTATAACTACGTCAAGCTCCGGGACATCGGACAGATGGTGGGCTTCAACGTCTATTGGGACGGCCATTCCGTCCGGATCGACAGCGACGCTCCCTACACCGGTGAGGCCCCCGCACAGGCGGACACGTCCATCCGGGTGAACAGTATGAACGGCAATATCCTGAAAGTGGGTGGCAGCAGCTCGTTAATCACCTCACCCTATGGCCTGGACTGTACCGCTGCCTCCAGCAACGACAATGTGGTAAGCCTGGAAAAAGTGCTGGGGTATTGGGTCTCCGCAGCGAAAGCGCCCGGGACGGCAGTTATCACTGTTACCGCCTCGGATGGGCGGGCAGGCAGCGTAACCATCACCGTGGAACCAGTTGATCCCGCGGCCTCTGAGGTCAAATACCCCGTTGACCTGAATGCTAACCTGGAAATGCGTCAAGAGATCATCCGGCTTGCCAATCAGGTCCGCAGAGAAAATGGCGTCCCGGAGGTGACGGTAAACAACTCGCTGATGGACGCCGCACAGTTTATTTCCGCTCAAAGGTATTCCTGGCATCATACCCAGGAGGAGTGCGAGGCGGCAAGGACCTATGGATACCCCTACGGCTTCGGCTCCAACCTGACCGTATTCACTGGCGCAGGGGATGTCGCACAGCGCGCCATCACCAACTGGCTCAACTCCCCCGGCCACTTTCAGACGATGATCGACCCAAGGTGCGACTGCATCGGGGTCGGCGTCACCCGAACAGAGAACGCGGTCTAAGGATGAAGACTGAATTGTTTGAACGTCAGCCGGAGGTCGGGCCTAATGTAGTTCCCCGCGTATGAAAGCTAAACTCGCGGGTGCCTTGGCAGTGGTGGATCCAAGATGTAATTGGGCTTTGCTCTGGTTTCACGCGCCACGATGGTGGTTCCGGGGTCGATGTTGGAAATCAAGACTGTCCCGGCACTGTCCGTCACGAATTTGCCGTTGGCATCGCCCAGCATAGTCCCATGGCTGTCGGTGATAAAAAATTCGCAGTCACTCAGCGGCTCGTGGGTGCTGGCGTCAATTTTCTTAATGAGCAAACTGCCCTTGGGACTGTTACCGAAGTAGAACTGCACCACATCCTGCTCCTTGCCAGAGATATAGGCGGTCTGGGGAGCGGAGTCCATCACATGATCCCCGTCGCTGGCTAACTCATAAGGTAGGCATCGCCACGCCATACTCGCTTCCGCAAGCGGTCTTGGCGAC
>ERZ779622.1216-NODE-1216-length-11192-cov-5.187483_pt1 | contig 11192 bp, 7 predicted proteins | sample MGYA00514188_ERZ779622 | MGnify/ENA primary metagenome ERZ779622 (study PRJEB29562, sample SAMEA4376702) | mouse gut metagenome | isolation source: Cecum | study: EMG produced TPA metagenomics assembly of the A DSS colitis mouse model was used to assess the...
CATAGATAGCGCGGTAAATCAGGGTGTCCTTTCCTATAATATGCTGCTGTCCTACCACCTCATCCAATGTCCGAGGACGAAGCCTCGCCGCCAGAGGGGATTCTTTTTTCATCGCACTCTGGCGCATATACTCAAATAGATCCATGGGAAATCTCCTTTTTATCAGCCGAACCGGTTGTCTGTAAAATCATCTCATATTTATATTGACCGGATCAGTCCTTCCAATCCCCGCTCCCGAAAAATATCCTTGTAATATCCGATCTCGTCCTGGATCAGTTCATCGATGACACGCATACCCAGCACTTCCACAGGGGCTTTATCGTCTGTCAAAAGCTCGCCGGTACTCTCATAGGCCATCAGATTGTCTTCCACCTGTCCCATCATAGCCGTCAGTTCTTCCTGATTGAGTTGTTTTCTGTTTTCCGACAGAAGTGTCAGCATATTTTCATTCTCCGAGGCGAAGAGCTCCCGGTTCGTCGCCCCCTTTACATCCACCGTGTAGACGTTGGAAAACACACTGGATATCGTATCCGCAAGACAGACATTGATCCCGCCGGCCCCGTCCGATTTCATATTCATATTTACGACCATGACGCCGTCTTCTTTCAGATGTTCCCTGACCAGCTCAAAAAATTCCGCGGAGGACATCTGAAAGGGGATCGTGATATCCTGGTAGGCGTCCACCATGATCACATCGTACTTTTTGTCGATCGCCTGCAGATAGGCCCTTCCATCATAGGTCGTCACCGGTATATCCGACGGCAGATCAAAATAAGTCCCCGCCAGATCCGTGATTTTCTGATCGATCTCCACGCCTTCCACCGCTACATTGTCAAAATATTTTTTGCATTGATGCGCATAGGTTCCCGTCCCCATGCCAAGAATCAGAATTTCCGTCTTCTCTTTCCCGGGCACATCCGCCATCAGAGGCGCCGCCAAAGCGTAATCATAGTACATACCGGTCAATCCGTCTTCCTTCATTTTGATGGACTGTACCCCGAACAGCACGTTGGTAGATAATATGACGCTTCTGTCATCTTCTTTCACCTGCAGATAATTGTAGATCGATTCGCCCTCATAGGTTAAACCGGTCTCCCAAAACGCGAAGCTTCCGGAATGTCCCAGCACGCTGCAGAGAACAAAAAGAATCACCGAGACCGCGACCGCCCCCTTCGCTGTTTTCCTGTTGAGAAAATAGAGCAGTCCGAGGAGCAGCAGAATGCCGGAGAAGATCAAAAAGGTGATGGATGTCCCCACCGCGGGAATCGTCACAAACGTCGGCAAAAACGTGCCGATTATGCTGCCGATCGTGTTGCAGGCTCCCAGCGCCCCCACGGTCTTCCCGCTCTCCTCCATACTTCCCATCGTATATTTTACGAGGGACGGCGTCACCGTTCCCAGCAGGAACAGCGGAAAGACAAAAAGGATCATACAGGCAAAAAACGCCGCCCATATCAGAAAATTCGTATTGATCGTCAGAATCAGCACTCCGGAGATACCCAGAATGATATATTTCCCGACCACCGGGATCGCCGCGATCCAGACTGCCGACACCAAAAGCCTCCTGTAGAGCCTGTCCGGCCTCGGATCCCTGTCCGCGCTCCTTCCGCCGTAAATATTGCCGAGCGCCATCGCGATCATGATCGTTCCGATGATGATCGTCCACACGATCTGGGAGGAACTGAAATAAGGCGCCAGCAGACGGCTCGCTCCGAGTTCCACCGCCATCACCGCCATCCCGGCAAAAAACTCCGTGGCGTATAAATAATATTTGTTGCTTAATATATTCTTCTTCATTTCGTCAGTACCTTTCCATTTCCTTGTCCCATACAGTATACAGGAAAATTTTTCTTTTCTCAATGCCTGATGTAAATGTCTCCCGCAGCGTGCCCTCTCTCCTCCAGTCTCACTGCGATCCCAAACATCCTTCTATCCAACAGATGATACATCCTCCTTCTCGTCCAGCAGATTCCCTGAATATACTCCCTCTGCGCCTGATCCAGCGTCTGAAGCAGTTCCTCCGTGCCGTCCATCCCAAAGTCGCAGGCAATATAGACTGTTTTCTCCGCATCCCTGTGTTTTGTCTCCGCAGGCAGTTCAGCGCCGCTTTTCCCTTCCCTATATAATAGAAGAAACGCGGAAAATTCCATCTCCTTCCATTTCCCCGTCTTCATCCCCTTATCCGCCCCTGCGCTTTCTCCCGCGCTGCCCGCGACGACGACTCTCCGGAAACTGGGCTTACCGTACTTGTCATATTCCCGCACATATTCGATCCTCTCAGGCTCTTCGTACACCTCCGGTCTGACTTTCAACAGAACGCCGCTCTCCATCAGATGCTTTGTGAGCGTCTCCCGCACCGTCTCATAGGGCACCGGGAAACTTAGCCGGTCCGCTATCTGTCTGGCCGTAAATCCCCTGTCCGCCAGATGGCGGATCGCTCCGCCCCCCGCCTCCTCAAATATAAAATTGTGCAGTGCGTCATAAAAATAATTTTCCACTTTTCTTTTTCCTGAAACTGTGTTATGATAACAGAGATGGAAGCATAGCTCAGCCGGGATGAGCGTTCGCCTCACACGCGAAAGGTCAGGAGTTCGAGCCTCCTTGCTTCCATTTTTCGTGCCCTGAAATGGCGTATATATGCTGTTTTCAGGGTTTTTGCAAATCCATTTTATCAGAATCCTCCAAAAACTTCAATTCCTTGACTTTATCGTGCATCTACCTTAAAATAAATTGCAGAGGGAATCCAAAGAATTCCCAATAAAGATAAGGAGATGCCTTATGCAAAAACGGATATTAGTCGTAGACGACGATGCAATGAACTTGAGAAGGGCAGAGAGGCTTTTAAAGGATCAGTACGACATTGTTCTCGCCGCTTCCGGACAGGAAGCGCTCGAAAAACTCAGACAGGGAAATATCGACCTGATCCTCCTCGATATAGCGATGCCGGAAATGGACGGGCTGGAGACCTTTAAGCACATGAAAGAATCCTCCATCAACATTCCCGTTATCTTTTTGACGGCGTCCGGCGATGAAGACGATGTGCGCAACGCGATCAATCTGGGGGCAGTCAATTATCTGCGGAAACCGTTTCCTCCGAAGGAACTGCTAAATCGTGTCGCGGCGGGATTGGAGAAGACATGAGAACAAAAGGACAAACCAGTATCCATCTGCTCCTCGCAGCCGTTGTGACCATATTCGGCGTCATGCTGATGTTCATCACGATCGCGATGTCGTGGGAGGCTTGGATGGTTCCCGTCATTGTAGCCGGCAACTCCCTTGTATGGATTCTGCATATCGGAAGGGTCGGCTCCGAAACATTCTATGAAAATCTGTGCGCCGGTTTGCTGATGATCGGTTTTTTTTTCTTTGGCGTGCACCATGCTGTCCTCTATGATATTCCCGGCGTTGCCTGCATGGTTCTCCTGGTGTTTTCCATGTTCGACAAAAAGCGGCTTGTCTACATGGCCGCCGCCCTGTATGTGCTGGTATTGCTGTACCAGTTCATTATCCTGCGCACCATCTCCCCTCTCGTCAACGCGCAGGAGGCGGCGCATCTTAGTTTCGGTGCCTCCCTGGTGGTCGGCTCCGCGGCGATAGCGATATACCGGATCAACAAAAGACGGGAGGACCAGTTCACTCAGATGCGCATTCTGAAAGAGCTCGAGACGGCTGGACAGCAGAACGCTGAATTTTTGTCCAATGTATCCCACGAGCTGCGCACTCCCATCAACATGGTTCTGGGCATCAGCGAAGTCATACTGGACAAAGTCATCTCCCCGGAGGTACTGGAGGGATTACACTCCATACGACTGGCAGGCAAGCGCCTCTCAAACCAGATCAACAACATGCTCGACTATACGGAGATCGCGGAGGGGACATTGACGCCCGCAAAGGAAACATACATGATCACTTCCGTGTTGAACGACGTCATCACCATGACCGCCATGCAGAACAGCAGACATCAGCTGGAGATGGTGTTCGATATCGATCCCAAAATACCGGCTTCCCTCATCGGAGATTCCGAAAAGATCTCCCATGTCCTCAAGATCCTGATGGAAAACTCCATCAAGTTTACAGAGAAGGGCGGCATCAATCTCTGCATTGGCTTCCGGCCGGAGAGCTACGGGATCAACCTGATCATTGACATTTATGACACCGGAATCGGCATGACCGATTCACAGCTCGCCCAGATCTGCGACGATTTCTATCAGGCGGATTCCGGGAGCAGCCGTTTTGCCGGCGGACTGGGGCTTGGTCTTCCCATCGCCCAGGGACTGCTTCACGCCATGGGCGGCTTTATCCATTTTGAAAGTAAAGGACAGCAGGGCCTTGAGGTCCATATCACCATTCCCCAGGGCGTGGCGGACGCCTCCCCGTCCATGACGGTCTCCCACGCGGAGAAACTCAGTATTGCCTGCTACTTCCGGCCAGAGCGCTACAGCAGCGATGAGTTGAGCAGTTATTACGACAACATGATCCTGCACATGGTGGAGGGGCTCAACATCGAGGGCTACCAGGTACATAGTTTTGAAGGTCTGCAAAATATCCTGCAAAATCATAACCTGACCCATGTATTTATCGCCCAGTCTGAATATGAAGAAAACAGTTCCTACTACGAGGAGCTCGCCTCCTCCCTCCGGGTCGTACTGATTGCGGACAGGAACTTTACGCCTGACGAAGACAGCAGGATGCTTTTGATCCGCAAGCCATTTTTCGCTCTTTCCGTGGTGAATCTCCTAAACGGTGAATCGGGAGAAAACGATTTTGATGAAGCCCAGGCGGCCGGACGCAAACCTTTTTCCTGCCCGGGCATCCGTGCGCTGGCCGTCGATGACGAGGAGATGAACCTGGTCGTTGCAAAGGGTGTTTTAGGCAGCTACGGAATACAGGTGGATACCTGCCTGAGCGGCAGAGAGGCCGTAGACCGCTGTGCCGGCTCCTCCTACGATATCGTCTTCCTGGACCACATGATGCCCGGGTTTGACGGTGTGGAGACATTGAAGAGGATCCGCGAGCTGGATGACACCGTCTATCAGGATCTGCCGATCATCGCCCTGACCGCAAATACCGTCAGCGGCGCCAGGGAGATGTTCCGAAACGAGGGCTTTACGGAGTTTATCCCCAAACCTATCGAGCGCTCCGTACTGGAGCGGGTACTGCGCAAGGTGCTGCCGCCGCACTGTATTCAGTACGGTGTGACGTCAGCGCCCCAGCCGAAGCAGCAGCCGGAGCCTCAACCGCAGCCGGAACCTCAACTGCAGCCGGAACCGGAACCGTCCGCCCCCTTCGCCTCTCTCGCCTGGATCGGCGTCAACGTGCAGATGGGGTTGGATTACTGCAACGGGGAAGAGGATTTTTATCAGGAGATGCTGGAAATGTTCCAGTCCCAGAGCGAAGAAAAAAAGGCGGAGATCGTCTCCCTGTATGAGACCGCGGACTGGGCAAATTACGCCATCAAAGTCCACGCTTTAAAAAGTACGTCCCTGACCATCGGCGCGGAAAAGCTCTCCGAACAGGCCAAGGCGCTGGAACAGGCCGGAAAAAACGCGGACGCGGAATATATCCGGCAAAATCACCCTGTGCTGCTCTCCTTGTACGACGAAGTCTGTGCGTGCATTGCCTCACCGGAGAAAATATCGCGGCAAAATGAACAGGAGGAGACTGCGAATGTTTAAAAAATGGGTTGAAACAATATTTGATCACAGGATCAGCCTGCGGGAGCGCATGTTCCGCATAGTCACAGCCATCTGTATGATCGCTCTGATCATCATCCTCCCTATGGGCAGGACCCTTATCAATCTGCTGATCCTGGCGGCAAGCCTTGTCAGCATCTCCTACATTGTAAAATTCAGCATCAGAAAGAACTGTATCAACGGAGGAGCGACAGCGATCTCCGTGTTGCTGCTCCTTCTTTTTCCGATCAGTTTTTTTACGGCGGGCGGCTTCTACAGCGGTATGCCCGAGTGGTTCATCCTCTGTTTTATCTATATCAGCATCACTCTGGAGGGACGGCGCAAAGGCGTATTTTTCCTGCTCTGCGCCTTCGAGACTCTGCTCTGTTACTATATAGCCTTTCAGTTCCCGGAGGTTGTCGCCCGAAACACGCAGCGGAATTCCTTTTTTGATTCCGCCACTTCCGTTATCCTTGTCGGCACGCTGACCAGCGTGATGCTTCTGTTTTTGAAAAGGCTCTATGAAGAGGAAAACGAATTATCCGTACGGCAGAAAAAGGAGATCGAGGAGCTCAACAAGGCGGAGAACCACTTTTTCTCCAGCATGAGCCACGAAATACGCACCCCCATCAACACGATCATCGGTCTGAACGAGATCATTCTGCGGGGCGATATCTCCGAGGATGTGGCTGAGAACGCGAGGAATATCCAGGGCGCCAGCAAAATGCTGCTCACGCTCATCAATGATATCCTGGATCTCTCCAAGATCCAGTCCGGAAAGATGGAAATCGTGAATGTGTCCTACGAAACCGGGATCCTGTTCTCGGAGATCGTCAATATGATATGGATCAAAGCCAAAGAGAAGGGACTGGAATTCCGTCTTCATGTGGATCCCTCGATCCCGAGTATGCTCTGCGGCGACGAGGTGCGCATCAAGCAGGTTCTGATCAATCTTCTGAACAATGCCGTAAAATACACAAGTGAGGGATCTGTCTCGCTCTCCGTCCGCTGTGAACGCCTGACACTGAACCGGGTCCGCGTCTGGTATTCCGTAGAAGATACCGGGCTCGGCGTCAAGAAAGAGAACATCCCCTATATTTTTAATGCCTTTAAGCGGGTGGATGAGGAGAAAAACCGCCATATCGAGGGAACCGGCTTAGGACTCAGCATCGTCAAACAGCTGGTGGAACTCATGGGCGGCGAGATAAACGTCAACAGTGTCTATACAAAGGGCTCCACTTTCTCCGTCATGCTGGAACAGGATATTGTGGACGATCAGGAACTGGGGACATTTACGCTGGCCTCCCGCGCCAAAAGCCGCCAGACGGAACGCTACAGGCAGAGTTTTGAGGCGCCCGACGCGCATATTCTTGTCGTGGACGATAATGACATGAACCTGAAGGTGGTTCGAAAACTCCTGGCGGAGACAAAAGTGCAGATCGACACGGCTTCCAGCGGCGTCGAATGCCTGAAACTGACGCAGAATATCCACTATGAGGCCATTTTGATGGATCACCTGATGCCGGAGATGGACGGGATCGAATGCCTGCACGCACTTCGCGTTCAGCCCGGCGGATTATGCCGGGATGTGCCCGTGATCGCTCTCACCGCCAACGCCGGGAGCAATAATCAGCTTCTCTACAAGAGGGAAGGCTTCAGCGGCTATCTGGCAAAACCGGTCAGCGGCGCTCTGCTCGAGGCCGCCGTCCTCAGCATTCTGCCGAAAGACATGGTCACGCTGAGCGACAACGCCAGAAACGAGGAGATCGGAAAGGATGTACTGATCTTTGAACATGCCAAACGTCTCTCCATCGCCGTCACCACCGACAGCGTCTGTGATCTCCCGGAGACCCTGAAAAAGCGGTTCGGCATCTCTGTATGCCCCTACTACATCTGCACGGAACAGGGACGTTTTCTCGATGGGATCGAGATAACGGCTGATGATCTGCTCTCCCATGTGGCCAGCGGAAAAAAAGGGTTCTCCCTGCCGCCAGGCGTGGAAGATTACGAGAAATTTTTTGCCGAAAAACTGACTGAAGCCCAGAATGTCATCCATATCACCATGGCAAAGCATGCCAGCCAGGGATATCTTAATGCCCTCGAGGCGGCGAAGTCTTTCGAGAATGTAACGGTGCTGGATTCCGGGCACCTCTCCTGCGGGCTTGGGCTCGTTGTCCTCCACGCTGCCGCCATGGCTGAAAAGCACGCTTCGAAGTCGGAGATCATCCAGGCTGTGAAAACCTTAAGGCGATATGTTTCCACCTCCTCGATCATCAACAGCACCTACATGATGTACAAAGCAGGAAAAATCTCCAGGCGGATGCAAGGCCTCTGCGACGCGTTGCTGCTGCATCCCATCATCGGTCTGCACCAGAGTAAAATGACCGTGAGCGGTCTGGCGATAGGCAGTTTCGCGCATGTCGCCAGGCATTATGTGCGAAAAATGTTCGTCGGCACACGAAATATAGACCGACGTGTTCTCTTTATCACCTACGCCGGAATGGACGATGAAAAACTGCGATTTGTCCAGTCTCTTGTAAAACAGTATTGTCCCTTCGAGCGGGTATACCTGCAGAAAGTCTCTTCCGCTGTCGCCTGCAACTGCGGCTCCGGTTCCTTTGGGTTGCTGTTTATGAAAAAAAATGAAACGGGGCAGCAATAGTGCTGCCCTACTCAAACAGTATCTCCTCCACCGTCACAAACTCGAATCCTCTCTCCACCAGAATGTCGATGGAGGCAAACGCCGCGTCTATACTGCTCTGGTAACAATCATGCAGCAGAATAACGCTGTTGTCTCTCGCCTTATCCACAATACTTTTTGTCACCTTATCGGTGTTTCCCGTACACCAGTCGTTTGGATCCACATTCCAGAGAACCGGAAACATATTCAGTTCGTCCTCCAGTTTTTTGTCCCAGGTTCCATAGGGCGGGCGCACATACTGCACTTCCTGTTTCGTTATCTCCTGTATGACCTGATTGGTCAACACAAGTTCATCCCGAAATTTGTCCCGATTGCTGCTTCGAAGCTGGATGTGCGTATAGGTGTGGTTTCCTATGATATGACCTTCCTTCTGCATCCGCTCTATAATCTCGGGATACTCCTTCGCTTTCTCCCCCAGCACGAAAAAAGTGGCCTTAACCCCCCTCTCTTTCAAGCCATCCAGCAATTTTTCCGTGTAGACGGGATGGGGCCCGTCATCAAACGTGATGGCGATCTTTTCCTCTGTCACATCCATTTTCTTCTCACTGACATGAATGTCAATTCCTTTGCTCCATGTATCGACCTTTCTGGTCAGCGCTTCTCTGTAGCCCATGATCAGAAGAACCACCGCCACTGCCTCAAAAACAGGAAAAATCACATCCCACTTTTTCAAGATCCGTTTTAAAACAGCCATACTGCTCCTCAACTCATAAACTTTCGTTCTACACATTTTATGTCTCAAAATATTTCAAAATGCAAGTACACAAAAACAAACGGCCCGGTATGTGCTTTCATCTTCAGTATAGTTGATTCAGTGGGAAATTACAATTTGTCTTCTGTTCTCACACAAACTGATTCTTTTCCACATCATAGCGGTAATTCACCGCCGCCAGCTTTGCCTCGATCTCCTCCCCGGAAACATTCAGGTCCTCGCACATCGCGTCAAAACTTCCATAATAGTCCCTGAGTTTTAGATTGACAAAACTCAGCAGCATAATCGGATCTGATGGTATCATAGATTATTCTCCTCTCTCTTTGCCGACAGGCAGCCGCCCTCATACACGATGCGTATCACATCCTTCTCATGCACTTCACCCGAGAGGATCAGTTTCGCCGACAGAGTCTCCACATATTTCTGTATATACCGTTTGAGCGGTCTCGCGCCGTAGACCGGATCGTACGCCTGCTCAATAATATAGTCCTTTGCGTCCTCCGACAGCGCGATGCACAGTTCCTTATCGCCAAGACGCTTATTCAGGTCATCGATGATCAACGCAATGATACCGCCGATATTTTCCTTTGTCAACGGCTTGAACAGGATCTGCTCATCCAGCCGATTCAAAAACTCCGGCCTGAAATGGGCTCTCAGCTCTTCCATAACAGCTGTTTCGCAATCCTCACTGATACTGCCGTCCTCCTGAATCCCCTCCAGCAGATACTGCGCGCCGATATTCGAGGTCATGATCAGGATCGTATTTTTGAAATCCACGGTGCGGCCCTGGGAGTCTGTGATCCGCCCGTCGTCCAGCACTTGCAGCAGGACATTAAACACATCGGGATGCGCCTTCTCGATCTCGTCAAAGAGCACCACCGAATAGGGCTTCCTTCTAACCGCCTCGGTCAACTGTCCGCCCTCCTCATAACCCACATATCCGGGAGGCGCCCCGATCAGCCTGGATACGGAGTATTTCTCCATATACTCGCTCATGTCGATCCGCACCATATTGTTCTCATCGTCAAACAGACATGCCGCCAGAGACTTCGCCAGTTCGGTCTTGCCCACGCCGGTAGGCCCGAGGAACAGGAAAGAACCGATCGGCTTCGCCGGGTCCTTGATGCCGGCCCTGGAACGGATGATCGCCTCCGTCACCTTGGTGACACCCTCATCCTGTCCGATCACTCGCCTGTGCAGCTGTTCGTCCAGATGAAGCGTCTTGTTCCGCTCGCTCTCCGTCAGCTTCGCCACCGGGATACCGGTCCAGCGGGAGATGATCCTTGCGATCTCCTCCTCCGTCACCTTCTCATGCACCAGCGACAGATCCTTGTTCTTCACGGTCTCCTCTTCGATCTCCAGCCGGCGTTTCAGGGCGGGAAGTTTGGAATACTGCAGCTCTCCCGCCTTCTCGTAATTGCCCTCCCTCTGGGCAACCTCGATCTGACCGTTCACAGCCTCGATCTCCTCCCGGAGTTTGGACAGTTTCTCCACCGAATGTTTCTCGTTGTCCCACTGGGCTTTCCGCTTATCGAGCTCCGCTTTCTCCTCCGCCAGCTCTCTCTGCAGATTGGCTAACCGCTCTCTGCTCAGGTTATCGTCCTCTTTCTTTAACGCCGCCTCCTCTATCTCCATCTGCATCACACGCCGGTTCAGCTCATCCAACTCCGTCGGCATGGAATCCAGCTCCGTCTTGATCAGCGCGCAGGCCTCATCCACCAGGTCGATCGCCTTATCCGGCAGAAACCTGTCGGAGATATAACGGTTCGACAGGACCGCCGCCGTCACCAGCGCCGTGTCCAGGATCTTCACGCCATGGTAGACTTCGTACCTTTCCTTCAGCCCTCTCAAAATGGAGATCGTGTCCTCCACCGTTGGCTCCTCCACCAACACCGGCTGAAAACGCCGCTCAAGCGCCGCGTCCTTCTCCACATACTGTCTGTACTCGTTCAGCGTAGTCGCACCGATACAGTGCAGCTCTCCCCTGGCCAGCATGGGCTTCAACATATTTCCGGCATCCATCGCCCCTTCCGTTTTTCCCGCCCCTACAATCAAGTGCAGGTCATCAATAAATAAAATGATTTCACCTTCACTTTTTCTGACTTCC
>ERZ779622.1218-NODE-1218-length-11158-cov-4.241016_pt1 | contig 11158 bp, 6 predicted proteins | sample MGYA00514188_ERZ779622 | MGnify/ENA primary metagenome ERZ779622 (study PRJEB29562, sample SAMEA4376702) | mouse gut metagenome | isolation source: Cecum | study: EMG produced TPA metagenomics assembly of the A DSS colitis mouse model was used to assess the...
CACGTCGATGCGGTTGGATTCTTTGACATTCAGCTCTGCGTCATCCCGTATCGTGGTGGTTCCTTCGGCAAAGGAGGCCATAACTGCAAGCACGGGAAGCTCGTCGATAAGGGCGGGAATCAAGTCCCCTTCTATGGTGCACCCTTTCAGGGAAGCACTTTTCACCAGAATATCTGCGGTGGGTTCTCCGGTCTCTTCCAGGCAGGGGAAAACCTCAATGTCCGCTCCCATTTTCTCACACACTCTCAAAATACCTGCCCGGGTGGGATTGATGCCCACGTTGCGGATCAAAAGCCGGGAGCCGGGAACAATGCAGGCAGCGGCAATAAAATAGGCGGCGGAAGAGATATCTCCCGGTACTGTCACTTTGCGTCCTTCCAGGCAGGAACCGGGCAGAATGGAGGCTGTGGTGCCCATGGTTTCAATCCGGGCGCCGAAGTAATCCAGCATCCGTTCGGAGTGATCCCGGGAAAGTGCCGGTTCCGTTACACAGGTGGGAGCATCGGCATAGAGGCCGGCCAGCAGAATGGCGGATTTTACCTGGGCAGAAGCGACGGGAGACGTATAATGGATTCCGTGAAGAGACCGTCCCTGGATCCGGAGGGGCGCACAGCCGTTTCCGGGCAGGCTTTCAATGGAAGCACCCATCCGGGAGAGGGGCTCTATGATGCGCCCCATCGGCCGTTTCTGAATGGAGGCATCCCCGGTCAGTGTGGTTTCAAAAGACTGGCCGCTCAAAATGCCGGAGATCAGGCGGACAGTCGTTCCGCTGTTTCCGGCGTCCAGAATTCCTTCCGGCTCTTTCAGGCCGTGGAGCCCCTTTCCATAAATATAGATTTGATTGTTTTTCTCTTCTATATAGATTCCCAGTCTGCGGAAACAGTCGATGGTTGAAAGACAATCGGCTCCTTTAAGAAAATTTTCAATGCAGGTGGTGCCTGAGGCAAGGGAACCGAACATCACGGCCCGGTGGGAGATGGATTTATCTCCGGGGACGGCTAATTCTCCTTTGAGTGCGGCGGCGCGTCTGAATTTCATGTAAATTCCTCCTCAGCGTTCGTAGATGGTGTAGCGGTATTTCCGCAGAAGGGCCACCGCTTTTTTATAAGAAATTTCGTCGTAAAGTTCTACCTTTAAGACAGCTTCTTCAAATTCCCGGTTATGGATAATCTCAATATTTTTCAGGCTGATACTTGCGGAGGCTAGGATGGTGGAGAGAACAGCGATTCCTCCCGCTTCGTCTACCATATCGCAGTAAAAGGCGTACATCTTTTTAATGGGACCTGCGGAAGCGTCCGGTATGGAATTGCGGTAATCCCGGGAGCCCTCAAAAAAACGGTGGAGTTTTTGGGAATCTCCTTTGGCAAGCTGGTCTTTCAAAGTTTCCAGTTCCCGGATATAACGCTCCAGGACTTGTGTGATGTTAGAAGCGTTGGTCAGGCAGATCTGCTGCCACATTTCCGGGGAGGAGGAGGCAATTCTTGTAATGTCCTTAAACCCTCCGGCAGCAATCCGCTTCATAAGCTTTTCTTCCCCGTCCAAGTCCCGCACCAGGTTTACCAGGGAGGAGGCGATCAGGTGGGGCAGATGGCTGATAGAGGCAGTGATAAAATCGTGCTGCCGGTGGTCCATCACCAGGGGGAGGGCCTTTAAGGAATCAGTGAAGGAAACAAAGGTCTCTACCGCATCCGCGGGAACCCGGGCGGCAGGAGTAATCACGTAATAAGCATTTTCGATCAGATGGGGTTTGGCGTTGGAATAGCCGGTTTTTTCCGAACCGGCCATTGGGTGTCCGCCGATGAAGCAGTCTTCCAGACCGAGAGCAGCCGCTTTCTCATGGATGTCTGTTTTCGTACTTCCCACATCTGTCAAAATAGCTCCCTTTTTCAGAATGGGTTTCAGCTTTTCTAAGTACATGGCGTTGGTGGACACGGGGGCGCACAAAAAAATGCAGTCGCAGGCGGAGAACTGGGTATCCACTGCTGTGCAGGCCATATCTACCGTTCCCTCATTGGCAGCTTCGATCAGCGTATCGGTGCTGCGCATATAGGCCATAATTTGGATTTCCGGGTGAAAGGCTTTGATGGCTTTGGCGATGGAGCCGCCTATAAGCCCCAGCCCCACAAATCCTACCGTCTCTATTTTCATCTTAAAAACTCCTTCCCGAGAGGGCAGCGTAAGCCTTCAGTTCCCTGGTCAGTTCGTCAAATTGGGCGAAGGTCAGGGACTGGGGCCCGTCCGAAAGGGCGCAGGCGGGATTGTTGTGGACTTCGATCATCAGCCCGTCCGCGCCTGCGGCTACGGCGCATTTAGCCAGGGGCGGCACATAAGCCCGCACGCCGGAGGCGTGGCTGGGATCCACAATCACCGGAAGATGGGTCTTGGACTTGAGAACGGGAACTGCGCTGATGTCCAAGGTGTTCCGGGTGGCAGTCTCGTAAGTGCGGATGCCCCGTTCGCACAGGACCACGTTGGAATTGCCCTCCGCAATGATATATTCTGCCGCATTCAGCCATTCGTCGATGGTGGAGGAAAGTCCCCGCTTTAAAAGAACCGGAATCCCGGACTGCCCCACCTGGCGGAGCAGCTGGAAGTTCTGCATGTTCCGGGCCCCAATCTGGACCATATCTACATATTTGACAGCCGCGTCCAGGGATTCTGCGCTGATGACCTCGCAGATGGTGGCCAATCCCGTTTCTTCCTTAGCTTTTTTCATATAGCGCAGGCCTTCTTCCTCCAGGCCCTGGAAGGAGTAGGGGGAAGTCCGGGGCTTGTAGGCCCCGCCCCGCAGAAAGGTGGCGCCCGCTTTTTTTACCGATTTGGCAATCAGGATGAGCTGTTCCTCCGATTCGATGGCGCAGGGCCCGGCCATAACAGTCAGGCTGTCCGGTCCGATGGAGGAGGTGCCTACTTGGATGGAGGTGGGCTCCGGGTGGAATTTCCGGTTGCTTAGCTTATAGCTTTCCGTGATGGGAACAATCTTGTCCACATCCGGTGCAATTTCCAGGTTAGACAGCTTTAAAAGGGATTTGTCGCCCACCACGCCGATGATGGTGACTTCTTTTCCTTCGGAGAGATGGGCTTCCAGTCCGCTGGTGCGGATTACATTTACAATATGCTCCACGGATTCTTTCGGAGCCTTGGGTTTCATTACAATAATCATAAGTTCCAGCCTCGTTTCTTAGGATTTCCGTTCTAGTTTACTTTTTTTTGGAGGGAATGTCAATACAATTTCGCTTTAAAGCGGTGAAGTAAAAGAGATGTTTTTGCTGAGTTTTACAAGTTATGGTATAATGAAATATCTGTTGCAGGTACAAAAGAAGGAGGGATACAACGATGAAATGCAAATCATGCGGCGCAGAAAGCGGGAAATATCCTTTGTGCAGAGAATGCTACAAAAAGGAAAGGGCAGGCGCCGGCTTCCGTGCCGGACAAGGTCAGGAGGAGCATCATTCAGGCGAGAGCAGAAAATTTCTTTATGAATTAAAATCTTCTTTGGTAACAGAGACGGAGAGGAAATTTCTGGACTGCATCAAGTCTGTGCTGCCAGAAGGGTATCAGGTGCAGCCTCAGGTGAATCTGGCGTCCTTTATTGTGAGAACAGACGGAGCCAGATTTCAGAATGAACTGTACCGGAACGTAGATTTTATGATCCTGGATTTTTCTTACAAGCCGTTGATATTGATTGAAATCAATGATCAGACACATTTGTCGCCGGAGAGGCGGGAACGGGACAAAAAGGTAGACCGTATCTGTGAGGAGGCCGGGATACCGATTATCAAGCTGTGGACTTCCTACGGAGTAAACCCGGAATATATAAAAAAGCGGATTGTGGAAACACTGGCTATGCTGCCGGTGGAACGGATTTCTCATTTTGAGGAAAAGAAAAGAGAAGAAAAATTACAGACAGAGGCCAGGGAAGAGAAGAAAAAGGGATGTTATATCGCTACCTGCGTGTATGGCTCCTATGACTGTCCGGAGGTATGGACTCTGCGCAGATTCCGTGACAAAAATCTGGAGAAATGCTGGTTTGGCCGTGCTTTTATAAAGGTTTATTACAAGGCCAGCCCTGTTCTTGTAAAGTGCTTTGGAGAGAATGCAGGATTTCAAAGATTTTTCCGCTGGTTTTTGGATGCGCTGACAGCAAAGCTTCAGGCAGCAGGAATGGAAGCTTCGCCCTATGAAGACTGACAGGCATGGCAGCCGTACTTGGAAATTTTCACCTCCACCCAATTTCATCCAGGATTTTAGATTGTCAAAAGTGTATAAAAGGCTTGAACTTTACTGCAACTTTTAGTAGAATATATACATGGCGGCAAAGGCGTCGTTAAATTATGTATCGGAGGAAGAGGCATGAATATTTACACAACTGACAAGATTCGCAATGTAGTGCTGTTAGGACATGGCGGCTGCGGGAAAACCAGTCTGGTAGAAGCCATGGCGTATGTATCCGGGCTGACCACGCGTATCGGAAAAGTAACCGACGGAAATACGATCAGCGATTACGATAAGGAAGAGATTAAGAGAAAATTTTCCATCAGCGCTTCTGTGATTCCGCTGTTCTGGCAGGACTGCAAGATAAATATTTTAGATACACCTGGATATTTTGATTTTGTGGGAGAGGCAGAGGAAGCCGTGGCTGCTGCGGATGCGGCCATTATCGTAGTGTCCGGTAAAGCCGGTGTGGAAGTGGGAACCCAGAAGGCCTGGGAGATGTGCGAGAAGTACAAGCTTCCCCGGATGTTCTTCGTGTCCGAGATGGATGTGGATCATGCGTCCTTCCGCCAGGTGGTGGAGGATCTGACTGAGCTTTACGGCAAGAAGATTGCTCCTTTCTATCAGCCCATCCGGGAGAACGAGAAATTTGTAGGCTATATCAATGTCTGCAAGATGGAAGGCCGCCGTTTCACGGACATCGGCAAGAGAGAGCCCTGCGACATTCCCGAATATTCCAAGGAAAACCTGACCATCTGCCGGGAGGCTTTGATGGATGCGGTGGCGGAGACGTCCGACGAGTTCATGGAGCGGTATTTCAACGGGGAGGAATTTACCATCGGCGAGATACGCGCAGCCATGAAATTCAACGTGAGCGACGGCGCCGTGATTCCCGTGTCCATGGGTTCCAGCACAGAGCTTCGCAATATCCACAACCTGATGAACGACATAGTAGAGCTGTTCCCCAGCCCGGACAAGAAAGCCTGCAACGGTATCAATACCAAGACCAACGAGATCTTTGAGGCTAATTACGACTTTGCCAAGACAAAATCCGCATATGTATTCAAGACCATTGTGGATCCTTTTATTGGGAAATACTCCCTGATCAAGATTTGCTCCGGTGTCATCAAGTCCGACGATGTCCTCTTCAACCAGGAGCGGGAGGCGGAAGAAAAGCTGAGCAAGCTGTATATGATGCAGGGAAATAAGCCTATTGAAGTAACGGAGCTTCATGCGGGAGATATCGGAGCTATCGGCAAGCTCTCCAATACCAAGACAGGGGATACGCTTTCCACCAAGGCAGCTCCGGTACTCTTCGGAAAGACGGAGATCTCCAAGCCTTATACATATATGAGCTATAAAGCGAAGAACAAAGGGGACGAGGATAAGATTTCCCAGGCTCTCACCAAGATGATGGAAGAGGATCTGACCTTAAAGACCGTGAATGATTCCGAGAACCGGCAGACGCTGATCTACGGCATGGGCGATCAGCACCTGGATGTGGTTGTGAGCAAGCTGGAGGAGAAATTCAAAGTGGCGGTAGAGCTCGACAGGCCCAAGGTAGCTTTCCGGGAGACCATCCGCAAGAAATCCGATGTGGATTCGAAATATAAGAAACAGTCCGGCGGACACGGACAGTACGGCCATGTGAAGATGACCTTTGAGCCCTCCGGGGATCTGGAGACCCCTTATGTATTTGAGCAGATCGTAGTGGGCGGAGCCGTACCCAAGAACTACTTCCCGGCTGTGGAAAAAGGTGTCCAGGATTCCGTGGTAAAGGGCCCCTTAGCCGGTTATCCGGTGGTGGGCGTGAAAGCAGTCCTGTACGACGGCTCCTACCATCCGGTAGATTCTTCCGAGATGGCCTTTAAGACTGCCACCAGCCAGGCATTCAAGAAAGGCTTTATGGATGCCGGTCCCGTGCTCTTAGAGCCCATCTGCACCATGACGGTTACGGTTCCGGATAAATATACGGGAGACGTAATGGGAGATCTGAACAAGCGCCGGGGCCGTGTGCTGGGCATGAATCCGGTAGCAGGCGGAAAGCAGGAAGTGGTGGCTGATGTGCCTATGACGGAGATTTTCGGATACTCCACGGATCTGCGCTCCATGACAGGCGGAAGCGGCATCTATGCCTATGAGTTTGCACGCTATGAGCAGGCTCCCTCCGATGTTCAGGAGAGAGAGGTTGCGGCGAGAGCGGCGGAAGCAGAATAAAGAAAAAAATTTAAGTAAGAAAGTCCGGGCAGACCCAGAGCCCGGACTTTTTTTTCTTCCTACTTGTAAAAACCCTTCTATCAGAGTACAATACCAGATAACGGCGTCCACAGAACGGCGGAATGCGCCAAGCCGGGCGCAGATTATGAGGAGGATTGTTATGAGGCGGTTGTTAAGCTACCTGAATCATTATCGGAAGGAGAGCATTTTAGGCCCGCTGTTCAAGCTTCTGGAGGCCAGCTTTGAGCTGCTGGTTCCCCTGGTGGTGGTGAGCATCATTGATGTAGGGATCAAAAACCGGGATGCGGCCCATATCTGGAGAATGGGCGGCGTCCTGGTACTGCTGGGTGTGATTGGACTGGTCTGTTCCATTACGGCCCAATACTTTGCGGCCAAAGCTGCGGTAGGGTGCAGCACAGAGCTGCGGCGGGATCTGTTTGTCCATCTGAACCGATTTTCCTACAGCCGTCTGGATGCCATCGGCGTATCCACACTGATTACCCGGCTGACCAGCGACATCAACCAGGTGCAGGCGGGCGTTAACCTGGTGCTGCGCCTGTTTCTGCGATCGCCCTTTATCGTGTTCGGCGCTATGGTGATGGCTTTTACCATTGACGTGAAGGCAGCCTTGATCTTTGTCATAGTCATTCCCATTCTGTCTGTGATTGTATTCGGGATCATGTGTATCAGCATGCCTTATTATAAGAAAGTACAGGGAATGCTGGACCGGGTGCTGCTCCATGTGCGGGAAAATCTGGCAGGCGTCCGGGTGGTGCGGGCCTTTAACCGCCAGGAGGAGGAGAAGGAGGCTTTTCACAGAGACAGCCGGGAACTGATGGGAACCCAGCTCTTTGTGGGAAAAATTTCAGCTCTTTTAAATCCCCTCACCTATGCGGTGATCAACGGAGCCGTAATTTTTCTGGTCTGGACAGGAGGAAAGCAGGTAGATGCGGGGGTTATTACCCAGGGAGAGGTGGTGGCCCTGGTCAATTACATGTCTCAGATCCTGGTAGAGCTGATTAAGCTTGCCAATCTCATTATCAATATTACCAAGTCCCTGGCCTGTGTATCCAGAATCAATGCAGTTCTGGAGGAGAAGCCGGGAATGACGGAGGGAACTGCGCTGGAGGGAAGGCCGGGCAGCGGTGTGCCCAAAGTAGAGTTCAAGGATGCAGGGATGGCCTACCATGCCTCCGGGGATCATGCTCTGGAGCACATTACCTTTTCTGCCATGCCGGGAGAAACCATTGGGATCATCGGGGGAACGGGATCCGGAAAAACTTCCCTGGTCAGTCTGATTCCCCGTTTCTACGATGCGGCGGAGGGAAGCGTACTGGTAGACGGAAGGGACGTGCGGGAGTACTCATATCAGGCTCTCCGGGGAAAGATCGGCGTGGTGCCGCAAAAGGCGGTTCTCTTTTCCGGCACCATCCGGGACAATTTGAAGTGGGGCAGGAAGGACGCTTCGGACGAGGAGCTTCTGGAGGCATTGGAAATTGCCCAGGCCCGGGAAATCCTGGAGCAGAAGCCGGAGGGGCTCGATACCAAGATCCTTCAGGGCGGAAGAAATCTTTCCGGCGGACAGAGGCAGAGGCTGACCATTGCCCGGGCGGTGGTGCGCCGGCCGGAAATCCTGATCCTGGACGACAGCGCCTCAGCCCTGGATTTTGCCACGGATGCCAGGCTTCGGAAGGCCCTCCGGGAAATGAAGGGAGAGACAACGGTATTTCTGGTCTCCCAGCGCGCGGCTACCATCCAGAATGCGGACCGGATTCTGGTTCTGGAGGACGGACGGATGGCTGGAATAGGGACACATCAGGAGCTTTTAAAGACCTGCCAGGTATACAAGGAGATCTGCATGTCCCAGCTTTCCAGGGAGGAGGCGGAAAATCATGAAGCGTAAGAGAACCGTAGTGAAGCGGGTACTGCAGGCCATTGGAAAATATAAGATCTGGCTGGCCGCCTCCCTTGTTCTGGCTCTTTTGACAGTGGCCTTAACCTTGTATGCTCCGATTCTGGTGGGAGATGCCATTGACTACATTCTGGGACCGGGGGATGTGGAATTTGCGGCCTTATGTTCCCTGCTGGCACGGATTGCCGTCATTGTCGGGGCTACATCCCTGCTCCAGTGGGCCATGAATCTCTGCAATAACCGGATTACCTACCGGGTGGTGATGGATGTGCGTACGGCAGCCTTTGACCATTTGGAGCGGCTTCCCCTAAAATATATCGTCAGCCATTCCCAGGGGGACATTGTAAGCCGTCTGGTAGCGGATGTGGACCAGTTTTCCGACGGTCTTCTCATGGGATTTACCCAGCTCTTCACCGGAGTGATGACCATACTGGGCACCCTTTTGTTTATGCTGTCCATCCATGTGAAAATCACGCTGGTGGTAGTCTTGATTACGCCGGTATCCCTGCTGGTGGCCGGTTTTATCGCCAGGCGGACCCACAGCATGTTTTTGCTGCAGTCGGGAACCAGGGGAGAACTGACGGGATTGATTGACGAGATGGCGGGCAATCAGAAGCTGGTGCAGGCATTTAGCTATGAACAGGAGTCTGTGGCCCGCTTTGAGGAGATCAACCAAAGACTGCAAAAACACAGCCTGAAAGCAATCTTTTTTTCCTCCATTACCAACCCGGCCACCCGTTTCGTAAACGGGCTGGTGTATGCGGGTGTGGGAATTGCGGGAGCCTTTGCGGCCATCCGCGGAGCCCTGACCGTAGGACAGCTTTCTTGTTTCCTAAGCTATGCCAACCAGTATACCAAGCCCTTTAATGAGATTTCCGGTGTGGTGACGGAGCTTCAGAACGCCCTGGCCTGTGCCGGGAGGGTTTTTGAGCTGATGGATGAAGAACCTCTGACGTCGGATGCGGGAACGGCGGTGTCTGGCGGTGAGGTCCAAGGGCAGGTGGAGATAGACCATGTGGATTTTTCCTATACAAAGGAGCGGGAGCTGATTCAGGATTTGAATCTCTGTGTAAAGCCGGGGCAGCGCATTGCCATTGTAGGCCCCACAGGCTGCGGAAAGAGTACGCTCATCAATCTTCTCATGCGGTTTTACGATGTGGATCAGGGTGCCATCCGGGTGGACGGCCGGGATATCCGAAAGATGCCCCGGAAGAGTCTCCGGGAACAGTACGGCATGGTACTGCAGGAAACCTGGCTGAAATCGGCTACAGTCCGGGAAAATATCGCCTACGGAAAGCCGGATGCCGCGGAGGAGGAGATTATCCGGGCAGCCAAGGCCTCCTACGCTCACAGCTTTATCCGGCGGATGCCGGACGGGTATGATACGGTGCTGGCGGAGGATGGGGGAAGCCTCTCCCAGGGCCAGAAGCAGCTTCTTTGCATTGCCCGGGTGATGCTTTGTCTCCCGCCCATGCTGATCCTGGATGAGGCCACCTCTTCCATTGATACCAGGACGGAGCTGAAAATCCAGAATGCTTTTGCCAAAATGATGGAGGGAAGAACCAGCTTTATTGTAGCCCACCGCTTGTCCACCATCCGGGAGGCAGATCGGATTCTGGTTATGCGGGACGGGCAGATCATCGAACAGGGAACCCACGAAAGCCTGCTGGAGCAGGGGGGCTTCTATGCGGAACTCTATAACAGCCAGTGGGCAGTATAAATCAGCAGAAAAATCAGCATCCGCCCTGGAATCAAGCGGAACTGGAATCAGGAGGTTATACCATGAAAAAAGTTTTCTGGAAATTATTGGCGGCGGTTTTGGGACTGGGTGCAGCATTTCTCTATTATTACGTAACCATCCCGGCGTTCAACATTCACTCTACAGGCACCTGGACCTTCCTGGCCGCAGGCTGGGTGGTGCTGCTGGGGCTTTTGTCCTTTAAGAAGCTTCGCTTTACCAAACAGGGAAAGCTGGAATATGAGGGAGGAAAGAAAGGCGTACTCCTTATGAAGCTGGGCCTGGGAGTCCTGCTGCTGATGCTTGTAATCCTGGCCGCAGGCGGCCTTTTATCCTCCCCCGTGGTGAATGCAGACGCTTATCAGAGGCTCCTCACAGTGGAAGAGCGGGAATTTACGGAAGACATTAAACCGGCGGATTACAATCAGATTCCCCTGCTGGACAAAGCGTCTGCGGAACTTTTGGGAAACCGGAAAATGGGAAGCATGGTGGAGTATGTGTCCCAGTTTGAGGTCAGCAATCTCTATAGCCAGATCAACTATCAGGGAAAGCCTGTGCGGGTGACGCCCCTGGTCTATGCAAGTCCTGTGAAATGGCTGACCAACCATGGGGACGGGATTCCGGCCTATATTATGATTGATATGGCAACCCAGGAGACGGAGTGCGTGAAGCTTGAAAAGCCCATCCGCTATTCCCAGTCCGAGTACTTCGGCCGGAACATTTACCGGCACCTGCGTTTCCGGTACCCCACTTATATTTTTGACCAGATTAGCTTCGAGATTGACGATGAGGGAACTCCCTACTGGATCTGTCCGGTGAAGGAATTCCAGATCGGCCTTTTCGGCGGACAGACCATCGGCAAGGTGGTTCTCTGCAATGCAGTTACCGGCGAATGCTCCAGCATGGATGTGGAGGATGTGCCCAAATGGGTGGACCGGGTATATCCGGCAGATCTGCTGGTGGAACTGTATGATTATTACGGCAGCTTGAAGCATGGCTTCTTCAACAGTGTGCTGGGGCAGCGGGACTGTCTGCGCACCACGGACGGTTTTAACTACATTGCCATGGACGACGAT
>ERZ779622.1219-NODE-1219-length-11139-cov-4.983399_pt1 | contig 11139 bp, 12 predicted proteins | sample MGYA00514188_ERZ779622 | MGnify/ENA primary metagenome ERZ779622 (study PRJEB29562, sample SAMEA4376702) | mouse gut metagenome | isolation source: Cecum | study: EMG produced TPA metagenomics assembly of the A DSS colitis mouse model was used to assess the...
ATCACAGATAGGACTAAGGCAGTCATGGTCGTTCATCTCTACGGGCATGTGGCGGATATGGACAGGATCACTGCCATCTGCAGAAAGCACGGTCTGAAGCTGATCGAGGACTGCGCCCAGTCCCACGGTGCTACCTATAAGGGAAAGATGACGGGCACTTTCGGCGACGCGGGTTGTTTTTCCTTCTACCCGTCGAAAAATCTGGGTGCCTTCGGCGACGGCGGAGCGATTGTCACAAACGATGAGGCGCTTGCGAAAGAGGTGAAGATCTACAGGAATTACGGCAGTGAGAAGCGCTATTACAATAAGGTCGTTGGGACAAACTCCCGGCTGGATGAGCTGCAGGCGGGGCTTTTAAATGTGCGTCTCTCCCATATGGAGGAGATCACGAGGGAGCGGCAGGAGCTGGCGCAGCGGTATCGGGAGAAGATAAGGCACGAATCTCTTATTCTTCCGAAGGAGCGTGAAGATACGGAGACGGTCTGGCACCAGTACGTGATTCGCAGTGAGAGGCGTCAGGAATTGATTGACTATTTAAGTCAAAAGGAGATCGGCACGATCATTCACTACCCGATCCCGCCCCATCTGTCGGAGGCATATGCATACCTGGGACACAAAAAGGGAGATTTTCCGATCACCGAAAGCTATTCGGACACGGTGCTCTCGATCCCGATGTACACCGGGATGACGAGACAGGAGCAGGATTATGTGGTGGAGGCGTTAGGCGGATGGAAATAGCGCCTGGCCGCTATTTCTTTCTGTTTTTCCAGACAACCGCCAGAATGTCCTTGATGACAAGAAAGGCGTCCAGCTCGTCGTAGCCGTATTTTTTCTGCAGGTCGTCGAGAAGCCTGCGCAGCTCAACGGCATAGGGGGCAATCTCGACCTCGCTCCGGTAGCGGGCGAGGATCGGGTATTTTTTGCTCCACGCCTTAGTCCAGTCTATCTTTTCGTGCACCTCGTCGGGAGTTTGGTCGATGGCGTCCTGTATCTCCTGGACGTCGATGTCAAAATCGATCAGTTCATCCAACGACATGCCGTACAGAACGGCAAGTTTCTTTGACTGCCGGATGTCGGGCAGCGTTTCGTCGAGTTCCCATTTCGAGATAGTCTGCCTGCTCACGCCCAGCTTCTCGGCGACGGCTTCCTGGGATAATCCTCTGTTTTTTCTCGCCTGGAATAAATGGTTTCCCAAATTCATGGTGCGTCCTCCTTCTGTGTATCTGTATTTGCCTCAACGGCGGTTTTTAGGGGCTTCGACCGTTATGCTGACCATTATAATGTTTTTGAGAGGAAAATACTATCGATTTTGCTTTGCAGATTTGCGCGTATTGTTGACAGAGATATCTTTTATTCCGTTCCATAATTGATAATTTGAATTGCTGATCATTCTACAATAGCATATAATAATGGAAAAGAATAGAAAGGTGGTATGATCATGGCAGGCCAAATCCGATCAGTTGCGCCCTGCCGTTGATGTAATTACAGATTTAAGACAGGAGCTACAGTAAGGAATAATCGCTTGCCCATTTAATGGGCATAACCCCTCAGCGAATGGAAGGCAGTAAAATGAAAAATAAAGATTTTGCATGGAAGTGCTAGCATTTTTTTGTGATTTTCTGGCCGTTGTTATGCTTTGTTTTTATGGGGATCATTATAGGGCAGTCGGACAGAACCGTGGATGAACGAATAGCGGATGTGGGATTTACCGTTATTTCCCTGATTTTCTTTGCGATGGGGATGTCGATACGCCGTCGTCTGTTGAAGGAGCAAAGAACCGCCGTCGCCCTGACAACGGCCGTTGTGGTCTCCGGGGGAAGGCAGAAACGCACAGGGAGAAATCCGGAATATTATCCTGAGTTTGAGTTTCAGGCAAACGGGGTAAACTACAGAGTCAGATCCCACGGAGGATCCGGATCCCGGCTGGTGAAAGAGGGGGATCAGGTAGATTTATATTACACGCCGGAAAATCCGAAGCTATTTTACGTGCCTGCGCTGCAAAAGTATGCCAGGCGCTGTTCCCGTCTTTATTGTGGTATCGGTATCCTGTTTCCCCTGTTTGGCCTGTTTGCTCCGCAGATAAGAGCTCTGTTTTCTTTTTTGCCATAATGGGATGCCTGTAACAAAAGAACATTGTCAAAACCGCAGAATTAAAGTATACTACTGTTTATGGCAGTAATGTCAGGGCAGAAAATACATTTTTGTGCGGCAAACAGAAAAGAGAGGGCTGCCTTTGGCGGCGGGGGAATATGAGTAAACTGGATGAACAGATAAAACTGTTGGAGTGGAAGGATCTGGGCGACGAGCGTGGGAATCTCGTGGTGGTCGAGGGGAATATGGACATTCCCTTTGAGATCAAACGGATCTTCTATATATACGGCTCTGATGACACGGTTGTCAGGGGGCAGCACGCCAATAGAAACTCGGAGTTTGTGATGATCAATGTCTGCGGGACGAGCAGAGTGAAGGTTGACAACGGCACGGAGAGCCGCATCATCGAGCTGAACAGGCCAAGGATGGGGCTTTATTTGAAAAACAATGTGTGGAAAGATATGTATGATTTTTCACCGGACTCCATTCTGTTGGTGCTCGCCAGCGAACATTATGACGAGAAGGAGTATATCCGGGATTATCAGGAATACTTAAAGTATATGAAAAAGGTGGAGCAGAGTGAGTAAATTATCGATCGTGGTGCCGGTTTATTATAACGCGGATACGCTGGAACTTTTGTATGAGGATATGCAGAGAAAGGTTCTGGACAAGCTGGAGGAGTACGAGATCGTCTTCGTGGACGACGGTTCGGGGGACGATTCCTGGGAAGTGATGAACAGGCTGCGGGAGCGGGATGCGCATGTCAAGTGTGTGAAGCTTTCCCGCAATTTCGGCGAGCACGCGGCCCTTTTAGCGGGGCTGTCCGCCAGCACCGGGGACTGCGCCGTGACGAAGCAGGCGGATCTGCAGGAGGATTCCGCGCTGATTTTGGAGATGTACGAGAGCTGGAAACGGGGCAACAAGGTGGTGCTGGCCGTCCGAAAAGAGCGTAAGGAAAATCCCGTCAAGGTATTTTTCGCGAACATGTATTACAGGATCATCCGCAGCATGGTCAACAAAAACATGCCGGCGGGCGGATGCGACTGCTATCTGGTGGACAGAAAGGTCATCGAGGTTCTGGAGCGGCTGGATGAGAAGAATTCTTCCCTGACGCTGCAGGTGATGTGGGTCGGCTTTCAGACGGATATGATCTATTTTGTGCGGCAGGATCGGGAGATCGGGAAATCCCGCTGGACGCTGTCGAAAAAAGTGAAGCTGGTGATGGATTCGGTGATGAGCTTTTCCTATTTCCCGCTTCGGTTTATGTCCGGGCTGGGCATTGTGTTCAATATCCTTGCGTTTATCCTGCTGGTCAGCGTGTTTGTGGAGAAGTTCACGAAGGGGACCCCGATCCAGGGCTGGGCGTCTCTGATGTGCGTGGTGTTGTGCGCCTCAGGGGTACTGATGCTGATGATGGGGATCCTGGGAGAATACATCTGGCGCACGTTGGATGCGGCGAGAACGCGCCCGCCCTATATCGTGGATGAGGTGAAGGAAGTAAGGGAGAAGAAAGAGTAAGAGCGCATTGAAAAACAGGAGAGAGAAAGTAAAGACAATACTGATCGTTTTAAGCATTTTTGCGGCTGTGAAAATGCTTTTTTTTGCATTCGGACTGGACGAGGAGTATCAGCTGGTCATGGCTTACCGCAATGTGAGGGGGGATAAGCTGTTTCTCACGATGTGGGAGCCCCACCAGACGTCGGCGTTTCTCTGCGCCCTGCTGATGCGGCCGTATCTGACGATTGTTGGAACCACGGGGGTCGTGATCTGGCTGCGGCTCTGCGGAACACTGATCCATCTGGGGGTGAGTTTTTACCTGTACAAAGTTTTGCGGAGGATGGTCAGCGGAGACAGCGCTTTTTTGCTGGGGTTAATTTATTTCAATACGATCCCGAAGCAGATCATGCTGCCGGAGTTCGGGATCATGCAGGTGTGGTTTCTCACATTGCTGTCGCTCTTTCTGACACAGTATTATGACACTGGCGTCAGCGATGAAAAGGGCGGAAACAACACCGGTGCCGGCAGCAGAAAATACCTGATATATGCGTCGGTTGCCCTTGTTCTGGAGGTGCTCGCCTACCCTTCCTGCGTCCTGCTGTATGTTCTGGTTTTGTGGATCCTCTGGCGGCGTTCGGGGAGGAAGCGGTTTGCGGATATGGGGATCGTGACGGGCATCTGCGGACTCTGCGGTGCCGTCTATCTGGGACTGCTTTTGCGGAATAACACGCCGGAAGGGCTGCTCGGTACGCTCTCCTCTATTGTGAACGGCGATATCACGCATTCCCTGACCTTTGCAGACAAACTGTTTGCGCTGGGGAGGGATGTACTGTTCCCGGCAGCGCTCTGCGCGGGAATCTTTTTGCTGGCGAAAGCGGCGGCGTATCTGAGCGTGCGGGCAGTGAAAGGGCGGAAAGGGGGGGAGATTTCCAGGTGTGGAGCGGAGCTTATCTGGATCACCATGCTTTCCTGCCTGACGGAACTCTGCTATTGGGTGGTTTTCAATGCAGGGTACGAGTCCATGCAGATTCTTCTGATCGTGTTTGCGGTGCTGGGGTTACTGTATGCTATCCGCGGCGGCAGAGAGAAGGAGGGATCTCCGGAAACGTTCTCGGACAGAAGGCGGCTGCAGAGAGGACTTCTGTTGGACGGCATCCTTCTGGCGGGGGGAGCTCTGCTGGCGGTGCTGTATCTGACGGATCTGGGTCTGATGGATTCCCTGCCCCACGCCATGACGGCGGCGTTTTTCGGGATGACGATAGTTATTTTATGTTGTGAGGATGAAAATAGGGCAGGGGAGGCAGGATCGCGCAGGGCAGAGCATGAGTGCGGTAAAAGACGAAATCCCGCTGCATTGCTTCGGGCCGCGCTTCTGCTCTGGGCTTTTACGGCGATCTTCGGGAAGGGCTACACACTGCGCTCCGGCACGGGGTATCACAATGTGCTGCAGAGCGGCGGCATCCTGAAATATGGACCGGCGGCGGGGACGATCTCCGACTACATGTGCGCCTATATCTACAACTGCGACTATGAGGACTGGCAGGGCAGGATACAGGAGGGGGACAGGGTGCTGATCATGGTGGATCAGGTCATGAACCTGGGGACGATCCAGTATCTGTTTCAGGATGTGGAGATCTCCCACTACTCTATCGTAAATCCGACGGCTTACGATGAGAGACTGGCGGAGTACTGGGAGATGTTTCCAGAGAAGACGCCCAATGTCATCATTGTGGATGACTGGTATGGTCAATTGATGACGGACCCGGAGGGCTGGCTGATGCGGTATGCGGAGGGAGATTTCGGCTACACTTCGATGGAGGAAGGGCGCTATATACGGATCTACAGAAAGGAACAGGATTTTCCGGTGTCCTGAACCAATTTTTGTATAAAAGATTGCCTCCCTGCGCACTTTATTATAATAAGTAAAGTGTGCAGGGAGGATTTTCATTTGATGGGACAGCAGAATAAAAAAGCGGGAACAGGCGGAAACGGCATTGCGGCGGGAAGCCAGAGTTTCGTGCCGGAGAGGCCGGTCTATGTCAGACAGAGCGCCTGCGTGGCGGGAACCAAGGAGAGCGAGGGGCCGCTCGGCGAGCTGATCGATATGGTGGGCAAGGACGATCTGTTCGGGTGCAAGACCTGGGAGGAGGCGGAGAGTACGCTGCAGAAGGAGGCGGTGACCCTGGCTCTGGGAAAAGCGGGGATGAAAGCGGAGGAGGTGCGCTATCTGTTTGCGGGCGATCTTCTGGGTCAATCCACGGCATCATCGTTCGGTGTGGCCTCCTTCGGCATCCCGCACATGGGCGTGTACGGGGCCTGCTCCACCTGCGGGGAGACGCTGGGGCTCGGAGCGATGGCGGTCTCAGGCGGGATGGCGGAAGATGTCATCTGTGTCACATCCAGCCATTTTGCCAGCGCGGAGAAGGAATTCCGCTATCCTTTGGCCTACGGAAATCAGCGGCCGCCCTCCGCTACGTGGACGGTGACAGGCAGCGCCGCCTTTCTGCTGACTTCTAAAGTCAGCAAGAGGAACCGGGCGGAGATCACCGGTGTGACAAACGGAAAGATCGTGGATTATGGGATAAAGGATTCCCTGAATATGGGAGCCTGCATGGCGCCTGCCGCCTGTGATCTGATCGCCGCGAACCTGAGGGATTTCGGCAGAAAGCCGGAAGACTATGATAAGATTATCACCGGAGACCTGGGGCTTGTGGGGCAGAGAGCGCTGATCGATCTGCTGAGAGAGAAAAATATCGATATAGAGAAGCGGCATGTGGACTGCGGCATCGAGATATACGACGGAAATATCCAGGATGTGGGAAGCGGAGGTTCCGGGTGCGGCTGCAGCGCGGTGACGCTCTCCGCCTATATTTTGAAAATGTTGGAGGAGAGCGTCTGGAAGAGAGTGCTGTTTGTCCCCACGGGGGCGCTGCTGTCCAAGACCAGCTTCAACGAGGGGATGACGGTGCCGGGAATCGCCCACGGAATCGTGCTGGAGAGCGTCGCCTCCTGAGGGATAAGACAGATATGACCAAAATAGTCAATAAATGGCAGAATAAAGATTAAAATTTCCTTAAATTTATGATTTTTCACTCCTTTTGACGAAAAAAGAGTTGACATGAAATGCCCATCGTGCGTATGATGATAGTAACATCGTATTTGTAGATGGATGTCGAGAAAGCCGGGGCATGGAAAGACTTGAAAGTCTGTGCCGCACGGCGGACAGGAGGAAAGCATGAAAATATGGAAAAAAATGACGGCGGTTGCGTTGACTGCCGCGGTTATCACAGCTACGCCGCTTACTGCCAGCGCAAAAAATGCCTGGATTGATGGAAATACACCGGAAGATATTACGAACAGGGTGGAGACAAGTACCGGAGAGTTCATTGCCCCCTCCGTTGTGACGGACTTTTACGCGACGGATCTTGTGGCGTTGGTTCCGGTTTCTCCCAAGAGTGCGTTTGACGCGGAGACAAAGGCGAATGTGAGCTACTATGCCGACGCGGCGACACATGTCTATGTAGCGAACAACAGAGAGTACGGCCAGCTCGCCAAGGCGGCCGTGGAGACCGCCAGGACAGCGGTGGGAGCGGAAGTTGGCCCTACATTTACCCTGAACCTTTTCCTGTACGAGGGGAATGCCTATAAGCCGTTGGAGAGCACAACCCAGAATATGACGTTTATGATGGAGATTCCGAAGTCTCTGCGATCGGTCGCCAGAGATTTTGCGGTGCTCAGACTGAATGCGGACGGCACGGTATCCTATCTGACGGACCTGGATACGGATTCGAGAACGGTTACTTTTGAGACCAACTATTTCGGAACCTACAGTCTGTACTGCCTGGCATACGGCGGACATGGCTGCTTCGATGCCTATAAGCCGGTTCCGCAGCCGGTATATGCCTATACGGTGGATCTGGCTACGCTGCAGGCTCTGGGGATTCCGACAGACCCGGCTACCCTGGCGGCTCTGGGGATTCAGGTGACACCGGTAGCACCGACCTATGCGGTGCAGTAGACAGAATGACTTATCCCCCGCAGTGAGCGCTGCGGGGGTTTTTTAAAGGCGGCGATATGAGAAAAATGGAGTTTAAGATGGAGCGCGCCGGTCTGCTGAAGGAGGGCGATCGGGTCACTGTGACAGAGGGGGTGCTTCCAAGCAACTACTATTATACGATAGATCCCTCTCTGGCGATGTCCGGCAATTTTCCCTTTTCGCAGAGGATGACGGCTAGGGAGGGCATCGTGGTCAGCGTGGAGGAACGCTCGGCCGGATACTATGTGACGGCGGAGTTTGAGGATATAGGATAACAGCGGAAACGGAGGAAAAGATATGGTAAGGAAAATTGCGACAGATAAGGCGCCGGCGGCGATCGGACCCTATTCCCAGGGAATTGTGGCAAACGGATTTCTGTTTGCCTCAGGGCAGATCCCGATCGATCCTGCGACGGGAGAGATCAGAGGGGATAATATCGAGGAGCAGGCTGAGCTTGTCATGAAGAATATCGGGGAGATCCTGAAGGAGGCGGGGATAACCTATGAGGATGTGGTAAAAACCACCTGCTTTCTGGCGGATATGGCTGACTTTGCAGCCTTCAATGCCGTCTACGAAAAATATTTCACCGGTAAACCCGCGAGAAGCTGCGTGGCGGTAAAACAGCTTCCCAAGAATGTACTGTGCGAAGTGGAAGTGACGGGTCTGGTGTAAAAACATATGGAAAAGAAAAGTAATATTATTCTAATCGGTATGCCCGGCGCGGGGAAGAGCACGGTTGGCGTTGTGCTCGCCAAGAGGAGGGGCTGCCGTTTTCTGGACAGCGATCTTCTGATACAGGAGAAATACGACGCTCTGCTGCATGAACTGATCGCGGAGCACGGGGTAGAAGGTTTCTGGAAGATCGAGGAGGAGGTCAATGCGTCCATCCTGGCGAGGCGGACGGTCATCGCCACCGGAGGAAGCGTTATCTACGGTCCCGCCGCCATGGCCCATTTCAGAGAGATCGGCAGGATCGTCTATCTGAAACTGTCCTGCGGCACGATAAGGGACAGGCTGGGAGATCTGAATGAGCGGGGAGTGACCATGCGGGACGGTCAGACGCTGGAGGATCTGTATCGGGAGAGGGTCCCGCTCTACGAAAAATATGCGGATATCATTCTGGACTGCGAGAAAAGGAGCATCCGGGAGATCGTTTCCGAGCTCTGTCAGGTATAAAAAAGAAAAGTCTCCACATACTAGACGCAAAGGTATGTGGAGGTTTTTTTATGGATTATTTTCATGCATTCTGGGTGGGCGGACTGATCTGCGCTCTGGCCCAGATTCTGTTGGAGAGAACAAAGATGCTGCCGGGAAGGATCATGGTGCTGCTCGTTTGTCTCGGCGCGGTGCTCAGCTTTGCCGGGCTGTATGACCCCCTGGCGGAATTTGCGGGGGCGGGCGTGACGGTACCGCTCATGGGATTCGGGCATAATCTGATGAAGGGGGTCAGGGAGGCGGTGGACGAGAACGGATTTATCGGTCTGTTCATGGGCGGTTTTAAGGCCGCGGCCGTGGGGACCGGGGCCGCGCTCATCTTCGGATACCTGGCCAGCCTTGTCTTTCAGCCTAAGATGAAAAAATAGAGAAAAGCGCTCACTCGTCGTGCGGGTGGGCGTTTTTTATACATAATATATAATTAAAACCGTAGCAATACTACATACGCGCGTGGAGTAACTGTTATTAGACAGGAAGGAGCAGGAGAATGATTCAGTTAAAAAGAAAATTTGAGGGTATCATTGTTGCGAATCTTACACCGTATGGGGCGGACGGCAGGCTGGACGAGGCTTCCTACCGCGCTCATATGGAGTTCATGATCGAGAGGGGAGTACACGGGCTGTTTCCGATCGGGACAATGGGGGAGGGGATCAACATTCCCCTGGAGGAAAAAAAGCGAATCGTGGACGTGCTGGTTGACCAAAACAGAGACAGATCAGATCTGATCGTCCAGGGGACATGCATCAACACGGAGCAGAGCGTCGAGTTTGCAAGATATTGCTGTGAAAAGGGCGTGCACGCGATGGCTTTGATCACACCCTGGTTCTATCCCTGCGATGAGGAAAATCTGTACCGGAACTTCAAGGCGATAGCGGAGGCGGTGCCCGAGATGCCGATCTTTATCTACAACAACCCGGACAGAGCGAACAATAAGCTGACCGTGAAACTCTATAAACGGCTGCTCGGTGATTTTGAGAACATTGTGGGCGTGAAAGACAGCAGTAAGGACATGGGGCTGTTCCAGGACTATGTGAACGAGGCGCCGAAGGAGGCCATCGCCATAAGCGGTTCCGACAGTCTGTTTTATCTGTCCCTGTGCGCCGGCGGCAAGGGGATTGTGACGGCGATCGCCAATTCCCACCCGGAGATATTTGTGGCGCTCTGGGAGGCGTACCATGCGGGGGATCTGGCGAAAGCCTGCGCGATCCAGAACGAGATCAACAAGATGAGGAGTATTTTTAAAATCGGACCGTACGCGTCGGCATATAAGTATGCGATCGGGAAGAGAGGTCTGACATTCGGGGGCTTCCGTCTTCCGCTCAGAGATCTGACCGGACAGGAGAAAGAGAAATTTGAGAGGGCATATGAGGAAGCAACATTTATCAAAAAATGGGAAAAGTAGAGGAGGGTTACCATGGGTAAAAAGAGAGTATTAGCGATGTTTATAGCACTTGCGTTGGCGGCCGGGCTGACCGCATGCGGAGGAAGCGCGGGCAGCGCTCCCGCTCTGGAGGATATGCAGGCTCCGGAGCAGGAGTCCGGGGAGGAGACGGCGCAGGCCGAGCCTTCGGGCGGCGGTGAGAGCTATGTGATCAAAGTGGGATATGGGACGAATCCGGGCCACCCCATAGATCTGGGCTCCATCCTGTTTGAGGAGGAAGTGGAGGCGAAAGCGAAAGAGCTTGGGTACGATGTGGACGTGCAGCTGTTTCCCTCGGCGCAGCTCGGCTCCGAGAAAGAGATGATCGAGCAGCTGCAGATGGGTACGCTTGACATGTGTCCGACGACGACCGGGCCGCTTGGTCTGTTCAATTCCCAGTATCTTGTGTTCGACCTGCCGTATCTGTTCTTAAATTACGATCAGGCGGACGCTGTCCTGGACGGGGAGATCGGCACGGAGATGCTGAGCGCTCTGGAAGACCAGAATATTGTCGGCCTCGCATGGTGGGAGAACGGTTTCCGTGAACTTACCAACAACAAAAAGCCGATCACAAAACCGGAAGATCTGAGCGGATTGAAACTGCGGACAATGGAGAACGATGTACATATCGATTTCTTCAGCGCGATGGGAGCTTCCCCCACGCCCCTCGGATTCGGCGAGATATACACTTCTCTCCAGTCCGGCGTTATCGACGGGCAGGAGAACCCGCTGTCGATCATCGCGGTGAATAAGTTTTATGATGTGCAGCCCTACACGACGATCTCCGATCATGTGTACTCCCCGGTTCCGGTGCTCTACAGCAAATCTCTGTATGAGAAGCTGCCGGCGGATCTGCAGGAGCTGGTAAAGACGACGGCCT
>ERZ779622.1224-NODE-1224-length-11074-cov-5.327253_pt1 | contig 11074 bp, 7 predicted proteins | sample MGYA00514188_ERZ779622 | MGnify/ENA primary metagenome ERZ779622 (study PRJEB29562, sample SAMEA4376702) | mouse gut metagenome | isolation source: Cecum | study: EMG produced TPA metagenomics assembly of the A DSS colitis mouse model was used to assess the...
ATTCACTTACATTATCCGCCGTAATAAAGCGCACTTCCACACCGCCCAAGATGTCTCCCTTGGCCAGAGCCTCGGCTTCCGTATAGGCAAAGCCTGTCTTTCCCGTGCCAAACTCCCGGTAAATGTAGGGGGCGTCCACATGCAGCATAACATAGTCAAATTTGGACGACCTGGGACCGTCCACAGACAATTCCGCTGTGGCCGTCTGCCGCCTGGAGAGCACTACCGTCTTGGGCCTGCCAAGACCGATACTGCTTCCCCCCTCTAGTTTGTTCATATGGGCAATCAGATCATAATAATCTTCGTAGGGATTTTCTGCTGCTACGGCCTTAATCAAACCCAGCAGCGGCTCGGATTCCTGGAAAATCAAAACCGCCAGCAGCAGGACTGCCAGGATTCTCCTTATTGTTTTCCCTCTTTTATATTTCTTCATACCCACACCTCATTCTGCGGTTTCTTCTACCGTCTTACTTCTATCTATATTTGGGGATCGCAAAATACCCTCCCCCTTTCAGCGCAAGGAGGATGGTCCCATTTTTCCTTTTTTCTGTCTCGTCATGATGTTAGGATAAGTATGCCTGCTATAAAAAGCATAGATGCCCGAAGGGGCAGAATGTATGCCGGATTCTTTCTATATGTCCGCCGTTATCCCAGAGATAACGCTCCAGCCTACTTATGTTTACTATTTAGTTTAGGTTAATATTACCATCCTTTTTTAAGTATTTCAACAATAACGTTACAAAAATTTAAGGAAATTTCGTAAACTCTTATAATTATATGGGGATTTATTACAATTTCTTATGTAGAAACTTCTGCCGCACACAAAAAAGAGGCCGGCAATCTGCCGGCCCCTCATCAATCACAAGCTTTTCACTTAAATGGAACTGTTATTCATATCTACATTGCCGATCACACCGTCCACTCTTCCTTTGGAGGTGTACTGCCACATATCATACCGTCCGCTGTAGCCGCATTTGTCCGCATAGTGAGCCACCCAGATCCGGTAGCTTCCCGGGAACTGGGATACGTTCAGATGATCGCTGAACCAGCTCTTGCTGGCGTATACCATGGGAGTATGTCCGGCGCTTGCCACTGTGTTGCAGAAAGCCTTCGTAACACTTGTCCGTGCAGATTTAGACAAACCGTCCGCACGTCCGGCTCCGCCTGCCGCGTACTCGCTGTCAATGGCGATAGGCATATTGATGCCGTAGCGGTTGGCCAGCTTCACAGCCATACTTGCTTCCTCCACAGCCTCCGCCTCATTGACGGCCTGGCTGAAGAAATACACGCCTACCCGCAGGCCCGCCGCTTTGGCTCCTGTGATATGGGAGGCAAACATGGGATCCTCCACCAGAACGCCCGTGCCGTATCCCCGGTATCCGCAGCGGATCATAACGAAATTGATGCCGGCGTTCTTTACCTTGGTCCAGTTAATCGCGCTCTGGAACTTGGAAACGTCGATGCCCACCGTGCCGGAGCGCACGCCGCTGCTGCTGAACGTATACTGCACGCCCTGGATCACCTGGGTTCCCGTAACTTTATTACCGTTCTTGTCGTAGTAGTAGGTGGCTCCGTCAATGGTCTGCCAGCCCGTGTATTTGTATGTACCGGTTCCCACCTGCTTCGTCTCGTAAACCGGAGCACTGCTGGTATCGTATACAGGTTTGCTGCTGGTGTCGTATACGGTGGTGGGTGTTGTCTTCACCGGGGCCGCTACCAGAAGCACTCTGTGCAGCATTACGCTGGCGGTAGTTGCAGCCGGGTCCTCCGGCGATACAGGATCTACAGGCTGCATATCGGCATTGCAGATATCACATTTCTGATCGCCGTTCTCGTCCTTATGGCCCGTAGCCGGGATCGTCTCCGTTTTCGTCTCATTGCAATCCGCTCCCGTACAGGTATAGGTTTTCACACCCTCCGCCGTACAGGTGGGCTCCGTAGTCACGGTTCCCGCATCAAATGTATGCTCATGAGGTTTGGGCATCTCTCCTTTACATCTGTCGCAGAGCCCGTCGCCGTCGTTATCGTCATGGGTCGGCTCGGAAAGAATGCCCTCATAGATGTCCGCGCCGTTTGCATCCTTCTTCAATTTGGAGAAAATAGGCTGCCCCCACTTGTCTTTCTTCTGTACTTTCTCCTCTTTCATGATCTCCGTCTTCTTGGAGGGCACAAATTCCACCGTATCCTGCAGCACCACGGCCGTTCCTGCTCCGTTGTTGCCGTTGGAATTGGAATCCTCCCCCGCCACGTTGATCTCGCTCTCCTTTTTAATCTCGTCGCCCACATCCACAACCTTGTATTCCAGGTTTGCCTTCACGTCCGCCGTGATAGGCTCGGGGGCACTGTATGAGCCTGAGGATTTCATAGCTACCGAGCATTTTCCCGGCGCCATATTTTTAATGTAGATAATACCGTCCTTATCATCGTCTTTGTAAGTGGAGGTTTTCTTATTTACGTCTGTGACTGTCACCTCAAAGGGCGTTCCCGTAATTACCCTATCATTTTTCGCGTTGACAATCTTAACCTTCAGATCCTTGTCCATGGAGGTGGCCTTCAAGACCACGGAAACCTCCTTGGCGCTCACCTGGGCCTTCTCCGTATTGTCTCCGTCCAGCCTGGTCAGCTCCGCTACATAGGACTTGTTCATGGAAAGCTGCATTACGCTGGCTTCCGTCTCTTCTTCCTGCGTCTCTCCTGCGCGCAGGTCCGTCACTGTAGGGATCATATCCTCTGTTACCCGCGGCCGTGCCGCACAGCCCCCCAGCATGGACACCGCCATCGATGCGGCCAGTATAGCCGCCCACACCCGTTTTCTTTTCATTTTCTTCTCCTCATAAACCTCTGCATGTGACTAAAAAAGCTGAAAAACTCGCTATTTTCCAACAGTATAACACCCTTTTTTTCCGTTTTCAACCTCTATTTCCAAAAAAGGTTACATAAAAAACTGGAATATCAGCCAGGATATTCCAGTTCCTTTTCATTTTTTCCAAACTGTTCTTATTTTCGGAAATCCGCTTCAAAACGGCTTCCTTATTACGGCTCCGTCGTCTCCGCTGCCTTCAGGGTAAAGGTCCGCTCAAAGGTCAGCTTCGCCATCACGTCATCCTTCTTTTCAAAGGTATGGGCCTCCTGAAGCTTTCGATACTTCTCTGCAAAGAGCTCGTCCCGGCGCTCCTGTACAATGGAGGTTTTCCGGCTGTCCGTGGCGTCCCGGTCCAGCATGCTTGCCAGACGGATCAGATAATAACCGTTCTCCGTCTCCACAATGTCTGCAAACTCGCCTTCTTTTAAGGCGTCTGCCGCTTTGCGCACTTCCTCGGAGGGGTAGGTGCTGTCCGCCCCGTAGGCGGTGCTGCTGGCCGTCATTTCCTTCGCCTGGGCCGCCGCGTCCAAATCGCCGCTTTTCTTAGCCTCATCCAGTACGGCCTGCAGATCTGCCTTCTTTTGGGCCTTCTCTGCATCTGTCAGCTCGATGGTGTTGCCCGCCTCGTCCTGTTCCGTTCCCAGGGTAGATACATAGACGTAATCTATGCGCTTCTGGGCTGCCTCCGCATCCGAAACCTCTGTATCCACATCCTGCGTCAGAGCGTCATACATTTTCTCATTGATGGTAAGCAGGGTCAGAAGCCTCTCCACTGTCTTCTGATCTGCCGTGGCCGCTTTTTTGGCCCCGTCTGTATTGGCTTCCAGAAATTTCCCGGCCGCTGCCGCGACGGCTTCCTTCTCCGCGTCCGTCAGCGCCACGCCGTAGTTGGAAGCTTCCGCTTCCATAATATACATCTTCTTAAACTCTTCCATCAGAGTTTCCTTGGCCGTATCCCCGTAGAGCGTACCGTCCCCGGTGATATCCTGCTGGTACATATTGCCGCCCATGAGTGCTCCGTAATAGCTCTCCATCTGCGCCTGCTGATACCGCAGCATCAGGTTAAATTCACCCAGGGTTATATTGGTGGAGCCATCCAGGGTTGCAATGGTCTCCGCTCCGTTCAGATTTCCCCCGGCACAGCCTGTCAAAGATAAAGCCAGTGCCAGGACCATGGCCGTTATCCATGCCGTTCTCTTTTTCATTCTTCCATTCCTTCCTTGCCTCCGCTCCCTATGGAACGCGGTTTCTCTCATTCCTGTCCATTATAGTCTGTTTTCCCCCTCCAGGCAAGGTTTTCTTGCCTGCTGCACAAACTTTTCACAGATTTGTAAGGGGCTTGTCCACCCGGACATTCTCCCAGATCTCCTCCTCAATCTCAAGCGGTGTCTGGGCCTCCCACTCTTTCAAAAGCTCCAGGCAGTAATTCTCCCGGGCCGCCTGCCGCAGTTCCTCCAGATATTCCCCGGAAGCCTTCTCCTCATACTCGGACACACGCTGCACCACATAGTAGCCGTCGTCTGTCCCGATCAGACCGGAGACGCCGCCCACAGGCAGTTCCCGGGCCGCCTGGGCTACCAGCTCATGGGCTCCCCCATCCGTCCTGTCATTAAAATATACATCGATCACCGTATGGGAAATCTCTTCTCCAGCCGCCGAGATATCCCCCAGCTCCGAAGCTCTCTTGGCAAAAAGCCCGGCTTCTTCCCTGATTTTTTCCAGCTCTTCTTCCGTAAAAGGATGGTGGTTTCCCTCGCTGTCATATGTCCCCATGGTGGAAAAAAGGCAGTAAGTCAGCCGGCCTACCCGGGCCTCCTCCGGATCCACCTCCGGGCTGCAGTTCTCCCGCACCGTCCGGTCCACCTTGGCCGCCAGCTCATTGCGCAGAAGGAAATGCTCCACCAGTTCTTTGGTAGCTCCGGCCGCTTCCAGCACGGAAGGCGTATTGGATTCCATAAAAGCTTCTGCCCGTTCCGCCACGGCCCTCTTCTCCTCCCTGCTAAGCTCCACCCCGTATTCCTCCGCGTGGGCGGTAAGAAGGTGAATCCTTTTCAGACTCTCCATCACGTCGCTTTTCAGTATCTGGGCAAAGGTAGCCTCCCCGCCCTCGAATTTCTCCTGCCACATATCTGCCCCGTAATAGGGGCCGTAGGCCTCCTCCCACTGTTCCTGAAGCATCCGGGTATAAAAGACCGCCTCCTCCAGATAAATTTTCTCATCCCCCAATCTGGCCGTTTCCGTCTGCTCCAGCGCCTGCTCCCTTCTGCCGCAGCCTGCCAAAGCCGCAGCCCACAGACAGAGCGCCAGGAGAAAAACCCCTCTTTGTATTTCTCTCATCCCTCTTCCTCCAGCAGGGTCCGCATCCGCTTAAGAATCTCTCCTGCGGCTTCCATGGCGTCCTCCGCCTCTCCGTTTTTGTTCTTTCTCCTCCGGTAAACCAGTCCCGGCTTTTCCCCGGTAACCAGCTTCATGCGCCCCTTATACGCAGTTACAAAGTCAGGAAACGCCGCCGGATTGAGCCTTGCCTTTTCATACAGGGCGAACCGCAGCTCATCCGGACGCTGGGCAATCTCTTTCACATAGACCTGGTGGGCGCGGACCTTCATATCCGCCACAGCCAGGAGGTTCAGCACGCAGGCCGGCGGATCCCCAAAACGGTCAATCAGTTCTTCCAGCATATCCCCGCACTCTTCTTCCGTCTCAATCCCAGCAATCCGCTTGTAAATATCCAGCTTCTGGCTTTCACTGGAAATATAAGTATCGGGAATATAGGCATCCAGCTCCATATCCACCACCGTCTGGAAATCATCTTCCTCCAAAGCCGTCCCTTTCTGCTTTTTCACCGCTTCATTGAGCATTTTACAGTACAGATCGTATCCTACCGCCTGCATATGCCCGTGCTGCTGGGCCCCCAGAAGGTTCCCTGCTCCGCGGATCTCCAGATCCCGCATGGCAATCTTAAATCCGCTTCCCAGCTCCGTAAACTCCCGGATGGCTCCCAAGCGCTTCTCTGCCACTTCTTTGAGCATCTTATCCCGCCGGTACATCAAAAACGCATAGGCGGTCCGGTTGGAACGCCCCACCCGCCCCCTAAGCTGGTAGAGCTGGGAAAGTCCCATATTGTCCGCATCGTGAATAATCATGGTATTCACATTGGAAATATCCAGTCCCGTCTCTATAATGGTAGTGGATACCAGAACGTCAATGTCTCCCGAAATAAAATCGTACATAATCCGCTCCAGCTCCCGCTCCTTCATCTGCCCATGGGCAAAGACTACATTGGCCTCCGGCACGATCCGGGCAATCTGCGCCGTGATATCCGCAATGTTATTGACCCGGTTGTACACATAATAAACCTGCCCGCCCCGGGAAAGTTCCCGGCTGACAGCCGCCCGCACCATTTCCTCGTCGTATTCCATTACATACGTTTGGATGGGCACCCGGTCCTGGGGCGCTTCCTCCAGCACGCTCATGTCCCGGATCCCAATAAGGCTCATATGCAGGGTGCGGGGAATGGGCGTGGCCGTCAAGGTAAGAACGTCCACATTCTCTTTCATTTTTTTAATCTTTTCTTTGTGGGCTACGCCGAAACGCTGTTCCTCGTCTACAATCAACAGCCCCAGGTCTTTAAAAACCACATCGGAGGACAATACCCGGTGGGTGCCGATGACAATGTCCACCAATCCTTTTTTCAAGTCCCCAATGGTTTTTTTCTGCTCTGCGGCCGTGCGAAAGCGGGAGAGCAGATCCACCCGGACGGGAAATTCTTTCATCCGCTGGACAAAGGTATTGTAGTGCTGCTGGGCCAAAATGGTCGTGGGAACCAGATAGACCACCTGCTTGTTCTCCTGCACCGCTTTAAAGGCCGCCCGGATGGCAATCTCCGTCTTTCCGTAGCCCACATCCCCGCAGATCAGCCGATCCATAATTTTCGGGCTCTCCATATCCCCTTTCACCGCCTCAATGGCAAGCTGCTGGTCCTCCGTCTCCTCAAAGGGGAACAGTTCCTCAAACTCTGTCTGCCAGACCGTGTCCGCCCCGTACACGAAGCCTTCCCGCTCCTGGCGGGCAGCGTAAAGCTCCACCAGATCTTTGGCAATCTCCTGTACGGCTCCCCGGACCCTGGTTTTGGTCCTGGTCCACTCACTGCCTCCCAGCCGGTTCAGCTTGGGCTTTCTCCCGTCGGCCCCGGAATATTTCTGAATCATCTCCAGCTGGGTAGCCAGAATATAGAGATTCCCCCCTTTGGCATACTCAATCTTGATATAATCCTTCATGACCTTTTCAACTTCTACCTTCTCAATTCCCCGGTAGATGCCAAGACCGTGATTCTCATGAACCACGTAATCTCCGACACTCAGCTCCGAAAAGTTCTGAATCTTCTGTCCCTCGTAGGTCCTGCGCCTCTTTCTGGCCTTTTTCTCCCGCCCGAAAATATCCGTCTCGGACAGGACCACCAGACGGATCATGGGATACTCGTAGCCCCTGTGGACACTTCCGTGCACCACCATAATTTCGGACGGCTGTACCACCCGTTCCGGATCTTCCGAGTAAAAGCTGTTCAGCTCCTCTGCCCGCAGATCTTCCGCCAGGCGCTTTGCCCTGGTGCCGGAGGCACACATCAGAAGGACGGCGCATTTTTCCCGTTTCCAGCGCTTCAAATCCTTTGTCAAAAGCTCAAAGCTGTTGTTATACGGATTGATGGAGCGGGCGTCAATCTGATACTTTCCTGTAAACTCCCAGTCCGTACCTCTCTGCTCCATCACGCAGAGGGCCACGCAGTTCTTCCGGTTCAGCCGGGCCGCTATCTCCCCGCTTCCATAGAGCAGGCGCGTTTCCCTTGCGGAGACTTCTCCCCGTTCCGCCCGGCCTGCAATACTTTCCCGGACTTCGGCTTCCACCGTGCGTCCCTTCTCCAAAAGCCGGTGAGGTTCGTCCAGAAAGAACACCGTCTTCTCCCCGTCAAAATAATCCAGGAAACTGACGCCTTCCTCCTGTTCTCCCGGTTCCGGATCCGCTGCCGGATAAACGTCAATCTCCGCCAGGTTCTCAATGGACCGCTGGCTCTCCGCATCAAAACTGCGTATGGAATCTATCTCCTCGTCCCAAAACTCGATTCTCCAGGGATTTTCCTCTGTCAGGGCATAAATATCCACAATCCCGCCCCGGACGGCAAATTGTCCCGGAGCCTCCACCTGAAGCGTGCGCTCATATCCCAGGCGCGCCAGTTTCTCATTGAGGGCCCGCATCTCCACCAGGCTCCCTGTCTCCATATGAAGAATCTCCCGCCGCACCTGTTCCGGATCTTTCAGCCGGTCCATACAGCCGTCAAAGGTGGTAATCACCGTCACTGACTGCCGGGTGAGCAGTGCCTGTAGCGCACGCACCCGCTGCTGCACCAGAAGATTTCCCTGAATATCCGCATGAAAAAAGAGGAAATCCTTGGCCTGATAGAGGACGGCCGCCCGGTCAAAAAACCGGCAGTCCTCATAGATTTCCTTGGCTTTCTGCTCGCTGTAGGTGAGAATCAGCCGGCAGGGATAATCCTGCCACAGCCCGTAGGCCATATGAACTTTCTGGGAGTCCACACAGCCGGACAGCTGCAGGATCCCCCGGTTCTTCTTCAGCTTGCCGCGAATCTCTTCAAACGCGTTTAAATTGTTTAAGGGTTCCAGAAAGGCTCTCATTCTCTTACAACCTTTTTATTATATAAATTCATGGCCTCATCCGTCCGGGACTGTACCATCAGCCCCACCGCGTCCGCCGCACAGCGGACGGCCTCGTCCACTTTCTTCCGCTCTTCTGCCGGAAACCGTCCCAGCACATAATCTGCCAGGTCAAAGGATTCCGGTTTTTCTCCCACGCCCACCCGGATCCGCAAAAACTCCTGGCTTCCCAGATGGGAAATAATATCCTTGATCCCGTTGTGCCCGCCGGCGCTCCCCTTCCTGCGCACCCGCAGGTAACCTGGATCCAAGGCGATATCATCGTAAATCACGATCAGCTCCTCTGCCGGATTCAATTTATAGAAATCTACAGCCTCACGGATGCTCTGGCCACTCAGATTCATAAAGGTCTGAGGCTTCAAGAGCGTTACCTTCTGCCCTTCCACAAAACCGGAACCGCAGAGACCTTTGAATTTTCTGGTATTTACACTTATATTATATTGATCCGCCAGATACGCAATTACATCAAATCCAATATTATGGCGGGTATGCTCGTACTTCTGCGTGGGATTCCCCAGGCCTGCTATCACAAACATCGTCGCTTCACCGTTCTTTCCTTACACTCACAGGCAGTATTGCCCTGCCACCTCTGTTATAGTACAGGAGTTTTTTCCGTTTTGCAAGGCTAATTGTATCTCCCGGCGCTGTCCGCAGCAAAAAAAGAGACGCCGCTGTCAAAAGCGGCATCCCTTTTTATAAGAGGTAAATACGATTTGTCAAAAATCAGGTTTCTCCCCCGCTGTCTCCGACAGCGCTGCCTCGTATTTCTCTAAAATGATACTCTGTATCTGTTCCCTTGTCTCTGAATTGATGGGATGTGCAATGTCTCGATATTCCCCGTCTGACGCCTTCCTGCTTGGCATTGCGATAAACAGTCCTTTTTCTCCTTCGATTACCTTGATGTCATGAACTACAAACTCGTCATCGATGGTAATGGACACAACAGCTTTCATTTTGCCTTCTTTTGCAACTTTCCGTACGCGTACATCTGTAATCTGCATACTTCCTGCCCCTTTCTCAAAACCTATGCGGCCCGTTTATCTATTGGTAATTCATTGTACAGCACAAGTTAGAGGACATATCGTTCGTTTTGCTCTACAACTATCTTGATCCCGTGCTCTCCCACATAGCGGGAATTCGCACGGATGGTATCGCGACTCTCCACAATACAATTTTCAATGTAAGTATTGTCTCCGATATACACCTCATTCAGAATAATGGAATTTTTAATCACGCAGTTGTTGCCTACAAATACCTCCTTAAACAGAATGGAATTTTCCACTGTGCCGTTGACAATACAGCCGCTGGAGATCAGGGAATTCTTCACATCCGATCCCGGATTGTATTTTGCCGGCGGCAGATCCAGGACTTTGGAGTATACGTCCGGATAGGTCTTAAAGAAGTACTTGCGCACGTCTGCCTTCAGGAAATCCATATTCGTCTCATAATAAGCTTCTACCGAGGATATGCTGTTCCAGTATTCTGTAGTGCGGTAAGCATAGATCCGTTTCAGATTCTTATAGCGGATCAGGATGTCCCGCACGAAATCATACCGGTCTTCCTGGGCACATTTCTCGATCAGTTCAATGAGCTGTCTTCTGCGGATCACATAGATGCCGCAGGAAATGGTGTTCTCCTTCGTCTCCACCGGCTTCTCCTCAAAATCCAGAATCCGGCCTTCGTCGTCCGTTTTCAGCACACCGAACCTTGACATATCTGCGCCAACAGGTATATCCTTGCAGACCACGGTAATATCTGCTTTCTTGTCAATGTGGTACTCCAGCACTTTGTTGTAGTCCATTTTATAGACCGCATCGCCGGAAGCGATAACCACATAGGGTTCATGGCTCATTTTCAGCCAGTCCAGATTCTGGTAGATGGAATCTGCCGTCCCCCGGTACCAGGAACTGTTCTCTGTGGTGATCGTCGGTGTAAAGATATAGAGACCTCCCTGCTTTCTTCCGAAATCCCACCATTTGGAAGAGCTTAAATGCTCATTCAGGGAACGGGCATTATACTGTGTCAGCACTGCCACTCTCTGAATATGGGAATTGGACATATTGCTGAGCGCAAAGTCGATTCCCCTGTAGCTGCCGGCCACCGGCATGGCCGCCACGGCCCTTTTGTTGGACAATTCCCTCATTCTGTGATTATTTCCGCCTGCCAGTACAATTCCAATCGCTCTCATTATCTGTCACCTGCCTTTATCAATGTCTCTCCGCTTCCAAGCACACCCTCACGGTAATCATCCGGTGTGGTATCCCCGGAAATGGCCGTATTCTTTCCAATCTTTACATTGGGCGGAATGTAAGAATTCTCCCCGATGGTCACAAGGCCGAAGGAATAGATCTTCGGCTGCACCTTGTTGGGAATATCCTCACCCATCCCCAGGACAACGCCATCGGAAATCTCTACCTCCTCGGCGATCACAGCCTTCTCAATCGTGCAGTTTTCGCCGATATCCGTATTCTTCATGATAATGGAA